>Ga0302320_10018398_pt1 | contig 14091 bp, 10 predicted proteins | sample Bog_T0_3_FD_202130 | JGI IMG/M metagenome (GOLD analysis project Ga0302320, IMG submission 202130) | Peat permafrost microbial communities from Stordalen Mire near Abisko, Sweden - Bog_T0_3 | ecosystem: Environmental > Terrestrial > Soil > Wetlands > Peat | place: Sweden: Abisko, Stordalen Mire... | reverse complement strand
GACATGCAGACGCAGCTCTTCGCCGATCCCACCCGACTGCGGCAAATCCTTCTCAACCTGCTCGGCAACGCTGCCAAATTCACCAAACAAGGCAAAATCGAACTGCGCCTGCGCCCCCTGGCAGATGGCACCCTGCTCCGAATAGAGGTAGCCGACACCGGTGGAGGCATTCCGATCGAGCAGCGCCGACGCCTGTTCCATGAGTTCGGGCGCCTCGACACCGACGCTACACGAGCAGCCGAGGGTGCCGGGCTCGGCCTCGCCCTCTCGGCGCGGCTTGCCAAAGTGATGGGCGGCAGCGTTGGTCATGACGACAATCCGGGTGGCGGAAGCGTCTTCTGGCTGGAACTGCCGTTAAACACACAAGCTGAATCACGTGACGCCATCACCGCTGCCGCCAACGGGCAGAACGCTCATCCAGCGCCGTCAGCGACCCCGGCTCTGCGCGTGCTGGTCGTCGACGATGTTCTCACGAACCAGGACATCGCCGCCTCCTTCCTCCGCATTGCGGGCCATGAGGTTACTTGCGCTGGCGGGGGGGCAGAGGCAGTTGCGATGGTTGCCAGCGAGGATTTCGACGTCGTACTGATGGACGTGCGGATGCCTCAGATGGACGGGCTGGAAGCGACGCGCCGGATCCGCGGACTTGAAGGCCCGCGAGGGCATGTGCCTGTCGTGGCCCTGACCGCCCAGGCCTTCACAGGTCAGGTGCAAGAGTGCCGAGACGCGGGCATGGACGGCCACGTCGCAAAGCCTTTCGACATGGACACGTTGATCGCCGCCGTTGCACGAACGGCGGCGGCACGGCCGCGACCTGATGTCGGACCGCTCCCCGCGACCATGTCGCCCGACGTTCAAGCCGCCTCCTGATCGTCCACAGAGCATCAGGATTACCCCCAACGCCTCGGCGTGCGGTGCCGGCCACAGAGCGAAACAGTCGGACGGACCGCGCCTCTGTTGCCAAATAGCACCGCCGCCGCGGCGTTGAAACCGACGCTCGCGTCCGGAACCGTCCGCCGGGTTTCATCCTCGCTTCCGCATGCCTATCTTCTCATTGCAGGGGCCGTAGCCAGCTCCGTTGCTGCGAATTTTCAGCGAGCATGACAACGCGATGAAGCACTGGCGGATCGAAGACGTGGCGTGGGACCGGTTCGATCCCAATGCCGTTGACCCCGCCTTGGTACCGCTCGTCAAGGCCGCGGCAATGGTAGAGCGCAACGGACGCGACTATGCCGTCTACCTCGGCCGCGTGTTCCCCGACGACCCCGATTTCCGCCGCGCCGCCGACCACTGGGCGGACGAAGAGGTCCAGCACGGCGACGCGCTCGCCAAATGGGCGACGATGGCCGACCCCACCTGGAACTTCGGCGCCGCGTTCGACCGCTATCGCGCCGGCTATTCCGTCAGGACCGACGCCGACGCCTCCATCCGCGGGTCCCGCACCGGCGAACTGATCGCGCGCTGCATGGTCGAAACCGGCACCTCCAGCTATTACACCGCGCTGGCCGAGGCGACGGCGGAGCCGGTGCTGAAACAGGTCTGCAAGCTGATCGCCGCCGACGAATACCGCCATTTCAAGCTGTTCTACGACCACATGCGCCGCTATCTCGCGCGCGAAAACCTCGGCATGGTGACACGGCTGCGCATCGCTCTCGGCCGCATCGGCGAGTCCGAGGACGACGAACTGGCCTACGCCTACCACTGCGGCAACGAGCCCGAATCAATGGTCTACCAGCACAACCGTTGCACCGCAGCCTACATGGCCGGCGCAATGGGCGTTTACCGCTACCGCCACATCGAGCGCGGCACCGGGATGATCCTCAAAGCCGTCGGCCTCCCGCCGCGCGGCCGGCTGTCGGTGGGCGCCACCAAAGTCGCCTGGAAGCTTCTCCAGTGGCGACAACGCCGGTTCCACCAGCAATTGGCCGCCTGAGGGCGCTGACGCGTCAGTGTCCGTCCGAGAGGTCTCGCGGCGGACGGCCCGCGCTCCGTCATGCCGACGCAGGTCGGAGTCTACGCCTTCCCGTAATCAAGGCATTACTGGCGAGCCTGGCCCCGCCATGACGATGAGAGGCCCCACTCACGTGCCGCAACACCGGCGCCAATGCGTCGGTCCCAAGGGGGGTAAGATCAGGTTTCGCCCAGCGCCGCCTCGACCTCCCGCCCGCGACCGCCTGCCCTGAACTGCCCGGCCAAACCGGGATCCTGGCCAATACGCAAGCGGTAGATCCCCGCCGCGGCGGCGATAAGGTCGCCGTGCCGGCCAAGCGCGCGATCACCAATCTCGACGATGCGCAGGTTCGGCCAGATCTGCGGCCTGATCCGCAGGATGTCCGCAAAGATCGCCTCACCCGGACGTTCCGGCATGGCCTGCGCAATCAGCAACGCCATGGATGCCGACGATCGCGAGACACCCGCGTGGCAGTGCACAAGCAGATGCGCCTCCGTCTGCGGTTCCCGCCCAAGACTGACCCCGAACGCCAGCAGTTGCTCGATATGCTCGGGACCAGGCGCGACCGCCCCAGGTTGCTTTTCGATCACATCGTTGAAGCGCAGTTCGAGCTTCTCGTGTTCACCGAAAGTCCCAAAAGCCTCGGGCACAGGCCACTGCGGATCCAGGATCGACAGGACGTGCGTCACCCGGGCCTCGCGATGGCCGGCCAGTTCATCAATCCCGCAAACAGTGACGCGGAAGGAGAGTTGCATGGCGGCTCCGCTACTGGAGGGCAGGTTCAAAAAGAGCCGGCGACCCGGAACAGCTACCCCACCACCGCGATCTCTTCCCGCCGCAACTGCACTGTCAGCTCGTCCAGCGCCTTGCTGACGCGGTCGAGCATCTCGTCGATCTCCTCCTTGGATATCACCAGCGGCGGACTGAAGCACAGGGAATCGTTCGCAACCACCCGGACGATCACGCCGCCTGCCTCGGCCAATTTGGTCAGCCGGCCGCCCACCTTGTCCTTCGGATCGAAGTTCCGGCGACTGGCCTTGTCCGCCACCAGTTCCACCGCCGCGATCAGGCCGGCACCGCGCACCTCGCCCACCAGCGGATGGTCAGCGAAGCGCCGGCGCAGTTCTGCCTGCAGGTAGGGTCCGACGACCCCGACATGGGCACCGATTTCCATCTCGTCGTACAGCTTCAGCGTCTCGATCGCCACCGCGGCCGGGACCGGATGACCCGAATAGGTAAAGCCGTGCCCGAACGTGCCGATCGAATGGCTTTCCTTTGCCAGAGCCTGGAACACCCGCTCGTTCACCATCACCGCGCTGATCGGCAGATAGGATGCCGACAGGGCCTTCGCCGTCACCAGAATGTCCGGGACGATATCCAGCGTCTGGCTGCCCCAGTAGTTGCCGGTCCGCCAGAAGCCGCAGATCACCTCGTCAACCACCAGCAGCACGTCGTATTTCCGCAGCACAGCCTGGATCTTCGGAAAATAGCCGGCCGGCGGAGGAATCACGCCCCCGGCCCCCATGATCGGTTCGGCCCACATCGCCGCGACCGTGTCCGGCCCCTCGGCAAGGATCATCTTCTCCAGTTCATCGGCACACCGCGTGGCGAATTCATCCTCCGATTCGCCGGGCAGCGCGCCATGGTAGAAATGCGGCGTCATGGTGTGGATGAAGCCCGGCAGCGGCACGTCGAAGCTGCGATGGTTGGCCGGCAACCCGGTCAGCGACGCCGCCCCGATGGTGATGCCGTGGTAGCCCTTCAGCCGCCCGATGATCTTCTTCTTCTTCGGCCGCCCGAGCGCATTGTTCATGTACCAGACCATCTTGATGGCCGAGTCATTGGCCTCGGAGCCGGAGTTGGCGAAGAACACCTTGCTCATGGGCACCGGCGCCCGGTTGATCAGCATCTCCGCCAGGTCGATCATCGGCTCATGCGATTTAGCGGTGAACCCGTGGTAGAATGGCAGCTTGCGCATTTGGTTGGTGGCCGCCTGCACCAGGCGTTCGTTGTCAAAACCAAGTGCGGCGCACCACAGCCCGGCAACCGATTCGATGTACTCCTTGCCGCTTTCGTCCCAGACCCGGACACCTTTGCCACGGGAAATGACGACCGGCCCCACCGTCTGATGCGCCTCGAGGTCGGTATAGGGGTGCAGCACGTTCGCGATATCGCGGGCTGCAGCAGAGTTCGCGCCGAAGGGCGGGGGCGGTGCCATGGTGGCTCCTGATGAATGTGATTAGCCGGTCGGCGCAGACTAGACCCTAAGCCGGCATCGGGGAAACAGGCGCTTGGTCGGGTGCGGCTACCGGCCTTTCTTCGAAGCGCTCGGCCGAACAACGGCACCACGCGTCAATCCAGCGCCGGCGAGAGGAAGCGTCCTCTCCCCTCGCCCAATCAGTCGGCCTCAGCGCCCATTTTCGCTGCCAGGGCAGGCATGCGCGAACGACGCGGCGACAGCCAGTGCTGCAGCTTGTCGAGATAGAGATAAATGACAGGCGTCGTATACAGAGTCAGGATCTGGCTGAGCGCCAGTCCCCCAACCATCGCAAAGCCAAGCGGCCGCCGAAGCTCGGATCCCGCACCGGAGCCAAGCATCAGCGGGATGCCGGCCAGCATCGCCGCCATCGTCGTCATAAAGATCGGACGAAACCGCAGCAGACAGGCCTGCCGGATCGCGGCAAGCGGCGTGACCCCGTCCCTCCGTTCCGCATTGATGGCGAAATCGACCATCATGATGCCGTTCTTCTTGACGATCCCGATCAGCAGAATGATACCAATGAGCGCGATCACCGTCAGCTCATAATGGAACAGCATGAGCATCAACAGTGCGCCGACACCAGCCGACGGCAGCGTCGACAGAATCGTCAGCGGCAGGATGTAACTCTCATACAGGATGCCGAGAATAATATAGACAGTAATGAGCGCCGCGGCGACCAGATAAGGCTGGCTCGCCAGGGACGACTGGAAGGCTTGCGCGGTCCCCTGGAACGAGCTCTGAAGGGTAATCGGCGTACCCATTTCCACCATGGCCGCATTGATGGCGGTGACAGCCTGGCCGAGCGCCGCTCCCTGCGCGAGGTTGAAGGAGATCGTGACAGCGGGAAACTGGCTCTGATGGCTGATGGACAGCGGCTGCACCGGCGCCGTCGACCATTTGGTAAAAGAAGACATCGGCACCGACGGCCCGGTGTTTGAGTGGACATAAAGCTTGTTCAGCGTGTCGATGTCAGACGCCTGGCCCGGCATCACTTCCAAAATCACGTGGTATGAGTTGACCTGGCTGAAATACTGCGTGATCTGCCGCTGGCCGAACGCATCGTAAATCGTGTCGTCGATAACCTGAGGCTGCACCCCGAACCGCGCCGCCTTGTCGCGGTCGATCGTGAGGGTGACGGTCGTGCCGCCGGTCTGCTGGTCGCTGGTGACGTCGCGCAGCATCGGCAGGGTTTGAAGCTTCGCCAGCACCTTTGGCGACCACGTAAACAGTTCGCCGAAATCAGCATCCTGGAGCGTATACTGAAATTCGGTCTTGGTCAGGCGCCCGCCGACCCGGATGTCCTGTGCAGCCTGCAGGAAGGCCATACCGCCGGAAACGGCCGCGAATTTGGGGCGCAGCCGAGCGATATACTGCTGAACAGATCCGCCGACCCGCTCGTCCCACGGCTTCAGAGCGATATAGATCCGTCCATTGTTGCCGGTCTGTCCACCCACGCCCGCGCCGACCGTGGCGCCAAAGCCCGCGGTATCAGGGTCGGCCTCGACGATCGCGTTGAGCTTCTCCTGAATGGCGGACATCTGACTGAACGAGATGTCCTGTGACCCTTCGGTAACGCCGAAGGCCACGCCCGTGTCCTGCGCGGGGAAAAACCCCTTCGGAATGACGACATACAGATACACAGTCGTGCCCACTGTCGCCAGGAAGACCATCAGGGTGACGAACCGGAACTTCAAGGCGATATCCAAGGTCCGGCGATAGCCGCCGATCAGCGCCTCGAAGAAGCCCTCGACGATGCGGTAGGCCCAGTTGTGCTGCCCCGTATGGTGCTTGAGGAAGCGCGAGCACAACATCGGCGTCAGAGTCAGCGAGATGAATGCCGACAGCAGCACCGCGATGGTGATGGTCATCGCGAACTCGCGGAACAGGCGCCCGACGATCCCGCCCATCAGCAACAGCGGGATGAAGACGGCAACCAGCGAGAAGCTGATCGACACGATCGTAAATCCGATCTCGGCAGCCCCTTTCAAGGCGGCCTCCATCGGGTCCATCCCGTCTTCGATGTGGCGGAATATGTTTTCCAGCATGACAATCGCGTCGTCGACGACGAACCCGACCGCGATCGTCAGCGCCATCAACGACAGGTTGTCCACGCTGTAACCGAACAGGTACATCGCCGCGAAAGTGCAGATCAGGGCCACCGGCACAGTGACGGATGGGATGAGGGTCGCCCAGAAACTGCGCAAAAACAGGAAGATCACCGTCACCACAAGGCAAATCGACAGGATCAGCGTGAACTGCACATCCGCCACGGAAGCCCGGATCGTCAGCGTCCGGTCCATGATGACGTTGACGTGGACGGATGGCGGGATCGACGCTTCCAGGTGCGGCAACGCCGCCTTGATATGGTCGACGGTATCGATCACATTGGCGCCCGGCTGCTTGAACACCACCAGCAGGATGCCCTTCTTGCCGTTCTGCCAGCCCGCCAGAAGCTGATTCTCCGGCCCGTCGACCGCTCGGCCAATGTCGCGCACGCGCACGGGCGCGCCGTTTCGCCACATCAGAATGACATCGTCGAAATCTGACGCCTTGGTCAGCTGATCGTTGTCATAAACCGCGAACGACTGCCGGGGCGTGTCGATGGTGCCCTTCGGCGAATCGACAGTGGCGTTGACCAGCACCCCTCGGACGTCTTCCAGGGTCATGCCCATCGCCGCCAGCTTGGCGGGGTCGACCTGCACGCGCACCGCACGCTTCTGCTCGCCGCCGATCAGCACCTGCGACACGCCGGCGATCTGCGACAACTGCTGCGACAGCACAACGTCAGCATAGTCGTCCACGTTGATCAGCGGCAGTTCGTCCGATTGAACGGACAGAATGACGATCGGCGAATCGGATGGGTTGACCTTGCGGTAGGTCGGATTCGACGGCAAAGCCTTCGGCAACTGGCCGCTGGCTGCGTTGATCGCCGCCTGCACGTCACCGGCCGCGCCGTCAATGTCCCGTTCAAGATCGAACTGCAGCGTGATCTGCGACTGGCCCAGCACGCTGACCGAGGTCAGCTGAGCCATGCCTGGGATCTGCGCGAATTGCTTTTCCAGCGGCTGCGCCACCGTGCTGGCCATGGTTTCCGGACTCGCGCCAGGATAGCTGGCGGTAACGGAGATCGTTGGAAACTCGACGCGAGGCAGCGGTGCCACGGGCAGAAACGGATAGGCGGCGAGCCCGACCAGAACCAGCGCAGCCGTCAGCAGCGAGGTCGCGATCGGGCGTCGGATAAATGGGGTGGAAATGCTCATGACGTGGGCTCTCCCCCGTTATATTGGCTAGCTGCCGGATTTCGCTGAAGCGCCCGGCGTTGCCTGTGCCTGCTGCACGGTGATATGTGCGCCCGTCTGCAGCCTCGATTGGCCGGTCGCCACCACGACCGCACCGTCGGCCAGACCGCTGGAAACGACGTAGACGTCGCCCTCCTGCCGCTCAACCTGGATCGGCTGCACCGCCACGGTATCGTTCTGACCGACCTTATAGACATACAGGCCATCGGGACCATGCTGCACCGACGTGGCGGCCACCGCGACGACATTGGGCTCGGTTCCCAGCAGCAATCTGGCGTTCACGAACTGGCCGGGCCAAAGTTTGTTGTGCGTATTGGCGAATATTGCCTTCAGTTTGATCGTGCCGGTCGTGGTATCGATCATATTATCCGGCGTCAGCAAAATCCCATGCTCAAGTTCGGTTTTGTTGTCACTGGCATAAACCACAACTTGCAATGGGCTACTCACCATGGCTTGCATGATCGACGGTAGGTCGTCCTGCGGCAGCGTGAACGTGACAGCGATTGGCCGGATCTGGGTGACCGATATGATCGGCGTCGCCTCGGCCGAATGCACAATGTTTCCGGGGTCGACGTTTCGCAGACCAATGCGTCCATCGAACGGTGATGTGATGTAACAGAAGCTGAGGTTGAGCTTCGCAGCCTCGACCTGGGCGTTATCGCCCAAAATCGTCGCGAACATCTGTTTCACCAACATTTGCTGGGTATCGACCTGCTGGTGCGATGCGAAATCCTGCCTCGCCAACGAAGAATAGCGGGCGAGATCGGCCTGGGCGTTGGATAGCTGCGCCTGATCCTGTTGTGTTTTTGCGACCGCGGCATCCAGTGCCGCCTGATATGGGCGGGGGTCGATAACCGCCAGCAAATCGCCTTGCTTGACGTCCTGCCCTTCTTTGACCGGCACCTGGGTCAACGTACCATCGACACGCGGACGCAGTTGTACCGCATAATAAGCCTGGACCGTGCCAAGGCCTCGAAGCCAGTTCGGCACGTCCTGGCGGACGGCGCTCGTGACGGTAACAGGAACCGCAGGACCCTGCTGGCCGGGTTGCGCGCGAGTCAGGGCTGGCCACGCCGCGAGAAGAAAACAACCAACGATAACAAAACCGTCCCGAAAAAACCGCAGTCCGTCATTCCGCCTAATCGACATCCCACTGCCCTACTTCAAACCGATTTAACTATAATCACTTAGCCGTTTTGGGCTGCGTCGGAGGAAGCCAGTTTCGCGACAAACCCACCACATCATCGAGTAAATCACAGTTTCGCGCCAGAGAGAAAAACCGACCATAATTGAGATGACGCGCGTTCCGATTCTGGACGGTGGGATAAGCGAAGGGTTGACCACGCCGGCGTATGAACGCCGGCATACCGCGCTATTCGGGACGGCCTCAGTAAAGTACAAGAAGACTCGACGCAGGCCCCCAATGTTTGCCGCAACGGGATCAGTCCCCGTCACTTGCCCGACGCCTTCCGCAGAAAGCCCGTCCGCGCCTGCGCCCCGGCCATCAGGAAGGCGGCATCCTGCCCGGACAGGATGAACCGCGCGCCCATCTCGATGTAACGCGGCATGATCGCCTCGTTGTAAATGCCCGCCATGCCGGGGAATTTCCCGTGTTTCACGCACGCGGCGATCATCCTGCGATACGCCTCGGCCAGCCGATCGTTGCCGAAGTCGCCCGGGATGCCCATTTCAGCACACAGGTCATTTGAACCGATCAACAGAACGTCCACGCCGGGGACGGACGCGATCTCATCCGCATTGGCGATCGCCGTCGGCGTCTCCAGCATCACCACCGTCAGATTAGCCGCGTTCAGCGCCTTCACCGCTTCGCCGGTGCTCAACTTCGCTAGCTGGTAATGCGGCCCCCACCCGCCAACCGAGCGATGGCCGATCGGCGGGTATTTCAGCTTCTCCACGACTTCGCGCGCCTCGGCGGCGGTGTCGACATGCGGCATGACGATCCCCATGGCACCATTGTCCAGCGCCCGCGTGGCAATCGCGTATTGCCCGTTCGGCACCCGCGCGATCGGGGCGATACCCGCATCCAGTGCAGCGGCGGCGATCTGCGCACACGCGTCCAGCGACATCGTGCCATGCTCCATGTCCAGGAACAGCCAGTCAAAGCCGGCGGTGGCCATCATCTTGGCGACCTCCACGCTGCGCGTGGTGCGGACGCCGACACCGAGCGACAAATGCCCCTGCTCCAGTTTCTCGCGGGCGATGTTGCGGACGGTCATGGTCGTTTCCCTATATTATGGATCGCAGTCCGATCGGACGGGCGATGATCTGTTCGACAGCCCCTAAAGCGCGGGCGCCGCTTCGAAGAACCGGGACTTCATCCCCTTCTGGTTCTCATACAGTGAGCCCTGCAGCACGGCCGGTGGCAGCGGCAGACGCACCGGCGCCGGAGCCAGCCGTGGATGCTGGGGTTGGCCGGCCACCATCAGCGCGTCAAAAGCCTCGATCCCGCCCGGAAAGCCGAGGATCGGCCAGGCATCGGCCGCACGGAACTGGAACAGCAGCAGCCGGCGATCCCTGTCGGATACATTCGGCGCCGACCCATGCACCGCCCGGACGTGGTGAACGGTGATCGAGCCCGCCGAACCGGTGAGGGCTACGGCCTTGCTGTAATCCACATCGAGGTTCTCCGGATCCATCGCGCCGCAGAACACGCCGTCCGCATGGTGGTCGAACGTCGGGCCTTTGTGGCTGCCCGGAATGATCATCAGCGGGCCGTTCTCCATCGCCATGTCGTCGAACATGACCCCGACCGCGGCCAGGTGGTCGTTCGTATGCGGGTAGAACGCCCAGTCCTGATGCCACTCTACCGGCGCCCCGAAGCCGGCGCATTTCATATTGAGCTTGGCGGTATCAAACCGGATATGCGGCCCCCACAGCGATTGCAGCACCCCGATGATCTTTGGATGACGGGTCAGCGCCGCATAGGCCGGATGGTGCAGATGCGCAGCCTTGATGCGGCGGACCCGCGGGTTCTGCGCCGAGTGACTGTCCTCAAGGTCGTATACGTCGGTATGGCCCGTCAGCCCCTGGGCGCGCTCCACAAACCCGTCCGTAACGTCGCCGAGCGTGCGGACCTCGTCCGGTGTCAGGACATCCGGGACGACGATCGCGCCAACCTCATTATATTCCTCGATCTGGGCCTTGCTGAGCATGGTTTCCTCCGCTCCTTATGGACAGGGTACACTGCAGCCGGGCAACGGTCGAGGCCAGCGGCCGATGGCAAAACTCATCGGTTGAAACGGCCGCCAGGTGGGAATATCCTTGAACGTTATCCTGAAGAGGCCGAATGCCGCTTTACATCAAAGACAACGCGACCGCCGAACTGGTTGCCCGACTCGCCCGCCTCCGAGGCACTTCCAAGCAGGACGCCGTCCGCCTGGCGGTGGAGGCCGAGCTGAGCAGGAGCGCCGCCCAAGTCCCGTGAAAGGACCGCCTGCGAAAGCTTTGGGCCGAAAACCCCTTGCCGCCGCGATCCGGCAAACGCGCGGGAAAGGCTTTCTTCGACGACCTGTCCGGTGGGCTTTGACGGTCTTCGCTGACGCCTCGGCTCTGATCTCGGTCATTGCCGGGGAACGCGATGCCTTGGATTTGGCTGACTGTTTGGAGCTTGACCGCGATCGGCTCTATTCGGCGATATCGGCGTGGGAGACGGTCGCTGGCCTCAGCCACGCGTTCAGGTTACCGGTGGAACGATCGCGCGCCCGCGTGCGCCTGTTTCTGAGCGAACTGGAGTTTCGCCTCGCCCCAATCGGCGACCGCGAATTCGAGATTGCGATGGACGCTTATGAGCGGTTTGGAAAGGGCCGGCATCCAGCCAAGCTCAACATGGGCGATTGTTACGCCTACGCCTGCGCAAGGGCTAACAAGGCCCGATTGCTGTTCAAGGGCGGCGACTTCGTCAAGACCGACATCGAGCCGGCCTTCCTCGGCTAATCGCCCTGCCTTCAACCGCGTGTATCCAGGCGGTCACCCTGCTATGACTGTCGCCGAACCTGGAAAGGACCACCGATGGCGGCGCATTTCGACCTGCTGATTCGCAACGGCACCTGCATGCTGCCGTGGGGTCCGGAGGACACCGATATCGGCGTCCAGGACGGGCGGATCACCGCTTTGGGCGTGACCGCCGATGCCACCGCTGACAAGGTACTCAACGCCACCGGCCTGCACGTCCTGCCCGGCCTGATCGATCCCCACGTCCATCTGCGCGACCCCGGCGATAAAACAGTCGAAACCATCCCCACCGGCACCAAAGGCGCGATCCTCGGCGGGCTGACCGCGGTGTTCGACATGCCGAATACCAGCCCGTCCATCACCGACGCGGACCGCCTCGGCTGGAAGCAGGACTACGTCGAAACCGTCGCCTGGTGCGACATGGGGCTCTACGTCGGCGGCACCAAGTCCAACATCCCCACCCTCCCCGACCTGGAACTCGGCCGCGGCGTCTGCGGGATAAAGATCTTCGCCGGCAGTTCCACCGGCGACCTCATGATCGAGGACGACGAGCACCTGGAAAAGGCCATGCGCTCCGGCCGCCGCCGCATCGCCTTCCACAGCGAGGACGAATACCGCCTCCAGGCCCGCAAGCCGATGTTCAAGTCGGGCGATCCCTATGCCAACCACATGGTCTGGCGCGACGAGGAATGTGCCTTCCTCGGCACCCGCCGCCTGATGGCGCTCGCCCGCAAGACCGGCCGTCCCGCCCACATCCTGCACGTCTCGACCGCACAGGAACTGGAGTACCTGAAGGATTTCCGCGATATCGCCACCTGCGAGGTCCTGCTCAACCACCTGACCCAGGTGGCACCCGACTGCTACGAACGGCTGGAGGGTTTCGGCGTGATTAACCCGCCGATCCGCGGTCAGGAACACCAGGACGCCGCCTGGAAGGCGATCAACGACGGCACCGTGGACACCATCGGTTCCGACCACGCCCCCCACCCGCGCGACAAGAAGCTGCTGCCCTGGCCCGACTGCCCCGCCGGCCTGACCGGCGTGCAAACGCTGGTGCCGATCATGCTGGACCACGTGAACGCCGGCCGCCTCTCCCTCGCCCGCATGGTCGACCTCATGTGCGCCGGCCCCGTTCGGATCTACGGAGTCGTCGGCAAGGGCCGGCTGGCAGCGGGGTATGACGGCGACTTCACCCTCGTGGACATGAAGCACCGGCGCCGCATCGAGGAATCCTGGATCGCCTCGCCCTGCGGCTGGACCCCGTTCGCCGGCATGCAGGTCACCGGCTGGCCCGTGGCAACCATCATCCGCGGCCAGATCGTGATGCGCGACGACGAGGTTCTCGGCGCGCCATCCGGCAAGCTGGTCCGTTTCATCGGGTGAGCCCCGACCTGCTGATCGTCGGCGCCGGCCCCGCCGGCATCGGAGCCGCGATCGAGGCCGCCGCGCTCGGCCTGTCCGTCATGCTGCTGGATGAAAACCGAACCCCCGGCGGCCGCATCTGGCAGGCCCTCGAAACCCGCGGCGCCCACGATGCCGAGGACGCGGCCGGCCTGGCGTTGATCCAACGCTTCCGCGCCAGCAGGGTGCAGGCAAACTGGAGCGCCACCGTCTGGGCAATCGAACCCGACGGGCAGGTGTTCTGGTCCGACGCGCACGGCGCCCATTCGGTATTGGCACGAAACGTCCTGCTTGCCACCGGCACAACCGAACGGCCAATGCCGATCGCCGGCTGGACCCTTCCCGGCGTGATGACGGTCGGCGCCGCGCAGATCGCACTGAAGACCGCTTGTCTGGTGCCCGACGAACGAACCTGGCTCGCAGGCCAGGGACCGCTGCTTCTCCTCTACGCCACGCAAGTGCTTGACGCCGGCGGCCGGATTGCCGGGATCATCGACCTGTCCGACGGCTTCGCCCCGATCCGGTCCCTGCGACATGTCTCGCTGGCCGCATTACCGGAAATCCGCCGTGGCCTGAACTGGCGTCGCCGACTGTATCGGGCAGGTGTGCGATGGATTGCAGCGTCCGAGCTACGGGCCGAGGGTGACACAGCCCTCCATGCGGTCTCCTTCCGAACGATCGCCGGCTGGAAAACCGAAGAGGCCGACCTCCTGCTTCTGCACGACGGCGTCATCCCCTCGGTCCAGATCACCCGAGCGCTCGGCTGCGCTCATGCATTCAGCGATACGCAGCGCTGCTGGCATCCCGTGGTCGACGACCTCGGCCGCACATCGGTGCCCGGCATTCTGGTCGCCGGCGACGCGGCCGGCATCGGCGGCGCGGCGGCCGCCGTCCTGTCCGGCCGGATCGCGGCACTCGGACTGGCCGGCGGCGACCCCGCAGCCCTGCACGCTGAACGGGCAAGACGCCTGGCCGCCCGGCCACTGCTGGACACACTGTTCGCGCCCCGGCCGATGCGCCTCGACGACACCACCCTCGTGTGCCGGTGCGAGGAGGTCACTGCCGGCGCCGTCCGCCAGGCAGTCCGAATCGGCTGCCAGGGGATGAACCAGCTCAAGGCCTACACAAGGTGCGGCATGGGACCGTGCCAGGGCCGCATGTGCGCTCCCGTCGCGATCGAAGTCCTGGCCGAGGCACGCGGCGTCCCG
>Ga0302320_10018395_pt1 | contig 14091 bp, 11 predicted proteins | sample Bog_T0_3_FD_202130 | JGI IMG/M metagenome (GOLD analysis project Ga0302320, IMG submission 202130) | Peat permafrost microbial communities from Stordalen Mire near Abisko, Sweden - Bog_T0_3 | ecosystem: Environmental > Terrestrial > Soil > Wetlands > Peat | place: Sweden: Abisko, Stordalen Mire... | reverse complement strand
GCCAATCACGAAGGTTACGTGGCCGTGTCCAGAGTAGCCAGGGGATCTTGGCCGTGTTCCACAAAGCGCACTGGATCGACCCGAAAGTTCCACGCGATGGCCGCGCGTAGCATCCGCAAGGTCTCCCGACGCTGTCTCAGAGGCATCACAATGTCAACCAATTTGTAGCCCACGTATCGAGTTATGAGCGATGCCAGTACAACGCGTCGGCAACGGCGAGAACCGCGCTTTCCGAAATACTTGTAGAAGTATCGGTAGCGGTTCCGGTATCGCTCAATTAAGAACGCTTCGGGTGCGTTCTTCGTTGACTGACCTCCAATGTGCGTAATCAGAACATCTGGAGTATAGAGAATCGGGAACCCAGAATCCCAGATGCGATGGCACAAGTCGACATCCTCCCAATAGAAGTAAAACTGCTCATCGAACCCGCCCAGTTTTCTTAACAGATCCGCTCGAACCAAGAGCGCACATCCGGCCTGGGTGTCGATCGCCCTCTCCGTATCACCCTTCCAGCGAAGATACGTATCGGATTCAAATAGGTCCGAGAATCGTCCAAGCGCCCTCAAATAAAAGGCTGCAATCCACTCACCCCACAACGTTGGAAAAGGACGCGCGCAACCTTGGTTCGAGCCATCCGGGTTAAGAACCATGCATCCAAAAGCCCCGGCTTCAGGATGGTTGTCGGCAAACGAGACCCATTTGTCAAGGGCGCCGTCGTGAACGATCGTATCTTGATTCAAGAGCGCAATCAGTTCGCCGCGACAAGCGTTAATAGCGACATTGTTGCCTTTTCCGAAACCCAAATTCCGCCCGTTCTCGATGAGAGTGACAGCCGGATACTCCTGACGAATGAACTCAATCGAGCCGTCGGTCGATCCATTGTCAGAAACAACGACCTCGAATCTTGTGGGGTCCGTTCCTGCATAAATGGATCGGAGACAGCCCTCAATAACCTCACGGTTGTTCCAGCACAGAATGACGATCGAGAACTTCATCAGGACAGGTTCGCTCGAAGCGACTACGCGGGTTTCAATGCCAATCGTGGAGTGGCCGGCAACTGATTCCCTCGGTCCTCATTTCCCGAATCAAGGAAAGCCCGGTGCCATAGCTCAAGAGTCGCGAGGGAAAACAACTCCTTGGCATAGAGACCACAACGGGAGTTCTCAGAAAGAAGTTGTTCGACGCAGGCTCGGTCGAAGTAGCCTCTTTCGCGCGTTTTCCTATCGAGTAGGATGTCATTCAGCCAAGGCTTCATTTCCTTTCGGAGCCAAGACCCATACGGGAGGGGAAAGCCAGCTTTCTTCCTCTTCACGATTTCACGGGGAACGCGGGACAGCAATGCCTTCTTCGCGAGGTACTTTGTTGTAAATCCTCTGACCTTGTAGTTGCCCGGCAGCGATGCGGCGAACTCAAGGATCTTGTGATCGAGTAGCGGAACTCTTAGTTCCACCGAGTTCGCCATCGTCATTTTGTCGGCCTTAAGCAGAAGATCGTCCGGCAACCACGTTTTCGTGTCTACATAGAGCATCCGGTTGACGAATTCATTCGGAGCGTCCCGAAAGATTTGGCGCATCGGAGAAACAGACAGACCCTTATCAACGTGACTACTGAAGCTTGGCGAGTACAATCGCTCTGCGTTCTTGTTAAAGAAGCTCAGAGGTCCAGATGTACGTGAGTAGTAATAAGACTCGAACGAAATATTGAGGAGGTGCGCGTACCTTCCGATCCTCTCCGAACCCATGAGTCGATTCATTCCCGACAGAAGGGATGCACCTGCGGCGCGAGTCGGGCCAAGTGCTCGTTTCACACGCTCAAGCCACAGCAGGTTGCGATAATTCGGATAACCAGCGAAAGCCTCGTCTCCGCCTTCCCCAGATATAAGGACCTTGACAAGCTCGCTTGCAAATTTGGAGATGTAATAGAGCGCGACGGCAGGAGGTTCACATACGGGCTCTTCCATGTGCCAGATATACTTCGGAAGGAAATCCTGGAAGTCTCGAGGGGTAACCGTAATTTCGTGATGCTCGCTCCCGAAGGTGCTGGCGGCCAGTCGGGCAAATGGTCTCTCGTCTATCGCCGGCTTATCAAAACCGACGGTATAGCTGCTGAGCTTCCCTTCTGCCTTTCCAACCGCCAGGCTTAACATGGCAGTTGAATCCACCCCGCCGCTCAGGAGAAAACCAACAGGCACATCGCTAATCATGTGGAGGCGGACGCTCTCGTCCAACAGGTCGAGCAGGCGTTCTTCCGCTTCACGCATCCCGATCCTTGAAGGAGCAAAGCTGAGATCCCAATAGCGATGGATGTCGATAACTCCATCCCTGACGGTCAGATAGCAGCCCGGAGAGAGTTTGCGTACCCCATCCAGCAAAGTCTCCTCGCCAGGAAGATAGAAAAAGGTTAGAAACCTGTCGATCATCCCCGGGTCGACGCGGACCTTCACATCCGGGTCCGCAAGGATCGCCTTGATCTCGGAAGCGAAGACGAGGGATTGGCCGGTAAGCGAATAGTAGAGCGGCTTGATCCCGACGCGATCTCTCGCGAGCAGGAGTTGCTGATCACGGCCATCCCAGAGGGCAAATGCGAACATACCGCGTAATTCGCCGAGACACGCTACGCCCATCTCCTCATACAGATGAACGATTACCTCGGTATCGGTGCTCGTAGCGAAGACGTGTCCCCTGGCTACAAGCCGATCGCGTAGTTCAAGGTAATTATAGATCTCGCCGTTAAAGGTAATCCAAATAGTCCCGTCTTCATTGCTTAAGGGCTGGTGACCAGTTTCGATGCCAATAATGGAGAGCCGGCGATGTCCGAGCCCAACCTGACCGGAACTGTAAACGCCTTCGTCGTCGGGGCCCCGGTAGCGGATAGTCCCAAGCATCTCTCTCACGAGAGCGGGGGATACCTTCGCCCCCCGATCAAAATTCATTTTTCCGCAGATGCCGCACATAGGGTTACTATCTATCTCCAGATCGTCTCGCTACCCCGCAGCCGTTTCATCTGCTCGGCGCGGAGATAGCGGATAAGTTGAGGATCATTGACCTGGGGAATTTTCCCAAGAAATCCGGAGATGTAGCCGTACGCAAGCGCGAACGCGGAGGCACCAAAAGGGCGCCGCGCGAACCGCGAGAGGCATTTGACAAACATGAACGCAGGATGATACCCAGATATATAGTTGGCTCGTCCATTTTTTACGGTCCCCTTCCAGGCTCCGTCGGCCGACCCGGTAAGCCGGTGGTGCTCCAGCTCAAGATCCGGGAAACTTCTCGACGTCCAGCCGAGCATGTTGGCTTTTACCTCGTCCAGCGTATCCCAGCCAGGGGCCGGCCAGAAACCGCCGATGCCGTCCCAGCACTCTCTCCGATAGATCTTGGTCGCCCCGCGGACATGAAACTTGGGACATTGCTCGACCTTTCTCTCTCCGTTCAGGACGTGACAGATCACTCCGCCCCCTACTCCAAGTTGTGGATCACTCGCGAAATGCTCAAAGCACTTTTCAAAGTAGTCTGGCTGAAACGTAAGGTCTCCGTCCAGTTTGACGAGGAAATCCCAATTTCGGGTTGCCAGGGTGGTGAGACCATCATCGAAGGCTTCGACAACGCCGCCCCCGGACTTTCTGAACCCACGGTTCCTTCTGTGCAATGGATGGATCCAGGTATGGCGGCTCGCGTAGTCATCGAGAATCGCACCCGTGTTGTCGGTTGATCCGTCATTTACGATTACCCATTCCACAGGGAGGACGGTCTGCTCAGCCATGCTGTCGAGCGTGTGCCGGACGTGCTTTTCTTCATCGCGAACCGGCGTGATGATGACGTATCGAGTGTTCATTTTGAAAGATGCAGAGCAGACGTCGTCGAGCACTTCGACCCGCTGCCCGGCCGATCGTTGATCAAGGGGTCGATGCGTAACTTCTAATGACGTTGCGGTAGACATCCAGGAGATCTCGCCCGGCAGCATCCCACGTGATCTCGCCCGCACTGCTAAGAGACGCGGTCCGCAGCTTTTCCAAAAGCTGGCTGTCTTCGTACAACATGCCGATATGTTGTGTGAGCATATCGACGTTCCCGACCTGATGCACGAGCGCGTTCTCCATGTGGGTACAAATCGCGCCGGTGGCTTCCGATACGAGCAGGACACATCCGCTGCCGCGCGCCTCCGAAGTGACCAAGGCGCTTCCCTCCTCTATGGAAGGTAGGATAAGGACGTCACTCCGCCGCATAAGTTCTGGGATATCGTTGCGATGCCCAAGCACCTGGATACTCGGATGGGCGAGCATTGGGGAGAGTCCTTCGGCATACCCGGGAATGAATCCTCCGGCGATGAGAAATGTACCGTCGAGATGGGCGGGCGAGCGCAACCAGGCCTCTAGCGCGAAGTGCAAGCCCTTTCTCGGAGCGCAGCCCCCGGCAAAGAGGGCGGTGAAGCGGCGGCTAGTGTCCCTTTCAACCATCGGGTAGTAGATTTTCGCATCGAATCCGTAGTGGTGACGGGCAACCTTCTCCTGAGCAAAGCCCTTATCGAGAAACGTCCGTGCGACGAAGTCGGACGGACACATAAGGCGACCTGCCAATCGATACTCAGCGTCCTCTCTACGCAGAACGTATTCGTTGTGCGCGTGTTCGTGACCACGTGGCAGCGCGATGCCCAAACGTTCACATTCCTTCTGCACCACCTCGTAAGCAAAGCGAGTGTGCGCGTTAGGCCTTTCCAGAACCGCCGGGATTTTCAGTCTTGCCGCAGCCATGAGAGTTTTCCGCGCCCCGAGTGGCCACGTATGAATGATATCGATCTGCCCCACCAGTTTGTCCAGCCGCTGCGCTACGATGGCGTCGTGCAACGCGCAGGCACGCTTACTTCCGAGCAACTTGTACGGAATCCTCAACTTCCCGCGGGCTAATGTTGGGTGAACCGTAGCACCTGACGGAAAAGGCTTGTGAAGGACTCCAGGGAACACGAGCACTTCCGCTCCGGCATCGACTAGGCCGCTAACTTGATGCCAAGCCGTAGAAGAGATTCGGTCCGCGCCGATTTTGTGAGGGAAGCTGTACAGAACTCTGATGGGATGCTTCCGGCACCCGCCAGTGTTTTTTCCCTCAGCAGGTTCACCGATTGTGACTGATTGGACCTCCATTTGAATACTCTGACCTGTTCCTGATACCTGCGCAGTAGAAGGACGGGCTTACTAATTGCTGCGCTCGGCCGGCCACAGCCCCGGGGAACACGAAACCGAATTCGGCTGCCACGCCTCGGTATCCGGAGAACCACTGCTCTCTGCGCCCTGCTTCACAGCTCTTTCGGGCGCGTCTTGAAGAGTCGCCGTGGCCGCTGAGATCATTGCTAGGAAAGCGAACCACCATATCTGGGTTTGATCCCAGTAAGCCACTCCGAAATAGGCGAAGATATGGGCGAGCATGACGGCGCCAAGGCTCCAGAGCAGCCATTGCTCCTTACGTTCCACCTGCTTGCGCATCTTTCCCAGCCTGCTGAAACTGCGGGATATCACGGCGACGAAGCAGACGAAGGTAACCAGCCCGCCCATCTCCCCTTCTGCCACGAACTGATTGGAAAGGTCCCACATATCGTATCCCCAGCTTCCGTTCTGGTTTGTGCCAATGAGCCACCAGTCCTTTATATGCCTCATAAAGACGTCGATCAAGAACGCGCGGTCGTATCCGCCTGAGCCCCCGACCACGTTCACATGGGCTACGATAAACCAGACTGGCGCATTCATCACCAACGCTAGAACTACCAGTGCGAGGACGATTCCCCTTCGGACGGTACGCATGGACGCTCGGATCGGCCAAAGGAAAAGGGCTCCCACTCCGGCGGTGTACGCAAGCACTGGCGTACTCGAGTTTGACATGAGTACCATGATCGTTGAGCCCGCCATTCCCGCTACCGCCAGAGCGTTGGCTTTACCGCTCTTCCATAGCCAGAAGAACAGGGGCAACAGCGTCGCGCCGAAACAACCGGCTAGAATCGAGTGCCCGAAGGTCGCCTGGGCTCGGATTTGCCCGTTTCGCCACTCCGGAATCAGCCGCCCACCCCCAAGGTAGCCGAACAGGTTGAGGTTCCGAAAGTGTTCGTTTAGCATGCACGCGCCTAGAATCGCCGTCACAATCGCCATCGCTTTGGCCGCACGGGCTATGTCTGCATCGTCCTGGATAAGATGCCTCATCAGGAAATATCCGCCGAAGGCCTGGATAAGAAAGGACACTTGCTCGCCGGCCACGCCCACCCCATTCGTCAGCACCACGGCTGTGACTCGATATAAAGCCCACAAGATGAAAGCCTTATCAACGCCGTTTAGTCCCCCCGCTATCTGGAACTTCGCCCGGGCCAGTCGGATCGATCCGACCAAAATGACAATGCGCAGCACGTACCAGTGCTGTCCGGCAAGGTAGATCTCCTGGCCACGCGGAACCAGAAACGCGATCAATAGCACCGGAATGGCGGCATACTTTCTCGGGCGCCAAAGTATCAACGCGATGGCGAGCAACAACGCGACCATCACGGCGGGGTGAAGCACCGTCTCCGCGGCGCCGTGGCCTAGGTCGCGTTGGTTAAAGCCTAAATCGTGGTCAGGCAAGGTGCGCACCGCTCGTCTTGACTCTTTGGCAGGGGGTAACGGCGGTGTTCGCTTGCGATACGGTCAAGCTGGTCCGGTCCCTGCCTTTGTACTTCTCTGGCAATTCAAGAGTAAGTCTCCTCGAGGCCCTCACGCAACGAGCGGCACGACGGTTGAGCCCTAGATCAGGCTGGTCAGGCAAGGCGAGCCTCCGGTTGCGTCAACTCCGCATCTGCGGACACCCAGATTCCTGTCGATCTCCGTCGCGGTGAATCGCGAGGAACCAAGATCAGACTCAAAGCGGCTGATCGGCGCGTCGCCAATCGATCCAGGCCCAAAATAGCCGGGCCTACGCGATACGCCGACGGCCGAGCTAGCCGGGCCCGCGCGACGCGCGGGGCCGCAACGCACCTGATCGAAATAACGGCACACAAAAGTGCAAGAAAATGTTGATCGGAAAAGCCGTACTTACAATTCGGCCGTAGCTGAGATATATGTGAAAGGCTACGGTCGCCTCGATGCGGAAGAACACCCGTTGGATTCCGCGTACTCGAATGGCGCATTCCGTGGGCCGCCTACAGCTCGCGCTGGCTTGACGGCCACCTCGGCTGCAGGCTCGAAGGCAAATAGCTCAATAACAGAAGCCTGAGAGATTTTGCTAGCGAGAGGGCGTCGAGTGAGTTGCTGATAGATCGGACGAGTTGGGCTCTGGCGAGGCGAGCCTGTCCGGCACCCAAGAGAACCTTAGCGTGCACACGCCTTTTGGTCGCAAAAGACTCTCTGAAAACCCGGCGGAGTCCTGGGTCCGAAATGGACTCGTAATGTTCGGTCAAGAGCTCGAATGCGCGCACCTCCGCCTGCGTTAACAGTAAGCGGTCCGACGAGAGCGAACCTTCACGCACGCGGTAAGCTGTCATCGGCTTGGGTAGGAAAATGATGGAACCGGACGGTGCTACCAGATTAAAGAAATACAGATCTTCCGCCATTCTCAGCTTGAACGGTTGATCGCCTAGAGACGCGAACACACTTTTGGGAACGCAGCAGTGGCTCATGCACATAAATGGCCCCGGCGCCGAGTTGTAGCTTTTGAGAAACTGCAACGGGGCGATGACCTGGATCTCAGCACTTTGCTCGTAAGGATCGCTCTTCCACTTATAGTCCCCATACCCAACGAAGTTGAGGTGCCCGGTAAAATATGCGACGGCTCCCGGATGTTCTTCGAACATCCTGAGCTGAACTTCAAGGTACCTCGCGTGCCAAATGTCATCCGAGTCCAACCTCGCGATAAGGTCACCCTGCGCGTGGTTACACAGCACATTTAATGCGCTAGCCACTCCCGCGTTCCGCTGCGAAAGAACGGTGATACCTGGCGTATAGGAGTCTAGAATCGGGGCAGTACGATCTGTGCTCCCATCATTCAAGACGAGAACCTCGTCAGGGGGGACCGTCTGCCGCAAGACCGAGTCGAGAGTCTCCTTTATTGTAAGTTCGCAGTTGTATGCCGGAATTACGACACTGATGCTCGCACGGAGGGCGCGTCTGTCACGTTTTGGGAACATCGAAAAGTAACTCTCTACACGCTAGGCGGCCCGCGTTCAGCCGTCCTATTCTCGACCTCGAACTTGCCGGTCTTCGTATTCGGAAGGCCTGCCCCATTGCGGCCTCCTAAAGATAGCGCGAATGCTTTCGTCAGGCCCAGCCACGTGGATTGTCCTTGGCAGGGCGCGGTAGACGCTCAACCCGAAGCACTTTGCACGGGAGCGTCGCCTTCCGGCATCGGCAATCGGTTTTCCTCGCCAAGCCTGTCCGCAGGGAGCGGCGGGTGCATGATATGTTCAAATCTAGCAATAAAGTACTGGCTAACGATTTTAGACCAGCGAGCGCGTCTCCAATCCAACCGGTGCAGACGCCTCTTCAGGCCCGGGCTCGTATGTCAAGCCCTAGCCTCTACATCGACCAGGCGGTCGGCTTTCCGGAAGACAGCGTGAATGCTCTCCCCGTCTCCTACGAAAGAAGCCAAACCCGTTAGGATTGGTAATCCGGTCAATCTGAACACCTTGCGAGCGACCCTCCGTGGCAGGATCGGGGTCCTATCCTGAGCCAGCGGAGCCCTCCGGAATCCTATCCTCCGTAGACCTTCATCGACAAGGTAGCGAACGCTGGCTTCGACAAATAGCTCCCGATGGGTAGTTACCGAGACCTCCCAAAGGCCGACAGCATTCGCAAGGGCCCTTAGCGTCACTGGTGAAAAATGATAAAGATGCCGCGGCAATTCCAGGGCGTACCAGTAGGACCCGAAGATTCGGCATCCTGCTGAGTCTATGTTAGGCATCATCGTATAGAAGACGCCGCCGGGCTTCAGCCAATCCGAGACGCGGGTCAGAACTTCCAGTGGCTCATAGAGGTGCTCAAATACGTGGAAGCAGGTGACTACGTCAAAGCTGTCGTGAGGAAAAGGTGCGTCAAGAATGTCCCCGACAAAAACCTGCGCCCCACACCCGGCTTCAGCCTCCCTTGCCGCAGCCTCCGACATTTCTACCCCTGAGAGCTTCCACAAGGGGCCTTTGAGAGTTGCCAGAAAGCCACCGGAACCGCAGCCGAGGTCCAGGATCGAGCCGGACGGTTTGTAACTCAATACCTCGTCCCGCCGCCCGTTCCAGTGCTTACTACCCGCACCGCCGCTGGCGATAGCCCGATCATAGTCCGAGCCATAGTGCCGGCCGATCTCAGACGGAGGAGGTGGATCCTTCAGCCAGACTAGCGAGCATGCGGAGCACCTCGCCAGCTCATAGATCTTGCTCCGGCCGTGAAACCTGTCGGGGGCCCGCAGCCAGTTGTTGGCTCCGTTCTGCCCACAAACGGGGCAGCTTGCCAGGGGATTGCCAGCTAGCTCCTCAGTGCTCGAGTGAGACGGTCCGAGAGGATCGGGGACTTGCTTCAGAGACGGCAGTTTCGGCATGCAATGGCCTGGATTTACAGCGATTTCTGTGAAGGATCTGCTTGGCGTCGCATTAGAAACGCAAACACCAGAAGATAAGCTAATAAGCATCCGAAAGCGCCGAACGCAACATTAACCGCGGGGCGAGCCGGCACGGTAAACGCGCGCGTCAAGAGACTAAACGCCACGACACCGGTAGACGCCAAGAGCGCGGGCAGCGCTCCATTCCCGTAGAGGCCTAAGTCCAGTCCCGTAAGGCCCCGCACTCTTGCAATCTGAAGCAGAAGCCCAAGGATAACCGCGATCAGGCACGCCCATTGGCCACCGTCAGGTCCTAGCCATTTCGCAAGGGGATAGACTGTGAGCACCATGGCAACTGCCATCACTGCCACGGCCGTCCTGTGCAATTGCGGAAAGCCACGCGCATAGAAAACAGTCGTGATCTGTCCATTCATCAGATTCACCAGCGCAACGCACGACGCGAGGACCAATGCTCCGGTCAAAGCACTGTAGCGGGGACCGTAGGCGAGCGCTAGAAGTGAGCGACCGCAAAAGAGCACAAAAGTGAGCGCAGGCAGGCCCAACACTACGATCAGCGACGTCGCTTGGACGAGAACCCGGTTAGTCCGCTGAGCGTCGCCTTGGATTTGCGAGAACGCCGGCATCAGGGTTTGCCCAAGCATATTCATGACGAAGTTTGCGGGTGTCTGTACCAAGTAGATCGCCATCGTGTACAAACCCAAGGTCGCAGGAGAGTAGAGCTTGGCCAATACGAAGATGTCGGCGCGCGCAAAAACGAGATTCAGGAGCGAGAGCCCGAATAATCCCCTTGAGAAACGCAGCAGATCACGGGCGGCATCCTTGTTCCATCTTAGCGACGGGACATACGGACAGAAGACGTAAGATAATGCGGTCCGCGCCGCACTCTCGGCACAGGACCCGATCACAAGAGCCCAAACATCCCGCATCACAAAGCTTAGAATCACCGTGATCGCCACACCGCAAATACCGCCGATGTTGCTGATAGCGGCCAGCTTCGCAAATTTCATCTCCTTCATCGCAACGAACGCTCTTGGGCTCGAAACACCACCGATAACGACCCCCGCGCACGAAAGGCGCAGTAGAGCAGTCAGTTCGGTGTTTCCGTAGAACCTGGCCACCAGGGGCGCAACCGCAAACAGAACGGCGGCGAGTGACACCGCCCGGCCAAAACCCAGCCACCACGCGGTGTCTACGAAGTGATCCTCGCTTCCGCTGGGGTTCTGAACAAGGCCTTCCCTGACTCCTATATCCGTAAATGACTGGAGCACCGAACTTGCCGACAGCACAATCGCCATGGCGCCAAAAGCTTCAGGCGCCAGCAGCCGCGTCAGGACCATGTTTCGGCCGAACCTGACCGCCTGTTCAGCCACATTACCGCTGCCCAGCCAAGCGCCGCCGCGAAAAACTTTGGCCTTCAGGCCGTCGCCCAGAAACACGGGCTCCACAACGCGCCTGACTCGCTCGAATGTCCGCGACAGGAGAGGGCGTGACATATTAGTTGTACAAGAAGCCATTCCTAGACGAGGAGCCTTTATTGCTCTAATGCCATAACCGCAATGGCAGCCTGATGGAGCAGTTCTGGTACGTCTTTGGCGCGGGGAGCTATGAAACCCTTGTGACGGATGTGTTCGAGATATGCCTCCCGCAGTCTTCTTCTGTACATTGGGATATTAGAACGGGTAATTCTGAGGCAGGTGGTTTCAATTGGGAGGTAATCTTTCCAAACCCGCTTAATGTGCGCGCAGGATGCGTAAAACTCCCTCGGCAAAACCACGTATTGATGGGCGTTGTGAATGCAAAAGGCAGGGATGGCGTAGCTTTTCATCCCCATCTTTTCAGCGCTCAGGCAAATATCGGTCCCATATAGGTGAAAGTGGGGCAGACTATCGTCGAAACGGAGCCCTGATGATTTTCTGAAGATTAATACAATCTCATCCAGCGTTTGGATCGGCGCGGGAGCCTCAAAAGGGCTTCCAATTAAACCCCGGCCTGGCGAATACAAGTAGCCCCGACCAACACCGTCTCGCGCCCTGCCGTAGCATCCCAAAGGCCCCCAACCCGGGTCTGCGGAGTCCAAGTAATCGATGGCCTGATCCAGTTGCGAGAGCCAAGGCTCAGGGAAGACCATATCTTGCTGGGCGAAAACCATCAGATCATTGTGTGATCGCTCGATGGCATTGTTGTATGCCTTTGCCGCAGATTCATAGTCCTTCTGGATTAAAATCTCATGGCTGTTCGATCCCTGTAAGCAAGGCGAAGCCAGGAAGTTATCTTCCAGTATCTCCCCCGTTCCATATGTTGCTACAGCGAAGGTGACGCCGTCCCGGGCCGGCATTTATATCTCGCCCTCCTTGAGCCGCTAAATAGCGGCAGCAGAGAGAAATGTCGGAGCGTTCGGCGCCACAGAGGTCGAAAACGGGTAAGCCCCAACATCCCATGCCCCAGTTGCGGGGCGCCCAACCGGCGTAACTGTGCCCCCGGCCGAAGTGCCGGAGTCCAGGGCTGCGATTCCAAGACTCGTTAGATTAGCTCCAGCACCGATCACGCTCGAGCCCAGTTGGGGAACGCCTGACGCATTTACTCCAAGGCTCGAAGGATTGCCGCCGCTCGAGTCGCATGCGCAGGTCGTTTTCCAGGTCGGGAAGGTATTTGCCCCAGTGCTTCCGTACTGCCATGGGGAGTTTCCGTTTCCCTCCGTGGTGCCCCATTGATTGTAGTTAAACGCCGCGAACGTTGTACCCGGCGCCACTACTATGAACTGGCCGTATCCCGAAGCGGCGTTGTTCTCCACTGTGAGATTTGCCCCATAGACCTCAAAAGCTTCGGTGTTTGCAGCCGGCGTTACTCCGATCGCTGTGTTGTTGGCGAGGAGCCCTGTGGTAGCACCCAATTGAATGCATGGCGCGGTGTTCCCCGCGTATTGGACACAAACGTTATTGAACACATTGAAATTATTCGGGTTATCCGTCTCGACATACAGCATAGTATCTGTCGTGCAGCATGAACCCCAGTTGCCATTGGATAGATTGTTGTAGAAGTTAATTGCGAGCGAGTCAGATGGCACATTCATGTAGTTATGAACGCAGTTGTGGTGGAATGCATCATTTGAAGTATCCCAGTTGGAGGCGTCGTGACAGTGATTGTCGTGGAAGTTCAGCGTTCGCGTTCCGTTCCCGCTATTCTCCATCGCCCAATTATTGTGATAGAAATCGATATGATAGACGTTGAAAGTCACAGAGTTTGTCCGCTGCAAACTGATGGCATTGCCGTTGTCGTGGACAGTGCTGTCGTGAATTGAGATCGTCCCCGAGGCGCATCCTGAGTTACCTTCCGGGCACTGAAAGGTGAAATCTCCTGTATCAGCGCTGCTGGTTCCGTCCGATGTGGTCGTGTGTTGGTAAAGGTTTCTGACGATGAGATTGCGGATCTCGATGTCATGGCAACCGTTGCACCCGTAGAACGCCTGTGTGCTTGTGTTCTGGTTCGCCAGACCCGAGCCATTTGCCGTGGCTTCAATAATCCCAGCCTGCCCGGGCGCGTAGCCAGTCGTGTTGGCTAATTCTACCGAGTCGCAGGAGGTTCCTGGGCCGCAGGCCGCCCCACCGTCAAAAAGCAGATACCCGTAACTGCCGTTTAGATTAATGATTTGACCATAAGCGACAGAAATGCGCGCCCCAGTCGTCCATAGAACCTCGATCACGTTGCCACTGGTACCACTGCCGTTGATTTGCAGTCCCGTCGTAATTGTTCCGCAAAGGTAAACAACGGTTCCCGGTCCAATCTGATTCGCCCCAGTTCCCCAGTCGCTCGCCTTATTGAAGAACGCGATGGAATCAGCGTCCGCGCAGTCTTGCCCGTTGTTCGCCCCCGCCGCAGTTTGTGCGATGTAAATGTCATTGGCCAGCGCAGCGTTCGACCCGAGAAACACCCCGGCCGAAACCATCAGAAAGATCGGAAACTTCATTGGACTCTTTGGTTCTAACACATGAGGGCTGTTTGCGACCCGGCAATTCTCACATTTTTGTCTGGCTCAATGTGTTCATTCTATTGGCCAACTATTGGCCTACGAATGTTTTCCTACGGGTCCCCACCGTTCAGGCCGCTCGCCAATCCTTACAAAGCTTGGACGCATACTGTATGGTGTGAAGCCAGTCGTAGGACCCGCCGACCTTAGCCCTGAAAAGCGACCGATGATCCGTCCCATTTACCGGCAACCTCCTCAACTGATATCTGTCACTCCCGTATGCAGTTCCCACCACGGTTGTAACGCCGGCGCAATAGCCGCTGTTGTGCAGAAGCGCGCGGAGGCGTTCCGTGAAACCCCTGTCCGTCTCCGGGAATGCATAGGGATAGGCAAATGAAACAGTCTCACAACCCAGCCGTTCCTCGATCGTAGCCTTCGACGATCTAACCTCAACCTCAACGTCCTTCCAGTCCAAGCCCCGCAATTGCCGATGCGTCACGGTATGCGATCCGAACTCCACCCCGGCCCTGTCCAAATCCCGCACCTCGCCCCAGGTCAAACACTCAATCCCCTTAA
>Ga0302320_10018394_pt1 | contig 14092 bp, 14 predicted proteins | sample Bog_T0_3_FD_202130 | JGI IMG/M metagenome (GOLD analysis project Ga0302320, IMG submission 202130) | Peat permafrost microbial communities from Stordalen Mire near Abisko, Sweden - Bog_T0_3 | ecosystem: Environmental > Terrestrial > Soil > Wetlands > Peat | place: Sweden: Abisko, Stordalen Mire... | reverse complement strand
GCGAGGAAGGTCTGCTCGGCCACGTTGAACGTGGGGTCCATCTCCCGGGCCACCTTCCAGGCGATGGCGTTCTCGGCGTCGAAGAGGCGGTTGAGCTCGGCGCCGTCCTTGAGCGGAGGCGAGAGCGTCAGAGCGTCGACGGAGAGCACCTGCGCCTGGATCGCGATGCTGTCCTTGCCGCCGCTGGTCGAAGGTTTCATGGTGTAGCTGCCGACGACGACGAAGTTGGCGTCCAGCTGCTGCGCGATGCGGATGGTCGTCGCGCGCGAGGGACGAAAGCCGGCGGGAAGCCCGAGGTGGTCCAGCGCGAAGGCCCGGTCGTCGCGGGAGATGGTCAAAAATCCGGACGAGTTCAGGCGCTTGTCCAGCGTGTCCGGGAACGAGTCGCCGATCCAGCCGAGCGACGGGTTGCCGGAGCGGTTGTCAAAGGGCAACACCAGCACCACGCGGCCCCCGGGGGCGGGTCCCTGGGCCTGAGCCGGGGCGGACGCGGCGATGGAGGCGAAGACGCCCGGCAGAGCGAGAGAGAGGGCGAGACGCTTCAACAGAGGCCGCATTGGGTCGATTATAGGCGTTGGTGCCCTGTGGTTACGCCGCTCTGCCTACGGGCTGGAATTGGTGCGGCCCCCTCTCCCCCTGTTTTCCCGTAAAGTTGGCAACAATAAGGACTTAGGGGTGGACCCTCGGGATTGGAAGGCCGTTGGTCTGAATCGCTAACCCCTTTGTTATCAGTAGGCCTATCGAGGATCGATATATCCTTAAGATATATGGCGCTCCCTCTTATATCTTAAAGATATGTGCCGCTTCCTGTGCGGCGATTGAGATTGTCAAAGGTCGAACGTCCACCCGGTCTTGGCCGTTTGCGAGAAGAGCCCGGCGCTGGCCGCGATGTCTTCTGCTCTGGATACATTATAGGGGTCGTGTCAAGCGTTTTGGTCACGCGTACCGCGCTTGCGGTCGAGCTTGGCGAAGTTGGGTGTCAGGTTGGTGGCCCATTCATCGCGGCGCTTTCGCGATGAGTGAGATCGAGGATGGCTGGGAGGATGCGCTTCGCGTGGTGGGCGAGCGGCTGAGGTTCCCCACTCGTGACGATAATGCCGTCATGATTGGGCCACCCGGAGATTTGTGGTGAGCGGGCCGCCCGCCACGTGCCCTTTTGGGTGGTGGGGCTACTGTATCCAGCGAGGATAGAATGCTGCAACGGAGGCGACCATGAGACTGCGGGAGTGGAAGGTTGTGGGAGCGGCGCTTTTGTGCGGCGTGTTGGCGGGTGCGGCGGGTGGGCAACTGGATGATCCGGCGGTGGCGAAGCAGAAGTATGAGACCTACAAGGCGCGGGTGATGGGCGGGGACCTGAGTGTGGATTGGCGGGCGTTCCGGCTGGCCGCGGTAGTGGGCGGCGTGGACGGCGGGTATGACTGGCACCCGGTGCGCAACCAGGTGATGAAGGACGAGGACGCGGGCAAAGACGATGCCGCGCTGGCCGGGGCGAACCAGATTATCGCGCACAACATGGCCAATCCCGAGGGCCACGTGCTGGCGATGATGGTGCTGCGCAAGATGGGCAAGGACGACGCGGCGGACAAGGAACGAGCGGTCCTGAGTGGGATCGTGGGGTCGATCCTGGACTCGGGCGACGGGAAGTCGGCCAAGACGGCGTGGTTCACCGCGAATATCGATGAGGAGTACTTCATCCTCAACGTGGTGCTGGGGTTGCAGTTGAAGGAGCAGGGCCTGGTGCAGAAGGACGGTCACGCCTACGACGAGATGACTGCGGTAGATGACAAGGGCGCGGAGCAGGTGTTGTGGTTCAACACGGACACTTCCATGCAGGTGTTGGACGCGGCGCTGCATCCGAAGAAGAAGTAGCTGGGACCTCCACAAAGCAGATCCTTCGCTGCGCTCAGGATGACAATTTAGGGGGTTGAAAACTACTTCTTGCCGAAGACCTCGCCCATGCGGCGGATCTGGGCGCCGACGCCGCGGAGCTTTTCTTCGAGGCGCTCGTAGCCGCGGTCCATGTGGTAGACGCGGTCGAGGATGCTCTCGCCGTCGGCGACGAGGGCGGCGAGCACGAGGGCGGCGCTGGCGCGCAGGTCGGAGCACATGACGGCGGCGGACTGGAGCCTGGCTCCTCCGTGGACCGTGGCGGTGCGGCCGTTGACGACGATGTTCGCGCCCATCCGGTTGAGCTCGCCGACGTGCATGAAGCGGTTCTCGAAGATGTTCTCCGTGACGGTGCTGGTGCCCTCGGCCTGGGTGAGCAGCGCCATGAACTGCGCCTGCATGTCGGTGGGGAAGCCGGGATACTCCTCGGTGATGATGTCGGTTGCGGTAAGCTTTGCGCCGGAGTGGACGCGGACGTTTTCTGCGCCGACTTCGAGCTTGACGCCGCAGGCCTCCAGCTTGCCGAGCAGCGCGCCGAGGTGCTCGGGGTTGCAGCAATCGACGTTGAGGTCGCCGCCGGTGATGGCGCCGGCGATGAGGAAGGTGCCGGCCTCAATGCGGTCGGGGTTAATGCGGTGGCGCGCGCCGTGGAGTTTGGCGACGCCCTTGATCTTCATGGTGCTCGTGCCCGCGCCTTCGATGCGCGCTCCCATGGCGTTGAGCAGGGCGGCGAGGTCGGTGACTTCGGGTTCGCGCGCGCAGTTTTCGAAGAGCGACTCGCCGTCGGCGAGGACCGCGGCCATCAGCAGGTCTTCGGTGCCGGTGACGGTGATCTTGTCAAAGACGATGTGGGCGCCTTTGAGGCGGTCGGCACGGGCTTCAAGGTAGCCGTGCTCCTGGGTGATGGTCGCCCCCATAGCCTCGAGGCCCTTGATGTGCAGGTCGATGGGGCGGCCGCCGATGGCGCAGCCTCCGGGCATGGCCACGCGGGCCATGCCGGTGCGCGCGATGAGCGGGCCAAGCACCAGCGAGCTGGCGCGCATGGTCTTGACGATCTCGTACTTGGCGACGGGGTCGGAGAGCACCGCGCATTTGATGGAGGTGCGGTGCTGCGCGCGGCCGTAGCCGAGTTCGACCTCCGCGCCCATCGAGGTGAGCAGCTTGCGCTCGGTCTCGATGTCGCGGACCTGCGGGATGTTTTCGAGGATGACCTCTTCTTCGGTGAGGATGGCGGCGGCCATACAGGGGAGCGCGGAGTTCTTAGCGCCGGAGACTTTAATGGTGCCGAGCAGCGGGTTGCCGCCGCGGATGACGAACTTGTCCATGAGTACAGTTTACGGAAGAACAGGGGTTAGGGATTAGGGCTTAGGGATTAGCAAGAGAGTGAACCCGATGATGCACCATGAGGCTGTAGGCGAGCTGCATTCTTCCGCGGCTAAAGCCGCATCGAATGGGGGCCGCAACGGCGGGGCTGAAGCCCCGCCCCTTCAAAACAGCTCATGTCGCCGCTGTGGCGGGGCGGGTGACTTCGAAGACCGGAACGGGATCGGTGATGCCCTTGAGCGAGATGGGAGCCAGTGGGGTGAGCGCGGCGTCGTCGTTGAACTCCGCGGCGGCCTCGGCGGAGAGGAGGACCTGGCCGACCTCCGCGTGGGAGCAGAGACGGGCCGCTTTGTTCACCACGCTGCCGATGGCGGTGTAGTCGCGGCGGTCATTACTGCCGACCGAGCCGACGACCAACTCGCCGACGTGGATGCCGATACCGACCTGGGTGCCCGGACGGCCCGCGAACTGTGCATTGAGAGCAGCGACAATCTCCTGGGCGGCGGCCACGGCGCGCCGGCAGCGGTCGTCGCCGGCGAACCATGCGAAGACGGCGTCGCCGATAAATTTGTTGATGTCGCCGTTGCGGTGCTCGACGATCCCGGCCTGCAGGCTAAGCACCTGATTGAGCAGTGCGATGACCGCCTCAGGCGGCTCGGTCTCCGAGAAGCTGGTGAAGCCGCGGACGTCCGAGAAGAGCACGGCGAGCGAGGTGCGCACGGCGGCGTCCGCACCGGCCCCGTCCAGAGCATCGGAGCAGATGTGCTCATAGGTGGCCTGGGAGAGGAAGGTGGACATGGCGAGTCTCTCCTTGAGCCCGCGCACCATGCGTAAGAAGGAGCGTTCGAGCATGCCGATCTCGTCTTTGGCGTCCCTGCGCTCGTCCCCGGAGATCATGGTGTGAGCGGAGTCGAGGTTGCCCTCGGCGATGGATTCAGCGGCCGAGGCGAGGCCGATGAGGGGCTCGGCGATGGGGCGCGACAGGAAGCTGCCGACGAAGACGCCCAGCAGCATCCCCAGAGCGCCGAGCAGCGCCATGAACCACTCCAGGCGATGGAAGACGACCAGCTTGGGGCGGGTGTCCTGAATGACGGTGAGCCGTACATGCTCCCGGTTGTCGAAGAGCATGGTTGAGGATTCGCCGAACCGTTCGGTGAGGAAGCGGTAACCCTTCCAGGTAAAGTCTGCGGTTTCAAACGGGTCTTTCTTCTCGCGGCCGGCGAAGAGCGTCTTCAAAGAGCCAGGCGAAAGCAAGGTGGAGGAGCCACCGTCGCTGACGGCGAGGATATGGGGCTGTTGAAGGCCCGTTTGCGGATCGGGATCGTCCAGGTGCCATAGCGCGACCTGCAGCGTCTGTTGAGACGCAGGTTTGGATTGCGCGCCGGATTTGGCCTGCCGCTTTTCCGTACCGGCGATGCGGTCGGCGAGGCGGCCATCGATTTGAAAGCCGATAACTAGCCTGCCCAACTCGTGCGCGGAGGCGTCCAGGACCGGCACCTGCACCAGCTCATAGAGGTTGCCGTCGCGCGCCTCCCAGTCCGTGAGCTCTGGCTTGGTGCGGTCTTTAGGGAGCGGGAAGGGGGCTTCGGTGCGCCGGGACTCGCAGACGATGGACTTGCCGCGGGAGAGGACAAAGCCCAGGGGCGTGCCGTCCGGGTAGACCAGGGAGACGAGGTCGAGGTCCGCCGGCTGGTCGCCGGCAGCGCGATGCCTGGGACTCAACCCGCTTTGGCCCACCAGATGCCGTGCCCAATCGCAGAGCTTTGCGGGGTCGCGCGAGTTCAGGATGTCGGGGGCAGGAGCGGAGTCGGCGACGTCCTTGCCTGCCAGCAGGTTCTCGCCCAGGCGGTTCTGCTCGGCGGTGTTGAACTGGAGCAGCTCCTCGTTCAGCTCCTGCTGCACATCGGTCTGCACCGCGCTGTTGGTCGACTTCCAGACCGAGCCGAGGAAGAAGGCGGTGAGGACGAGGCACGTCCCGAGCGTGAAGAGACGCAGCTTGTTGCGGATGCTCAGGTTGTTCATGCGGTTGGAGAGCAGCATGATGGCCTCGATCGCCGTGGCGGTGCGTCCGGGTCGCGTTTGGACACAGCGATTCTACGGCCTGAGCGAGGAGTTGAGCGGAGTGTTTCGCGTACCGCGAAGGCGAGGAGGGAGTTGCCCAGCGGGGCAGGGCGCTCGCAGCGGTCTCTTGAACCTCTTAAGCATTGCAACTCGAAGTCTCTGGCAGGTTGCTGCCGGAGACTTCGCCATCGTTCGTTACAGCGTTACGTTCAGAGGCCGGTGGGCGGGGCCGCAGGCGGAGGCTGATTGCGTCCTCCGCGGGGGCCGTGGGGGCCGTGTTCGCGGCGCATCGACTTCATCTGCTGGAGCTGGTCGGGGCTGAGGACCGTGGCGAGCTGCTGCTCGGTGCTCTGGTGGATGGCCTTCATCTGCGCGTGCTTGTCCTGCGGAGCCAAGCTCTGGTTCTGCCACAGGGCGGCCATCTTCTGGTCGCGGTCGGCGAGGATGGGCTCCAGCTTGGCGGTCTGGTCGGGCGTGAGGTTGAGGGCCTTGCTCAGGTGCGCGGCCTGGCGCTCCGGGCTGGGCTGGTGGCGGAAGTGGTGCGGGGGCTGGCCATCGGGCGTTGCGGGTGGGGCCTGCTGGGCCGGGGCAGCGCTGCAGGCGAGGGTGAGGGCGAGTACCGATGCTAGGACGGAGTGTTTCATCGAGGATCTCCTTGAGGTTCGAAGCGCAGCGTTGGAGTGGGGAGGGGACCGCTGCGTAATACAAGAATAAACACGATGGGGAAGGAATGTTGCGGGGACTTACAGCTCGAGTCTTGAGTCGTCGATGGCGAGGCGGACATTGCCGTCGGACTGCTGGAGGCGACGGACGGCCTCCATCTTGTCCACATTGGCCTTGAGCATGACCACCGCGATGGGGATGCTCTTGCCGGCGGACTTAATGGTGCGGATGGCAGTCTCGCGGTCGATGTTGCACACGGCCATCAGGACGCGGATGCCGCGCTCCACCAGCTTGGCGTTCTTCATGTGCACGTTGACCATCAGGTTGTCATAGACGTAGCCGAGCCGGGTCATGGCGCCGGTGGTGATCATGTTGCAGATCATCTTCTGCGCGGTGGATGCCTTCATGCGCGTGGAGCCGGAGAGGACCTCGGGACCGACCTCGGCGCAGATGGTGATGTCGGCGACCTGGGAGAGCTCGGAGCCGGGGTTGCAGGTGATGGCGGCGGTCTTGGCGCCACGGGCGCGGGCGTACTCGGTGGCGCCGACGACGTAGGGTGTGCGCCCGGAGGCGGAGACGCCGATGACGATGTCCTTGCGGGTGGGGCGGCGGCGGGCGATGTCGCGCTGGCCGATCTCCGGGGAGTCTTCGTTCACGTCGGATGCGCTGGCGAGGGCTTTGGGGCCGCCGGCCATGATGTACTGCACCTGCTGCGGGGCGGTGGAGAAGGTGGGCGGACACTCGGAGGCGTCCAGCGCGGAGATGCGGCCCGAAGAGCCGGCGCCGACGTAGATGAGGCGGCCGCCGTCGCGCAGGCTGCGGGCGACGGTATCAATCACCTGGGCGATCTCCGGCAGCGCCTTTTTGACCGCGGCTGCGACCTTGGCGTCCTCATGATTGATGATGCGGGCGATCTCGATGGCGGACTTTGTGTCGAGACCGTGAGAGGCTTCGTTGGGCCGCTCGGTGGTCAGGCTCTGCAGGTCGGCGGGCATCCGCGCGAGGGGCTTTTCGAGTGCTTCGGGGAGGGTCATTGTCGACATATGCGGAAACCAAGCTCTAGAGAATTCTAAACCATTGTCAAGCCCGGTGCCGGGGCGCGGAACCCGAGGCGATTCGGGCAAAGTATGATCGCTGTCTGGGGGCAGCGATGGCGAGACGAGGTCTGGGATGCTGGATGGGAGCAGGACTGGCGCTGTTGGCGGGTACATGGCCGGCGGCAGCGCAGTCGGGCGTCGACAATGCGCTGAGCGCGAAGCTGCAGGCGCAGATCTCCGCGCGGGCGCAGGAGCAAAAGGGCAAGACGGCGCTGTATGCGGTGCAGTTGAGTACCGGCAAGGAAATCGCCGTGGACGCGGATGTGCCGGTGCAGACGGCTTCTGTAATCAAACTGGGGATTCTGTATGAGGCGATGGTGCAGGTGCGCGCGGGCAAGGCGGCGTGGGACGAGCCCATCGTGCTGAAGAAGGGGGAAGCAGTGCCGGGGTCGGGCGTACTGACTCTGTTGGACGCGCCGTTGAGCCTCACGCTGAAGGACGCGCTGACGCTGATGGTGATTGTGAGCGACAACACCGCGACCAACCTGATGATCGACCGCTTCGGCATCGACAACGTGAACGCGCGGCTGGAGTCGCTGGGCCTGAAAGATACGCACCTGTACAAGAAGGTTTTCAAACCAGCGGTGGGGCCCATGCCGGCGGACCAGCCGAAGTTCGGTCTGGGCAAGACCACGCCGCGGGAGATGGCGATGCTGCTGACGCGGATCGGCACCTGCGGACTGCGCCGAGCGCCGCCACCGCCGCCCGCCGGGCCGGGCATCGGGGTGGTTGTGCCGATGTTTCTGCCCATGGACGAGGGCGACAAGGCGGTCTGCGACGTGGCGCTGAAGATGCTGAAGAACCAGTTCTACCGGGAGACGGTGCCGCGCTATCTGGAGACGGCAGATGTTACGACGACGGGAGGGGTGGCGATCGCCAGCAAGACGGGGTCGCTGGACGCGGTGCGCAACGACGTGGCAATAGTAGCGGGGAAGACCGGGCCGATGGTGCTGTCGATCTTTACCTACGACAACGCCGACCACAGCTGGACGGTGGACAACGAGGGGGAGCTGATCATTGCGCGTCTGGCGAAGGAGATTGTGACGGCGTGGTCGCCGGAGGGGCTCGACGGCAAGCTGCTGGTGCCGGGGCTGGGCTTGTCCGCTAGCGGCACGGCGGCAACGCCTGCGGCGCAGAAGTAGTCGAGGCACGCACCTGAATTTGGGCGAACTTCGTCTACAGTAGTGAGAGGGGTGGTCGTGCCGGAGTCAGGCGGCGGGCCGCGCAAGGAGCCGGAGGGACACGAAGATGGGAGATCACACGGAACAGCCCGGCGGTGTGCGCTCCTGGACGCGCGACCTGCTGATCGCGGTGTGCATCTCCACGTTCTTTATTTTGTTTCTGTACCAGCCGGTGCGGGTGGAGGGAACGAGCATGCTGCCGATGCTCGAAGACCAGGACCGGCTGTTCATCAACAAGTTTGCCTATCGCTTTGCCGAGATCCAGCGGGGCGATGTGGTGGTGTTCCTGTATCCGGGCGACCACTCGAAGAGCTACATCAAGCGCGTGATTGCGCTGCCCGGCGATGATCTGCGCATCGACCATGGAACGGTGTATGTGAACGGCGTGGCGAAGAAGGAGCCGTACGTTCCGCTGAAGTATGAGGACGACCGCTCGCAGCCGGAGATTACCGTGCCTTCCGGGCAATATTTTGTGATGGGAGACCACCGTTCTATCTCCAGCGACAGCCGCGACTTTGGACCGGTGGCGCGGCCGCTGATCTACGGCAAGGCCGCGTTTGTGTACTGGCCGGTGGACCAGGCAGGGGTTGTACGGTAAAGCAGAGCGTAGAGGGTAGTGAAGTGCAGAAGCAGATCCTTCGAGTCCCCTTCGCTTCGCTCAGGGTCGCTCAGGATGACAATTCTTTGGGTTGCCATCAGGCGTAATGGACGATCTCCGCGAAGCTCTTGGGGACGAGGCTGGCGCCGCCGACCAGGGCGCCGTCGATCTCCGGCTGGGACATCAGCGCGGAGATGTTGTCCGGCTTGACCGAGCCGCCGTAGAGGATGCGCGTGCGGTCAGCAACGGCCGCGTCGCAGCATTCAGCGAGCTCGTGGCGAAGGATGGCGTGGGCCTCGGCGGCGATCTCTGGCGTGGCGGTGGAGCCGGTGCCGATGGCCCAGACGGGCTCATAGGCGATGACAAGCTGCTGCGTATGCTCCGGCGCGATGTCGCGGAGGGCAGCGCTGAGTTGCCCGCGCAGGACCTTCTCCGTGTGGCCGGCGTTGCGCTGATCGAGGTGCTCGCCGACGCAGACGATAGGCGTGAGGTTGTGGTGGATGGCGGCCTTGAGCTTCAGGTTGACGCGCTCATCGGTCTCGCCGAAGTAGAGGCGCTGCTCCGAGTGGCCAATCAGCACATGGCAGCAGCCGATGGAGGCGAGCATGATAGGCGAGGTCTCGCCGGTGTAGGGGCCTTCGTCGAGCCAGTGCATGTTCTGCGCGCCGGCACGGACGGTGGTGCCGGTGGTGGCCAGCACCGTCACGGCCAGGGAGGTCATGGTGGGGAAGAGCAGGACTTCGTCGCGCTCATGGCCGGTGATGAGCGGAAAGAAGGCCTCGAGAAAGGTGAGGGATTCGGCGGGGGTCTTGAACATCTTCCAGTTGCCGGCGATGAGGGGTTTGCGCATGTGCGAATGTCTCCAGCTTCTTCTGTCAGCTACGACAGTACGGAAGTTCATGTTGGGATGGCAAGGATTGGCGGTGAGTGGTGGTGCGTCGTCGTTGGGTCGGCAAGGGAAAAGAGTTGTGAATCGGCTTCCAGTTGGCCAGTTACCAGTTGCCAGTCAATTACTGAAACTGGAGACTGGTAGCTGGAAAACTGGAGACTGTTATCTAAGGAGAGCTGTATGCAGGATTTCAGGAATGTTGAAGCATGGGTCAAAGCGCATGAACTGGTTTTGAAGATCTACACGGAGGCTCTTTCGCTGCCCAAAGCAGGAGGTGTTTGGAGTGACGATGTTGCTGCGACGAAGCGCCACAGCCATCGCAACACGGATCGCGGAGGGCAGTGGGCGGAGTCAAAGCATTGAGTTCGCCGCTGATTTACGTAAGGCGGGTGCAAGCTGCAACGAACTGGAGTATCTGATCGTACTGGCGCGAGACCTAAAGTATTGGAAGCCTGAGCTTGCAGAAGGCTTGATCGCGGACACGGTCGAGGTGCGAAAAGTTATCTTTGGGCTGCTGCGGAAGATGTAATCACTTCTCTGTCAGCGCAGCGACGCCAGGCAGCGTCTTGCCTTCGAGGAACTCCAGCGACGCGCCGCCGCCGGTGGAGATGTGGGTGATCTTGTCCGCGACGCCCGAGTTGTGCAGTGCTGCGACGGAGTCGCCGCCGCCGACGATGGTGATAGCGTCCTCATTGGCGGCGAGCGCCTTGGCGATGGCGTTGGTGCCCTTGGCGAAGGGCGCGAGCTCGGCCACGCCCATGGGGCCATTCCAGACGATGGTGGCGGCGTCGGCGATCTCGGCGGCGAAGAGCTTGATGGTCTCCGGGCCGATGTCGAGGGCCATCATGTTTTCAGGGAAGGGGCCGGTGCCGGAGAAGATCTGAGTCTTGGCGTCGGCGGCGAACTTGTCGGCGAGGCAGTGGTCGACGGGCAGCAGGAACTTCACGCCGCGCTTCTTCGCCTTGTCGAGCGCGGCCCGGGCGACGTCGTACTTGTCGGGCTCGGTGAGCGACTTGCCGGTGGTCTGGCCCTGAGCGTTGAGGAAGGTATAGGCCATGGCGCCGCCGATGAGCAGAGCGTCTACCTTGCCGAGCAGCGCGTTGATGACCTCAATCTTGTCCGAGACCTTGGCGCCGCCGATGATGGCGACGAAGGGACGGTTAGGCTGGGTGACGGCCTTGCCGAGGTAGGTGAGCTCCTTCTCCATGAGCAGGCCGGCGGCGGATTGCGGCACGAAGTGCGTGATGCCCTCTGTAGAGGCGTGGGCGCGGTGCGCTGCGCCGAAGGCATCATTCACGTAGATGTCGCAGAGCGCGGCGAGCTGCTGCGCGAAGGCCGGCGAGTTGGCCTCTTCCTCGGCGTGGAAGCGGAGGTTCTCCAACAGCAGCGTCTGGCCGGGTTCGAGGTTGTTGGCCAGCTCCAGCGCGACGGGACCGACGCAGTCGGGCGAGAAGGCAACGTTCTCATCGGGGTCGAGGATGCCGTCGAGCAGCGTGCGCAGGCGCACGGCGACGGGGCGCAGGCTCATGGACGGAACTTCTTTGCCCTTGGGCCGGCCGAGGTGCGCAGCGAGAATGACGCGGGCCTTGCGGCGCAGCGCGTACTCGATCGTCGGGATGGTCTCGCGGACGCGCGTGTCGTCGGTGATGACGCCGTCCTTGAGCGGGACGTTGAAGTCGACGCGGATGAGCACACGCTTGCCGGTGAGATCGAGGTCGCGGATAGATAACTTGGACACTGAGAAGAGAATAACTGAGTCGCGAGCGGATCGCGTAAAGAACCCCATTCGCCGGAACGATGGATGAGGCTGGTTGTCAAGGGCCGGAGAATTGGAGCCTGGTGGTGACCGCATGGATCTCGTTGTAGTTGTTGAGGAGCTGACGCCCATGCAGAATAGGGTCATGGTGACGAGACGGCTGATTTTGTTGCTTGCGATGGCGTTGTATCCGGGAGTGGGTGTAGCGCAGAGCAAGCCGGTTGTCAACACGGCGGCGAAGACGCAGGTGGTGATGCTGGGTACAGGGACTCCTTATGCAGACCCCGACCGGTTCGGCCCGGCAACGGCGATCGTCGTGAACGGGACGCCGTACCTGGTGGACTGTGGGCCGGGCGTGATCCGCCGCGTAGCGCAGGCGCACAAAAACGGTGTGGAGGGCCTGACGCCGCAGAAGATTGGCGTTCTGTTTATTACGCATCTGCACTCGGACCACACGCTGGGGTATCCGGATGTGATGCTGTCGCCTGCGGTGATCGGACGGCCGGGACCACTGGAGGTCTACGGGCCGAAGGGTCTGGACGAGATGACCGGCTACATCCTGAAGGCGTGGCAGAAGGACATTGATATCCGCTTGAACGGGTTGGAGAAGGGCAATGCCAAGGCGTACGTCGTGCATCCCCATGAGATTAAGGCGGCCGTCGTCTACAAGGATGCCAACGTGACGGTCACGGCGTTCCCGGTGAAGCACGGAACCTGGGACGAGTCCTGGGGATACCGGTTCGATACTCCGGACAAGAGCATTGTGATCTCCGGCGATACCGCACCGACGGAGACGATTGCCGAGAACTGCCACGGCTGCGACCTGCTGATTCACGAGGTCTACAGCCAGGCCGGTTTGATGAGCCTGCCGGCGGAGCGACGTGAGTATCACCGTCGCTTCCACACCTCGACCGCGGAGCTGGCGAAGGTTGCCGGGGCCGCTAAGCCGAAGCTGCTGGTGCTGGACCACGTGCTGTTCTGGGGGACGACGCCGGAGAGTGTTGTGGCGGAGGTGCGCGCTGCGGGCTATACGGGCAAGGTGGTGCTGGCGAACGATCTCGATGTTTTCTAGACGGCTTATGAGGGGATATAAGCTTCGGCTTCGATTTCGACGCGCCACTTGGGGTCGAGCAGAGCGGCGACGACCATGGTGGCGGCGGGGCGGATGTTGGCAAAGACCTCGCCGTGGGCGCGGCCGACCTCCTCCCAGTCCTCGGCGCGGGCGATAAACATGCGGGTGCGGACGACGTGCTCAAAGGAGGCGCCGGCTTGGGCGAGGGCGCGCTCAATGAGGCCGAGGACCACGCGGGTCTGCTCGGCGGGGGAGAGGTCCTCCGCGCCAACCGGGCCGGTGCCGGAGACGTGGACCACGTTGCCGATGCGCACCGCGCGCGAGAAACCGATGATGGGCTCGTAGGGAGATGTGCCGGGGATGTTGGTGCGGATGGTCATACTGGCTATCGATAATACGAGGAGCGGATAGTGGGTATTCGGGATATTATCGGCAAAATCATGCGGAGGTGGCCATGTGCTTTTCGGCGACGGCGAACTTTGTAGGCAGCGGCGTGCTGGCGGGCGTCGGCGTGGTGACGTTGACCAGGGTGAAGCACCGGCGCGAGCTGCTGTTTGCGTCCCTGCCGACGCTGTTTGCGCTGCACCAGTTTACGGAGGGGTTCGTATGGCTGGGGCTGGACGGGATGCTGGGGTCGCACTCCGCAGCGGTGACGCGGGACATGGGCGCGGCGTTCATGCTCTATGCGCAGGGGCTGCTGCCGTTTCTATTACCCCTCAGCGTGATGCTGTTTGAGCAGACGGCAGCGCGGCGGCGGGCGATGCTGCCGTTCGTCGCGCTGGGGTTGGGGACGACGCTGTACATGCTGTGGGCGCTGATCGCCTATCCCACGCAGATCTATGTCAAGGCCAACAGCATTGTGTACATCAATCCGGCGACGAACAACACTGCGCTGGCGATCCTGTATGTGGTGGCGACGTGCGGCTCGCTGTTCTTCTCCAAGGTGAAGGCGATGGTGACCTTCGGCGCGGCGAACCTGGCGATCCTGCTGACGGTGATGGCTGTAAAGCGCTATGCGTTTACGTCGCTATGGTGCGCCTATGCGGCAGTAGCGAGTGTGATTATCCTGGCGTACTTCTGGAAGAGCATGGGAGTGAGGCCGTTCAAGTATTTGCAGGCAGTGTGAGTGGCATCGATGTTCAAGGCTTCTTCGTGGCTCGTTGTTTGTTGCGGATGGCATCCACGTCGGCCAAGTCCTGAGGGCGACCGGAGGCCAGCTTGTTTGTGATGAGGTCCTCGGCAGAGATATAGCGGGCCGGAAGGTTGCCGTCTATCAGGACAGATATGCTGTTGGCATAGACGGTGTCGAAGTCGACGCCATCGATATGTTGGATTACTTCAAAACATATCGGAGGTACGCCAAAGCGACCCACTGTCTTGCCGTCGGCAAAGTCTTCGACCGTGAACTTCTGGAGCGGAGCGCCGAACTCGGCGAGACTCTTGTATGTAGCGAAGGCATTTGGGGGGCTTGACTCGATGAAGATGTCGAGGTCTTTGGTTACGCGTGGCTGTCCGTGAACGAAGACAGCATATCCGCCGATGATGACGTATCTAACGTGGTTCGC
>Ga0302320_10018393_pt1 | contig 14092 bp, 6 predicted proteins | sample Bog_T0_3_FD_202130 | JGI IMG/M metagenome (GOLD analysis project Ga0302320, IMG submission 202130) | Peat permafrost microbial communities from Stordalen Mire near Abisko, Sweden - Bog_T0_3 | ecosystem: Environmental > Terrestrial > Soil > Wetlands > Peat | place: Sweden: Abisko, Stordalen Mire... | reverse complement strand
ATCCGATCTCGATCCTGGTGCACGGCGGGGGCTGGAGCGCCGGCGACAAGGGCGGCAGCACCAAGCCCGGCGACACCGCCGACATCACGCCCTGGTTCGGACCGCTCACCGAGGCAAAATTCGTCTGGTTTTCGATCAATTACCGCCTGGCGCCCGCGCATCGCTGGCCCGCCTGCCTGGACGACGTGCTGACGGCGATCCGCTGGGTCAAGGCGCACGGCGGGCAGTTCAAGGGCGATCCGCGCCACATCGCCCTGATCGGGCATTCGGCCGGCGGCCAGTTGGTCTGCACTGCGGCCTGCACGGCGCCGGAGGATGCGCGGGTGCAGGCCGTGGTCGGCTTTGCCCCGGTGACGGACAGCGAGCAGGACCTGGCGCAGCGCGGCGGCCTCAGCACCTCCCTGCAGCAGTTGTTCGGCCGGCCGAAGGAGGTTACGGCGCAGTCGCTGGCCCTGATCCGGGAGTTTTCCCCCATCAACCACGTGCGGCCGGGGTTGCCGCCTTTCCTGCTGATCCACGGCGATGCCGATCGCTCGGTGCCCTACCAGCAATCGCTCAACTTCCAGGCGAAGCTGCGGGCGGCGGGGGTGCCCTGCGAGCTCATCACGATCAAGGGTGCGCCGCATTCCCTCATGGCTTGGGAGAAAATCGATACCAGCTACAAGCCGCGTCTGGTCGCCTGGCTGCTCCAGAGGCTCGGGGCGGGCGGGCTCCAGCGGCTAGGGAGTGGTGGCGGCGGCCCCGCGCCCGCGCTGGATCGACACTAGTTCCGACTGCAGGGTGGCCATGTGGGAGCGCAGGGTTGGCTCGGTCGCCAGAGCCAGTCCGCGTTGCAGGACGGCGCCGGCTCCGGCCAGGTCTCCCCCGCGGGCCAGCATGATCGCTGCCTCGTAGCTGAGCGCCGGATTTTCCGGGAAGAGCCGTACGCCCTCGCGGAAGACGTTCAGCAGCGCGGGCGAGGGGCGGGCTTCGGCCGCCTGCGTCACCTCGTAGTACAGGCCGAACACTTCGGGCAGCGCCGGAGCCTGAGCGCGCGCCTGGTCCAGGAGCTCCAGGAGCGTGCCGGCCTGGATCGGAGTCAGGGCCGGCGGGGCCTTGCCGGGCGCGGGCGTGGTCAGCTCCGTGAGCAGCCGGCGGGCCAGCTCGTAATAGACCCGCGGCCGCACGACGTGACCGGCCGCCGCCGCCCGCAGCAGGGGTTCGGCCACGGTCGGCTGGCCGCAGTCCACGGCGAACAGGCCCATGACCGCGAGGAGGCCCGGATCGCTCTTGTCATCCTGATAGGCGAGATTGAAGGTCTCCTGAGCGCGGTCGCGGTATTTGGGCACGAGCTCGGGGTACTGCAGGGCGACCTGGTCCATCTCAAGGCGCTCCCAGTCGCCCTTGATCCGGCCGACCTCCGCCGGGGTGGCGTCCCGCATCCTGATTTCCTCATCCACCGGATCCTGGATAGGCACGAGGCGGAGGGAATGGGTCGCCGCCCACGGCAGGAAATCGCTGAGATCATTGAGCGCGGACACGTAGTCCTCCCCGAACAGCGCCTCGAACTGGGCCTCGGTCACCGGGCCGGCCGCCGCCGCGTTGACAAACTTCCACAGCGCGGCGCGGCGCGGGGCGCCCACCCCGTCGAGGCCCCAGCGGATGAAGAGGGCCGCCTCCGCCTGGCGCAGCCGCGCCCGCGCCAGCGCATCCGGCGCCGCCGGCGCGCCGGCGGCGGGCGGTTCGGCGAAGAGCTCGGCCAGCGGCAGCAATCGCCGGGGAGCGTCCGGATCCGCCGCCAGGGCGGCGACCGCTTCCTTGGAAATCCAACCGGCGGCGCCGGTGTCGGCCGCGCGCTGCGTGAAGTCCATGCCGGCGTACAGATCGTAGAAGCCGGAAACAAACCAGCCAGGCAGGGTGGGCGTCCGGCGCTCGAGCATGAGGCGCGTGCGCAGGTCCGAGAAGAAAGCCACCCCGCCATCCTCGATCGCCTCACTGGGCTTCAGGCCGAAGACGACCAGCGCGTCCCGGTCCCAGAGCATGAGATTGGGCGTGAAGCGCACCTCGGTGGGCCGGCGGCTGTCGGAGCCGGCCGGCTGGGCGTGGGCTAGCACCTGGGCCATCAGGGGGGCTGGCAAGGCGTCGGTCTGCACGTCGGGGACCAGCACATAGGTGGTGGGCACCGAGAACTGGGCCTGAAACTCGGGCGGCAGGACCGCGTCGAACAGCTTCCGGGCGCCCAGCAGCTCGTCGGCGAATTCCTTGGTGTTGGAGTCCGACCAGCGGGAGAGCACCTCGAACCCTGGCGGGTGGGTATAGCGCCACGGCGGCCCCCCCGCGCTCTGCACGACGAAGGGCGGCAGCGAGACTACGGGCCCGGAGGCGGTCGCCGGCGCCTGGGCGCGCAGGCCCGGCGCGGCGAGCGTGACCAGACAGGCGGCGGCGAGCGGGAGATAGCGGGCGGAAGGCAGGGCGAGCATGAGCGGGGGCTTGGGCGCCTCAATCCCGGGTCTTCAGGTTGCCGATCTCGACGTTGTAGGTGTAGAAATCGAGGTTCAGGAACGATTCGATCTGCGTCAGCACCTTAGCATGCCCGCTGGCGTCCAGCTCCTCGGGACGGCCTTGGATCGTGAGGAAGTCGACCTGGCCGCCCCGCTTCTCGACCGCCCCGCGCAGGGCTTCGGCCGAGCTCACGTACGCCGCCACGCCGGCCCCGTCCTGGATCAGGAAGAGGGGCCGGATCAGGTCCTGCGGGTTGCGGTCCGGCGAAATGGCCGCGAAGGCCCGCCGGTCGCCGCCGAAAAAGGCGAGCCGGGCCTTGGCGAGGAAGAGCTCGGGCGAGTCCTCCAGCGGCGGCGCCGGCGGGGGCACGTTGACGTCGGCGTGGAGCGCATCGAGGGTGAGCAGCGGATTGCCCGCGTCCTCCTCGGCCACGATCGCCTGGAACGCCGCGCGGGTGTCGACCCGCGATTGCGCGCTGGCGATCAGGTCGGATTCGCGCACCCACTGGCCCAGGTCGACCGGCGCGCAGATCGTGACGGCGCAGCGGAAGCGCTCCGGATGCAGCTGGACGGCCCGCAGGGCGAGATAGCCGCCCAGGCCCTCGCCGACGACGGCGATCCGCTTGGGGTCGATCGGCATCCGCGCCGCGGCGGCGTCGATGCCCGCGAGGATGTCGCCGAGCGGCACCTGGTCGACGCCGCGGCGGATCGCCCCGAGGTGTTTGAGGCCCAGGCCGCCCGTGCCGCGGTAGTTTACCCGCAGGACCGTGAAACCCATGCCCGCGTACGCCTGGGCATCGCGGTCAAAATCCGCGGGGGGCCGCAGGCCGGGCCCGTCCGGGCAGAGCACGACGAGCGGCGGGGGATTGATCCGGGCGTTGCGGGCCGGCGTGAGCGTGCCGGTGAGCCGCGTGCCGTCGGGCGCCGCGAAATCGAGGGCGGTGGTGGCGCAGACATTGGCGCTGGCGATCCAGGGGGCGCGGCGCGCGCACAGGAGCAGCTCTTCGGAGGCCGGCGCATAGACGTAATAGCGACCTGGATCGGTCGGCCCGCTGACCAGCGCCAGAAAGCGGGAGCGCTGCGCGTCCCACTGCAGGAGCTGCACCGTCCGCTCGGGAAACTGGCGTTCAAGGCGCGTCTGGATCTGGGCCAGGCCGGCGTCGAGCCAGCGGGTGGTCGGGGTCGGTCCGGCCAGGCGCACCCCGACCAGCTTGCGCAGGCGCGGGTCGAAGACCAGGGGATCCAGGCCCTGGGCGAAGCCGGCCGGATCCGCCGCGAGGGTGGGGTCGACCGCGTCGCAATCCGGGCTTTCCAAGGCGAACGCCGTGCGGGCTCCGCTCTTCAGATCCAAAGCGTAAACGCCCATCGTGTCCCGCCCAAGATTGGAGGCGTAGTAGAGAATGTTGGGGTCGTAATCGAATTCGAGCGGCACGGCGTGGGCAGCGAAGAAGGTCTCCGGCTTGGATTGAAAGCCCCGGTCGGCCGGATTGCGCACCAGCTTGTCCAGCGGCTTGGCGCCCCGCCAGACGGCCCGGCCCGGGAAGGCATGCAGATAGGTGCGGCCGATCGCTCCCAGGACGATGCGCAGGTGGCCTTGCCGGTCGTACCAGACCTCATGGCCGGACAGTTCGGCTTCCCCGAGGGAAGCGCGCGCCCCGGTCTCGACGTCCACGCGATACAAACCGTAGGAATAGAGGCCCGAGAGCGCATTCCTGAGGCCGCTGCCCTCGATGATGATGTGCCCGGGGTCCTCGGGCGGCAGGGCGACGACCCGCGGGGTCCGGGGCGCCTTGTCGCCCGGCAGGCTCATCCGGTCGACGTTGCCCCCGAGCACGGCAGCCGGATCCGTGGCCCGGTCCGCGCCCGTGCCGTTGTTGATGTACGAATTGCTCCGCGGATCGGCCATCGCCAGATCCCCGCTGATGGCCGGAACGGTGTTCACCGGGCCGCCGTCGGACTGTCCCTGGACGCGCGTCATCGGATCCATCGTGGTCGGCGGCGAGCCGGCCATCTGGTCGAGCTGATTGGGCGTCAGTCCCATGCCGGGGGGCGGCGTCTCCGCCAGCACCGACAGGTCCTGCCCCTTGGGCACCGCCAGATCCGCGGGGGTCGCCAGCGTGGTCAGGCCCTTGGCATCCGCGTTGACCGCGTAGATGCCGTTGTCCCCTTCGGCAAAAACCAGCCGGCGGGCGGTCGCCCAGCGCAGGAAGGTCACGCTCGGGGGCGTCCATTTGCCTCCGGTCATCCGTTTCCACCAGTCGCCCTGGCCGATCTCCAGGCTCGCCGGGGATTCCGGATGGTCCAGGTCGATCACCACCAGCTGCACGCGGTACTGGTCGTAGGCCACGTAGGCCACGTGGCCGCCGTCGGGAGCGAGCTCGGCGTCGGTCACCCGCTCCGGCCGCATCAGGTTGAGGATCAATTGTTCCTGGGAAGGCTGCGCCACGGGCTGGGGCGCCGGCGAATCGGGCCGTTGCCGGACCGACATTTTCTGCATGTCGCTGACGGCGGAATTGATGGCGGAATTGCCGACCGGCCCGCCTTGGGGCCGGGCGCCGGCCCAGGGCAGCGCGGCCGCCCCGAGGGCCCAGAGGAGCGCCGCCCGGCGCGCGCGTGCGCGGAAATTCCATGGCCGTGGCCGGCCCAAACTGGGGGGTAGCGGGTGCACCGGATCAGAAGGACGCATGGACACGCGGGAAGGTGCGCCGTTCACCGGCCCGGGCGTAAAATCCCCTAGCCAAGCGATTTTTGGAGCCTCGGGAGTCAGGTATCTGCACGGCAAATTCAAGGGGGGTGCAACCAGGGTCCGGATTCTCCGGCGCTCCGGCCCCAGAGGCAAAGTTAAATCTCCAACCTCTTGTGCGGCCGCCGCGGCCGAGAAATCTGCCCGCGGCGAGACTTTTGCTCTTTAAAACCCGGCTCAAGCTCGGCATGGTGCGCGCTCGTGAGCACTGCCGCCGTCCCAGGCGAGGCCCCCCCTGCCAAGGCGGCCGCACGCCCAAAATCCAAGTACCCCGGTATCCGGGTGACCTGCAATGGCAACCAACTGGTCACCCAATACGTTGAAATCCGCATCACGGAAGGGGGCGTGTTCTATCCGATCACCCCTTCGACCGAGGGCGGGGAGATCTACCAGCAGTCGTTCGCCCAGGGCGAACTGAACGTCTGGGGCCAGTCCAAGGTGGCGGTCGAGACCGAGGGCGAGCACGCCGCCCAGGGCGGGGCGACCGCCTTCGCGGTCACGGGCCGGCGCACGGTCAACTTCACTTCCGGCCAGGGCATCGCGTACGCGATGGAGCAGTACTACCACGCGCCCGGCAAGCTCTCGACCATGGTGATCGAGGTCGGCGCCCGGGCCCTTACCAAGCACGCCCTCAATGTGCATTGCGGGCACGACGACATCTACGGCGCCCTCGACACGGGCTGGATCATGCTGATGGCCAAGGACGCCCAGCAGGCGGCCGACCAGGCGATCATCCTGCGGCGCGTCAACGAGCTGGCGCTGAACCCGGGCATGAACATCCAGGACGGCATGCTCACGACCCATTCCGAGCGCATGTACCTGGCGCCCGAGGCCGCGTTTCTGCGCGAGTTCCTGGGGGCCCCCGACGAGCTCATCGACTGCCCTACGCCCGCCCAGCGCGAGCTTTTCGGGCCGCGCCGGCGCCGCGTGCCGGAAATGATCGACCTGAAGAACCCGATCCTCCTCGGGCCGGTGCAGAACCAGGAGCATCACATGAACGGCGTGGTGGCGCGCCGGAACAATTTCAACGAGCCAATCTTGGGCTTCCTCGAGGCGGCCTACGCGGACTTTGGCCGGCTGACCGGCCGGCATTACGGGCTGCTCACCCAGTACCGCACCGAGGACGCCGACACGGTCTTCGTGTCCCTGGGCTGCGGCGCCGAGAACATCGACGCGGCCTGCGATTACCTGCGCGGCCAGCGCAACGCCCGGGTGGGCTCGATCCACGTCAATGTCATCCGCCCGTTCCCCGAGGCGGCGGTGATCGAGGCGCTGCGGGGCAAGCAGCGCGTGATCATCCTCGAGCGCACGGACGAGGGGCTGGCCGGCGACAATCCGCTGGCGCGCGACATCCGCGTCGCGCTCGGCAAGGCGAACGAGGCCGGCAAGTTCGGCGGGGCGCTCCCGGGCCTGACCCCGGCCGAGACGCCGCGCCTGTTCCGCGGCGCCTACGGGATCGGTTCGCGCGACTTCCGGCCCGAGCACACCCTCGGGGCCTACGAGTACGCCGCCGGGCAGACCCGGCGCAAGGACGGCCGCGGGGCCGACGACGGGGAGACCTTCTTCGTGCTCGGCGTGGACCACCCCTACGCGGCGATCAGCAAGGACACGCCCTCGCTGCTGCCGGACAAGGCGATTGCGGTGCGCTTCCATTCGGTCGGCGGCTGGGGCATGATCACCACCGGCAAGAACCTGGGCTCGATCATCGGCGAGTTCGGCCGGTTCATCTCCGAGCGCGATCCGGTGCTCGACGAGGACGGCCAGCTGGTCGACAAGCTCAACGTGATGGCGAACCCGAAGTACGGCTCGGAAAAGAAGGGCGCGCCGACCAACTACTACCTCACGGTCGCCCCCGAGCGGATCAAGGTCAACTGCGAGCTGAACCACGTGGACGTCGTGCTGTGCTGCGACCCGAAGGCGTTCACCCACACCAACCCGCTGGAGGGCCTGAAGAGCGGCGGCTGCCTGGTCTGGGAATCGAGCGAGACGCCGGCCACGGCCTGGACCCGCGTGCCGCCGAAGTACCGGCAGTTCATTCGCGACAACAATATCCGCATCTTCATCCTGCCCGGCTTCGAGATCGCCCGCCAGGCCACCTCGCAGGCGGAGCTGCAGCTGCGGATGCAGGGCAATTCCTTCCTCGGCGCCTTCTTCCGCGTCTCGCCCTTCCTCCAGACCTTTGGGATCTCCGAGGAGCAGTTCGACAAGGTCGTGCGCAAGCAGTACGAGAAGAAGTTCGGCCGGTTCGGCGAGGCGGTCGTCGCCTCGAACATGACCGTGATGTCCGAGGGCTTCCGCCGCGTGCAGGAGATCGATTACGGGGCCGCCGGCGACCCGGACCGCTCCTCGATGCGCAACCCGCCGCTCGCCCCGCAGGGCGAGCATGCCTTCATCCCCACGGCCGGCTGCGGCTCCGCCGGCTGCGGCGGCGTGCCGATGCCGGCGGCGCAGCCGGCCCGCGCCCCGTTCCAGACGCTGGCCAAGTTCGATTCCGAGTACCGCAGCGGCCTGGGCTACCACCAGCCGGCCGGCGCGCTCGCCTCCGTCGGCGTCATGGGCGCCGGTTCCGGCGCCACCCAGTCGAAGTACAACGCCCGCCGCGAGACCCCCGTCTACATCGCCGAAAACTGCACCCAGTGCATGGAATGCATCACGGCCTGCCCCGACACGGCGCTGCCGAACACGGCGCAGGAGGTCGCGACCGTGCTCAAGACCGCGGTCAACAATTACGTTTCCGATCCGGCCGAGCGCCAAAAGTTCGGCGCGGAGCTGGCCGGCCTGGAGCAGCGGGCGCGCGCCCGCATGAGCGCCGCCGTCGCCAAGAAGGAAAAGCTGCCCTTCAAGGACATCATCCGCGGGGAGGTGGCCGCGCTGCCGGGCATCTCCGAGCGGGCGAAGACGGAGCTGACCGGCATCATCGACCTGCTGCCGCTCGCCTACAACAACGTGCCGGCGATCTTCCGGTCCCTGGAGCAGAAGACCCCGGGCGCTGGCGGCCTCTTCTCGATCTTCGTCTCCGACCTGTGCAAGGGCTGCGGCGAGTGCGTCCAGGTGTGCGGCGACCACGACGCCCTGCGCATGACCCGCGAGACCGAGGAGCTCAATTCCGAACTCACCACCGCGCAGGTCTTCTCCCGCCTCCTGCCCGACACGCCCCAGAAGTTCCTCGGCCTGTACAACGACGGCGAGGCGGCCGCCTCCCGCGAGGCGGCGCTGCGCAATCACTTGATGGTCCGGCGCAATTACGAGGCCCTGGTCTCAGGCGACGGCGCCTGCGCCGGCTGCGGCGAAAAAAGCATCCTGCGGGCCTGCGCGAGCGTGACCGAGGCCTACATGCGCCCGATCTACCACCGCAAGGCCGACCGGCTGCGCGCCAAGGCCGACCGGATCGAGCGCGAGGGTCCGGCGAAGCTGGCCGCGCTCAAGGCCAGCCGGCCGCAGGAGTATGAGCTGTACCGCAAGACCTTCGCCCACGCGATCGTCGGGCTGGGCGGCGAGAACGCCGAGGACACGGCCGGCCGCATCGGCGACTACGAGGCCGGCCACGGCCCGATCACGGCGGAGCTGATCTGCTCGGGCCTGGCGGCGGTGCTCCGGCAGGACGCCTTCAACCACAAGGATCTCCAGTCCGTCGACGGCCGCCGGGCCAACGGCATGTCGGTGATGATGATGGGCGCGAGCACCGGCTGCAACACGGTGTACGGCTCGACCCCGCCGTCCAACCCCCATCCGTATCCGTGGATGAATTCGCTCTTCCAGGACGGGGCGACGATCTCCTGGCTGATGGCCGAATCGGTGATCCTGAACCACGCCCGCCGGTCGGTCGTGCCGGAGCGCCTGGCCGACTGCCTCCTCGACCGGGCGGAGGGCGTCGCCACCGAGGCCGACTACTTCACCCTGACCCACCTGGACGATGCGCTCATGACCGAGCAGGAAATCCGCGAATTGCCCAAGGTCTGGGTGATCGGCGGCGACGGCGCCCTGGGCGACATCGGCTTCCAGAACGTCTCCAAGGTGATCCTCCAGAACCGGCCGAACGTGAAAATGCTGATGCTGGACACCCAGGTCTACTCCAACACCGGCGGCCAGAACTCGGACTCCTCGACCATGCTGGGCGGCTACGACATGAACCAGTTCGGCGTCGCCTCCCAGGGAAAACTGATCGAGAAGAAGAACGTCGCCGAGGCCTTCACGAGCGGCCACGGCTCGCCCTTCGTCGCCCAGGTTTCGATGGCCAACGCGGCCAAGCTCTACAAGGCGCTGCTCGACGGCCTCGAGTACCGGGGCACGGCTTTTTTCCAGAGCTACACCACCTGCCAGCCCGAGCACGGCGTGGGCGACAACCTCAGCGCCGACCAGGCCAAGCTGGTCCGCGACGCGCGCGGGATGCCGGAATTTGTCTTCAATCCGCGGCGCGGCGAATCCTCCCAGGAGGCCTTCGACCTCAAGGGCAATCCGAGCGTGGACCGCGACTGGTGGCGCACCAAGTTCGCCTCCACCGGGGAGGACTACAACTTCGGGGTCGCGCACTGGGCGATCACCGAGGGTCGGTTCCGCAAGCATGTGAAGTCGGTCAGCGCGGAGGAGGCCGGCCGGCTGACCCCGCTCGACGAGCAGCTGATGTTCATCACCCAGGATGACGTCATCCACCGGCGGGTCTTCGATCCGGCCCACCGCAGCTTCGTCGCCAACTTCAGCTGCGGCATCAAGTCCGAGGAGCACGGCGCCATGAAATATTACGCCGTCAGCCGCCAGATGGTCCTCTTCGCCGTGGAGCGCCGCAAGGCCTGGCGGATGCTCCAGAGCAAGGCCGGGGTGGTCAACAAGGACTACCTGGCGCAGAAAGCTTTCCTGGCGAAGCTGGACAAGGGCGAGCTTGCGCTGGCCGAGGCGAAGGCCCGCGCCGCCGAGCTCTACGCGGCCGCCCTGGCCGCGGTCAAGTAGCCGGGCGCCTCAGGCGAACGGCCAGACCTGCTCGGCGGTGCGGCCGCAGATCCAGCGCCGGTCCTCGGCGCTCAGGAAGGAGATGTGCTCCCGCGCCAGCCCGATCGCCTGGGCGTAGCTGCAGTACTTCTCCGAGATCGGCCAGTCCGTGCACGCGATCAGGCGCCGCGGTCCGAAGGCGTCGTAGAGGCGGCGGATCTGCGTCTGGGCGTCGAGGTAGGGATAGGCCTGGGCGGAGAGCGACCAGGCGTGGGAGATCTTCACGAACAGCCGGGGATAGCGCCGCAGGGCGAGCAGCTTCTCCAGCTCCTGCGGCTGGTTCAGAGGGCAGTCCGCCATGTGGTCGACGACGATCGTCAGGTCTGGGAACTGGTCCGCCAGCCAGGCGACCTCCGGCATGCGCGTGATCGGCGCCAGCACGGTCATCGGGACGCCCAGGTCGCGGCATCGCCCCCAGAGCGGCGGCATGAGCGGCCCGGCGATCCAGTCGCCCGGGGCGTCGGCCGCCGGGCTCAGGCGCACGCCGTGGAAGCCGTCCTCGGTCGTCAGCCGCGACAGGTGATCGGGCGCGGCCGGATCCTGCGGGTTCACCCGGGCCACGCCGCGGAAGTACTGGGGGTAGCGCTTGAGGACGGAGGCGGCATAGCGGTTGTCCCAGCGGTAGTGGATCACCTGAATGATCACGGTGCGGGCGACGCCGCTTGCTTGCATCAGCCCGAGGAGCGTCTCCGCCGCGGCCTCCCGGTCCGGCGGGGTCTTCGTCTCCGGGGCGAAGGGGAAGCGCGGGTCCTTCACCCAGACGTGGACGTGCGCGTCCACGGTCCGCTCCCCGGCATCCGCACCGAGCGCGCCCAGGACCGGGAGCGCGCCCACCGCCTTCAGAAACGTCCGCCGGCTGATGGCCTCGGGCATGGCGCGTTTTTTGGGGTCAGCTGTAGATCGGCTCGAGCACCCGCGTCACGTAGGCGCCGCAGCGCTGATAGCTGGCCAGGGCGCCCTGGCGGGCGGTGTCGAGGTCGACACAGATCCAGCCCCGGAAGTTCGCCCGCTTGAGCACGCGGTGGCAGCCGGGAAAGTCGACCTGGCCGTCGCCCAGGTCGTAGATGCTGGCGAAGAACCGGGAGTTGGGAGAGGGCTTCGGCGGCGGCCGGCCGGGCGGCAAGACGCCCGCCGGGAAGGGCGCCGGATCCGTCCACTTGGCATCCTTGTAATCCAGGAAATGGATGCGGTCGCGGTAGCGGTCGAGGACGCCGACGACATCGCAGCCGGCCAGGTGCAGGTGGGCGGTGTCCGGCGACAGGCCAAAGAGCTTGGGGTCGGTCCGGGCCATGAAGCGGTCGATCTCCTCCTCGGTCTGGACCATCTGGCCCAGGTGATTGTGGAGGCCGGCGGTGAAGCCCAGTTCGCCGGCCAGTTCGCCGATCTGGTTGCAGCGCTCGCACACCGCGGCAAAGTCGGCCTCCGGCACCGGCCCGTCGCCCCGCCGGTTGGGCGGAAAGACGACCAGGTGGTTCGCCCCGAAATCGGCCAGGAACTCCATCGCCTGGCGCGCGCTGGCGAGCGTCGGCTGGCGCTGGGCCGGGTCCGCGAGCGGCCCGTTCCAGGAGATCGAGACCACGTGGAGGCCGCGGCGGGACAGCTCGGCATGCAAGCGGGCGGCGGTGAACTGGTAGCGCTCCAGGATGCCGGGGAAGCCCGTCAGCCGGATGCCGACAAAGCCGGTCTCCTGCATGATGTCCAGGATGCTCGTCAGCGGGCACGGCGGCAGGTTGCGCCAGAGCGCGGCGCTGAGCGCCCACCGCACGTTGCGCTGCGCCGGCAGCTGCTCGGCGGCGCGGAGCAGGGTGGCGGCCAGGGCGGGGAGGGAGGCCAGGAAGGTTCTCCGGCTGAGGGGTGACACAGCGGCGGAAGCGTGGCGCCTCCCGGCCCGCGAGTCGACTCCATTCCCCTCCGGCCTCCGGCCGCCCGACGATTCGTCTGGTCTCGCCCGCAGATCCGGCAAGAGTCGGTCGCCGAGATGGAAGCCCACCTGATCGAGTTCGCCGGCATGCTCGTGCGCTGGCTGCATGTCATCGCCGGGATCGCCTGGATCGGCTCGTCGTTCTATTTCATCTGGCTGGACGACAGCCTGGATCCGCCGCCGCCGGGCTCGGAGGCGCAGAAAAAAGGCGTAGCCGGCGAACTCTGGGCGGTGCACGGCGGGGGCTTCTACAACCCGCAGAAGTACGCGGTGGCGCCGGCCGCCCTGCCCGAGAAGCTCCACTGGTTCAAATGGGAGGCGTACACGACCTGGCTCTCCGGCACGGCGCTGCTGGTGATCGTCTACTGGCTGCAGGCCCAGACCATGATGGTCGATCCGGCGGTCGCGAACCTGACCGGGCTCCAGGCGGTCGGGGTGGGCGCGGCGAGCATGCTGGGCTCGTGGATCGTCTACGACCTCCTCTGCCGCTCGCCCCTGGGCCGCCGGCCCGGCTGGCTGGCCGGGGTCGTCTTCGGCCTGCTGGTGGCGCTGGCCTGGGGCCTCGCGCACCTCCTGGGCGGGCGGGCGGCCTACATCCATGTCGGCACCTCGATCGGGACGATCATGGCGGCCAATGTCTTCTTTGTCATCATCCCGGGCCAGCGCCGGATGGTGAACGCGATGGTGGCCGGCCGGGCGCCGAATCCGCTCGATGGCAAGCGGGCCAAGCAGCGCAGCGTGCACAATAATTATTTCACGCTGCCGGTCGTTTTCCTCATGATCAGCAACCACTACGCTGCGACGTACAGCCATCCCTACGCTTGGGCCGTGCTGGGGTTGATCTCGGGGGCGGGGGTCTCGATCCGACATTTCTTCAACCGCCGCCACAAGGGGCATTTCGCGTGGCCCTATCTCGCGGCCGGCGGCGTCCTCCTGGGAGTGGTGGCCTGGTGGACCGCGCCGCATCTGCAGCCGCTGCCGCCGGTCGAAGGGCCGGTGACCTTCGACCGGGTGCGCTCGATCGTGGGCCAGCGCTGCGTCACCTGCCACTCGCCGGCGCCCACCTTTCCAGGGATCACCCAGCCCCCGGCCGGGGTGCTGCTTAACGCGCCGGCGGGGATCGCCCAGAACGCCCAGCGGATCTACCAGCAGGTGGTCGTCACCCGGATCATGCCCCTGGGCAACGCGACCAAGATCACCGACCAGGAGCGGGCGGTCATCGCCGCCTGGGTCGCGGCGGGCGCGCCGGCCCAGTAGGGCGGCCCGGCCTTCGCGACCGGCTTAGGGAGTGGCGAGCTTCCGTTTGAGCAGCGCGACGCTGCGCACCGGGCTGATCAGGTTGACGCGCCCGTTGTGGTCGCACCCGGCCAGGATGAGGGCCTTGGCCGCCTCGGGCGTCAGGGCGGGATCGAGCGCGAAGAGCTTGGCGGCCAGGTTGGTCACCTGCGGCGAAGCCATGGAAGTGCCGCTCAGCTTCATCAGCTGGCCTCCGGGGATCGTGCTCTCGACCTCGAAGCCGTTGGCGTGGACGTTGACCATCGGCCCGAAGCTGGAGAAGGACGTCTCCTCGCCGGCCTGGTCGACGGCTCCCACGGTGATCATGTTCGGCAGCTGAAACGACGAGGGGACGAACTCGTCGAACTTGACGTTGTTGTCGTCGTTGCCCGCGGCGACCACGAAGAGGATCTGCGGCGCGCTCTTCAAGGCCGCGAGCAGGCCGGCGGTGTCGACGTCGAAGATCTGGCGCGCGAGCTTCTTGCGCTCCTCGGCCGAGCCGCCGGCGCCGTTGGCCTCGAGCGCGTCCTCGTCGTCCTTCAGCGAGCCGCCCCAGCTCATGTTGACCACGCGCACGTGGTGGCGCCGGAAGTAGTCGACCGTCTGCTGATAGGAGACCGCATTTTTGCGGGACTGCTCGATGCTCGGCGTCTCGGGGATCAGGTGGTAGTCGAAGGTGATCAGCCCGAC
>Ga0302320_10018392_pt1 | contig 14093 bp, 10 predicted proteins | sample Bog_T0_3_FD_202130 | JGI IMG/M metagenome (GOLD analysis project Ga0302320, IMG submission 202130) | Peat permafrost microbial communities from Stordalen Mire near Abisko, Sweden - Bog_T0_3 | ecosystem: Environmental > Terrestrial > Soil > Wetlands > Peat | place: Sweden: Abisko, Stordalen Mire... | reverse complement strand
CACGCAAGCAGGAAGAGGCGCCGCACTGACCCCCTGTTTGTGACCGGCCTAAGGCACTTCAGCGCTTCGCAGATCCGGCTGACGGTTTCCTTCCGGCCGCCCGAGCGTCGCAGCAGGAACTGCTGGAAACCTTCTGAAATCACCAGCGTCTAGTATAAAACGCTGCCGCGGAAGGGTGAACAACTTCGCTCAGAGCGCGCTTCGAAACCGGCAGCGTCCCCAGAAACTCATCGGTGTCCAGACCTCCCTGCATTAGTGTCCACGTGTTGCTGCCATGCCGCACCAGAACGTATTGCTCCGGCGCGCTCACCGGGATCACAGGAGCACCCTGATCGCGCAGAAACACGCTATCCACCGACTTAGGAAGATCGCGAAACGGCTTCCGTTCCCACAGCGATCGAGCAAAGCACAAGGTCCCTCCGGCCTTCCAGCCCGCTCCCGAATCGCGCAGCATCGTCTCGCCCGCGCGCAGAACGAAGAAGCGCGTCCACGCCACAATGCCACCCGGTGCCGCCTGCGTCAGATGCGTCACGGCGGTTCTCAAAAACTCTGGCCCATAGTAGTCGTCGTCGTCCAGTTTCTGAATCAGGTTGAATTTCGCTTCGGCAATCCCCAGATTGAGCTTGGTTCCCAGCAGCGTCGGCTCGTTGAGTCTTATACAGCGAACTCGCTCCACACCCGCACACTGGCCCTCCACCGAAATCTCCCCATCGTCGACTACGATGAGTTCCGCATTGCTGTAAGTCTGCCGCCGAAAGCACTCGAGCGCGATCCGGAAGAACTCCGGCCGGTTCTTCGTCGCCATGATGCAGGAAACGCCGGCACCGTTGCAGTCCGGATAAATGGAAAAGTAGCGAGCCCACTCTCCGGTAGCGACAGGCTTGCCCCGAACCCGGTTGCGGATGTTCCGGTCATGCACCACCTGAAGCCACCCAGGCGTCCGCGCGATTTGCCGGATCGGCCCGCGGTTCGCCAGCAAAAAGTGATTGCCGCAGTACACGCTCTGAAAGCCCTCCGTCCGTTCGATCAGGCTGATAAACGGGTTGCTCGGATAGCTCAACGAATACGCCGCTTCGCCGTTCAGCACAAAGCCATCGGTGAAATTGACGAACTCAAAATCCTGGCCGCGAAACTGATCCTGCACGGCTTCGATATAACGAGTCGCAATCGCATCGTCGCAATCGAGCCGCGAAGTAATCAGATGGGCGACATCGCCCACCAGTCCTGCAAGCGCCATCTGCACAACGGACTGAGTAAAGAGTCCTTGTACATAGATCGGGACGAACCCTTTTACGCGGCGGCGATACTCCTCCGGAAGTTCAGAATCGAAGAACACCAGCCAGTGAAAATTCCGGCAGGACTGCCTCTCCACGGATGGCCGGCAGAAACGCTCGAAGATGTCGAATCGATGTTCGAGCCACTCGCGGTCGCGCTTCTCATGCCCGGGCAGAAGAACGTTGAATCTCGTCAGCAGAAAATGTGTGAAGTCTTTCATTCGAAAACATTTCCGAGCAAGCTATATTTGAACAGAAGCAGCGATGAGTCCCCAGCGAAGGCGCAAGATCGAGCAACTCTACGTTGAGGTGCTGGAGCGCGCCCCCGGCGATCGCGAGGGCTTTCTTTCCGAAGCCTGCGCCGGCGACGAAGAACTCAGGACCGGCATCCAGTCCCTGCTCGCGCATAACAGCGGCATCGCGGCCCCGCTGCCTGAGGACACGGGCGCCTCCTTCATCGGTCACCAGATCGCACATTACCAGATCGTCGAAAAGCTCGGCGAAGGCGGCATGGGCGTGGTGTACCGGGCTATCGATATCAAACTCGGGCGTCCGGTTGCCGTGAAGATTCTCCAGTCGACAGCTGCCCTTGACCCGGACCGACAGCGGCGCTTCCTGCAGGAAGCCCGTTCGACGTCCTCGCTGAATCACCCCAACATCGTAACGATTTACGAGGCCGGCGCCAGCGGAAAAATAGTCTACATCGCGATGGAACTGGTGAGCGGCAGAACCCTGCGGGATCTCGCCGCGATCTCTCCTATCGCCCTGCGGACCGCGCTGCGATACGGCGCACAGATCGCCGACGCCCTGGCTGCCGCTCATGCCGCGGGCATCGTGCATCGCGACCTGAAGCCCGCCAACATCATGATCACCGAACGCGGGCTGGTCAAGGTGCTGGACTTCGGCCTGGCCAAGCTGATCGGTCTGCAGAACACTTCCGCGCATTCGCTTCAAACCACCCAAACTATAGGGCCGGAAACCATCGTCGGCGCCATCATCGGAACCCCCGGCTACATGTCGCCCGAGCAGGCGGAAGGCAAGCCGGCGGATCGTCGCAGCGATATCTTCGCGCTGGGGGCGATTCTTTACGAACTGGCCACCGGCAAGCGCGCCTTCTCGGGCGAGTCCAGTGTGTCCACGCTGGCCGCCACGCTGAACAAAGATCCAGCGCCGATTCGCCAGCTCGTGCCCGCGGCTCCGGTCGAGCTGGAGCGCGTCGTCACTCAATGCCTGAGCAAGAAGCCCGACGCTCGCCCGCAAGACGCGGACGATGTGAAGGTCGTCCTTGAGACCCTGGATGTCCGCTTCTCGCCCTCGGCTTCAGGGTCGTCCCGGCTCACCCGCCCGCTGGTTGCCGCGCTCGCAGCGACTGCTCTGATTGCGGCCGGCGCCGCATGGTTCGGGTTTCGTTCGCGCCCCGCTTTGCCCACTGAACGGCCGGTACTCACCCGGCTCACCTCGTGGCCCGGCCTCACCGCTTATCCGGCCGTCTCGCCCGATGGCAAAACCATCGCCTATGCGTCCGACCGCTCCGGCGAAGGGAACCTCGACATCTGGCTCCAGCAGACCGGACCGGGCGCCGCCAGCCTGCGCCTCACTACAGGCAAAGACGACGATTACGAACCGTCGTTTTCGAACGATGGAACCCGCATCGCCTATCGATCGGAGAAGGAAGGCGGCGGCATCTACGTAGTCTCCACCCTGGGCGGCGACCCGCACCTGGTGGTTCGCGAAGGCAGACGGCCGCGCTACTCGCCGGACGGCCGTCTGATCGCCTACTGGGTCGGCACCCGGTCGCCCAATTTCACCAACGGTTCTTCCGCAACGTTCGTAGTTCCCGCCGACGGCGGCCGTCCCAGGCAAATCGCGGCCGGCTTCGTTGCGACCCGTTATCCGGTCTGGCTGCCGGACGGGCGGCTTCTCATCGTGGGCCGTCCCAATGCGCCAAATGCAACCCCGGACTGGTGGATCTTTCCCGTCGACGGCGGCCCCCCGATTTGTACTCAGGCCTTCACTCAGTTCGAAGCTCAGCGGCTCGGAGCGCCGCCGCTCGGTTTGGAGCTGGGTCTCGAAGTCCGCAGCCACGGGCAGTATGCGGTTACGCCGGAGATGTTCCTGCCGGGCCGCGACAGGGTGCTGTTCTCCGCAACTCTGGGCGGCACGACGAACGTCTGGCAGGTTCCTTTGGATCTCCGGACGGGATTAGTCAATGGCAAGCCGGAACAACTCACCTTCGGAACGGACCTGGAAGTTCAGGCCTCCGCCCAGGCCGCTTCGCAGACCGCGCCTGCTTTGATCTTCTCGGCTCTTTCTCTGAACGTCAACGTTTGGAGTGAGCCGATCGATGCGAAGACGGGCTTGCCGTCGGGCGAACTGCAGCGGGTGACGAACTCGCTGACCTTCGACGCATGGCCGTTCGTATCTCGCGACGGCAGCCATCTGGTCTTCGCATCGTATGAATCGCGGCGCGGACGCGTGGTCATTCGAGATAACGCTACCGGGAAGGAGGTCGTGGTCGCCGACGGATTGTCGGGTGAACTGCAGCCGGTCCTCAGCGCCTCGGGCGACCAGGTTGCCTACGCCGATGAGAAGACGCTTACCAGTTACATTGCCGGTGCCGGCGGCATCCCCGAAAAGCTCTGCGACAGATGCGTCCTGATCAGCGACTGGATGCGCGACGGAAGCCATGTTCTGGCGGAAACCAACGAACACTCCAGTCCGGTGGATCTGATCGATGTGCACTCCCATCGCCGCGTGTCGTTCCTCAAATCGAGCAACCCTCGCTACCTCGATTTCTATTCGGCGCATTTTTCTCCGGACGACCGCTGGGTCAGCTTCCACGCGCACACGGGGAGTTCGAGACAGATCTTCATCGCTCCGGTGAAAGGCGAAACCCCGCCGCCCGAACAGGAATGGCTGCCCATCACCGACGGGAAGAATATGGATCGCAACGCCACCTGGTCGGTGGACGGGAACCTGCTCTACTTTCTGTCCGACCGCGACCGCTTTCGCTGCATCTGGGGCCAGCGCCTCGACCCAGTCTCCCGCAGACCCGTCGGTCCCGCGTTTGTCGTGCAGCATTTTCACGACGCCCGCCGCTCTCTGCTGGCCCTCGGTGAAAACGTCGGGGCCGTGGGCCTGGGAGCCACTCGCGATAAGCTGTTCTTCGCGCTGGGTGAGGTAACGGGCAACATCTGGCTGCGCGAAGGCGGCGACCGTTAGCATGTCCGATTCCACGCCGGCATGGCTGAAACGCCATCCCCTGATCACCACCGGGAGCTGGGACTCGACTCCCATTTATCGCCGGCGCCGCGGGGGCGACCCCCTGGTGAACGACGATGTCTACACCGATCGTTATCGGCCCGAAACCTCTCAGACCCTCGCCAACGCCGGTGTAACGCTGGCCGTGGTCGACTTCATGAAGTGCTTCGGGCTCGCCGCTGAACGCGAATTCGCCGAGGGCCTGCGGAGCTTCATGAAGGCCTGCGCTCACCTCGGCGTTCACGTGGGAGCGTACGTCGGCAGCACCCTCGGCTACGAAGTTTTTCTGCTCGAAGTGCCCGAAGCTGTTGACTGGCTGGTGCGCCGGGGCGACGGCAATTTTCTGTACTATGTCGAGCCCGGCAACGACCAGCCCTTCCGCGCCCGCATGTACTTCATGCATCCCGGCTACCGGCAATACATCCGCAAGGTGCTGCGCGAAGCCATTGTCGACTTTGGCTTCTCCGAGATCCATTTCGACAGCGCCAGCGTGATGGCCGCGCCAGAAATTTTCTATCATCCGATGGCGGTCGAGGACTTCCGGAATTATCTGCGCGCCCGCCCTCCGGCTGAGCTTCGGGAACGCCTCGGTGTGTCAGTGCCCGACGCTATTCACCCGCCGCGATTCGACGATGACGATCTGACGTTCATCAACGATTCGCTCTTCCACTACTGGACCGATTTCCGCTGCGCGCAACTCGCCGCCTACTTCGAGGAGATGCACGACTATATCCGCGAACTCGATCCCGAGGTTGCGATCTCGGTAAATACCGTCGGCGGCCTCTCGCTGCGGAATCTGGAATGGGGCGGGGTGGATCACTCGCGTCTCCTGCCGCTTGTAGACATCCTCTGGGATGAAGAAGACGACGTGGCGGGCGTCTCGGCGAACGGCACTCTGACCTCGAAGATACGCAGCTACAAAATGGTGGCGCATGCTGGCAAGCGCATGCTGACTTACACGGCCGGCAGTTCAAGCCTCAGAATGCCGCTGCCTCTGGCCGAAGCGGCCGCTTACAACAATCAGACGCTCGGGCAGGTAGAAGACCCTGTCGCGATCGCCGGCATCACGCCGGATCAGATGGTTTACATTCGGTTCTTCCGCGACCATTTCTCCACCTGTTTCGAGGACACGGCCCATGTGGCCGATATCGCCGTCCTGCATTCGTTCCGCACGATGGCGTTCAACAGGTGCAGACCCCGCGAGAGCAGTCTGCTCTTCGAGCAGGCGCTGATTCAGGGCAAGATGCTCTTCAATATCGTCTTCGACAAAGAGCTGAGCGACCTCGCGAAATACCGTGTCCTGATCCTGCCGGATCAGGAGATGCTCGACGATGCGCAAATCGCTCAGATCGAGGCATTCGTGCGCAACGGCGGCGGTGTTGTGATCACGGAACACACCTCGCTCTATACCGAGACGCGCCGCAGGCGTCCCGACTTCGGCCTCAGGTCTTTAATGCCGAAGGTGCCGGACCCCGGAGGTCTCTACAGAGGGCTCCATCACGAGGACGACCTGTTCGTCATGGCGATCGTGCGAAGCCGGATTGGCGGCGGGCGCGCCGCTTATGTCCCCGAAGTCGCGCAGCCGGATTCGCTCCATGAGCATTATCCGCTGCCTCCCAACTGGGAAGCGCTGCTGGAGGCGGTCCGATGGGCAAGCGGAGACGATCTATCGCTTCGAATCGATGGCCCCATCAACCTCACCTGCGAAATGAAAGTGCGGAGCGGCGGGAACCGTTACCTCATCCATCTGCTGAATTACGCAACCGCTAACGGGAGCGCCTGTGGCATCTCGGTTCAGTTCCGCATTCCGCCGGGGCGCGCGATTTCAGCGGTGGACCAATTGACGCCGGATTGCACGGAGCCGGACCCGATCGACTGGCGCTGTGAAGAGCAGATCCTGATTGTGGAGGTTCCGAAGGTGCTGACCTACACCGTCCTTGCAGTTTCGCTCGAAGAGCCTGAGGAGATCGCTTCGTAAAACGCGAGATCCTCGGGCGGGACAACCGCGGAGAGCGGCCGCTTGTGAACGGGAAAGCGCCGAAAGTAGTCGTCCACAAGTTCGCCGCTCTTCATGTCGGTCCACGTGTTGTTGCCGTGCCGCACCACGATGCAGTGCTCGGGGACGCAGATGCGTACCAGCGTGCATTTGCGGTCACGCAGGAAGTGCGAATCGGAACCGCGCGCAAGATCGCGAAACGGGGCCGCGCTCCAGAACTTTCGCGTGAAGCAGAACGTGTTGCCGATGGTCCAGCCGTGCCCGGAATAGCGCAGCTTCCGCTCGCCCGCCACCAGCATCAGGAAACAATCCCAGGCCGCCAGACATTCGTCGCGGTCGGTGCGCGCCATATGCCGCGCGGAGATTTCGAGAAACTCGGGATGGTAATAATCGTCGTCGTCGAGCTTCTGAAGCAGATCGGCTTGAGCGCATTCGATCCCGATGTTAAGCTTGGCGCCGGTCGAAGCGGGATGCCCCGTGTGGATGTAGCGCACGCGGGGCTGACCTTCGCAGAGCGTCTGAACGGGTTCCGCGCCATCGTCCACCACAATCAGTTCGGTGTTGGGATGGGTCTGCCGCGCAAAGCAGCGCAGGGCCTGGCGGACGAAGCCCGGCCGATCGCGCGTGACCATGATGCAGGAGACAGGTTCGGCAAGCCGCATCATGCTATTATCGCCACTGCTTAAATGGATCTCAGCGCGATCGTGATTGCCCTGCAGGAGGGGGAAAACCTGCGTCTCACGGTCGATCAACTGCTCTCCACGTTTCCGGCATCGAGCGAAATTATCGTGGTCGACGATGGTTCGACGGATGGCTGCGCGGACTTTCTGAGAGTCCCCGGCGCGCCTGCCCGTCTGCTTGCGGGCAAGGGAAGCGGCGTTGCGGGCTCGCGCAATCTGGGGGCAAGCCATTCAACGGGCGAGGTGCTGCTCTTTGTGGATGCCCATATGACTTTGCCGCGGGGCTGGTGGAATCCCCTGGTCGATTTGCTCAATGGCAAGGCGAGCGCCGCCGCGCCGGGAGTTCGCGACGTCACCCAAACTCATCGCAAAGGCTTCGGGCTGCGCATCTCGGGCCCGGAACTGACGTCGGAATGGCTGGCGCGCCCTGGCGATTCGCCCTGCGCGGTACCTGTTCTTCCTGGTTGTTCGCTCGCGATTCGCCGGGAAGTATTTCAAAGCGTGGGCGGATTCGACGCCGGAATGATTCGTTCGCAGGGAATCGACCATGAGTTTTGTCTGCGGCTTTGGCTGCTGGGTCACGAGTGCTGGATCGCGCCGGAGATTGAGGTGGTGCATCTGTTTCGCGAGCAACTGCCTTACGAGATCAGTTGGGAGACAGTGCTCCATAATCGGTTGCGGCTCGCGATGCAGCATCTCGATGGCCGCCGGATCGCGCGCGTGGTCGAGGCGCTTCGCGCAAAAGGGGGATTTCCCGGCGCGATGGCTCTTCTTGCCGACACCGACGTGCTGGCCCGCCGAGCGGAATGGCGCGCGCGGCGCGTCCATGATGCGGACTGGTTTTTCGAGCGGTTTGGCCCGGAATGGTAGCCGCAAACTGTTGTACAATTTGAGGACCCGCCGTAAGTAAGGAGCCTGGATAACCGTGCAATCCGCCATCGACGTCGCGCTCGCCAGTGATTTGCCGGGAGGGACTCCGCTGCCCTTTGGCACACCACTACCTTTTGGTACGCCACTGCCCTTCGGTACGCCCCTGCCGTTCGGTACGCCAGTGCCAGCCGGCACGCCGCTTCCCTTCGGCACACCGCTTCCCCTCGGCACGCCGGTACCTGAGGGAACGCCTCTCCCGTTTGGAACGCCGCAACCTTAAACCCGGAACTCTCATCGTCAACGCCGACGACTTCGGTCTCACGCCGCGCGTCACCGAAGGAATCGTTCGGGCGATGACCGAGGGGGTTGTCACGTCAACGTCCGCGATGCTGTGTACGCCTCACGGCGCGGCGTCGCTGCGAACTCACCGCGAGTTGCTGCGGAATCGAGCGGGTGTCCATCTGCAGCTCACCGGCGGGCCGGGATTCCCGCCGAAGCGGGCTATGCTGCGAGACCTTGTGACGGAACCGATCCTGCGAGAGTGGCATACGCAGATGCGGGCCTTTCTCGATAGCGGCCTTGAGCCCACTCACATCGACAGCCACCATCACGTTCATAAGGAGCCCGCGGCCTTCGAGGCTTATTGCGAGGTCGCGCGCGAGTACGGAGTTCCGGCGCGCTCCTGCTCTCCCGCCATGACGATGCAGTTGCGAGAGGCGGGCGTCGCTTGTCCGGACGCGTTCGAATGCAGCTGGACCTCATCAGCGAAACCCTCGAGAGAAGGCCTGCTCGCGGCGGTGAGCCAGTGCTTTCTCGACCAGCGCCCGCTCATCGTCGAGCTGATGTGCCATCCGGGCTATACTGATGCGGAACTGTTGCGCGTCTCCGGCGCCGCGGCTTCGAGAGAACTGGAGTTGGCGGTGTTATGCGATCCCTCCTTGCGCGCGATTCTGGCGGAGCGCGGGGTCGAGATCTCAGCCGACCGGGCAATTTCAGGCACGGCAAAGGAGTTTCCATGAGCAGCCCTTTAACCGCGGTTACCGGTGGCCCGCTTGCTTTCGCGGCGCGCATCTTCAATTCGAACTTCGCGCAGGCATCCCTCACCTACCACGCTCTTTCGATAGCCAGCGACGGCTGCGTCTACTACGCGCTCACGTCCGACACCTTCGATCAGGGAGCGCGGATGTTCCGTTACGATCCGCTTGCCGACAAAATTACCGTACTGGCCGCCGATCTCACTGCGGTGGTGGGCGAGAAGAACTCTGTTGCGCAGGGCAAGGTCCACGTCAACTTTCATGAACTGAACGGCAAGCTCTATTTCGCGACCCACCTGGGCTTCTACAATACTCTCGGCAACGGACGCGAGCTGCAGGGTGCGCCGCCCAACGGTGTGGCGCCTTATCCCGGCGGACATTTTTTGTCCTGTGATTTGAAGTCCGGAGCATTCCAGGATCTCGGAAAGCCCGTGCCGGGCGATGGCATTATCGCGATAGCGCTCGATTCCGCTCGCGGACTCCTTTACGGGTTGATGTGGCCGCACGGCGAACTCGTCCGCTACGATCTCGCCACGGGTCAGGTGTATAACTTCGGCAAAACTTCGCTCGATGGCGAGGCGGGTATCGGCGCGAGATATCGAAACCTCTGCCGTTCGCTCGCAATCGATCTGCCGTCGGGCAGCCTGTACCTGACTACATCGGACGGTTCGATCGTCTGCGCGTCGGGCAACAGTCTCTCGACGCTGCCCGTCTCTCTGAGGCGCGATTCGCTGGGAGTCATCGACTTCACCGTGGCCGGCGAAGGCGGGTATAACTGGCGGCAAACGGTGGTCCCGGGCGATGGCTGGATCTATGGCGTCCACGGGGCAACGGGCACGGGACTGCGCCTGAATCCGGCTTCACAAACACTCGAGTTTCTGCCCCGTTTCATCTCCGACTCGACGCGGCGGTGCGGTGTCCGGGATCTGAAACATAAGGGCTATCTCGGCTTTAAGCTGGCGCCGTCGGGAAAGACGATCTTCTATCTGACGGGGTCGCACATCAACGATACCGAAGCCGCTTTCGATGTGGAGAACGTGAATCTCCTGACGATCGAGCTTGATCCGGCTGTCGCCTGCCGTGATCATGGGTCCGTTGGCTTCCTGACGGGGGGGCAGCCGTTCAATATCAACTCGATTGCGATCGCGGCCGATGGCACGGTGTATGCGATCTCGGGGCTGATGGATCGGGGCACTACGGACCTGACGCGGAAGCGGTACGATCTGATCAGTTTCCCCTCGGGTTTGAAGCCGTGAAGAAAACCCTGTCGCTTTGCCTGATGGCGGGCCGTGCGATTTGCGCTCCGGTCTTTAACGTTGCCGATTACGGCGCGCGCGGCGATGGCTCGGAGCCCGCTACCGATGCGATCCGGCACGCGATTGAGGCCGCGCACACCGCTGGCGGCGGCACCGTTTACATCCCCGCCGGTCGTTACATCACCGGGCCTATCGAACTGGTCAGCAACCTCGTGCTGCATATCGAAGCGGGTGCGACGCTGAGTTTCCCCGCCGCTCGCCTGCCGTATACGAAAGGGCGAACGCAGGGTATCGAAACCGTCGGGCCGGTGCCGTTGATTGGCGGGCACGATCTGGAAAACGCCACCATCACCGGACGCGGCGTGATCACGACCGACAATGCCGAGTGGGTCAGGCTGATGGGCGGAGCTACGCCGCGCAGCGCTTCCGGTCCGGGCTCAGCGTTCGGTCCCGACTGGAACCGCCTGCTTGCCGATCTGCAGACCCAAACCCCGCGCCAGGAAGCCGAGTACCTGAAGATCGCGCCCTTCCTGCGTCCGGCCTTCATTCGGTTCATGGACAGCAGGAACATTCTGGTGGAAGGCATTCACATGATTGGGGCGCCGTTCTGGTCGATCCACATGCTGTATTCGGAAAACATCGCGATCCACAACGTTACCCTTGGGACCTTTCCAGGCATCTTCACCGGCGGTATCTATATCGATTCCAGCCGCGATGTGCGCATCTCCGACAGCTCTTTCGATAACGGCGACGATGCGATCGCGCTCAAGGCAGGCAAGGATGCCGATGGCCTGCGCGTGAACCGGTCTACCGAGAACGTGACGATCTCGAACGTGGTGGTGCATCGCGGCTCGGGCTGCATCGTGATGGGGAGCGAGACCTCGGGCGGGATCCGCAATGTCGTGGTGAGCAACGTGGTTTGCCAGAACACGCAGAACGGCATCAACATCAAGAGCGAGCGCGGGCGCGGCGGTTCGGTGGAAGATGTGCGGATCGACAACGTCGAGATGGATAACGTGGGGCGCGCCATCAGCATCTCGCAGTTTTATCAGATGCAGGGCGAACAGCCCCTGGCGCAAGAGCCGGTTTCACGGCGCACACCGGTGTTTCGCAACATCGCGATCACGCACGTCACGATCAGCCGGGCGCGCGGCGTGATCGATTACAGCTGGAACCCGGATGGCATCGCCGGCGTGGGCGCGCATCCTCCGCAGCCGCTCACAATCGATATCGCCGGGCTGCCCGAGATGCCGATTGCGGGCCTCCGGATGACCGACCTGGTTTCGAACAGTCCGGGTGGGCTGCGCGCGAGCAATACGGTGGGCATGGAGCTGCACAACGTGCAGATGAACACTGAGGGCGTGCCGGGCTTTCTGATCAGAGACTCGCGAGATCTGGAGCTCGATGGGGTGTCGTCTCGGCAGCCAGTGAAGGGGATGCCGGTGTTGCGGCTGGATCGCTGTGCGGGCGCGGTGGTGCGCAACAGTCACGCGTTCAGCGGGACGGGCACGTTCCTGTCGGCGGGTCCGGGGGAGATTAAGGGGATGCGGTTGATCGGGAATGCGCTTGGGCATGCGGCTAAGGCGACGGAGGAATCGACGGTTGATTTCTGGCGTGAACCTTGAGATTCGCAAGGCGGGCGAGGAGGATCGCGAGGCGGTTTGGGCGATCCTGGAACCGGTGATTCGGGCGGGCGAGACCTATGCTCTGCAGCGGGATCTTTCGCGCGAGTCGGCGCTCGCGTATTGGTTCGCCGACGCGAATCTGGTGTTTGTGGCGGAGGCGGGAGGATCGGTGGTGGGCACCTATCTCCTTCGGGCGAATCAGGCGGGCGGCGGTGCTCATGTGGCGAACTGCGGTTATTTGACGGCGGCTTCAGCAACGGGTCAGGGAGTCGCTCGAGCCATGTGCGCGCACTCGCTTGAAGAGGCGCGGGTGCGCGGATATCGCGCGATGCAGTTCAACCTTGTGGTGAGCAGCAACGAACGGGCGGTACGGCTTTGGGGGAGCTTCGGGTTTGAGATCGTCGGCCGTTTGCCCGAAGCTTTCGAGCATCCTGCGCTGGGGTTCGTCGATGCGTACGTGATGTATCGGCGGCTTTGACGCTCAGTTCTTATGCGGGTGCTGGTCGAAGAAGTCGAATACCTTCGGCTCGACAATCCCGACGATGGTCAGGTGCGTAGCGCCGGGCACTTCGAGATACTGCGGATCGAGGCCGTGGTCTTTAGCCGTCTTCACCATATTGCGTGAGCTGGCGACAGGGACTTCGTCGTCTTTATCGCCGTGGCAGACCATAATCGGAACGCCTTTGAGGCGATCGAAAGGGAATCCGGCGGGACGCGTGGGCGCCGCGCTGGCCGCAATCGCGGCCCACTTTTCGGCATACTTTTCGCCCATGTACCAGGAGCCAGCTCCGCCCGCGGAGTGGCCGAAAAGAAAGATGCGGGCGGAATCGATTGGATATTCTTTGCTCACCAGATCGAGCACATTCAGCGCATCTCTTTCACTGAGTTCGCCCTGCTTCAGGCGATCGGGCGCCGCACCGGCGTTCAACGATCCCGAACCCCAGCCAGCGTTGGGCCGGTAACCCATGGGACAAACCACAAGGTAGCCATGGAGTTCGGCCTGCTTCGCGAGTATGTGGTCGTCGCGGTCGAAATAATAATCCTGATCGCGGGTGTTGCCGTGGAGCACGAGCACCATGGGCAGCTTCGACTTGCCGTCCCACTTCACGGGCGCGTAAACGTGGTAAGCCATCATCTCGCGGGCGTCTTCGAACCAGTAATGGCGTTGGCTGTCGCCTTTCGCGCGATAGAGCGGATCCTTGCCGGATTCGAGCGACTTCAGCAGCGCGGCGGAGGTTCGAGTGCCTTTGGCGAAATCATAGATGGGCTGCGGCTGGAAGGGGAGTCCGAAATCGGCAGCGCTGAACTGGCGCCGGCCCGTGTTGACGGTTTGCGCGAGAACATACGGATATCGAATGGTGGCTTTCGTGCCGTCGTGGCCCTGAATCCGGGCGAGTCGTTTCTCGACGGCGGCGCGGTCGGTTGCGATGCCGCGCACGAGGTAGAGCGGGCTCGTGACTGTCGCCAGTACGGTATCGCCCTCGGTAATTTGCGCGCTGAGCGTATAGGGGCCGTCGGCTTTGCCGGCGACTTCCAGTTCGAAGCCAAAGGGCTGTTCGATCAGATCGCGCGCAGGCAGATCGAAGGAGGCCGTAGCTACCGCGGTCTTTGAGTTTTCAGGCCAGAGCGACACGCGCACAACATGGCCCTGAGATGTCTTATCGGAAACCGACCAAAGCTGGGTCAGACGGGCGATCGCGGGCAACGAGGAATCGGCAATCACGTCATTCGGCCGCAACGCCAGCGAGGCAGCGTATTCCTGCTTCGCGTCCCACGTCTCGCCTTTGAGCAGTACCCAGGCCTCGGCCAGCTTACGATGCGCGTCACCGGTCTGAGCTTCGGCGATCAGCTTGTCGGCCTTCGCTTTTGCCTCGTCGGGGGCCGTCGAGGTGCGCCGCAAAGCGCGAACGGACGTCGTCAGCGTCTGAAGATCGGGCGGCGCCTGGGCCGCAAGCGTAACAGCGGCCAGCAGCGCCGCCGCGGCTGCGCGCGTCTTCATATTTACTGCCCTCTGCCGCCGGGCGCGGGCGCGCCGCCGCCGCGTCCGGCGGGCCTTACGGGCGGTACGTAATCCACCAGTTCATTAACCGGCTTCTT
>Ga0302320_10018389_pt1 | contig 14095 bp, 10 predicted proteins | sample Bog_T0_3_FD_202130 | JGI IMG/M metagenome (GOLD analysis project Ga0302320, IMG submission 202130) | Peat permafrost microbial communities from Stordalen Mire near Abisko, Sweden - Bog_T0_3 | ecosystem: Environmental > Terrestrial > Soil > Wetlands > Peat | place: Sweden: Abisko, Stordalen Mire... | reverse complement strand
ATCCGGCCATTGAACAATTGCGCCAGCAGCCCTACGAGCACCGGGTGACGCTGTTGCCCGGAACGGTGCCGACGAGGCTGTTGTATTTGGCCAAACTCTACCGGTATGAGTGGTTGCAGCAGGTGTTCCCTTTTTATAACGTCCAGACCTTGGACATCGTGGATATGCCCCGCGTGCCGGAGGATTATTCTGCCTACACCACCACCCTGCAGGTCAGTCATTTTGCCGGGGATTATGCCCCCTATTTTCGCTATTGGGCGCTTACCAGCACGGATTACGTGCTGGGGCTGGCGGACGCCCCCGACACCTTGAATCTGGACCCGGCCCTCAACGGCCGCTCCTTTCGTATCGTGCAACGCTTTGACGTCCTGCCCCGGCCCGGCTTCACCCTGGCGGACCTCCCGGAACATTTCACCGCGCAGCCGGATGACCACGGCCCCTACGCGTTGTTTCAATATACCGGCGCCCTGCCGCGCGCCAAACTCTTCACCCGGTGGCAGGTAAACACCAATAATCAAGCCATGCTGGCGCAACTGGCCGCCCCGGGCTTTGACCCCTGGCAAACCGTGCTCGTGGCCGGTCCGGCGCCGGCCCTGCCGCCGCCGCCGGCACCGGCCCCGGCGGCCGGCACGGTCACTTATGCCAGCTATGCCCCCCGTGACATTGTCCTCCAATGCGACGCCTCTGCGCCGTCCGTGTTGTTGCTCAACGACCACTATGATCCCAACTGGAAAGTTTTGGTGGACGGACGTCCAGACACGCTGTTGCGCTGTAATTTTATCATGCGCGGGGCCCAATTGCCGGCGGGGAGCCATAAAGTGGAGTTCCGGTTTGAGCCGCCGTACCGCCTCCTCTATGTCAGCCTTTCGGGCATTGGCATCGGCTTGTTGTTGCTCTTGGTCATCCTGGTGGTCGGCCGGGGGGAGGCCCCCAAACCATGAAGCTATGAACCCTCATCCCACCGTGTTCTGGTTTTTCGGCCGTTCGGGGGCGGGCAAAACCACCCTGGCGCAACGGCTCCGCGACGGCCTGCTAAGCCGGCGCCTGCCCGTGGTCTTCCTGGATGCGGACGACCTGCGGTCCACCCTTTCCTCGGATCTGAGTTTCACGCCGGAGGCGCGGCTGGAAAACCACCGCCGCATTGCGGAAGTCGCCCGGTTGCTGGTCCGGCAGGATCTTCATGTGATCGTTTCCACCATGGCCCCCGAATACCGGCACCGCGACCTGGCCCTCGAGATTTTGGACCAGAACCTTGTGTGGTTTTACATTCATGCGCCCTTGGAAGTGTGCATCCGCCGCGACCCTAAGGGCCTGTACCGGCGCGCCCTGGCCGGCCAGGTGGCCCGGTTGATTGATTATCCCTTCGACGCCCCCCGACCGGAGGAAGACCAGCACCGCATTGACACCGTGGCTGAAAATGTGGATGAATGCGCCCACGCCATTCTGGCCGTGGCGGAAGCCCGGCTGAGCGGCCGGTCACCCGGATCGTTGTCCGCCCGTGAGCCCGCCGCCGGTTCCCTCTGCACCAACGCTTTGCCCGAAACTTCATTTGCCACCGGGAATGCCCCGAATTTCCACAATTCATAGATTCGGTCTGATTTGCCCGCTTTCTGCCCCCCTCCCAGTTTGATCCCACCATGGTTTTTCCCTGACAATCCCCCCGCTTGATCCTACCTTGGCCGCATGGCCAAACTGCCTTTAATTTTGGTGTCGCCGAGTGTGGAAAAATGCGGGGTCGAATTTAACGACCTGTCCGCCAGCCTGTCCATTAAGTACGAAACCTCCGTCCTCCGGGCCGGCGGCATCCCCGTGATGCTGCCCCTGACGACCGACCGTAAGGTGTTGGCCGAAGCGCTCCGGCGGGTGGAAGGGGTGTTGCTCACCGGCGGGGATGACATCAGCCCCGATCTTTACGAAACCAAGGTGTCGCGCGCCCTGCGGAAGACGGTCGAGCCATCCCCGGATGGCGGTGGCCGCGACTTGCGCGAGCTGATTTTGCTGGACGAAATTTTCCGCCAGCGCAAGCCGTTGCTGGCCATCTGCCGCGGCCACCAGATGTTGAACATCGCCCTGGGCGGTAAGCTGGTCATTGATATTGACCGGCAGGTGCCCGGCGCGATCAACCACCGGCGGATGGACAAGTCCTGCGACTTTGTGCATCGCGTGCCGGTGGCCAAAGGGTCGCGGTTGGCCCGGATCATCGGCGGCCGGACGCTGGGGGTGAACAGCTCGCATCATCAGGCGGTGCTGGAGCCAGCCGGGCCGTTGGTGGCGTCAGCCCGCACCGCCGACGGCATCGTGGAGGCCATGGAACTGAAGCCGGAGGCCGCCGGCCTGCTGCCGTTTTTGTTGGGCGTGCAATTCCATCCCGAACGTCTGACGGACCGTTACGCGGAGCACCGTGCCATCTTCAAAGCGTTCGTTCGTGCGTGCGAGGGGTAGAGCAGAACCGCCCACGAGGGTTCGGGAGACTTCAAATGCAACGGCCGTGGCGAGGCGGCCTTTGGTGGCGGCGGGCCTGTCCGCCATAGCCTTGGCGACGGCGGACGTCTCGCCTGCCATCGCCGGCGGCATCTTGCCGCCTGGCCCAGCGCCCGGATTTCAGCCGGACTTCCAATTATTTCAAGCCTCCAGCACCGGGTCGAGTTTTTCGCCGGGCGGGACGCCCCGCTCTACGGCAGGCAGGATGCCCGCCGCCATCGCAAGCGCCGTCACGCTATTGCACCTGAATCAGTTGCTCGACGGGCAGGTTCTGCGTGTTGATGGCCGTCTGCGAAAACAGGTGGCTGATGCTGGTGAAGATGGCCCGGTTTTGGGTGTCCGGAGTTTTCGTCCCCTCCCAAGGAGACCAAAATTCCCCAAAAAGTCTGCTCGCCCTGCGCGGGCGGTTCGGTTATGCTGTCATGCTCATATTTATGAGCAGTCCAACAATTCGTTCGAGCAGTCAGATCCGGCAGGATTTCCTCGACTTTTTCAAGTCCAAGGATCACACCATTGTGCCGTCGTCCAGCCTGCTGCCGGATTCGCCCAATCTGCTGTTCACCAACGCGGGGATGAACCAGTTTGTGCCCATTTTCCTGGGCCAGACCCGCTGCCCGTACACCCCGGGTCGCGCCGCCGACACCCAGAAGTGTATCCGCGCCGGCGGCAAGCACAACGACTTGGACGATGTGGGGCTGGATACCTACCACCACACTTTCTTTGAAATGCTTGGGAACTGGTCCTTTGGCGATTATTTCAAAAAGGAGGCCATTGACTGGGCGTGGGAACTGATCGTCCAGGTCTGGAAATTCCCGCCGGAACGGCTGTATGCCACCGTCTATAATCCCAGCAAAGCACTCAAGGAACCCAGCGAATTTGATCTGGAAGCCTATAACCACTGGTCCGAGAAATTTCAGTCCGTGGGGCTGGACCCGCACATCCATATCGTTAACGGCGGCAAAAAAGACAATTTTTGGATGATGGGCGAGACTGGGCCGTGCGGTCCGTGCTCGGAATTGCATGTGGATTTGACCCCGGCGGGCGATACCGCTGGCAAGCTGGTGAACCAGGGCAGCCCGCAGTGCATTGAAATCTGGAACCTGGTGTTCATCCAGTTCAACGCCAACCCGGACGGCAAGTTCGTGCCGCTCCCGGCCAAGCACGTGGACACCGGCATGGGCTTTGAACGGGTGACCAGCATCATCCAGGGCACCAAAGGCCTCACCGATTTTGCCAACGCCAAAATCTCCAATTACGAGACCGACATTTTCCGCCCTATTTTCGACGCCCTCGAAAAACTGAGCGGCAAAACCTACGGCAGCACCCTTCCCGGCGACGCCACCGCCCGTCCGGCTGCCAGCGAACCGCTCAAAACCTCCGGCGAAGGCCCGAGCAAAATTATTGAGGTGGATTCCACCTCCGCAGCCTTGCAAGTGGGCGAGACCTCCAATCTGCCCGAGGAAATCGCCGGCAACGGCCCGGACGTTGCCCCCTCTGCTGAGCAAATCGCCTTGGACATCGCCTTCCGCGTCATCGCCGACCATATCCGCACCCTCAGCTTTGCCATTGCCGACGGCATCCAACCCGGCAACAACGACCGCCATTACGTCCTGCGTCGCATCCTGCGCCGGGCGGTGCGCTACGGCCGCACGCTTGGTTTCAAGGATCCGTTTTTCTACAAGTTGGTGGACGTCCTCGCCGACAAAATGGGCGACGTCTTCCCGGAAATCCGGGCCAAGAAGAAGCATGTGCAGGAAGTCATCCGGCGCGAGGAGGAGGCGTTTAACAAGACGTTGGATAGGGGAATAGCCTTATTTGATGAAACTGTTCAATCGCAAACGATTTGCGCAGAAGTTATTCCGCAGATTAAGCCCTTGCTTTTGAAGATTAGCAAAGTTATTTCTGAAACGGATATATTTGAAGTCGCTCGAAATAACTTGCAGCAAATAATACCTGAAGTCGGGTTGCTTAATCGTCAGATTTCTAATATAAAAACGTGCGAAGCCCTTCCAGTTGCATATCGTCAGCTTACTACGGGTTGCGTCGGTTTTGATGCTGGGTTTGACTTGTTGGTGTTTGATAAGGATTGTCCGCCAACGCGTTTTAATAATATTTTTGAAAAACTTGGGAGATTTTTAATTGAGATAAGATCAGCAATAGAACGGATTGAAGCCCTCGATTCAAAAAAACTGAGCGGTGAGACATTGTTTAAACTGTACGACACCTACGGCTTCCCCCTTGATCTCACTGAGTTGATGGCCCGTGAACGCGGGCTGACGGTGGATACCGCCGGCTTTGAAAAGTTGATGGAAGAGCAGCGCGCCCGGGCCCGCGCCGCCCAGAAGAAAGAAGTCATCTCGCTCTCGCAAATCGAGACCACCACGCCTACGAAATTTGTCGGGTATGACAACCTGTCGGTGGAGTCCAAGGTGTTGGAAGTGGTGTCGCTTAAGGACAAAACGGCCGTCATCTTGGACACCAGCGCGTGCTATGCGGAAATGGGCGGGCAGTTGGGCGACACGGGTGAGTTGACCGGTGGCGGGCAGCTTTGGCGGGTCGTGAATACGCAGAAGAGCGGGAACACCTTCCTGCATTTTGTGGAAGGCGGCGATGCTCCGCATGTGGGGGCCACGGTCACTTTGGCGGTCGAGGCCGCCCGGCGCAACGCCATCCAGCGGCACCATACGGTCACGCATTTGCTGCACTGGGCCTTGCACGAAGTGGTCAGCCACGAGGCTTCGCAGAAAGGCTCGTTCGTGGGGCCGGACAAATTGACGTTCGATTTCAATAGCGCCCCGCTGGCGCCCGCGCAGGTGGCCGACATCGAGAAGCTGGTCAATGAGCGCATTGTGGAAAACGGCGGCGTGAGCTGGTCGGAAGTGCCTTATGCGGAGGTGAAATCGCGCAAGAACGTGATGCAGTTTTTCGGCGACAAATACGGCGACATCGTGCGCGTGGTGCAAATCGGCGGGCGGGCCGGGGAGTTCAATGGTTATTCCATGGAACTGTGCGGCGGGACGCACACCCGGGCCACGGGCGAGATCGGTTTGTTCCGCATCGTCGGGGAAAATGCCATCGCCGCCGGGGTGCGGCGCATTGAAGCGGTGGCGGGGCTGGAGGCTTACCGCCAGGCGAATGACGAGGTGCATTTGATCAAGACGCTGGCGGGCAAACTCACGACCCCCGTTCACGAACTCGAAAAGAAGATCGATTCCCTGCTGGCGCATCAAAAGGAATTGGAGAAGCAGGTCAAGGCCGCGCAGCAGCGCGAGGCCGCCGGTCGGGCGACGGAATTGCTGGCCACCGCGGAGACGCTCAATGGCACGCCGGTGATCATCGCCAATCTGGGCGCGGTGGACAGCGAGGGCGTGCAGGCGGTTTCCGACGCGCTCAAGGCGTTGTTCAGAGGCGTGGTGGTGCTGGGCGCGGCCCATGCCGGCGCGGTCACGCTGATCGCCTCGGTGTCCGCCGAATTCACGGCCAAAGTCCAGGCGGGCAAAATCATCCAGACCATTGCGCCCATCGTGGGCGGCAAGGGCGGCGGCAAGCCGGACCACGCCCGGGGCGGCGGCAAGGATGCCGCCAAGCTGGACGAGGCGCTGTCCAAGGCGCGGACGTTGTTTTAATGGCGCCAATGACCAATGAAATGGTAGGAACAGCGCGCTGCGCTGTCCCCGCCCGCGCGAAAGCGGGCGGAACGAGCGCGGCGGGTCGCACGACCAGGGCGGCCCTGATGCGCCGCCGCGCGGACGCTGTTTTAACGAAAAATTGATGAATTTGAAGCCGGAATTGATGAACCGTTTGATGGTGTGGTGTCTATAAGTAGATATGAGTGAAAAACCGAAGCCCGTGCGCCGGCGGCGCAAACCGCTCCCCTGTCCGGTGGAAATCCGGGGGATGCGGCTGGATGATTTGCCGGCGGTGTTCACCTTGGGCCAGAAGCTCTTTACGGCGGAGGATTTGCCGACGTTGTACCGTTGCTGGGACGATGACGAGGTGATGCAATTGTTCAGTTCCGATGAGGAAACGTGCCTGGTGGCGGTGGCGGAGGACAAGATTGTGGGATTTGCGCTGGGCAGCATCATGAAAAAACCGCGCAACGCCTGGCTGTACGGCTGGCTGGAATGGCTGGCGGTGGACCCGGCCTTCAAACGGCACGGCATCGCCACCCGGTTGATGAACCAGTTGACGGGCCTGTTCGTGAAGCGCGAGGCCCGGATTATCCTGGTGGACACCGACGAGGCCAATCACCGGGCGCTGTCCTTCTTCCGGAAGCAGGGGTTCGGCCACGAAATTAAGCATGTGTATCTGTCCTGCAACATAGACGATCATCCCCTGGCCATCGAGCGCAAGGAGGCGCTGCGGGCGGATGAGGATGAGGATGAGGAGTGACACCCAGTTCATAGAGGTTACCGGTCCCAATTCGAACCCCAAGTGCCGTGGCGCGTGGGGGTTGCGCCCTCGCGGCCCCGCCATGCATCCCGGAGTTGTTTGTGCATTTTTTGCACCGCCGGCCTCGAAATCCAGGGCCGCCAAGCCTGCAAGACCAAGAATTAACGCAAGCTGTTTTAACACAATTGGTTGCAACTGAAAATGGGGATAAAAATAACCAAAAACAACCATAAATAACCAAAATAACAGTTTCGTTTTTTTTGTGTGTTCCGGGGTGCCGCCCAGCCGCCGCACCTGACCGACACCGTGTGTGGGCACACCGCCTCCCGGTCTGCGGACAAACCCGCAGTCCGTCCGCCCGATTGGCGCGCCCGTCCAACCTTGCCCACAACTTCGGGATGCACGGCGGAGCCCCGCCTGCCAAACATCAACAATGTGCCTGTTCAAACCCGATCCGTGGACCCCAATTCCACTCCGGTCGGGCGCTGGCGGGTTTCGATCTGTTCGATGGCCCAGCGGGCGTGTTCGGCGATGAGGGGCTCGGGATCGCGGGCGGCCTTTTCCAAGTGGGGCAGGGCGGTGGCATCGGCGGTGTTGCCCAGGGCGACGCAGACGTTGCGCAGCAGGCCGCGGCGCTTGGTGCGGAGCAGGGGGGTGTTGGCAAAGCGCGTCTTGAACCCCGCCTCGTCCAACCGGAGCAGCTCGACCAGGCCGGGCGATTGCAAATCGGCGCGGGCGTGGGGTTGCATCAGGCCGCCGGCCCGGGCAAAACGGTTCCAGGGGCAGACGGCCAGGCAATCGTCGCAGCCAAAGATGCGGTTGCCGATGGCGGGGCGGAGTTCGACAGGGATGGGACCTTTGAGTTCGATGGTGAGGTAGGAAATGCAGCGGCGGGCGTCGAGCTGAAAGGGGGCGGTGATGGCGTTGGTGGGGCAGGCGGCGAGGCAGCGGGTGCAGGAGCCGCAGTGGTTGTTGGCGGGCGGATCGGGCTTCAGTTCCAAGGTGGTGATGATTTCGGAGAGGAAGAGCCAGTTGCCGAGGCGGCGGCTGATGAGGTTGGTGTGTTTGCCGGTGAAACCCAGACCGGCGCGCTGGGCGAGGTCGCGTTCCAGCAGGGGGCCGGTGTCGACATACCAAAGGGCGGCGGTGCCCGGACCGCCGAGTTGAAGAATATGCTCAGTTAAAGTCTTCAAGGCCGCGCCGAGGATGTCGTGGTAATCAGTGAATTGGGCATAGCGGGCGATGATGCCGGCGGCGGGGGAAGCCGCCGCCGGCTCCGGGAGTGCGCCCGTCCCCGGGCGCAGCACCTCCGGCGAGCCGGCGGGATGGGATGAATTCCCGCGGTCTTGCTCCGTCTCACGTTGCTGCGCCCGGGACGGGCGCACTCCGGTTTCGGGCGCGGTGTGGTGGCTGGTGGCGAGGGTGATGATGGTCTCGGCACCGGGCAACACCGTCCGGGGGTCCAGGCGTTTTTCCGCGTTGCGGGCCAGCCAGGACATTTCCCCGTGTTGTCCGGTTTGCAACCAGTATTCAAAGGCACCGGCATGGTCCGGGGGCAGGGCGGTGGTGAATCGGCAGTCATCAAAGCCCAGTTCCAACGCGCGCTGCTGGATGGCGGTCTTCATCCGGGGACGGGTCGGGCGTAGCGGTATTGGTGAGCGACCTGATGGGCGACTTCGCGCATGGTGCGCAGGTCGGTGTTCACGAGGACGTCGGCCTGTTTGTAGAAGGGGTCACGGATGGCGAGAAGTTCCTTGATTTTGGCTTGCGGGTCCGGGTCATTCAGCAAAGGGCGGTTGCCTTGGTGGCTGACGCGTTCCCAGATTTTATCAGCCGAGGCCCACAGGCAGACGACCAAGGCGTGGCGCTTTAGGCTGGCCAGGTTGTCCGGGTTGGTCGGCAGGCCGCCACCGGTGGCGATGAGGGTGTTGGTGCGGGCGGCCAGTTCCCGCACTAGTTGTTGCTCCAGGGCGCGGAAGGCGGATTCGCCTTCGTTCGCAAAAATGTCGGGGATGGTGCGACCAGTGCGCTCCTGGATGAGTTCGTCGGTGTCCAGAAACTCAAAATTCAGTTGTTCCGCCGCCAGCCGGCCCACCGAGGTCTTGCCCGTGCCCATGAAGCCAATGAGCGCGAGGTTGACGATGTGACGGTCGTTTTGCATGGCCCCACAGTGGCGGATTTGGAGCCGGGGCGCACGCCCGAATTTGCAGGGACGGGGGGCGTTAAGGCGATGAAGCGTTGAAGCGTTGAAGCGTTGAAGCGATGGGTCAGCGGTGATTTGGACGTTGAAGCGGCCCCGCAAAGCGCGGGACCGCGCCCCGGGGGCGGCAGGATGCGCCCTCGACAGCCGGGGGCTCCGCGTTTACATTAGCGTCATGAATCTACCGCCGCTGATTTTGGCGTCCGCCTCCCCCCGCCGGTCGGAATTGCTCGGGCAGTTGGCGGTGCGGTTCCGGGTGCTGCCGGGGACGGTGGCCGAGGTGGCCCACGACCATCTGTCGCCGTGGGAAATCTGCCAATTGAACGCCCACCGCAAGGCGCGGGCGGCGGCCAAGCAAATTCCCGACGCGCTCGTGTTGGGAGCGGACACGCTGGTGTTTCTGGACACGGAGATTCTGGGCAAGCCCGCCGATCCGACCGGGGCCCGGAACATGTTGCAGCGATTGCAGGGGCGCACACATCAGGTGGTGACCGGGGTGAGCCTGATTCATCTGCGCGCCCACCGGGAGCGGATTTTCGCCGTGAGCACGGATGTGACGTTCCGGCCGTTGAGCGGCGCCCAGATCGCCGATTACTTGGCCAGGATCAATCCGCTGGACAAGGCCGGCGGCTACGCCATCCAGGAACACGGGGAGCTGATCGTGTCGGAAATATCCGGCTCTTTCAGCAACGTGGTCGGACTGCCGCTGGAGCGGTTGGCGGAGGAGTTGGCGCGGTGGGAAGATGCAAAAAGTTAAAAATTCTTTGTCTTAATTCCCCTTCGGTGTGCATGTGTAAAGTGAATGACGAATGATGACATGGCGCTGGTGCGGGAATATGCCACCCGCCAGTCCGAGCCGGCGTTTGAAACGTTGGTGGCGCGCCATGTGAGCCTGGTTCATTCCGCAGCGGTGCGGCAAGTGGGCGACCCGCAGTTGGCCGGGGACATCACCCAGACCGTTTTTCTTATTCTGGCGCGGGAGGCGGGTTCGTTGCATCCCAACACCATTTTGCCCTGCTGGCTGTACCGGACCACGCGCTATGTGTCCGCCGCCGCGCTCAAAATCCAACGCCGGCGGGTGCGCCGCGAACAGGAGGCCCTGGCCATGATTCAAGAAACCCCGGATGAACCTTTGTGGGAGCAACTTTCCCCGTTCCTCGACGAAGCGATGGCGCAACTGTCCGACAAAGACCGCGACGCCATTGTGTTGCGCTATTTTCAAAACAAGAGCCTGCGGGACGTGGGCGTGGTGTTTGGGGTGGACGAATATGCGGCCCAAAAACGGGTCGTCCGCGCCCACGAAAAAATGCGCGCGATCTTTGTCAAAAAGGGGGTGCGCTCCACGACCCATATCATCGCCGGTTTGATCTCGGCCCATTCGGTTCAAGCCGCCCCGGGGCCGCTGGCCAACACCACCGCCACCGCCGTGCTGGCCCCCGGCGCGGCGGCTGGCGGCACCCACCTGCCGCGGTTACAAGGGGCGTTGAAACTCATGGCTTGGCATCAGGCCAAATCTTCCGTGCTGGCCGGAACCGCCCTGGTGATGGCCACCGGGACCGCCTTTTTGGCCGCCAGTCTGTTTGACCCGCCAGTGGCGCAACCGGACATCCAAGGGGCCTGGCAGTCGAGACTCAATATTCACAGCACCGCCCAGTCGCCGGCCAGCTACTACGTGGAGGTCGAACCGGTGCTGAATGTTTTACGGACGAACGGCGGGTATCAGGCGGCGGTGGATTTTATTGGGCTGGGCATGGAACACATCACGGTTTATCAATTTGCTTATAAATATGACCGGGTGAGTTTTCAATTTTTTGGCTACAATTTTGACGGGGTGGTCAATTCCAATGCGACGGAGATTACCTCCGTCTCGGCGGACGGCAAACCACATTTGCGACGGCTGACGGAGCCACGCGTCATTCCGCCGCCGCTGACGGATGACGATTGCGCGCCCAAGAGCGCTTCGCCGCAGGGCCGGTGGGCGGCCATGGTGGACTACGCGGGGAGCCGGACGGAGGTGGATTTGAACATCGCCGGGCGGCCGGACGGAACGTATCGCGTGGAGGCGGGTCTGCCGATGTTCGGGCTGCATCAAATTCCGGTCACCAATTTCGAATTACAGCCGCCGGCGGTGAAACTGACCTTGGTGGGCGTCCCGTTGGCAGCGCGGTTTGACAACCGCAGCGGGAAGATCGAAGGCAGCTTTGCCGCCGGGAAGGTGTCCATCCCGGCCGTGTTTAAGCGGGCGGAGCCGGCGGTTCCGCCCGATTTTGCCCCCGCAAATAAAATGGATTTGGCGGGCCACTGGGCGGCTGTTTGGAATTCCAAGGGCGGGCTGGTCCATCTGCGGCTGCACCTCGGCCGGCTCCCCGGCGGCAAACTGCTGGCCATCTTGGACAGTCCGGATGAGGGGTTGACGGGCATCAGCGCCACGCTGGTGCATCGTTCGCGCGAGACCCATGTCGGGATTCAATGGGTGGGGGTGGGATATTCGTTTGAAGGCAAGCTCTCCGGAAACCAAATCACGGGCACTTGGCGCGCGCGCGGGACGACCGCAGCCCTGACCTTTGAAAGAACCACCTCATCACCAAGAGCGGGAACGCATGAATTCAAACCCCCAACGGAAAGCGGGGGGTGCCGCGCCTTCACCTTGATTGAACTGCTGGTGGTGATCGCCATCCTGGGAATTCTCGCGGCCCTGCTGCTGCCGGCTTTGTCCAAGGGCAAATCCAGCGCCCGGCAGATCCAGTGTCTGGGGCAAAACTGGCAGTTGGCGCTGGCCATGCAACTGTACGCGCAAGACTTCACCGATGCCTTGCCCTGGCCCGATTGGGGGTTGCAATTCCCCGGTTGGTTGTACACGGGGGTGGACGGCCAGCCGCCGGACCCCGTGGCCCCGCTGGAGGCCGTCTATGCCGGCGGAACTTTGTGGCCCTATGTCAAAGCGATCAAGGTCTATTGGTGTCCCGTGGACAACCCCAACACCCCTTATTTTCCCCAGCGGTTGGAACAACTTTCCAGCTACATCCTGAACGGCGCGATCATGGGTTATTATATGAACCCATTGGCGCCCAAAACCCATAAACTTTCCGCCCTGACCCCGTCCGCCTATGCGACGTGGGAGCCCAGCGACCAGCCACCTTACGACCCGGCGCAGGTCTTCAATGACGGCGCCAGCTATCCCGATGAAGCGGAAGGACCGAGCAAGCGCCATAATTCCGGCTCCAATGTCAGCGCGTTTGACGGCCATGCGCAGTTTTTGAAGTTCACCGCTTTCCATCAGAAACAGAATGACACCCCTGGTCTGCTGTGGTGCGACCCGGACTCCCCCGATGGCACTGGCGGCGAGAACTGCAAGCTTTGGCAATAGGCCGAAATTCCGCTATCACATGATGGGCTTTCAGCCCCGGGCAGGCGGTGGGTCGGGCAGGTAAATTTCAAATCCCAAATCCCAAATTTCAAAGATCAAGGCCGGCCAGTTCCTGCCAGAGGTTGGCGCTCATGAGCTGGCCTTTGGCGAAGCACTCCAGATTGAACTTCTCATTGGGTGAATGGGCGTTGTCGTCCGGCAGGCCCAGGCCCAGCAGCAAGGAGTCGGCCCCGAGGATTTTCTTAAACTGGTTGACAATGGGAATGGATCCGCCTTCGCGCATGAGGATGGGTTCGCAACCGAAGGCGGATTTGAGCGCGCGCAAGGCGGCCCGGGCGGCGGGGCTTTCGGGCGAAACGAGATAGGCCTCCGCGCCGTGGCCGGCTTCAATGTCCAGTCGCACGGTTGGCGGGCAGATTTTCCGGAGGTGGGCGCAGACGATTTTGCGGACATGCTCCGGGTCCTGATCGGGCACGAGGCGGCAGGTGATTTTGGCGGAGGCCCAGGAAGGCACGATGGTCTTGCTGCCTTCGCCTTGGTAGCCGCTGGTCAGGCCGTTGATTTCAAATGTCGGCCGGGCGCTGCGTTGTTCGGTGGCGGTGAAGCCGCGTTCGCCAAAGAGCTCGGGCACGCCGAGCATCTTCTTGAGCGTGGCATCCTTGAGCGGGTAAAGGGCGGCCTGTCGGCGTTCAAATGGGGAAAGCGGCACGATGCCATCGTAAAAGCCGGGGATGCTCACCCGACCGTTTTTGTCCCGGACTTGGGCGAGCAGCCGGCACAAGGCCATGGCCGGGTTTTCCACCGCGCCGCCGAAGACGCCGGAATGCAGATCGCACGCGGGTCCGTGGACCTTGAGTTCAAACGCCACGATGCCGCGCAGGGCATAGGTCAGGGCGGGGTGCTTGGGGCTGGGCATGCCGGTGTCGGAAATCACAATGGCATGGCATTGCAGTTCTTGGCGGTGCGATTTGAGGAACTTGCCGAGGTTTTCGCTGCCGACCTCCTCCTCGCCTTCGAGGACGAAGGTGAGATCGCAGGGCAGGGGGGTGCCGGTTTTAAAATAGGCTTCGACGGCTTTGAGGTGGGCGAAGTTCTGGCCCTTGTTGTCGGTGCTGCCGCGGGCGTAAATGGAATCACCCCGGATGACCGGTTCAAAAGGGGGCGTGGTCCACAAGGCCAGCGGCTCGACGGGTTGCACGTCATAATGGCCATAAACCATGAAATGCGGCTTGCTGGATTTCTGGACGCGTGGAGTTTTGGCGACGACAATGGGGTGGCCGCCGGTCGGGCAGACTTCGGCGGTGAGGCCGATTTGGCGGCAGTGCCCGACCAGCCATTCGGCGCAAGCCAGCATATCGGGCTGGTGTTGGGACTGGGCGGAGACGCTGGGAAAGCGCAGGTACTCGCACAACTCGGCCACAAACCGTTCCTGGTTGGCCTTCAAATAATCAATGACCACTTGCATGGCCCCAGTAAACCGGGGAACGGGCGGCTTGCCAAAACAAAAAGCACGGGTTGATGGCCAACGTAGGACGCACCCTTTCATTTTGGTAAACACCAGGCAGTGGGATATTTGGCAAAGATGAGGGCCTGGAGGCGCTCCGGGCCGCCGTTGCGGTGGTGGAACTGTTTTTGGAACTTGCCGGTGGTGGCCC
>Ga0302320_10018388_pt1 | contig 14095 bp, 10 predicted proteins | sample Bog_T0_3_FD_202130 | JGI IMG/M metagenome (GOLD analysis project Ga0302320, IMG submission 202130) | Peat permafrost microbial communities from Stordalen Mire near Abisko, Sweden - Bog_T0_3 | ecosystem: Environmental > Terrestrial > Soil > Wetlands > Peat | place: Sweden: Abisko, Stordalen Mire... | reverse complement strand
TCTCGCGGGATTGAATCTATCCGTGGCCGCGCTGGTCGGCTTCGTGGCGCTGTTTGGCATCGCCATTCAGAACAATGTTATTCTAGTCTCCCGCATTCGCGAATTGCGGAATACGGGCATGAAAATGCCGGCGGCCATCCGCGAAGGTGCCACGCAACGCGTGCGGCCCATGGTCATGACCGCGCTGATGGCGATGCTCGGCTTGTTGCCGGCCGCGCTGTCCACCGGCGTGGGCGCGGAAACCGCGCGGCCTTTCGCCGTGGTCATCATCGGCGGCTTGATCACCGGCACCGTGATGACGCTCTTCCTGGTTCCGCTGCTCTATTCCTGGTTTGAAAAGAAATCCGTGGAGGAAAACGCCAAATGAAACTCATCCTGGTTATGATGGAGCCCGCGCATTTGTACAAGCTGCTCGACGATTTGGACGAACATGAACTGCCGGGACTGACCGTGTCCGAAGCGCGCGGCTTTGGCCAGCATGACCGCGATTTCACCGACGTGGAACTGCCGCCAAAACTGCGCTTGGAAATCATCTGCCGTGATGACGAAGTGGAGAAGATTGTGAACTCCATTTATGAAAGCGCCCATACCGGCCAGCGCGGCGACGGCAAGATCTTCATTCTGCCCGTGCAAGACGCCCTCCGCATCAAGACCGGCGAACGCGGCGACGCGGCGCTGGGACCGACGCCGAACACCTCGGACGAGCCGGCCATTTAGGAACCTCAGTCCCGGGAAAATCCACTGTTTAGGCAGGTGGGGCCTGGCCCGCTTACCACTTCGAGCGTTGGCGATTATTTTCATCCATGGATAAAAAGCTGCAATGGAAAGCCTCAACGGAGCTGTTCAAAAAAAATCAAAACCCACCAAACCCTTGTGAAATCAGGCGAAAATACGTTTTGATCATTGGAGGTCTTAGTTGGCACCGACGTTGCTTAGCGAATGCGAGTGCCAATCACAACCGGCGGGGGTTGGACCCTGTATGTCCGCAAACGCGGGCGGAAACGGTTGCGCAAACCGCGCAGGACTGGCTGGAGTGCCGTTCAAACAACCATAAACCATGAAAAAAATTGAAGCGATCATCAAACCGTTTAAACTCGAAGAGGTCAAAGTTGCCTTGGCCGAAATCGGCATTGAGGGCATGACCGTCAGCGAGGTCAAGGGTTTCGGCCGCCAAAAAGGCCACACGGAAATCTATCGCGGCAGTGAATACACCGTGGATTTCCTGCCCAAGGTCAAACTCGAAGTGGTCGTCGCCGACCGCCAGAAAGACGCCGCCGTCGCCGCCATCATCCGGGTCGCCAAAACCGGCAAAATCGGCGATGGCAAGGTCTTCGTCTCCAACATCGAAGATGCCATCCGCATCCGCACCGAGGAAAAAGGAGACTCGGCCGTTTAACTCAAATACAAATCCTCACTCAAACTTTTGAACAAAAAATGAAAAAACACCTGATAATCCTCGGTTTGATGGCGGTCACGGCTCTCGGCACCGCCACCTTGCGCGCCGACGACACCAACACCACGGCTACCGCAACCAATGCCCCGGCCGTTACGACCAATGCCCCGGCCGCCGCGCCCGCCGCGCCCGCGCCCACCAACGCGCCCTCCATGGAACAACGCTTGGAGGCGGTCGAAGCGTATTTTCAAAACAGCGATCCCACCGCGCCCTTCAAGGATACGAATGGCAACTGGACGGTCAGTTTTGCGGCTGGTCCGTCCATCATCAACACCAACCTGTCCAACAGCACGGCGCCGGGGACCAATGTGTCTTATCCGGGCGCCGGGCATAACGCCTGGTTGCTGGCCAGCACAGCGCTGGTGTTGTTCATGACGCTGCCCGGCCTCGCGCTGTTTTACGGCGGCATGGTGCGCAAGAAAAACGTGCTGTCCGTGCTGGCGCAATGCTTCCTGATCACCGGCTTGGTGACCATCCTCTGGGTGTTCGTCGGCTACGGCATGATCTTCGGCGGCACCGGCAATGATGGCACCGATCCCGTCAAACGCGTGGCGGATATGCATGCCGAAGACTGGGTGGGCGGCTGGGTGGGCAACCCCGCCGTTTGCTGGCTGCTGAAGAATGTCACGTCCGCCCCCAACGGCAACTATTCCTACTGGGTTTCGGAAAACGTGGTGGCCATGTTCCAGTTGATGTTCGCCATCATCACCCCCGCGCTCATCATTGGTTCGATCGCCGAACGCATGAAGTTCAAAGCCATCTTCGTGTTCATGACCCTGTGGATGTTGATTGTCTATTTCACCCAGGGCCACGCGGTCTGGGGCATCAACGGCGCGATGAACGGCGTGTGGAACGCCGGGGCCAAGATCCACGCCATGGACTTCGCCGGCGGCACCGTAGTGCACATGACCTCCGGCTATTCGGCGCTCACCCTCTGCTTGATCCTCGGCAAGCGCAAAGGCTTCGGCAAGGAGAACTTCGCGCCGCACAGCCTGGTGCTGACCTTCATCGGCACGGGCATGCTGTGGGTGGGCTGGTATGGGTTCAACTCCGGCAGCGCGCTGGCCGGCGACATCATCGCGGCCAACGCCTTCACCACCACGACCATCGCCACCGCCGTGGCGTCCTTCGTCTGGCCGATGTGGGAGTGGCTGGTCAAAGGCAAGCCCAGCGTGCTCGGATTCTGTTCCGGCGCGGTGGCTGGCCTCGTGGTGATCACACCCGCTTGTGGTTACGTCACCCCGCAAGGCGCGATCTGGATTGGCATTGCGGCCGGCACCATCTGCTGGTTCATGTGCTACAAGGTCAAAGCCTGGTTCGGCTATGACGATGCGCTCGACACGTTTGGGGTGCATGCGATCGGCGGCACCACCGGCGCCATCATGACCGGCATGTTGGCTCGCAATTCGGTGAATCCGAACTTCGCCACCAACCTGAGCAAATACGTCACTGACTCTCTGTTCCAACCGCTGGTGATGGAACAAGTCAAGGCCGTGATCATCACGATCATCTTGAGCGTGGTGGGCACGGCGGTCATCGCTTACATCACCAAGGTGCTGGTGGGGCTGCGACCGACGGAAGAAGTGGAAGTCACCGGCCTCGACGAATCCGAACACGGCGAATTGGGCTATCACGATGCCTAAAACGATCTAAGCGACTCACAATTCAAAACATCACGCACTCACATGGCAAAATACAAATTAGAATACCTCTGGCTGGACGGCTACGAACCCGTGGCCAACCTCCGCGGCAAGACGCAAATCAAGGAATTCGCCAAATTTCCCAAGCTGGAAGAGCTTCCACTCTGGGCCTTTGACGGCAGTTCCACGCGGCAGGCCGAAGGCAAAAGCTCCGATTGCATTCTTAAACCCGTCGCGGTTTATCCCGACAGCACCAAGAAGAACGGCGCCCTGGTGATGTGCGAAGTCCTGTTGCCCGGCAGCCTGGAGCCACACCCGAGCAATTCCCGCGCAGGCATTCCGGATGATCCCGGTGCCTGGTTCGGCTTCGAGCAGGAGTATTTCCTGTATAAGAACGGCAAGCCGTTGGGCTTCCCGGAAACCGGCTTCCCCTATCCTCAAGGAGGCTACTACACCGGCGTCGGCTACGAAAACGTCGGGTGTATCGCCCGTGAAATTGTGGACACGCACCTGGATCTTTGCCTGGATGCCGGGATCAACCACGAGGGCATCAACGCCGAAGTGGCCAAGGGCCAGTGGGAGTTCCAAATCTTCGGCAAGGGCTCCAAGAACGCCGCCGATCAGGTCTGGGTGGCCCGCTACCTCCTCATGCGCCTGGGCGAAAAATACGGCGTGGATGTCAACTGGCATTGCAAGCCGCTGGGCAAGGACGTGGATTGGAACGGTTCGGGCATGCACACGAACTTTTCCACGGACTGCATCCGGGACGTCGGCGGCAAGGACTATTTCGAAGCCCTGATGGCCGCGTTCGACAAATACAAGAACGAACACATCGCCGTGTATGGCCCGGATAATCATCTGCGCCTGACCGGCCTGCATGAAACCCAGTCCATTGACAAATTCAATTACGGAGTGGCCAATCGCGGCGCTTCGCTGCGCATTTCGCAGAAGTTCATCGACAACGGCTATCGCGGCTACATGGAAGACCGCCGGCCCAATTCGCAGGCGGATCCGTACAAGGTCGCGGGCCGCATCTTGCAGACCATCGCCACGGTGCCGCTGCCCAAGAAAGCCAAAAAGTAGCCTTCAGCACGCCAGGAGAAACGAGGAAACAAACGGCGCGGACTTGTGAGTCTGCGCCGTTTTTTCATCTGGTGTATAGTCTGTCTGTGAATAGGATTTGGTTTCACCTCTGCGCGCCATGCCAGGCATTCTTCGTTTTCGCCTGGTTGAGTGGTGTTATCTGCTCCGCCAGCGCCAAGCCTTACGGACTGGTCAGCCGTCCCGCCGTCGGCGCGTTTCTCAACGGCCTGCTACCCGAGGTCGCGCCATCCATTTCTGGCGACTGGTCGGCGGCCGTGGCGTTCCCGAATCTGCGGTTCACCAATTCGGTCGGGCTCGCCTCCGTTCCCGGCACGGATCATTTGTGCGTCTGGGAACGCGAAGGGCGCGTCTGGACTTTCCAGAATTCCCCCGGCACCGCGGCAAAAAAACTCGTGCTCGATCTCAGCAACCAGTGTCAGGGCTGGGACGATTCCGGTCTGCTCGGCGTGGCGTTTCATCCGGGCTTCGCGACGAATCATTATCTGTTCGTGTATTACACCTGGGTCAAGCCGGGCACCGTGGCGGGGTCGCCCACCACGCGCCCGGTTCCCAATCTGCCGAATACCTATCACGACCGGCTCGAACGTTATACCCTCGACGCGAATGGCGTGGCGCTCCCCGGGACGGTCAAGATTTTCGTGGACCTTATCGACCAGACCGTTTGGCATCATGGCGGCGGCATGTTCTTTCATCCTCGGAACGGCTTCCTCTACTGGACGGACGGCGATAATTCCGTGGGCGACAACGACCAAATCATCAATCAGAGCCTGTACTCCGGTGTGTTCCGTATTGACGTGGATTGCCGCGGCGGCAACGTGAGCCACGCCCCGCCGCGCCAGCCGGCCAACGGTTTCACGGCGAATTATTTCATCCCCAACGACAATCCCTTCGTCAATCAGTCGAATGTGCTCGAGGAATTTTTTTGTCTGGGCCTCCGCAGTCCGCATCGCATGACCTTGGATGCGCCCACCGGCAGAATTTTCATTGGCGACGTCGGCCAAAGTTCGCGCGAAGAGATTGACGTGATCGAACCCGGCGAGTCCGGCTTGAATTTCCAATGGAACCGCTGCGAGGGCAACCTCGGAAAAATGGAGCCGCCCTACCTCGGCATCAGCCGTGGACCGCTGCTCGATTATCCGCACACCGATGGCCGCGCCGTCATCGGGGGCTATGTGTATCGCGGCCGGGAATTCGCGCGCGACCTGGGTGGCAAATACATTTTTGGCGACAACGTGTTTCGCACCATCTGGGCGCTGGATGAGTCGGCGACGCCCGTGAACAAGATCCTGCTCTGCGTCATGCCCAAGGGGCAGGGGCCCAACGCCGGCACCGATTATACCGGCCTTTCCTCGTTCGGCACGGATGCGGAGGACGAAATCTATTTCTGCCAGATGAGCAGCATTGGCGGATGCATTTTCAAGCTCCAGCGCGGCGGACCGCCGCCACCCGCCAAATCCCTCCCCCTGCATCTGTCGCAGACCGGCCTCTTCAACAGTATGGCCAGGTTGCAGCCGGCGGATTTTCTGATTCCCTATGCCGTCAATTCACCGCTGTGGTCGGATGGCGCCGCAAAAACCCGCTGGTTCACGGTGCCCACCAACACGGTCATCCGCTTTTCCGCGAACGGCGAATGGACGTTTCCCGCCGGCAGCGTCTTCGTGAAACATTTTGCGCTGCCCGTGGACGAGACGAATCCGAAAGTCCTGCATCGGCTTGAAACCCGCATTCTCGTCCGCGACACCAATGACTATGTGTATGGCGCCACGTACAAGTGGCGCATGGACAATTCCGACGCCGACCTCATTACGAATGGATTCAGCGAGGACGTGGTTATCCACTCCAGGAACGGCGAGCGGACACAACGCTGGTTTTATCCGGGCCGGCAAGATTGTCTCACTTGCCACTCGCCGGCGTCCGGCGGCGTGCTGGGGCTCAAGACGCGCCAGCTCAATGGCGATTTTATGTACTCCAACGGCATCACCGCCAACCAGCTTCGCACCTTGGGCCAGCTCGGAATTTTTGACGCCGCGTTCGAGGGCCGGAAGGTTTCCCGCTACGCGCGCCTCGTCAACGTCACGAACTCAGCCGCCGCACTCGAACTGCGGGTCCGCTCCTATCTCGATGCGAATTGCTCGATGTGCCATCGCCCCGGCGGCGCGGGCGCGTTCTTCGACGCCCGCTTTAACACGCCACTCAAACAGCAAAATCTCGTTAACGGCCCGGTGGCCAACCAGCTCGATCAATCGGGCGCAAACCCGGAGGCAAAAGTCATTGTTCCGGGCGACACCCACAAATCCATCCTCTACCGCCGCCTCAGCCTCGTTGGCGAAAACCAGATGCCGCCGCTTGCCCGGAATTTGGTGGATTCCAACGCCGTCGCGGTCATCGGCAAATGGATTTCTCAATTGCCCGTTACCGCCGCGAATTTGCCGCGCGGCTGGACCGCCGCCGACATTGGCAAAGTGGGCGTGAGCGGCGGGGCGAGTTTTCTCAACGGGCGGTTCCAGCTCCTGGCTTCCGGCAGCGATATTTGGGAAAATGCCGACACCTTCCAATTCACCAGCCGCCCACTGGCCGGTGACGGCACGCTGGTGGCGCGGGTGGTGGCTATGCAATACACGGATCCGTGGGCCAAGGCCGGCGTGATGTTGCGCGAATCGGATGCCGTCGGCGCGAAATATGTTTTCCTGGGCCTCACCGGCCAGGGCGGTTCGCTGCTGCAATCGCGTGCGCAGACGGACCATTCGACCTTCAGCCTGGACGGGCCCCAAGTGAAGCCGCCGCAATGGCTCAAACTGGTACGTCGTGGAAACCGCTTTAGCGGCTCGGTTTCTGACGACGGAAAAACCTGGATCGCCGCCGGCACGGTGACGAACGCATTGAACGCCGAGCTTTCCGCGGGTCTGGCGCTGACCGCGCACAACAACAGTATGCTCAATTCCACCTTATTTGATCAGGTGACCGTCAATGGCCAGCGGCTTGAATAGTTGGCCTCAACCTGAACTCATTGCGGGCCGTTGACGATGTTGGCCAGATTGAAAATGGGCAGGAACATGCAGATGACCATGCCGCCAATGACCACGCCCAGAAACACGATCAGCAGCGGTTCAATCAGCGACATCAGGCCGGACAGGGTCGTTTCAATTTCCTCGTCCAGAAAGTCAGCTACGCGCTCCAGCATGTTGTCAATGTTGCCCGTCTGCTCCCCGGCGCTCAACATGCGGATGATCATGGTGGGAAACACGGGATGCTTGGCCAGTGCCGCCGAAATGCCTTCACCGCGTTCGATATCGGTGGCGGCGGTCTTGATGGCTTTTTCCATGACCGTGTTGCCAACGGTTTGCGAGACAATCTGCAGGACCTCCAAAATGGGCACGCCGCTGCGGATCAGCGAGGCCAGAGTGCGCGTGAAACGGGCGAGGCAGATCTTGTGCGCGATGGGCCCAAACACGGGCAGCTTGATGCGCTGAGTGTCCCAAAAATCACGCCCCTGCTTGGTTTTGATGTAATACAGCCAGCCCCAGATGCCAAAACCCGCCAGCACAATCAGATACAGCAAATAATGTTGCACAATCTCGCTAATACCGATCAAAAACTCGGTCGGCCCCGGCAATTTTGCCCCGAAACCTGAATAAACCTCCTTGAACGTGGGAATGACCCGGACCAATAGAAAGATGGTGATGACAATGGCCACCACCGTGACCACCGTGGGATACATCAGCGCCATTTTCACTTTTTTCCGCAATCTTTCGGTGTTTTCCAGATACGTGGCCAGCCGGGCCATGATTTCCGCCAGCAACCCGCCTTTTTCGCCGGCCCCGATCATGGAGACGTACAGACGGTTGAACGATTTGGGATGGCGGATTAGCGCCTCGGAAAAACTTTCCCCGGCCTCGACGCGCGAGCAGATGTCCTTGACGGTGTCCCGCATGACCTTGTTGGTGGCCTGATCGGCCAGAGCCTGGAGCGACTGCACAATGGCAATACCCGCGTCAATCATCGTCGCCAGTTGGCGCGTAAACACCACCAAGTCAGCCAGTTGCACCCGGCCGCCTTTGGTTTGGCCGCGCTTGGCCATCTTCTCCTTGATCTCCACCACCAGCAGATTGCGGTTCAGCAGCGCGGCGATGGCCGCCTGTTCGGAAAGCGCCTCGACAGTGTTGCGGATTTCCCGGCCGGAGGCCGTCTCGCGGGCAGTATAGGCAAATATGGGCATAAGACTCGTATGCTAAATCAAGCTCGGCAAATCGCAACCGCAATTCGCCCAACCTGAGATCTGGCAGCACGATTTGTTCCAAGTCGGCCCCAATTCTGATTTCGACCCAATCCTCAAAACCATGGAGGCTAATAAAGAGGATTGGGGAAACAGAATAAGCGTTATGCCCGATTACGATGGGGTTTCAACCGTGCCCGGCAGCCAGTGATATGTGCGGGTGCCATGAAAGCACACACCGGCCAGCCATATTTCGGACAAATTCCAAGAACCGGACGGCAAATAGCCGGTCTGTCTGGTCCTGGCCCGCGAACCCTTCAAATGGCGTGGGCAGAGTTCAATAACTTCGTTCCAAAAAGCTCAATTTAACCTCAAAAAAAAGATTGTCATTCGCACGGATTTTACCTAGTTTTTACACCAATGGCACTTGGCGGTGCTAGGGGGCGAGCGGTTTCGCCCCATTGACCACAGGTAAGAAAACAAACAATAAAGAAACAAACTATAACTGGAGGAACAGATGAAGTTTAATAAATGGACATTAGGTCTCGCTGCCGTTGGCGCTGTTAGCATGGCGTCCGCGGTTCGTGCAGACGAACCAAAACTGGTACCGGTGACCACCGCGCTTTCTAGCACGGTTATCAGCGGTTACGTGGATGTGGCGGCCCAATATAATATGGGCAATTACGGTCCAGGCGCTGGCGTTCCCGCTGGAACTGCAGGCACCGGTATCGGGCTGGGCAACAAAATTGATAATTTCAGCCTGAACGATGTGGATATCGCCTTTGACAAGGCGCAAGACGAGTCTCCTTGGGCTGCGGGTTACCACATCGACTTGAACGCCGGGACGGACGCCGTGGGCGTTGGGATTAATGGCACGCAACCCGCGAGTGCGGCCGGAACCGCTACCGCCGCGCTGCGCCAGGCATACGTCGTGGTCCGGACCCCGGTCGGCAATGGCATCGACTGGAAAGTGGGTGTGCAGGACGACATCATCGGATACGAAGGCAACACCGACGGTGGCAATCCCAACTATACCCGTTCCATCGGCTATTCCGTTGAGCCGACGACCCTGCTGGGAATGATTGGTAGCTATAAGATTTGCAGTGAAGTCACGGTTCAAGCGGGTGTTGCTGACGCGGTCTCCCCGGTCGGGAGCGTGGCCAATCCGTGGGCGCCAACCTCTTCCGACAAGACCTTTGCTGGGGCCGTGGCATTTACGGCTCCTGACAGCTTCGGCTGGGCCAAAGGCGCTACGCTCAACTTGGGTTCGCTCGTGAACATGGACAAGGGCGGTCAGTACAACTATTACGCCGGTTTAACCATCCCCACGCCGGTGAGCGCCCTCAAAGTGGGTGCCTCATTTGACTTGGTCAGTGTCAATAATGGCGGTGTTAACCCCATTACGACGCTGAATAATTCGCACAACGACAGCGGCTGGGTAGGTGGCCTGTATGCCTCCGTCCAAGCCACTGACAAACTCTCCTTCAATCTCCGCGGGGAGTATTTCGACTTGACTGGCAGCCCCACCGTGGCCGGCCCAGTCTATCCAGGCACGGATGGCAGAGGAGAAGAAATCACCGCCACCATCCAGTATAACCTCTGGGCTAACGTCATCAGCCGCGCGGAATTCCGCTGGGATCATGCTGATTCTGGCACGGCATTTTCCAACAGCTTCGGCAACGCCGATTCCTTCCTGCTCGCGGCCAACCTCATTTACCAGTTCTAATTTGATTTAGAATTTCACGCCCCTTCTGGTTCGCCGGAAGGGGTTTTTTGTGTGCCTGCGTACTTTTCTTGTGGCTGCGTTCGTGAGCACGCGGCTGCTTCTCCCGGGCCATTCGCCGCTGATCCACGTCTGCCGCCACCAAAAGCTTCAAATCATCGCATCAAGATGCGTTGATTTTTATCTTGCAATCCGCCCCATTTCCAGTAAGGTAACCTGCGTTAACCGGAGCGCACACCCATGCAATTCATCCGCGACATCTACGCCGAAAAAATGACGGCCAAAAAGCCGGTCATCTCCTTTGAATTTTTTCCGCCCAAGACCGACGAAGGCGACCGGGCGCTGCTGGAAAAGCATATTCCCGCCTTGCTCGCAACGCGTCCGGATTTTTGCTCCGTCACTTACGGTGCCGGCGGCGGCACGCGGGACAAAACGTTGCAGATTGTGGACCGGGTGCAACGCGAGCATGGCCTGCCGGCGCTGGCGCACCTCACCTGTGTCAACCACACCCGGGCCGAGGTCGGCAACTTGTTGGAAACCTTCCGCGCCCGGAATTGCCGGAACATTCTGGCCCTGCGCGGCGACCCGCCCGGCGGCGGCGAATTCCAGCCCACCCCCGGCGGCTTTGAATATTCCTGGGAGTTGGTTCAATTCATCCGCGAACATGGTGATTTTTCCATCGGGGTCGCGGGTTTTCCCGAAGGCCACATTGCGTGCCGGGCCGGCAAGCACGCCGACTGGCGGCACCTGCAAGCCAAAGTCGCGGCGGGCGCGGATTTCGTGGTCACCCAGTTGTTTTTTGACAATGCGGATTATTTTGAGTTCCGCGACCATGTGGCCGGCCAATTGCGCGTCACCGTGCCGCTGGTGCCCGGGGTCATCTCCATCCTGAGCGCGACCCAGATCACCAAGTTCACCCAGCTCTGCGGCGCTAAAATGCCGCCGGCACTGCGGGCCAAACTGGACGCGCTGGGAACCGACGACGAGGCGGCCATGAAATTTGGCATTGAATACGCCACCCGCCAATGCGCGGAACTGCTGCGCGCCGGCGCGCCTGGGTTGCATTTTTACACGCTCAACCGGGCTCCCGCCACCGTGCAGGTCCTGAAGAATCTCGGACTGACCTGAGCAGTTGCGATGGACGATGGACACGCATCCGCGAGCTTGGAGCGCCGACCTCCCGCACGGCTCGTTTCATTGAAGCTCACGATTTTTTTGTCCGGCAGGCGCACTCCTGAGTGAACTCCATCGAGCCGGGCCGCAGGCCGGCGCTCCTTGCGCCAGCTTTGCGGGGCGTGCTGGAAATTCGATTCGCCGCTGAATCCGCTGGATTTCCTAGGTTGGCGCAGCTCACTCGTCGCGGCCGTGGCGGTGGAACTTGAGTTTGACCGTCTCTTGGAGAAAACCGAAAAATCCCCGCTTCTTTTTCTCCTCGATGATTTCGATGCGCTCGCATTTGTGGCTGCACACGCGGCAGAGGTATAATGGCTGGCCGCCGTGCCGTTTCATGACATGCACACAGCCGTTGCACATGACCTCGGTGCAATGGGTGCATTTGAAGGTGATTTTCCGGTCGGGATGGCGGGCGCAATAAAGCTCACCGTTTTCCTGGACGGCTTTGGGCGGCGGCGCCTCGCGCTTGATTTCCGGTATGGCGATGGTGGCATCCACGGACTCCACACACAACTCCACGTCACCGAGCCGCAGTTGTTGGCCCGGCCGCAGCCAGGCCTCCTTCACCGGTTCGCCGTCAAGAAAAGTGCCATTTCTGGAATTGCAATCGCGCAGATATACGCCGTCATGGGTCAGCGACAATTCGCAGTGCAGCCACGACACCGTGTGATTGCGCAAGTGCTGTTCGCAGTCAGGGTCGCGCCCGACGTGATTGACTCCCATCTGCAATTCAATCGCCTGCGCGCCCAGCCCCGCGGTTTTGATAAGTATTCTGGCCATATATCACTGAAACCAATCGTGCCATCCGGAAGCTGCGCGCTTGCGTTTTCAAAGTCCAGAGAAAACGCGGGCGGAAAGGCGCGCCTCCGCTCATTTTCCGACCCGCTGAATTCGCTTAATCTTTCCGCGCCCAAGCTATAAACTGGCTGGCAAATGAAAGCTGTCCCGCTCCCCTCCGCTCTGTTCACATTAAACCGCGAACGGCTGGTGAAAAAACTGGCGCCGCATTCGGTCGCGGTGCTCAACGCCAACGACCTCATGCCCACCAACGCCGACGGCACGATGGGCCACCTGCAAAACGCCGACCTCTTTTATCTCACCGGCGTGCATCAAGAGGAAACCATCTTGCTGCTGGCGCCCGGCGCGTTTGATCCCAACCACCGCGAGGTTCTGTTTGTGCGCCAGCCGAACGAACATCTCGCCATTTGGGAAGGCCACAAGCTGACCAAAGAACAAGCCACCGCCATTTCTGGCATTCCGAATGTGAAGTGGCTCGCCGATTTCCCGACGATCTTCCGGCAAGTCGTCTGTGAGCTGGAAAATGTCTATCTCAACACCAACGAACATCAACGTGCCGACGTGACGGTGGAGACGCGCGATGGGCGGTTCGTGCGCGAGTGCCGGGAAAAATTCCCGCTGCACCATTATCTGCGTCTGGCGCCCTTGATGCACGAACTGCGCGCCGTCAAATCCGCTTATGAAATTGACGCCATCCAGGCCGCGTGCCGGCTCACTGGCCAGGGCTTCCAGCGGGTCTGCCGGTTCTTGAAACCGGGCGTGAACGAAACCGAGGTCGAGGCCGAGTTCGCGCATGAATTCATCCGGCACAAGGGCCAGTTTGCCTATCCGCCGATCATTGCCGCTGGCACGAACAACAATATTCTGCATTACGGCCAAAACGACCAGCCCTGCAAGCCAGGGGATTTGTTGTTACTCGATGTCGCCGCCGGCTTGGGCAATTACATGAGCGATTTGACCCGGACGATTCCGGTGAGCGGCAAGTTCACGCGCCGCCAGAAGCAGGTTTATAATGCGGTGCTGCGCGTGTTTCGCGCGCAGGTGGCCGCCTGTGTTCCGGGCAAGACCACCAAGGACTTGCGGCTCGAATGCGAGGAGCGCATCGCCAAGGAGTGCGTGGATTTGGGCGTGCTGAAAATGGCGGAAATAAAAAAACAGAAACCCGATGAACCGGCGGTCAAGAAATTCTTCATGCATGGCGTCTCGCATCCCCTCGGCTTGGATGTGCATGACGTGACTTACAACCATTTTAAAATCGCGCCCGGCTGGGTGCTGACCGTTGAGCCGGCAATTTACCTGAAGGCGGAAGGGTTTGGGGTGCGCCTCGAAAACACCATCGTGGTAACCGCCGATGGCCCGCTGGATCTGATGGCGGACATCCCCATTGAGGCGGACGCAGTCGAGCATTTGCTGAACCGGCGCTGACATGAAAGCCAGGAAACCATTTTGGAGCGGCGTTTTTCCCGCCATCACCACCCAATTGAAAAAAGACCAGTCGCTCGATCTTGAGGCGACGGCGCGGCACGCGGACATGCTCATCCAGTCCGGTGTAAACGGGATTATTTTTTTGGGTTCACTGGGGGAAAACCAAGCGCTGTGCGCGGAGGAAAAACGGCGGCTGCTCGAGGCGATGGTCCCGGCGGTCAATGGCCGGGTGAAAGTGTTGAGCGGCGTGGCCGAGAGCAGCACCGCCGAAGCCAGTCGCTATGCGCGCGATGCGCAGGCGCTGGGCGTGGACGGCCTCATGCTGATGCCGGCCATGCTGTACAAAGGCGATGCGCGCGAGACGATGGCGCATTTTCGCACCGTGGCCCAAGCCAGCGATCTGCCGATCATGATTTACAACAATCCGTTGAGCTACGCGAACGATCTCACGCCGGATCTGCTCGCCGAACTGGCGGACGAGGAGAAATTTGTGGCGCTCAAGGAAAGTTCCGGCGACGTGCGCCGTCTGACGGATTTGCACAACCTGGTCGGCGACCGCTATGCGC
>Ga0302320_10018387_pt1 | contig 14095 bp, 13 predicted proteins | sample Bog_T0_3_FD_202130 | JGI IMG/M metagenome (GOLD analysis project Ga0302320, IMG submission 202130) | Peat permafrost microbial communities from Stordalen Mire near Abisko, Sweden - Bog_T0_3 | ecosystem: Environmental > Terrestrial > Soil > Wetlands > Peat | place: Sweden: Abisko, Stordalen Mire... | reverse complement strand
CCCAAGTACCCAAATGGCCAGGAAACTCGAAAATCGCTGGCATGAGCTTCGTCCGCCGCTACCTGCGCGTCCAGGGCTTCAGCGTTTCTGGCGACTTCGAGTCCCGCATCCCCGCCGCCGACCTCACTGAGAGAGCGATCATCCTGTAAGAACGAACCCAGGATGGGCTTCGCCCAAATTCTCATGATAAACATATGACCACACTTGTTTACAGCACGATCTCAATCGCGAAGACACTTCCGCACGACGTGCTGGCCACCCTGGGTTGGATCCCCATCGGTGTGGTTTGCCTCCTGAGCTGGCAGCTGAACAAAGACGACACTTACATGGCCCGCATCATCCGCATCCTCGTGACGCTGGTCCTGATCTCCACGGCGTGGAAGGCGATGCACACAGGCAACGAAAGGGGGACAGGTGAGGAGAGCTGCATCGTTCTCGACCACGACGCCTATACGATCAATGGCCTGAAGGCGCTGGCCTGCATCCTCCCGCTGGCCTTCATCTGGGTCTCCGCGTTCGCCGCTTTCTTCAGCAATCTCCTGGTCGGAACGCTGGACCTCAAGGATTCGCGCCGCGTCAACCTGAACGTGAACACAGAGCTCGATCGCCTCGCGAAGTTGGCCAATTCGGGCCACAAGTCAGCCGCCATCAGGCTCGCCCGGCGGATGAAAAACTCAGGAAATTACAGCGCGCTTGCCATGGACACGATGATCGCCCGTGTCTTGCCTCAGTTGAAAATGGACTTTTCCGCAATTTGGGTTAGCACTAACCCAGACCGGAAAATATGACCGATCATAAGAACGAAACGCAACGGCGCCGTCTGGCGCCCGATCAGAAGATAGCCATCCTCAAAGCCCACCTGGTGGACAAAAAGCCCATCTCCGATCTGTGCGACCAGCACGGCATCCAGCCCAGCCAGTTCTACCGTTGGCAGCAGGAGTTTTTCGAACGGGGCGGCCTCGTTTTCGAGAGCCGCGGTGAAAAACCCTCGACCCACCTGGAGCGCAAGGTGGCGGCCCTGGAGGAAAAACTGGCGCGCAAGAACGAGGTCCTCTCCGAACTGATGGAGGAGCATGTGGCGCTAAAAAAAAGTCTTGGGGAGAGTTAAAGCAGAAGTGGGTGCCGCACGATCTGCGCGACCAAGTCGTGGATTTCGTGCGCCGCTGGTCGGAGAAGACGGAAATTCCCGCCGCGCGCCTGGTGGGCTGGGCCGGCCTGGCGCGCAGCAAGTTCTTCGACTGGAAAAGCCGCTACGGCAAGGTCAATGAGCACAACGGCTGGATTCCACGCGACCACTGGCTGGAGGAGTGGGAGGAAAAAGCCATCATTGAATTCCACCACAAAAATCCTCTGGACGGTTACCGCCGCCTGACCTTCATGATGCTCGATGCCGACGTGGTGGCCGTCAGCCCTTCCAGCGTTTACCGGGTGCTGGCCGGAGCCGGGTTGCTGGGGATCAGGAACTGGAACCTGTCCAAGAAAGGAACCGGCTTTGTCCAGCCCTTAAAGCCGCATGAGCACTGGCATGTGGACGTTTCCTACCTCAACATCAGCGGCACGTTTTATTACCTGTGCAGCGCGCTGGACGGTTGCAGCCGCTCCATCGTGCATTGGGAAATCCGGGAGCAAATGAAAGAGGCCGACATCGAAACCATTCTGCAACGTGCCAAGGAACAATATCCCCAGGCCCGGCCCCGGATCATCTCTGACAACGGGCCGCAATTCATCGCGCGGGACTTCAAGGAATTCATTCGCGTCAGCGGCATGACCCATGTGCGCACCAGCCCCTATTATCCGCAAAGCAACGGCAAGATTGAACGCTGGCACAAGAGCCTCAAGAGCGAGAGCATCCGGCCCCGCTGCCCGCTCTCGCTGGAAGACGCCCGCCAGATCGTCACTGGATACGTCGAACACTACAACACCCGACGCTTGCACAGCGCCATCGGCTACATCGCCCCGGCCGACAAAATGGCCGGACGCGAGCCGGAAATCTTCGCCGCGCGGGACCGCAAGCTCGAAGCCGCCCGCCAGCAACGCCAAGTCAAACGCCGGGCGGCCAGGGCGATTCCCGCGCCGGCAGAGGAAAAACCCGGAAACGCTGGCTTGACAATCCCACCCGCGGCGGTCAAAGTCGCGCCGTCTCGTGAAACAGAAGCGGGCTCTGCTGAAGAGCAACCCGCCGAGGGATAACGGGATGAGGCGACGAAATAAAACCGTCTCCATTTTTTGGGGAGGCCAAAAACCTCCCCGAAAAAACTTTCTGGAGACCTTTATTTTAGAGCCTCCACATGCCTTAAAAAACTTGGGCTTGGGGGCAGGAATCCCCGGGCCGTCAGTAGCTTAAACGTGAACTGGAAAAGTCCGTTTCACGCTGAACCAAGACACCCCGAAGAAGGTCCCGTTCGATGCTTTCATTGCTTCTGTAATCCGATTAACCACCTCCGCAGGACCAAGCGAAATGGCAAACTCACATTTCGGCACACTTTGAAATCCCTCTGCATTTCCTCTTCTCTTTTGAAGGACGACGCCACGATAATTGATTTCCACGAGCCAAGATGTTGTCTCATGAGAAAGTTGGAACTCGTGCCCCTTGTAATATGGCACTTCATCGTCAATATTGAGAATCCTTCGTTTCTCCAATTGCCAGCCAGCGCCTGAGGTTAGCAGCAATTGGATGATCTTATTCCTCCATTGAGCTTGCTCGCCAAGCAGAATGTCACCCTCGTGCAAATTCGTTTTATTGAAGAGGAACACCCCGTTGTTGTAGTAATTTTGAATCTTCTTGGTTTCGGACTGGATGAACAGGTCGTTTCCATACCGAACGATGTCTGACATCCAAGGTTCGCCGTGGAGAGATGCCAGGCTCTTCCGAATTGTTGTTTCCAAATTATCCTTGTCGATCAGGTAGTCGATTAAAATTAGCATTCCGTCCCGTAACTGGGTCCATTTGTTACTGCGATCCAATAACGAGTGCCAGTTGCTGCTGCTATCGGAGAAGATGATTCGCTGCTGCCATTCCAGTTTGATTGGTTCACAGTGAGCAAGGACAGCCCTCTCCAATAGATGCTCGCCCTTGCCAATTCTGCTTCCTTCGTTGTCAAAAAGTTGGTCAAACACCGTCCACCGTTTCTTGAACTGTTCGAGATCGTCCTCTGCCGGCAACAGCAATTCAATTTGGCCGCGAAAAATCTCATGAGCTTCAGTCAGTTTAATTGCCGCCTCCCACTCGCTGCCGAGATGCGGAATACCCATCAGATGCGCTTTGCGCCTTTCTTCCTTCAATTGCTCAGTTTTTATACCGGTCAAGGAAAGGACGACCGCAAGCGCCTTAAGCACTGATCCATTGAGGGCAGCCAACCGGCCAAGTTCGCCGAGGCTTTTAATTGCATTGGAGAAGTTTTTGGCTTCGAACTCAGTATTGGCCAGCAGATTTCGCACCACCCTAAACCAGTGAACCTCCTCGTGTCCGCCCACCTGCATTCTGTTGCTGAAGAATACGCAGATGGCATGGAGCCACAGCCGCGATTCGTAGGTGACATCCGTTGCCGTTCCTTCAAAAAAAGCCATTACAAGGGCATCCTTAGTGAATGGCCCTGCACCTGCGGTTCGGAGGCGACCTCTCAATGACAGGATCGGCCAGTCGTCATCTTTACCACGGGCTGAGAGAGATTGAAGACTCTGAAACACACTTTCGATACAATCCCGTGTGAAGAGTTGCTCCCACAACGCTTCTTGGTCATCCGCATCAGCCTTTAACCACCGATCATCAAAGTTGACCACGCCCTTCGATGCTTGGAAATTCACGGCCAGAGCAATGAAGGTTCGGAAGTATACCTTGGAAACCGAATCAGACGGCTTCTCCGCATTGTGGTGGAAGTACCAGAAAAGATCGAGCCAGTCGCCGTCAAGCAGCACAGTCCATTGCGCGGAGCCGTTGGTATCGTGCGACCAGCAAAGTGTCTCATGCGTCTTAATCAACCACGCCTTGAACTTTTCGAAGCCGGTCAACTCCTTCCCTCGGGCATTCATTTTTACGTAGATCTCGTCGGACAATCCCAGACTGCCCAGGTTCAGCACATCCATGGTGATCGGTGCCGAATCCAAATCCGTCAATTTCGCGTAGAAACCTCCAAGTCCCGACGCGCTGGAAAACCGCACTCGGATCGCGTCCAGCATGGTCAGCGCCCCGACGATGGTTGGATCATGCAGCCATGCCCGGAAAAACCACTTCTGGTCTTTGATTTGCTCTGCCAGCGGCTCGCTTAAATTCTCCGGAAAGAAATCCAGAAGTTTCAAGAAAAACTGATGAGAACAAGGCCTCACCGCGTAGCGGAAGCGGGCATCACTTGCTTCGTCTTTCATCGCCTTACCGAAGTCCTCCAACTCGCACTTGCCTGCCGAGCAGGCCAGGAACCAGTGGAGCAGAAACAAGGTGGTGAGCCTCTGCTGTCCATCAATCGGTTGGAAACAGCACCCATCGACGACCTCACCGTAGACGAAGTCCAAGCTCAAGGGAACATCGTCACGCAAGGCTTCCAGAAGGCTGATGAGAAATCGTTCCCGCACGACCGCGGCAGATGCTCGTCCTTGAGCGTAGTCGCGTTGAATCAGCGGGATTTCGACCCGTTGGTATTTCGTTATCAACTCAAGGAAACTGAGGCGCAATCCCGTCAGCTCTGACGATTCCTTGCTCATGAATGGTCCTCCCAAATGTCTGTAAAAAACCTGCCCAAGGTGCTCGTGATCACGGACAAATAATCGGTCGCGTCCTCCGGCGCCCAGTCCAGTAGATAGTTTGGCGCTTGGGAGTAGCTTTTGGTGAAAACGTTGCGGGTGCAAGGCAGCAAATACTTTGCCTGCTGATCAAGCTCCAGCACCCAGCGGCGTTTCACCGCAAACGGACAGTTGCCATATCCCCGGTTTGTTCCGGCATCGAGCAGCGTCAAATTCATGAGACCGTTGTTTGCGCCCAATTTTCTAGTGCCTTCCATCCGTTCACGCAAGCGAATATAGAGTTGAAACAACAACTCCTGATCCTCCGATTTCTCCTCAAGTGCGGCCCGAACCTTTTCCAGATCTTGTAGGAGAGGCTTGTCAGTTGCGGGTGGCACCCGCTTCCAATAATCGCTGATCACCTCAAGTGCCGCGTGCAGTTCGGCCATGCTCTGCGGTTCGCGTGACGCAGTCGCCCGGATGTGTTCTATATCCCAGTCAACCTTCTTATAGCCCTGGAAGGAAAAGCGAACCGTGCCGGTTTGGTCCGCCTCCAGCGTAGCGAGATTCAGGCATAACAGGAGCGCCTTGATTTTGGGGTCACCGTATTCCAAGCCCTTCAAGTATATCCCCAGTCCATCGCGCGACACGTCTGAGCACAGCACATGCTTGCGTATATTCTTCTTCAGGTGCTGCATGAACTCCTTTTTCCCGAGCGTTACCGCGTCGTTTAGCAGGCTGGAAACCGGCTCGCCTTGCTCGACCAGGAAGCCGATCAAGTGAAAGAGGTTGTTATCTTCAAACCACTCTTCCAAGGTGCCAAAAACATTCTCGACCTCCTGCCACAGTTTTTTGCGTTCGATGTCGCTCTTCAGCTTTTCGCAGATGCAGTCAAATATCTCCCGATCCTTGGTCGCTGGCCATTCTTTTTGTTGGGCAATCCATTGAAAGAGCAACTCGATGCGATTGTCTGCCTTCTCATCCTTTTGTGTCAGAAAGCTCCAAAACTCGGGGTCCTGCAGGTGTCGCTCCATTTGATCCCACCGCAGGGCGATCAGCTGTCGAGTATCCTGATCAAGCGCTTTTGTTTTCAGAAACAATGCCCGGATCAATTCCGAGTCCTTGAGTCTTATCTTTCCAGCATTGAGTCGTGTAAATGCACGAATTGCCTCAGGCCCCTGCTCGACCTCGTACCAGATGAATTTGGCACAAGCTCCATCGCGGTTGGTCAAAACGGACAGCTTACCGACATTATGCTTATCAAGCCATGTCCGGATCACCTTGTCTGCCTCTTTGATGAAATGGATGTCTGGCGCTGCAAATCCGCGGGCCGGGCTCCCTGCGGCAGCGGATTGGAGTAGTCCATGAAGCCCATCTTTACTCTCCGGATGCCGCTCGTAGCGGATGTGGAACGGGGGTTCCTGTGCTGGAGAAACCTGCTTCAGAATCAGGTAGATCGTGGTGAGCCGCTGCTGTCCATCCACCACCTCCCACTCCTCGCACTCCGCATCCCGTTTCACCACCACGAGTGGCTGCAAGCAGTAGAATTTCTTCGCATCGTTGGCCGCCTCGAACTCCGCCAAATCGTTCAACAAGGCCTCTACCTGATTTGCGTCCCAACGGTAACCGCGCTGGTAGCTGGGAATAAAAAAATTCTTGCCGACGAGATCCCCCACCGATCTGCATTTAAGCGGGACTTCCTTCATAGCAGCCATGTTCTTACGGTGTGGAGTTCCTGCATCATGGCCTGCTTGCGGGAGAGGGGTCTTCCTCCCTGCCTGCTCCAATGCCACCGAATCAGCGTAATCTGCCGCTGTTGATTGACTTTCAGCATTTGTTGGTCGTGATGGCATTTGTGGCGTCAATTTATACCACTCCGGCCGCCTCGCGGCAATCAGCGTCACCGCGACGAGTTTTCTGGCCGTTCAAATCCTGGGCAATGCGGCAAAGTTGATATTGCAGTTTCATTTTTACTCGCAAAAACGCTTCGGCTCAATGCCCGTCATTTGCAACAACTCGCGCGGCGTGTTTGCGTTCGCTTTTTTCATCATTGCTAGCAGCACGCGTCCGGCGGCTTCGGCGTCGGCTTGGGCGTGGTGGTGGTTGAAATCGTGGCCGATGTGCGCCGTCAATGTGGAAAGTTGATGGTTTTCCAGTTCTGGCCAGACACGGCGGGCGAGTTGACAGGTGCAAATATAATCAAACTCGGGTCGGGGCAGGCCGAAATGATCCAGGGTTGCGCGCAGATGTTCGATGTCGAAGGCGGCGTTATGGGCAATCACCAAATCGGCGCGGGTCAACCGGGCCAGCATTTCTGGCGCAATGGCGTGAAATTCCGGGGCGTCCAGAACATCAAGATGTGTCAAGCCGTGGCATTCAATGAAGATTTCGTGAAACCAGCCGTGCGGTTTTGGTGGCCGCACCAGCCAATACGGTGCTTCCGTCAGTTGACCATTTTCAAAGACGGCCAGCCCGGCAGCGCAGATACTCACGCGCGATGGATTGGCCGTTTCAAAGTCTATGCTGGTCATATTCATGGATCAGAGTATGCGCCTGTCGTAACCTCAAATCAAAGGAACTGAATGTCCCCAATCGTTGTCCCAAGCCTCCTTCACGGTAGGCGAGATTCCGTCGTTCCCTGGCTAGATTTCAATTGTTTTTCCGGGTTCAAAGCACCGCGCCATCTCGTTGGGATAACCTCGCTGATTGCTGTAAATTCGCGTCACCCCGATTTTATAATCCACGTTGTAATGCGTATGGCCGTGAATCCACAGTGGAATACGGCTGGCTTGGATCATCAAATCCAAATCCGAGGCAAATGCGGCGCTCAACGCGTCGCCGACGTTCTGCGGTGGGATTGATCGGGAACTCGGCGCATGATGGGTCACCACAATTGTCCGCGATGGATCGTGGCGGGACATCTGCCGCGCCAACCACCTGACTGAAGCCGCGTGTATTTGCGCCGAGTCCTTGGCGCAAAACAACCGGTTGCCTTCCTTCTTTTGGATCAACCTAAAATCAGACATTTCCCGGTCAGCCACAGACATTGCCTCGCGGGCGTCCGGCCATAGGCGAAAATTCGTCCAGAGCGAACACCCCAGGAAAGCAAAATCGTTAATTATGAAGGCATTGTTCTCCAGCACATAAACATTACTGCCCTTTGCTTCGCGCCTAAGAGCTTTGATCAAACCAGGGATCGAATGGTTATAGAACTCATGGTTCCCCATCACATAAATTACCGGACAATCACGGCAGTATTGTTTGGCCCATTTCAACCCCTCCATCCCTTGGTGAATATCTCCCGCCAGCACCACGACATCAGCATTTGTGATCGTCGGCTCAAACCGGCCAAATTCGAGATGTAGATCACTGAACACCTGTAATCGCATAATCAGACTTTCACCGTCCCGGCGGCGCAGATGCTCACGCGCGATGGATTGGCCGTTTCAAAGTCGAGGCTGGTAAAGTTCATAAGGAGCCTTGAATCGCCAGCATCAAACCGCAAAACCGATACGGGGGCGGTCAATTCTGTCTGCGTCATGGCCGGCGAACACTTCGGCTAGGGAATAATCACGGGCCGTTGGCAGTTTTCTGCCGAGGCTCTCGGCCAGACGGACTGCCTGGGGATAGTCGAGCCGGCTGAAGACACGATGACACAGCAGGCGACCGGGGCGCAGCAGCGCCGGGTCAATGTCGGCGGCGGAACAATTGATCGTGCAGATGATTTGCAGACGGAGGAAATCGGCCAGCATGCCATCGGAGAGGTTCAGGATCGCGCTGACTTGTTCGCGATTGTCAGAGCCGCGAGTCATCAAGGCGCCATCTGAATCCTCCAGGATCACGACAAATTTCCGGTTGTCATGGATGCGGCGCTGGTCGGCCCAAAAGCCGATAAATTCGGGCTTTGACAGAACACCCATGGTCGAGGTCGGGATAAAGTAGAAGCGATGCGAGTCCTTGAGCACCCCCAGAAGGTGGCGGAGGTAAAATGTTTTGCCCGTTCCGGGTCTGCCCTCAAAGATCGAAAGGCCATGATTTCTCTCGTGGATTTTCCCGACAAAATCCTGATGCCATTCCGCGCTGCTGCTGCCATAGTGGAGGCTAAACGCTTCCGCGCTAAGGATGGTGGCGGGAGGCAAAGTGACTGTTTGACATCCGATGTCGTATCGGCCTTGCTCAATCAGATAAAAAGTCCCGCCAGAAGGATCGGGAGACTTGAGGCAGGTCTTGCCAAACTGCGTCACAAGACGCTCTGCTTCCTTCGGCGTGGAAGCGAAACCCACGATCCGGTTCTTGTCAGCGTAGAGAAAGGACCGAGGACCGAATTGAAAGGTGAGATCATCCCATTCCGCCACGGTGTCTTTAGAAGGAAGTTTGCGAATGGATCGGAACAGGGCATTGCTATTCTTCGCGACTGCCCGATCCAGATCCCATGAACCCTGCAATCTGCATGCATGTAAACGCCCAGCGCCAAAAGCAGCCGAGACAGGAACGTGTGGTTTACCAAGATATTCGCAAAAGGCGTTGGCTGCGGCCAGATCGCAGACCGTGCTCGATGGAGAATCAGGCTTCCCTTGTCCCTGGGTTCCCGCCTCGGACACCTGGACGGCTTCGGTAGTGACAGTTTTTATGCATTCATGCGCGTTTAGCATACGGTGATGATGCGCCTGCCTTCATTGCGATTCAAAGGAACTGAATGTCCCCAATCCCTGTCCCAAACGGGAAGAAATTTACTTCTTTTTTCCCACCACCCGTTCTTTCTTGAATTCCGCGCGGAGTCTGCTGATGCGTTTTGGGCTTGTGCGCGGATCCCAATTAAGACCAATGCACAGGAACTCGTGCTTTTCTTCACTTTTCAAGCCGCGGCGGAGGGCTTCGTTGTCGAGGTGGGGAAGTTTCTCGGCGGCTTTCATCCGGTCGGCAAGGTTTTCGGCCAGGGCGGAGCCTTGACGGCCAGGGACGCGCGCGCGGTGGAGGCTGGCGATGGCGTCCCAGCGGATGTCTCGCTTCGGGTCAAAGGACCAATAGGCGGGGATGTGAATCATCGTCCCGTAGGGCGTGATGTTGACGGCGAGTTTTAGCAGAAGAGGGTCGTCGTTCTGCATGCCATAGAGGTTCCAGCGCAAGCAGAACGCATCGAACGCCGCGCGAAAAACATCTTCCCGGCGGCGCAGGTTTACAGAAAACGACGGGCGCAGATTGCGTTCCGCGCTCATTGTCCTGCGGATCACTCCCTTATGGTCGCGGTAGGCTTGGACATTGAAGACAGCTTTGATGCGCGCCCATTGCCGGCGAAGTTCTGGATCGGTCTTGATGGCGAGTTCGTTCTGGGAATATTTGGCCTGCGTTTTGACCAGGTTCTCGTAGATGCCTTTCTGAACGTGGTGTTCGTGGCCGGCCACAGCATCGCAGATGGTGTCGTCCGGTGGGTTAGGCAGAAGGTAGATGAGAAGACGGTGCCGGGAGTTCAGGCCTTTTCCCTTTTCGAGAACAGCCAGGCCATCCTCCAGCACGTCTTGGACATTAAACGGCCACAGCGTGGGCGGGACGAACATCCAATTGTAAAGCGCTCGCAGTCGTTGAGCATCCACAGCGTCAAGATTCGGGGCCGCGGCGTGATAACGCCGGAGAACCCCCTCCGCCCACTCTGCCCTGTCAAACGCCCGGGCGTTGAGTTTTTTCAGGTCGAGATCAAGTGCTTTTGTCATGGTCCTTCCATGGAGCCAAGCATATCCCGGCACCTGATCAAATCCAAGTGCCGAGAAGCCTGGCAAGTGGGGTCCACTGTTTGATTGCAGAGATATCGTTCAAGCGTGGCTTTAACTACCAATTCGGATTAAAGGCTGAATCGGCCGCTCGCCACAGGTAGCGTGCGGCATGAGTGCGATGAGGAGCCCATCGGACTCCGTGTTTTGCCAATTGTTCCGGGGTCGGCAAACTGCGCTTTCGGTAGGCGATTTGAAAGCCCCTTCGGACGCCGAGATCGTGGACAGGCAGGACATCCGGGCGGCCGAGATTGAAAATGAGAAACATTTCCACGGTCCAGCGTCCAATGCCCTTGATTTCGGTTAATGTGGCGATGATGTCCTCGTCATCCAGAGGGTCGCAGTCGCTGACGCTCGGGATGAGACCCGCGTGACAACGCTTGGCCAAATCAATAATATACGCCGCCTTGGGACGGGACAAACCCGCTGTTCTCAAGCGGTCAACAGAACTCTTTGCGACCTGGCTGGGAGCGGGGAATTCGTCGTCGGGGAACAGCATTATAAACCGTTCGAGAATTGTGCCGGCAGCCTGGCCGCTCAATTGCTGGTGAATAATGGCTTGTGTGAGAGACTGAAACGGCGAAAGGCGCCGTGGCCGCAATCGGATGGGCCCGACCTTTTCGATCAACCCTGACATCACTGGATCGGAACTCAAATGGGTGATGGCGCGCTTGCTCATGGGCATTCATTTTATACGGGCTTTTTGTCCAGGCGAGCGGTTTTCACAGACAGCAATTGCGGAAATATTGCGCGCCGCTGTGATTAGCCAGAACAACAAGGTTGAGCCGACAAGGAACAGGCGGAAAAAGAAAGAGAATGCTTTCCCCGAGCGAGGCCTTCGCAGGAAGGCGGCGTGCATGAGGCGTTACGCAATTTGCGTAATGAACGGTGATGCCAAGATAGCGAACGAGCTTTTGATCGTGCGCCTGGAGCAGCGCTTCCATCGCGCCGCCTTTGCCGAAGATCGTTTCAATATCGGCCATCGCGCCCAAATCGTGCAATTGCGAATCTCACTCGCGAAATTGCAGCGCGGCGAGGCGTCGGTAAGTGCCGTCGGCCACGGCCTGCAGTTCTTCGTGTGTGCCGGATTCCACGACACGTCCGCCGGCGATGACAATGATTCGATCCACATGCCGCACGGTGGCGAGCCGGTGAGCGATGATGAACGAAGTGCGCCCTTGCATTAAAGTTTCCAGCGCTTCCTGAATCAGCCGTTCGCTCTCCGAATCCAGCGAGCTGGTGGCCTCATCCAGAATGAGGATGGCTGGATTTTTCAGGATCGCGCGCGCAATGGCGACGCGCTGACGCTGGCCGCCGGAGAGTTTGATGCCGCGCTCGCCCACCAGCGTGGCGTATCGTTCGGGAAAGCCTTGGATAAACTCGTGTGCGTTGGCCTGCCGGGCGGCTTGTTCGATTTCGTGCGCGCTGGCGCCAGGCTTTCCGTAGGCGATGTTTTCCGCGATGCTTCCGCCGAACAGCAACACCTCCTGTGGCACCATGGACATTTGCCCGCGGAGCTCCGCGAGCCGGTAGTCGCGTGCGTCCCTACCATCGATCAAGAGGCGGCCGCTCGACGGGTCATACAGACGAAGCAACAGGGAGATGAGGGTGGATTTGCCGGCACCGCTCGGGCCGACGAGCGCGATTCTCTGTCCGGAAGTTGCAGCGAGGTTAATCGCGTGAAGAACTTCGACCCCTTGCCGTGAAGGGTAGCTGAAATGGACATTCTCAAACACAATATCGCCTCGTAGTCGCGGCAAAATAGATGTCGGCGCGTGCCCCAGGAGAACCTCCACTTCACCCGTTTCCCGGAGGAGTTCACGCACCCGCTGGGTGGCCCCGATGGCCTTCTGGAGCTGGCTGTATAACTCGGCAAACTGGCCCATCGCTCCAGCCACAAAGGTCGTATAGAGAGCGAAGCGCGTGAGTTCGCCGAAACTGATCTCGCCCTGTTGCAGCAGTCGCGCCCCCGACCAGAGCACCAGCACGATGAAACCGAACAGGGCGAAGACGATGAAGGCGATGAACGCCGCGCGCAGCCGGGCGCCGCGCAAGGTGGTGGTCAGGAATAATCCCAGTCCCTGGTGGTAGCGATTGAGTTCGTAACCTTCGTTGGAAAACGCCTTCACGTTCAAGATGCCTTGCAGGGTTTCCTCGACGATTGTGGCCGTATCGGCGAGACGATCCTGCGCTTCACGGGAAATCTTGCGCGTCTTGCGACCGAAAACCACGGCCGCCACGATGATGAATGGCAGGCTGGCGAGCATGATGCCCGTCAACTGCAGGGAGGTGACGGCGATCAGGGCGATACCGCCGATCAGGATGGTGGTTTGGCGAAGAAACTGGGGCAGGATCGTGATCAAGGTGTCTTCAATCTGAATCAGGTCGCTGGAAATACGGCTGGCCAGCTCGCCCACGCGGCGCTGGGCGAAAAAAGTCATGGGGAGCGAGATCAATCTCGCGTAGGTATCGCGACGCAAATCGACAAGGCTGCGTTGCCCCGCGGTGGCAAACGAGAGCGCCTGGAAGAAGGAGAGGCTCGCTTGCAGCGCCAGGATGCCCATCAGCAGGAGCGCCGTCCGATCCGCGCCCGCCATGCTGTCGCCGCCTTTGGGGTGGTGCATGGCCGCGTCGATGATGCTCCCCGCCAAGTAAGGGAACGACAGACTCAACAGGCTGGAGACAAACAAGGATGCCAAGGCGGCGCTGAACCGGCCCCGGTAGGGACGAAGATACCGGAACAGATCCAATGCCTGCTTAAGACTTTCCCGATCCAGCTTCCCCTTCGGGAGCTCGACACCCGCCTGGTCATTGCGTGAATAGCGCGCCATTCCACGATTCTAGTGGAGAAACATCCCAGCGCGAGAGGCAAACTCCAGAGTGAACCCCAAAGGAAGGCTCTGTCAGGCAGCCCATAAATCTCCTCGCTCATAACCGTTATTCGATCTCGACGAGGATTTCAGGATTGTTGTCCGGCTGGGTGTTCTTGTCCAGTTTGTCCTTGGGCAGCATCCGAGCGACAGACTCGGGAGGAAACAAAAGGCGGAAGTGCCGCAAGGCAGCGGTCTCCTTCTGCAAACCCATATTCCACCTCAGGAAGGAGACGAGGTCAATCATCCGCTGTCCGTGCCTAGGTACGATCTTGCTGTACCAGTCAGCTTCCTGCACGGCGCCCAGGACTTGCTTTCTCAGGGGGTGATCCCAATGCAAATCGAGATCCTGCAAAAGGACCGCCGCGTTCATTTCAGCAAGGAATTCACCGGCGCTCAGGTTGGTCAAGTTGGGTTCTCGGAGCTCCTTGGGCAGCAGCCGAAGGAAGGAGCGTTGCTCTCGCCTCACAAACTCGGGCTGCCCACTCAAATAATCGACCATTCCGGCTGGCACCGGGAGGTTCAGTGAACGGTGGGTGTTGCGGGTCATGCGCTTCTGTCCCTTCAGCGTGAGGTACCCCATGAAGTAGAGCGCCATGATGGAGCGCTCCTCCGAGTTTGGCCTGTCGAATACGGCATGGCCGTACTCGTGGGCGAGCACGTATGTGTACATCAGGGCCGAGGTTCGGTCCATCTGGTTCTTTTTGGACCATCCCTTTATGACGTCCGTGCCCAGGTAAATGGCGT
>Ga0302320_10018386_pt1 | contig 14095 bp, 12 predicted proteins | sample Bog_T0_3_FD_202130 | JGI IMG/M metagenome (GOLD analysis project Ga0302320, IMG submission 202130) | Peat permafrost microbial communities from Stordalen Mire near Abisko, Sweden - Bog_T0_3 | ecosystem: Environmental > Terrestrial > Soil > Wetlands > Peat | place: Sweden: Abisko, Stordalen Mire... | reverse complement strand
CAGTTGGGTTCGCGTTTTCAGGATGACTGGTGTCAGATGCGGCGCCAGCCGATTCAGCTCAACTTTTGGCAGTGCTGCCAGTATTCGATTCTTGTATTGCCTTGCAGGCTTGGTCATATGCTGCTCCACTGCCGTAACGGCATCTGGACGCGCACATGAACCGCCCCTCTCGGGCGGGGAGATGCGAATTGAGATGTTACCTAAATTGTACGCTTGGGCAACCGGATTGTTTAGTCCGGTATCAGACGTATGGTCCGCAGGTTTATTCATTCTGAGGTCACTAGGTGTTCAGTGCGCAATTCAAGGCGACGGCGTTCTGTGATTTCCGCAGAGGATAGCAAGCACGCGGCGTACTTTGCCTTGGAGATCGATAAGCTCCTCAATCCAATCTTCAGCCTCTTTTGCCTACTCGAAACCGAGGCCACGCTTTCCGAGAAGGGACTCCTCTACCTTGACCGTGCCGAGGAAGAAGCGCTTCGGGTGGCCTTGAGCGCCAATTCCGCGCGGAATCGTCCCACGGACGGCTTCCCTGCCATGTTAAGTTCCAGGCTACAGCGCGTCCTCTGCGTTGATGATGAGCCGTTCAGCCTTGGCCGCCGACAGGCAATTCTGGAATACAAAGGGTGCGTTGTATCCACGGCAAGAAGCGTTGCAGAAGCCATGGGAATCTTCCAGTCCAGGGATTTCGACGTGGTCATAACCAATCGCCTTGTCGATCAACAGACCGGGACCGTGATGTCCAAGGAAATGAAACGCCTCAAGCCATACGTTCCGATCATCGTGCTCTCCAGTTACCCCGTTTCCAAGAAAGAGATTGGGACGGCAGACGCTTTCATGAGCAAGTCGGAATTGCCTGAAAGTCTTTTGGCAAAAGTAGAGGAATTAGTATTTCGTTCACGAATCATGGGAGCTGGCGATGCCCTTCCCCAGAAGGAAAGGTCGCGTTACACCCGAAAAGCCCAGCTCTTAGCCGGTATCGTGGAGTCTTCCAGCGATGCCATCTTCAGCAAGACTCTCGGCGGCACCATCCTCTCGTGGAATAAGGCGGCCGAGGGCATGTATGGCTACCGCGCTGAAGAAATTGCCGGAAAATCAGTAACTCTGTTGCAGCCTCCTGACCGGCAGGGTGAAATGCAAGGCATTTTGCTACGTCTGGCGAAGGGCGAGAGAGTGGACTCCGTGGAGACGACCGGTGTTGCCAAAGACGGGCACACGCTCAACGTATCGCTCACCATATCGCCTATCCTGAACCACGCTGGCCGAATTGTCGGAGCATCGACCATCGCTCGCGAATTGTCTCATTCAAGGCTGACGGCACAGAGTCTTGGGCTTGCCGCGGCGCGGATGGCTGCAACGTTTGCTCATGAAATCAGGAACCCGCTGGAAGCTTCCGCCAACGCTCTGTTTCTTCTGGAAAAGTCTCCCGGTCTGGACGATGCCGCGCGCCAATTCCTCACCATTGCACAAGACGAATTGGCGGATATCAGGCAGATTTCGACCGCTACCCTTGACATTCTGCGGGAAGACGCCAGATGTTCTCCGCAGATCGTAAAGGTTTCCGGGCTAATCGACAATGTGCTGACGCTTTACGGACGCAAACTCCGTGCCCTCGGCATTGAGGTCGATACCCGATATGAAACCGACCTCGCGTTGGATTCATATCACGGAGAATTGCGGCAGGTATTCTCGAACATTGTGGTGAATGCCGCCGATGCACTGGAGAAGACGGGCGGCAAGCTCTGCATCCATCTTACCGAATCCTTTGACTGGGCAAATCCCGCGCAAAGAGGCCTGCGAGCCACAATTTCCGACACCGGCCCTGGCATTCCACCCGAGGAGCGCAAGCAGATCTTCGAGCCGTTCTATACCACCAAGGGTAAGAAGGGGGCCGGCGTCGGCTTGTGGCTCTGTCTCGATATCGTGCAGAAGTATGGCGGCAAGATTCGCGTCAGAAGCACGATGAGGCCGGGGCATTCCGGTACGACCTTCTGCGTGTTCCTCCCCACAACAGCCGCCCGGCCAGGAATCGCCTCGATAGCGGCCTAAACTCGTACCTGCTTCCACCTTCCTTGGCGAATGTGGTGAGTGGAAAGCTACTCGGAGTCGCTTTCCTGATCGGACTTGTGCAACTCCTTTTCAAGGAGTGCGAGAATTTCTTCCCGCTGCGGACCTTCGAGCCGCTCCTGCAGCCGCTCCAGGGCCATGCCGATAATGTGATAGTGATGGAGTGAGGCTAGCTCCGGCTTCTCGCTCACATTCAACCAGATTTTGTGGAGCAGTTCGAGATCCTGCTCACGCAAGCGAGGCGTGTGCGGCCCTAGGAAGTACTCTTCAACGGAGTGGTCGGGAGAGTGAATCTCCAGTGCGATGTTGGGACGCGGCTCCGGTAGCCGTTCCCAGGCATCGCCTGTCAGCTTGCCTTGTTCATCGAGCGTAAGCCGGTTGGAAAGGCCGCAGACAACACGGGAAGACTCCAATCGGGCACCCGTCTGCACAATCGCGTCGAAGACGTTGGCCGACGGCACCACCATCAGCGCAACGTGTTTGCCTTGTTTCTCGGCCAGTTCCACCACCTTGGTAAATAGCTGCTGCTCATACTCTTCGAACAACTCTCCGCTATCGATGGTTGAATTGCCGCTGAAGGTGTGTTCACGGGGGTAGATGCGTGCGGTCATCACCACAATGTCCTGCTTGGAGGTGTCGGTAGTCTTCAAGAGAGCATTGAGGTAATAGAGATTGCGCGGGTCGCGAATCGCAACCAGCACATTGCCCGGCCGCACCTTCATCTCTTCGCGATCCACCAGCGGTTGCTCGCTGACGCGGAACTCTTCCGTCATCTCATGGTGCTCACCACGCTGCCGGTGCGTGATTTTTTCCGAGACCGTGAATACGACGAAGAGGAAGACCGAAAAAGCTATGCCAGCCTCTGTTGCCAGCGGCTTGGTCATCAGGTTGATCAGCGCCACGGCAAACAGGAGCAGCGTGATCAATGCCAACCCGACGGGAATCTCCAGGGAACCGATGTGGAAGTTGCCCGGCACTCGGAAGTCGCGATGCCCGGGCTCCTTGAAGCGCAGTACGAATACGGCCAGCGACTTGAATGCGAAGCTCCAGATCACACCGAAGGCATACAGCGCTGCCAGCAGATACACATTGCCGCGGCTGAGTAAAATCGTCAGACACTGCAACAAGGCGATCGTGTTGATTAGCCGGTGCGTGGTTCCATACTTGCCGTGCGGCTTGCGGAACCAAGGCGTCAACACGCCGTCTTCGCTGATGCGGTTGAGCACTCCGTTGGCGCCCACAATTGCCGTGTTCACCGCGCCGGACAGAATCAGCGCGCCGACCAAAACCACAAAACCCTGAAAGATGAGTTTCAGGTTGTAGGGGCCGGCCATTTCCATGGCCAGTCCGCCGATCAGGTTGGCAAAATATCCCGAACGTTTCGCGTCCGGAATGATCATTACCGCGAAGAATGACACCAGCGAGGTGAACAACAGGCTGTACAGGAAGATGACAGCCCCTGCTTTTTCCAGATTTTTCAGCTTGGGGTATTCAATCTCGCGATTGACCTGCGCCAGCGACTCCTCGCCGCTCATGGCCAGAACCGAGTGACCAAAGCCGACCAGCATCAGGATCCATGGCAGCATGGTCAGCAGCGGCATGTGTGCGAGCCATCCAAGCGTGTCGCCATGGGATGATACGTTGGCAGCCATGATCGAGTCGTGCGTCGGCAGCGGTGGAAGGTGGCGAGTCTCAGGATGCACCGCCAGGGTAATCAAGCACCAAACGATGAGGATAACGACCATCGCCGTGGTGATTTGCATGATGCGCAGGGCCTTCTCGCTGGACTCATGCATGCCTTGGATGTTTTTCCACCAGAAATAGGCGGTTACCATGATCCCGAATCCGGCGGCAAAATAATCGCCGCGCGTTCCCGCCATGTTGATCGGATGGCCTAGCCGAGTGGAAAGATCAGCCACGAAGCCAGCCAGGTATTGTCCGGCGGAGACCGCGCTGATTGGTCCTGTCAGCACATAGTCAAACAACAGCGCGGAGACCGAAAGCTTGGCCAGCGTGCCGCCCATCGCTTCCTTGACGACGCGATACACGCCGCCGCGCACGAACATGGTGCTGGACTCGATGTACAGCGAGCGCACCGCATAGCTGAACAGCATTACCGCCAGCACAAACCAGGGAGCACTCTTGCCAATTACATTTTCCGCGTCGCCGCCAACGTAATAGGCCGAAGAAGCCAAATCGCTGAGCACAATGGCCGCAGCCCGCCAGAAGCTGATAAAGCTCAGCATGACCGTGGTGGCGACAAAGACCTTGATTGCCGGCCTCGTGCCGGATTTTGCCGCCGTGCCGTTCAGATTTTCAGGAGTGGTTCCCATTTTTATATTTGTAGGTGAGCTGCTTCAAATGGATGCCACTGAATGCGCTCGCTCTTTTCTTAAAGGTGTTGGTTCGATCCTGGATGGTACACAAGCAAGTATCAAGTATATCGTTCAATTGTGGAAACTGTTTAAGTTGAGGCAAGACCCAGCGTCGCCGTATTAAGACGGACTCCCCGCATATCGCCTTACCGCCCAGCAAATCGAGAACTAAACGCGCCGCGGGCGATGCCAAGTGCATGGATACCTCGCCTTGGCTGCCCGGGGTACACCAGCATGGACCTGGGTGCCGAATTGCCGATTCTAATCCTGTTTCGGTGAGTGGCAATGCGCTCAACTCGTCCCGGATGAGCTTGCGCGCCGGAGTCAAGGGCGAGCAGGAATCGGAGCAGAAAGAGAGAGGCCGCAGCGCCGACCATGCCAAAAGTCGCCTCAACCAAATCCCCACCTCCCGAACGAGCCATCATTTTCTCGCTTCGGTTCTCAACTCTATTCGAAACCATCCTGCCTAAAGGGAGGCTAAAGATTGCCTAAAAAGTTCCTAAACGAAGGAGGCGGCCCCACCCGGCCTTTTTGGCGAATGCGGGATGAGTGCGGTGTCCGGAAATCATGTTGGATCCAGTGGTGGAGTACGTCAACTCAGGAACCGCCCCGGCGCAGCGAGACGTGGATGATCTATCGTTGAATGAAAAAAATACCCCTCCATCACCTGAATCTTGCAGTCCTAGCGCAACTAGAAACCGGATGCCGGGTTTAATAAATCAGCATCCCCAAGCGGACGCCGATCACGCTATTTTGCCGGGCCCTGGTTATCGGCGAAAGGCGTCCCAGCGATAGAATCTGGGTGGAACATTTCTCCTGGGGAGCGGCAACACAACGTAAGGGATTTTCCAGAGGAGTACACGTATGTCACACATTCGATTTCCAAGGACGATTGCTTTCGCCGCGCTTCTTGCGTGCCTGATGATGGTTCTCCCCGCCCCGGCTGTAGCTGGCCCTCGGATTGGCGTTGGTTTCTACGGCGGCTATTATGGCGGGCCATTCGGATGGGGGCCTTATTATCCTTACGGTCCATATGGTTACTACGGCCCCTATGGGTATTACGGCGGACGCCCATTGGGCGAGGTGCATATCAAGAGCCCTGACTCCAACGCGCAGGTTTTCATCAACGGCTCTTTCGCTGGGCGCGCCCATGACCTCAAGCGGTTCTACTTGGTTCCAGGCACCTACAATATTGAGCAGCGCATTGGGACAGACGTGCAGAAGCAGCGCATCTACGTCTTGGCGAATCGCACCCTGAAGCTCGAATTCGGCAAGCCCGGTACGCCGAACCCGCAGCCTAATCCGCAGCCCACGTCTGCAAGGCCTGATGCACCTGGAACTCCAACTCCCGCGCCGGAGGCACGATAACCGTAATGAAAGCGCTGTTCTCTGTCGCTGCATTCTTGTTCGTGCTCGCCCCGGTTTTGGCACAGCAGACCAGGCAGCCTGTCTCCGAACCGGACCAGCAGACCTCGGTGGCAGCCCAGCCCGATACGACGAAATCAGGGCTGTCGCAAGCTGCGGCACTGGATGCAGCCCAAGATGCAGAGGAACCTTCCGCGCAGGAGGCAGAGGATCAATCCCAGAGCCAACCATCCAACTCTGAGCAGTATCCCGGCGCGCAGCCAGTCGATCAGACTTACGATCAACCCGGTGGCCAGCCTCTTCCCGAGCGGCGGACCCTGCAAGTCGCGGCCGCTCCCGCCGTGACCCCGCGCTCCCAAGCCTCGGCCTACCCGGTTCATCGCGAGCAAGCGCAGTTTTCGGTTGGAGCCAAGCTGCTCTCGGCGAAAGAGGTCGAGCAGAAATTCAGTGCGCCCCTCGGTAAACGCTATCTGGTCGTGGAGGTTGGAGTCTTTCCCGCAGGCGAAGTAACGCTGCGTCAGCAGGATTTCATCATCCGCATCGGCAATGACGCGCATGCATTCTTCGCGGCCACGCCCGAAGATGTCGCAACCGATCTTGCCAGTCGCCCACGAAGAGTTGGTATTTTCCCCACGCTGGGAGTCGGCTATTCAAACGGACCCTGGGGCCGGGGCGTGTCCACGGGAGTCGGAGTTGGCGTAGCCGGAGGCCCTCGTTCCTATCCAGGCGGTCCGATGGGTGCAACTCGGCGGGTGGTAGAAAGCGAACTGCGCGACAAATTGCTTCCGGCGGGGAGCCTCACCAAGCCTATTGCCGGATATCTATATTTCCCGGTGAAGGAGAGGCGCGACGCGCATTACAGCCTCGAACTCGCGCGAAACAACCAAGTTCTCTCACTTCCGCTTCCCGAGCCGAAGAAGTGACCGGTTAATCTCGGCGTGGTTTGTTGCTATTCATCGTCGGAGCCTGGTGCTGAGTCCCAGGCGTGTCCAAAGATCGAAAACGCCTGTTTCTCCCCGTGTTTCGGCAGGAAAGTGACCCGTGTTGGCTTCCTCTCCCAAGTCGGAGCCCCGCACTCCGAATCTGGAGTTTCGCCCTGACTCGCACTGCCAAGCTCTTTCTTCAAGATTGGTCTTTTCCGTCCCATTTGGGTGACCACTGCAATCAGTCTTTCTCCGTTATCGCTCACTCCGCAGTATGCCGCGTAGTCCCGGAACCAGCTCGTCAGCGAATAGTACGGATCGAACTGATAGAGCGAAAGCTGCGAAACGTGCGCCGTCAAGCGATCCACCATCAGCCATCCGCCGCGCTCCCAAACCCAGCTCGGCCCCTTGTTCTCGTCGCCCGGAAGATTGTTATTCAGCTTGTAGGCGCGCCGTACCACGAACAAGCGTTCCGTAACCTCGTGGCTTTCTCCGGTCACGAATTCCCTCAACTTCCCGTCCGCATATAGCGCGCGAACCCGCATATAAATCGAGGAAGCTTCATCTTTGCCGATGTAGAGCTTTACGGCCGTGGCCTTTCCAAAGCTGATTACATGCACCTTTGGCTTGCCGGCAGCTTTCGCGGCCAGCGGAGTTAGCGCAAGCAGAATGAGCAGAGCGGAGCAGAGTTGTCTGGGAAACATACAACTGAAGCCTAGCGCGCCCTTGCTTTTTCCGCAATTGACTTGTCATCCGGCTGGCAACCTGCTGGGCGGTTCAGTACTCATAACTACTAATGCCGGATGCCGTTCGCCGTCGATCACAACGAGTTCTTGTTGTGGACGATCATCTCGAAAACACGTTGCTGATGCGCGAGCTGCTCAGCCGCCAGGGCTATGAAGTCCTGATCGCCAACAGCGCCGCAAGCGCGGAAGACATCATGCGGCGCACCCCGCCGGACCTGGTGCTGCTCGATGTAATCATGCCCGGGAAAAGCGGCTACGAGCTTTGCCGCGAGTGGAAGGATTCAGCCGAGACCCGCCTGATTCCCGTGGTGATGATCACCGGGCTCAGCGACCGCGAAGACAAGATTCGCGGCATTGAGGCCGGTGCGGACGACTTTCTCAATAAGCCTATCTTTCCCGTGGAGTTATTTGCGCGCGTGGCATCGCTGTTGCGCGTGAAGGATTACACGGATGAGTTGGAAAACGCCGATACCGTGCTTTGCACCCTGGGAAGAAGCGTGGAGTCGCGCGATCCCTATACTGAGGGCCATTGCGAGCGCCTCGCCGAATATGCCACTGAGCTTGGGCGCTTCATGGGCCTGGGAGAAGACGAACAACTGGCCCTACGGCGCGGCGGTTTTCTGCACGATCTCGGCAAAATCGCGATTTCCGACGAAATCTTGAAAAAGCATGGAGTGCTTTCAGCCAACGAGTGGCTCCTGATGCAGCAGCATCCGTTGATTGGGGAAAACATCTGCAAGCCATTGCATTCGCTGCGCATGGTGCTGCCAATCATCCGTCATCATCACGAACATTGGGACGGCACCGGTTACCCGGATCGCCTCGCGGGCGAGTCAATTCCCCTGCTTGCGCGCATCCTGCAGGTGGTGGATGTGTATGACGCGCTCCGCACCGAACGCCCTTACAAGCGCGCGCAGTCGCATGAACAGACCCGCGAAACGATGCGCGCCGAAGCCGGGCGCGGGCTGTGGGACGGAAAAATTGTGGACGAGTTCTTTTCCATGCTGGCCCTGCGCGAGTATGCAGCATAGAGGAATCTCCGTTTTTTGTTTTGCCCGGGGTGACAACTACTTTACAATCGGTATGCGTCCACTCATCCTATGGCTCCTCTTTATTCAATCATCCTTCCCGCCTTCAATGAGAGCTCACGCCTTGCCGCGAGTCTTGAAAAGGCGCTCGCGTTCGTTCGCGAGAAACGCTGGAGCGTCGAGATCATCGTGGTCAACGATGGTTCCCGCGACGACACTGCTGAAATCGTCAAGCGCTTTATGCTCCAGGCGCCGGAGATTCGTTTGCTGGAGAATCCCGGTAATCGTGGGAAAGGTTACAGCGTCCGCAACGGAATGCTGAATGCCGGCGGCGAAATCCTGCTGTTCAGCGATGCCGATTTTTCCTCTCCGATAGAGGAATCCATCAAGCTGATCGAGGCGATCGCCAAGGGCGCAGACGTCGCTTTTGGTTCCCGCTGGCTGCTCGCGGAGACGCAAACTCTGCGTCAGTCATTGCTGCGTCAGTTTGTGGGACGCGTGTACAACCTGCTGCTGCGCCTCGTGCTCGGATTGCCCTATAAGGATACTCAGTGCGGTTTTAAGGCTTTCACCCGCCGGGCCGCCGAGATTATATTTACCCGCCAGCAGATTGAGCGTTGGGGTTTCGATCCCGAGCTTCTTTTCATCGCACGCAAGTTTGGTTTGAAGATGACCGAGGTTCCCGTGGTATGGGCGAACGATGACCGCTCCAAGGTCAACCTTATTGTGGATGGCTTCAAGATGTTTTATGAGCTGTTGAAGATTCGAGTCTACGGGATGACGGGCCAATACAAGCGTCCCACATTTCAGTTCTTTGCATCCACGCCTGGTACCGTCCTGGTCGAAGGCAAGCGTCCCGCTTAACGCCTGAAATAGATTCCAATCACTACGAAGCCGCCTCCTCGCGCCCTCTTTGCGTCTTCCGCGAACTCACGGCGGACATTCTTGGCGGGACAGTTTCCAGCGGAACCACCTCGACCTCACCGGCATTGCTGAGCGCAACGGTCATGGTTCTGGCGCAATTCTCGCACAGCCAGAAATGTTCAACTGGACGGCTCTTGCCGCGAATGGGCGCTACCATTTCCTGGTCTGCGAGTCCGCGCCCTGGCGGCGCGCTCTTTCTGGCAGCTTCGGTAAAGTCCATGCGGAAGAGGCGACCCTGGCCCATGCGGTGAAAGGTCGCGGAACATCGTGGGTTGAAGCACTTCGACAACATAGAAACCTCGCTAACGCTGCGACGATTGCGGCGCGACTCCAGAAGCAGGTGGAAAACAGGGGCGGATACTTACTATGATGCGGCCAGCGGCGCGCCCGAACGCTTCGAACAGTAGCAGTTTTTCGGGGAGTAGATCTGTTTCGCCGAAAGATTGAGAGTTCGTCAGGACCGATCAGGGACAGAGGTGAGCAGAATCCTATTCTGGGCTAGCCAGAGTTGTTGACGGATGCAATCTATAGACCCAGGTAAGCCCTGCAGACTTCGGCGTTTGAGAGGAGATCCCGCGCGAAACAATTTCATGCGCGGGCGGGTCGGTGGTCTCCTGGCCATTGAAGACAATCCGGCCTTGGCGCGGTTTCAGTAGACCGCCGATGACTCGAAGGGTTGTTTCCTTACCTGCAGTCAACCTGAGTTCGGGGACCGAATGTCTGACAACTTGACTTCCAATTACCTATATAGGAAACTTCTGGCTCCGATCATCTGACTACGTTGGAGAAGGGCGCCTGCCTGTCTTTTGTTCGCATAACGCGGCTCCGGGTGTTTCCTGCCCGTGCGCACTTTCCTCGAAGACGGACACGCAGCGCGGTAAAACTTAATTCGGTCGTTTTGGTCTAATCCGTACGTTTCATTCGTCTCACTGGATACGCGGGAATCAGACGTAATTTTCAGGAGGTAAGGAAATGTCAACGGCTGGAACCACTGCACCCCCGGCTTCACCCTCGCAAACCTCGGAGTTGAAGCGCCTCGCTACGACCCCGGCAGTCTTATGCCTCATGCTGTTCTCAGCCGCGTACGTGACCAATGCCATGGATCGGACAATTTTTTCTACATTGCTTCCGATGATCAGCAAGACACACGGCTACGGTCTAAGCAGTGGCGGATTCCTCTCAACCATCTTCAACTTGGGAATTGGCGTTATCGGACTGCCTGCGGGATTTCTGCTTGATCGCTGGTCCCGCAAATCGGTTCTGGTACTGGGAATGATTATTTATTCCGTTGCCACGCTGGCGACCATATTTGCCGTTGGATTTGTGGACATGGCAATGTACAGAGCGGTCACCGGAATCGGCGAAGGCATGCAGATCGCGGCACTCTATGTTGCCGCCGGCAGTTACTTCTATAAGAATAAAGCGTTTGTGGTCGGGTGCATTAATGTCGGCTTCGGGGTTGGGGCAACTCTGGGACCGTATTGGGGAGCCCGGATTGCAGTGGCCGTCGGAACCTGGAAAACGCCATTCGCCGTCTTTTGCGTGGCAGGCCTGGTGATGGCGGCGGCGGTTTGGTTCATCGTCCCAAGGAACTTCAGCGAACAAAAAGCGATTTCCAATGTCCAGGACGCATCCATCGTCGTGGACAATATTCCCGAGAAATTCTTCAATCGGAACGTAAAGCTGTTGATGATGTCGGTATTTGTGCTTGGCACCGTAGGATATGGTTACCAGGGCCTGTACGTGACTTTTCTGGTCAGGCATTTGCACTACACCACGGTCATGGCGGCGACGGCGTTCAGCTTCTATGGCTTTGGGTGCATGCTTCCCATGCTTGGCGGCTGGCTTGGGGACCGTTTTTCAAATCGCGGCGCCCTGATCACGGCCTATGCCTGCATGGCGGTTACCACGTACCTGCTATTCAATGTTGCGACCACGCTGACGGAACACTGCATTCTCAGCTTCCTGCAGGCTTTCTTCTACAGCAGCACGCTGCACGTAAACCATCTGGCCCTTTTCCAGAGAAGCGTGCGGCCCCACATGGTTGGCCGGGCGACTGGCCTGTTCACCTCAACCCACTTTATCTCAGGCTCATTTGCCGGATATTTACTAGGTTCGCTAGCCGGCAAACTAGGTTGGGGCACGGCTGCACTGATCCAGGAAACGTCGCTCTCGATCGCGGCAATCATTGTGCTCCTGATGATCAATCCGAAGCTGCAGCTTAGCGTTAGGAACAAATTAGCTGGCGGGCACTGATGCCGGTTCGCGTATAAGGACAAAAACATAAGGAAATATCGGGGCGAATGGCGTTTGAAGCGATGGCCGCGTTTTTGCCTGAGCGGAAGACGCTATTTTTCTGAGTCGTATTTCTTGAGTTATCGGCGTAAGAGGGGAGCTTATTGTGAGTAATTCAATAGAAGTCTCGGGGAGTCCCGGCGTTTCGCGTCTACGGATATCCGATCTGACGGTATTTATCGCCCGGGTATTTGAGTCGCTTGGATTTCCCGTTGGGGACGCTGACCGTGCTGCTTTCTTAATGGCTGAGGCAGATGCATGGGGCGCCGACGCGCATGGCGTATTTCGCTTGCCCATGTATGTCAAGCGAGTTCAAAACGGAGGAATCAATCCGCGGCCGAAGATGCGTATTGTCCATGAGCAGCCAGCCACTGCATTGCTCGATGGAGACAACGCCATGGGACACCTGTGTATGAGCCGGGCAGCCGAGATTGCAATCGAAAAGGCTCGCACTCTGGGAGCCGCCTGGGTAGGAGTGCGCAATAGCAACCACGCCGGAGCGGGATCGCTGTACGCACGCATGCCACTGCCCCATGACATGATCGGCCTGTATGCTGCCGTAGGCGGGGCGAACCTTCTCCCTCCGTGGGGCGGAACCGAGAAACTTCTTAGCACAAACCCACTTGCGATTGCCGTTCCCGGTTCAAAGCGCCCAGCGATTGTCCTCGATATGGCGACGACCAATGCGTCATTCGGCAAGATCAAGGTGAAAGCGCAGCGGGGCGAACCAATGCCCGAGGGTTGGATGATCGATCGCGAGGGCAATCCGCTGACCGATCCCCAGAAAGCACTGGAAGGATTCTTGCTGCCAATCGGAGGGGCAAAAGGTTATGGGTTGGCGCTGATGATTGGTCTGTTGGGAGGCATCCTCAATGGGGCGACATTCGGCAAGAGCGCCATCGATTTCAGTACCGATCACTCCACGATTACGAACACAGGACAACTGCTAATAGCCGTCAATATTGCAGCGTTTGCGGACGTGCAAGAATTCAAGGCTGGGGTTGATGAGATTTGGGATCAGATGAAGTCCTCTCCAAAGCTGCCCGGCGTTGACGAAGTCCGATTACCCGGAGAACGCTCCGCAAAGATCTATGAAGATCGCAAAAGGAACGGCCTTCCCCTGAGTCCGGAACTGCGTCGAGTTCTGGACGAACTGGCTGATAACTTGCAGGTTCCTCGCCTTTGACGACGCGCTCCGTCGCAGGGAAGTTATATAATCCCGGACAGAAACCACATAAATCGTCGCCCGCGAACCTAAAATCGCGTTGAGGCGTAGCATCTGGCTCAAAGTGCGCATAAACCGCGCCAATTTAAGGAAGTCGCGAAGGCCGGTGGAGGCGCCGCGGATGAAAACTAGATACCCGAAAGGCACGCGAAATGAAGGTTGGTAAATACGAGATCGACATAATCGTCGAGGGCTATCCCGGCAAGTCTGGATTTCACGGCGGCATCGGCTGGAGCACGGTCGTGCTGATTCAAACTGCGGACCGGAAGCTGATGATAGACGGCGGCTCGTTCGGAATGCGTCGCATCATCATCCCCCGGCTGGCAAAGCTCGGGGTCAAGCCCAGCGACATCACGGACATGCTGTTGACCCACGCCCACCACGATCACATGGTGAATTGGGTTCTATTTCGCCAGGCCCGGATTGCCATTGGAGCGCATGAACTCGAGTGCGCGGCCAAGTTGCCATGGGGCGAGTCCCCGACCGCCGAGTTCTATGTCAAGGAACTGCGGAACTGGCCAACTCTGCAGACGCTGGAAGATGGAGCCGAGGCGTTTCCCGGCATTACGGCGCACATGGCTCCCGGCCATACCGAGGGTCATATGGTGTTCGTACTGCATGGCCCCGAGTACGATGTGATTTTCACGGGTGACGCGGCCAAGAACCGCGCCGAACTTCTCTCCCGTGAAACGGACATGACGTATGATTCCTCCGTCAGCGCAGCCACGATCAATATGATCTGGAAGCTCTGGCAGAGCCGTCCCGGAAGCGTCCTTGTGCCGGGCCACGATATCGCCATGGTGCAAGAGAACGGCTCTTGCCGGTACCTGGGGAAACGGGAAGCAACTATGATCGCCTGGTTCGGGGAAGACATAAAGACGACAACCCGGATCGACCTGACCTAAGCTCGTGGCACTGATCGCTTTCGCGACAGAATCGATCACAAGAACAGCCAAGTTTGTTATTGGCACATAGGCTTTCGACCAATCGCACATAGGCTCCATGCTGCGGTGTGAGCGTCGAAAAAAGTGGAGATTATGCCTGCTCAAGCAAGTTTCCCGGTTGCATCCGCTCCTTCGGGGCGTCACTACCGCAGGGGCTGGATTGCATTGTTCCTGTTTGCGCTAACGATGATCAATTACATTGACCG
>Ga0302320_10018383_pt1 | contig 14096 bp, 12 predicted proteins | sample Bog_T0_3_FD_202130 | JGI IMG/M metagenome (GOLD analysis project Ga0302320, IMG submission 202130) | Peat permafrost microbial communities from Stordalen Mire near Abisko, Sweden - Bog_T0_3 | ecosystem: Environmental > Terrestrial > Soil > Wetlands > Peat | place: Sweden: Abisko, Stordalen Mire... | reverse complement strand
GACTTGCAAGACCGGTTCGCGTGGCGGGTGATGCTGCGGTCGGTCGCTTGGTTTTTGCTGGCTCTCGGCTATGGAATTTGCATCGGCCATTATTGGATTCATTGAGCTTTGCTCACGGGCGCAGTCGCGCTGGCAAAAACGCGCGCCAATCCAGATTCAATTGTATGTCGCCGGTCGTCGCGTCAAGGTCGTTCCTCGGTATGCCCTCGGCTTCCACCTTGACCCGCCGCCCGGCTCCGGGAGTTTTGCGTTTAGGATTTGGCGCGTGGAGAATTGCTTACGACAAGAATGGCCAGCCGCACCGGACGCCTTGAAAGTCATGCACGCGAAAATCTTTTCATCACCGGCAAAATTCGGCATTATGGCCGAAGTTTCCGAAATCGGTTCAGGATTGTTGTGAGCGGAATGGCGGGAATACATTTTGTATGACGAAACAAAAGACGACAGCCACAGGTTTGGCAAAAACCAGCGGACAGGATGGCAAATTGCCCGGCGCGCTTCCCGCTGGTTACACCACACTCCTCGCCGACCTCAAGGCGCGGGTCCGCGCGGCGCAACTGCGCGCGGTGGTTTCGGTCAACCGCGAGTTGATTCTGCTTTATTGGGACATCGGTAGAATCATTGTCGAGGCGCAAACAACCAAGGGCTACGGCAAACAGGTGGTGGAACGGCTGGCGGAAGACCTGCACGAAGCGTTCCCTAAAATGGATGGTTTTTCACCGCGCAACGTGTGGCGGATGCGGGCCTTTTATCTCGCGTGGACTCAGAAAAGCCAAAAACACCAACAGCCCGTCGGGAATTTGGATTCAAAGATTCTGCCACAGCTTGTGGCAGAATTGGACGGGCAAAATCTGCCACAGCCTGTGGCAGAAATTCCGTGGGGACATAATGTGTTGCTGTTGGAAAAAATTGCCAATCCGATTCTCCGCCTCTGGTATGCCCACAAGGCCATCGAACACGGCTGGTCACGCGCGGTGCTCACGCACCACATTGAAACGCAACTGCACAAACGCGAAGGCAAGGCCGTCACCAACTTTCAACGCACGCTGCCGCCGCCGCAGTCCGATCTCGCCGAACAAACGCTCAAAGACCCTTACAATTTCGATTTCCTCACAATCCGCAGCGACGCGCATGAGCGCGACCTCGAACAGGGTCTGCTCGACCACATCCAGAAATTCCTGCTCGAACTCGGCGTCGGATTCGCATTTGTCGGCCGGCAATATCACATGGAAATCAGCGGCCAGGATTATTACCTCGACCTCCTGTTTTACCACCTGCGGCTGCGGTGCTACGTCGTGATTGATCTGAAAATGAAAGCCTTCGAGCCGGAATTCGCGGGGAAGATGAATTTCTACCTTTCAGCGGTGGACGACCAGTTGCGCCATGCCGATGACAAACCGTCCATCGGCCTGCTGCTGTGCAAGGAACGCGACCATCTGACCGTTGAATATGCGCTGCGCGATTTGAAAAAGCCAATCGGCGTGGCCCAATGGCAGACGAAACTGGTCGAATCCCTGCCCAAAAATTTGAAGGGCAGCCTGCCGACTGTGGCGGAAATCGAAGCTGAACTTGATAACGCACGCGCCAAATAAAACGGTGAATTGATTTTCAATATCAGCAAATGCGCTATAACAATGAACGTAACCACATTTGCTGACGGCGGGACATCTGGAATTAAGAACGCCATCGCTGCCGGTTGCACGGGTTATCGTCTGGTGTGAGAAGCCGTATTGGCTCGGTTGCGCGGCGCCATCGCTTTGATCCGGCGACAGGCATTACCGCAAGGATTGCTCGGACAGGTGATGGGGAACCAAAGCCGGCATCACTTTGGTTTGACCTCCTTTACGGATTCCACGGCGCGGTCGGACGACCGCCAAAATTTGTCTCCCACCCCGTGGTGCCCCGTAGATAATACACCGTTCCGGTATCGAGACCGCCCAGCACCTTGGCGCGCCCTCCGCGCCAATATTCGCCATAGTCCGGGGCGTTGCCGCGAAAATAGATCCCCTCCATAGACACGCACGAGTTGAACGCATTCTGCCCGATGTTCGTTACGCTCGCCGGGACGATTACCGTGACAAGCCTGCCACAGGCGGCAAATTCTTCGTCATCTATCGAAGTGACGCCATCGGGTATTGTGACACTGGTCAGATAAGGGCAATTCCATAACGCAAAATGCTCAATGTTCGTTACACCATTCGGGATGATGTAACCTCCCTCTTTGCCGCCCGGAAATTGCAGAAGCCGGGTCCGGTTCTTGTCATACAAGACACCACCTACGCTGCAATAAGCCGGATTGCCTGCATCCACTGTGATTGACTTCAGACTAAAGCAGGCATTAAACGCCCCGTCTCCGATATTGGTGACGCTGGCCGGGATGGTGATTTCGGTCAACTTGGTGCAAAAAACGAATGCTCTGGAGCCAATGCCAATCACGCTGGCCGGTATTGTAATCTTGGTCAGTTGGTCGCAGCCGCTGAAGGCACCTCTCCCAATTCGAGCCACCCTTCGGCCGAGTTTGAGTTTGGTCAGACGGCTGTGGGTGTCCATATATGTGAATGCCTCGTCACCGATGTTCGTGACTGTGTCAGGAATAACGACACCGGTAATGGAGATTTGGCGTGAAAATGCGTAATCTCCAATGCTGATTACAGGCAGATGATCAATCGTCTCCGGAATGACAAACGCACCGCCAGAACCGGTGTAGCCAGTGATGGTGATTGCGCCGTTGTTGGTTGTGAAGCGGAATTGGGCTTCGCAACAAGTCGGCATGGTGCTCAAAACGAGCGCGAGGCAGAGGAGAAGTTTGGGTTTCATGGTTTGTTCGGTTTTGTGCTATTCAGCCGCATTTCAACCTCGTCGCCTTCAATTAAAATGAAAGAGCCACCGAGAGCGTTGTTCATGTTCAATGTCCAAACTTCTTGCTCGCCACGTTCCGCGCGCCTGACGTGCATCTGGCTTGAGTCAATGCGTTGCATTTCTTTGTCTTCGTCCATGTCCACCACCATTTTCGGACGAACGGCATCTTGATTAGTGCGACCATCTGCAATCCTAATCGCACCTATGACCGTTGTGCCTTCCGGCACTGAATAATCGCCCGGATTTTTTACATCGCCCCGCACAGTAATCTTGATACTAATCAACGGTTTTTTATTTTCAGGCGAAAGTGCTTTTTGTGATTGGCTTGGCTTTGTGGAATTTAACTAGCCCGGCCCATCATCGCCGAAGATGATCATGGCCGGGCCAGCCAATGGCGGCCAAAGCGATTTTTCACTCCAAAACTCTCCTTGCAGCGCGGTTGCGCCGTGGTCACTTGACAAATCCACTTTGACATTAAATTCAGAATGGTTTTCAAAACCAATCTCGAGCTGTCCACGCAATCGTTCCGAGTTTGTGACAGACAAACCAAATTGTGATGTTCCCAGCGACAGCCTGGAAAAATCAAATTTCTTTCCTTTCAGAATCCATGCACCGGTCTGCTTTGCGCCGTCAGGCAATTCCAGCATCCAGTAATTTGTGCCGTCGCCTTCATGCTGCCATACATGAATTTGTTTTGCGCCAATTTCTACTCGCAAATATTGATACGAATTTGAATTGATGTTTGGATAAAAGAGAACAAACCGGCAATCTTGTTTGGGCAACGAAAAAACCATGTAACGTCCGCCATTCGTGGTGTCACCCGAAGCGGCAACGGACATTTTCAAATGACTGCCAAGCGGGATTTGTTCACGCTTGCCAGTAAGATTTGTTCCTGTGCCATAAAATTGACGATCCATAACGCAACCAGTCAGCACGCCGCTCAAAACGAGAGCGAGGCCGAGGATTAGAAGGGGTCTGGGTTTCATCATTTTCAATTCGGTATCGGACTATTTCCAGCCATGCTGTTTAGCGCTGATGTCGTTCGGATTGAGTTCCGTGAATTCGTCCGCCGTGATATAGAAAAGCTTGCCGCCTAAGCGAAGAAAATAGTCACGGCTCGCGTCGAAATATCTGTGCGGGAATTGTCCCCGCCAGCGGGCTACAAGTTTACCGTCTTGAACGTCCACCGCGTAAAACGTCCGCACCCATTCGTGCCCGCTTTGAAGCAGCGACTCGTTGACCCTGTGCCAAACGCCCGAAGGATACGGCTCCGCCACAGAAAAGATAATGAACTTCGGAGTGAGGCCAACGGCCAGTATCTCGCCGCCGCCGGGAAATGGAATGTCCCAAAGCCGTTTCCCCGCGCTCCAGTCAATCAACTCAAAATGAGTGGTTTCAAATCCGAGTTGGGTCATAAACAAAGACTGGCAGGTTTGCGGAATCCACCCGACACATTGCGGATTGGGGCTGATGTCCATCGCATGCAATTCACCTTTTTCGGTGAACCACATATAGGTGTTTTGATTGGTCCCGGTGTTGGGACGCAGCAGCACACCGGCTCCATTGGGTGCGACAATGGGATCCCAGACAGCGTTTTCACAATCGGTTCTAAATCGGACCTCACCGTTGGTATTCAGCACGACGATTTGTGCGGGGAGACGGTGAATGGCCGAAAGCTCGTCGCGCAGTGTATTGCCATCTTTGTCTGGCGCATTGGGATTGAACTGCACGTTGGTTTTGGCGACCAGCAACGCGGCGCTGCCATCGTCATTCAAAACCACTTCGTGCGACGGATAATAGAGGAAAAAGGGACCAAGCGTATTGACACGTTCGCCGTGAATGTAAATGTCCAGCCCCACCGTTCCCGGTTCCGAGTTGTATTGATAAACGAATACCCGGCTGTCGGGGGTTGATTCTGCATAGCGTTCGTCCGGGCTGTCCGGTTGAGGCACGACCTTGCGTGGAGTGATGTGCCAGTCCTCGTTAATCCCCACCACCACGTTTGGGTGGCCGATTATTTCCACAAAACCAGACGCCGGATTCACGTCGCTCACCGAAATCTGCTTATCAGCCTGCCCGGCTTGCGTAAACCAGGTTATGGTCGTTTTGCCGAATGCTTTGGATGCCTGGACATAGGGGGCGATCCAACTGACATCAATCATTCCTTGGTCCGTGTCCGGCAAATCCGACGGCCATTGCGATGGAGGCGGACTTGCGACCCGGACTATCGGTGGTTCGGATTCAACTTCTCCATTGGTCATAACCCTATAACTCCATTCGCCAATTCCCTGTAGGGTGAACTTTACGGAATAGGTCGAATCCGAGTTCATCACGGACACCGATCGCCGGGAACCGTCTGCAAATGCTGATCTTTCGCCGGCCTGGCCCACCACCGGCCAAGTTCTCCACCAATCGCCGGTGTCGCGAATCCTTTCCGGCAATTTTTTCCACGCGAGACTTTCCGCCCAAGCCGCGTTGCCGACCGGCGCTTCAATAAAACGGAAACTTCGCAGCAACGACATGACCTTTTGGCGGTTTTCTTCCGTGACTGGATCGCGCAGACAGGCGGAAATGTTCCACCACTTGCCTCGCTTGAAGAAATACAAATCCAACTGCGACAGGCCCGCTTCGTAAGATGCGGAAATCGGGTTGGTGGCCAGCAGAGCTTGAAGATTGTCGCCAAGCATATCCGCTCTCATGGTTTCCGGGCCGGGACCACCGGAATAACCCATCGAGATATAAACTTCACCCGGTTGCATTTGCTGTGACAGCGGCTTGGCATCGCCCCATCCCGAAGAAAGGATCAGATTAGGCCGCTGGCTGTTGACGGTCAGAAATCCATCGCTGTAATGGGCGATGTAAAAATTAGTCTCGCGGGCCGTCCAACCCTGCGGCATGGAAAATTCAAATCCATAATTCGTGCTGCGAAACATTTGGCGCGCCGATGGCTTTAGCGGATTCTTTGTGGCCGCATTTTCATCAGCAAAAGCCGGGTTAGATTCAGCGCTCAAAACAAGCGCGAGGCAGAGAAGAAATTTGAGTCTCATGTTGGATTCGCTATTCGGGATACAAATGCGGTATTTTATTGGCGGCACAATTCTGTTTGATGATGTCCCCCGTTGATTTCCAGCCCTTCACGTCGTCGTCAGCGTTGTAACGGCTGGACATGGCAAACACAAATTTTTGAGTGTGCCACAACTCGTCCATCGTGCCACCGGCAAAAAGTGAAGGCCAGAGTTTGCCTTGGTGAAGCAAATCCCATTGAGCGCGGGTAAATACCAGAACAGGAATATCCTGATAAGGCGTGTTCGGGCGCCACTGCGGATGCCGGAAGGTGATCATCGGTTCATGTCCCACGACAATCAATTTGTCTGCGGTCGGCGAATAGGTCTCGCCTTCCCATTGTTGAATCAGGACGGAATATCCCCGCCAACTGGTTGGCAGGAAAAATGTGAAATCATATCGCGCATTACGATAGCGAAGCGGCAGACCGTCTGGATGGTTCGGGACATTTGTCGAGCAACCAGTCAAAGCGCTGCTCAAAACGAGCGCGAGGGCGAGGAGAAGTTTGGGTTTCATGGTTCGATTCTCCGCAACCGGACGTATTCTTTACGTAAGATATTTCGTCCAAACCAATCTTCACTGATCAACGTCCATTCATCAAGATTTAGCATGGCGGATGACACGGATGTCTGCCATGACGCCGGATTGCGTGGTTCCCAAACGATGTAAAAGCAGTTCGTCTGGGAACCGGCGTAGCCATAGATGGCTTCAATTTTATCGGCGATGGCATTGGTGAAAACGATGTATTTGCATTCAGATCTCCGCACTTCTTGGTCGGATAATTCCAGCGATGTCGCGGTGATTTCCTTGGCTCCGTCGTGAGTTAGGGCGACGTCACGCTTTTCTCCATGCGTCCTAAAGCCTGCCTTGGCCGGAAAGGTGATGACGGAATAATCCAATGCCATTCTGAACGGCATGGGCTTTTCCCAGCGCGGCCCGTTTTTGGCCCGCGTGCGCGCCTCGTCAAATTCCCATGTGGATATGTAGTCAGAATGGCCGTTGTAACCATAAGCGCTGTAAACCAGATAATCGGGAAAGTCGCGAAATTCTGGAGGTTCCGTCTGCGCATTCCACGGAATCCGTTTGACGGTGAGCACATTGTATTCCAAGTCGAGATTTTCAATCTGATAATGCAAATACTCCGCCGGGCCGGAATACGGTGACGAGGAAAACGCGGAATTCGTTTTGACGAATGACCGTAGATATTTCGCCGCGTCTCCACTCGCCCCGCCAAAACTGGCGATATACCACTCAGGTCCGGTTTTCCAAATCCGCCGTTTGCAGACATTCGGGCCGATGAGCAACACCTTTTCGTCTCCGCGCACGATTTCCTGCGGATGCGGAAACAGTTGCAGCAGGGAGGGACCGTAGCTGTAATCCAAATTGCCATGGGCATCCACCCGCTCGGAAGCGCCGGTGGCCGGATTTTTCAGGAACAATTCATTGAGTCGGACGCCGCTAGGCCAGCCGGATTCGCACCAAGTGTGGTTTTCCAAAACTTCACCCGATGGCAACGTCACGGATTCCACCCGCTGGTCGCTTTTGCCGGACAAGGCGGCGTTGATAACCAGCGCGGCGACTAACCCCGTCAAAAACATCAGCGCCACTGCCAGTCCGGCGGAGATGGAAATCCGCAGATGACGGGCGCGCTGACGGAAAAAGGGGAATCTAAAATAAACCGCCCAGGTGTAGCCGGCCAACATGACGAGGAGCAGCAAGTTGCGCAAGACCCCGGCGATCATAAAACCAGAATGCATCGCCAGCACCAAAACGATGCCGGTGAGGCCCAACGCCACCAACAACCGGATGGGCAACCCAATCAGCCAGCGCAGCGTGGATTTGGTGGTATCGTTCATGGTAAAACGAGCGCGAGGCCGAGGAGGAGTTTGGGTTTCATGGTTTATTTTGGATGCGCTGTCAAAAGAACTGAGCATTTTACGCGAGTGATTCGCTATTGAACCGTAAATCCAAGAGGATCTGTTGAAATGTCAAATGGAACCGCTCCTTCTAGCGCGGGTTGATTGAGCTTCAGTTTCACGGAAACCAAGTATTTCCCAGGTTTAAGTATAAATAAGGTCCCAAGGTCCACACGCCATTCATAGTGTTCCCTCGGCTTCAGCTCTTCGACAGCAGGAGTCGCGAAATGTATGCCATTATCTATCACAGAATCCGGTCCGCTCTTTCCGCGAGGCGTCATCTCTGGCGTGGCTTTATTTGAATCCACAAGATGGATTCCTAATGTGCGAATCCAAGGCAAGTAGAAGACCGACTCTGGCCCAGCATTGGTAACATTCACGACCATCTCAACCGGCTGGCCCGCTGAAACTGCGTCACGCAGCGATGCCCCGACAGTCACACCGTTTTTTTCCAAGGATGTTTTCGTAAATGCGCCATTGTGAAATGTCTGGCAGGATGAACTTGCTAAAACAAGGCCGAACAAGCCCGCGCGCAAAACGAGCGCGAGGCCGAGGAGGAGTTTGGGTTTCATGGTTTAAGTTCTGTTAATACGGCATCCAGCACCTTCATGGTCAACGGCTCCACGTTTTCGGAATTACAATCAATTTCAATAACAAATCGGCTTGATTGACAAATTGCAACCTGCACACCACCAGTAGCGTCGCAATATCGGCGGAGCGTTCCACCTTTATATTTTTGTTCCGGCTGGAATGTTGCCGGCCTCAAAAAAAGGTTTTTGTGAAATTGGCGTTGCGCGTCATCGGCGGAGGGGTAAAGAACGATTACAACCTCCATGTCGGTGTATAGCAGCGGTGTTGCCGGTTCCCTTGGAAATTCCCCGGCGGAATGGAATCGCGGATTTTCCCGCAGATAAAACGCAGCCTGCATATATTGCTCGCCACCGTTCCACGCCGTGTCAAAACGCGATGTTCCATTGGTGGCGCTAAAGCATTTTAACTTTGGAACCTCCAATTCAATTCTTTCAGATATATTTTGAGGAATTTCGACAGAGTGTGCCGGAGTTTGTTTATTAGTTGAACAGCTGAACAAACCGCCGCTCAAAACAAGCGCGAGGCTGAGGAGGAGTTTGTGTTTCATGGGTTGATTCATTGTGTCGCAAACTTATTTCAACCGCCACGCTTCAATCCGGCCGGCGGCGGTGTAGAGAAATTTTCCATCCGGCGAAAAGGCCAGGGGCATGTCCGCGCCGAAGGACGAGTCGGTTTGAAACCGGATCGCCCATTTTAACCGGCCCGTGTCCGTGTTGAAGATGCCGATCTCATGGGCGCCGATGGCGGACGAGGCACCCGCCGCCGCCAGCCATTGGCCGTCAGCGGAAAACACCGGTGCCCCCATGTTCCAACCCGGCACCTGCCAGGCAAACGTCTGCAATAATTTGCCGGAGCCGGCATCCCAGAGTTGCAGGCCATCCGCAGCAGTGGCAGTCACCAGCCGCTGGCCATTGCTGGAAATGGCCAGTGCCAGCACATGACCGGCGAGCGAATCAAACTGCCGCAGCCGTTCGCCGGTGGCGGCGTCATACAGGCGGACCACTTGGGGATAATCCGTGCCACCGCCGACCGCCAGGCGCAAACCGTCGGAGGAGAGGGCAATGGGAATTTTCACGCCGCCTTCGCGCGGGTGCAGCCACAAGGCCGCGCCGGTGCGGGTGTCAAAACAGCCCAAGTCATTATAGCCGGCAAACGCCATGCGTTGCGCGGCGCGATCAAAGCTGTATCTCCCATCATCCACCCCGCTGGTGGGTTTGCCGCTCAACAGCACCTTGTTGGTTTCCTGATGCGTGGTCAGGTCCCAAGCGCGGAAGCGCCCGTAATCGCCGTGATCAAAAATGAACAGTTGGCCGGCCGCCGTGAACGCCTCGTCACCAGCCACTGTGGGATAACCGTCGGCCCGCGCTTGGAACGACGGGGGCTGCCACGCCAATTTCCCGGTGTCGGTTTGCCAGACGGTCACGACTTCGTGCGACAACAGGGCGAGCCATTGGCCGTCCGGCGAAGGGACGAGCCGCCACTGGCCGGCCAGATCCTTCTGCTGGGGGATGGCTGCCGACCATGCCGGTTGCGTGAGCACCTGTTCCGGCACGGCCAGCGCCGCTGGCAGCGGTTCCTCCGGCAGTCCGTATTCACGACGCAGCCGGTTGCGCCATTCGGAATATATCCGGCGGACATCCGCCAGACCGTTGGGCTGGGCATCGTAGATGTCCCTTTCCGGCACCAGCGGCGTGGCGCGGCCGGTGTTCACAATTTTCAGTATCTCTTTGAGGGTGTTCCAGTCCGTATGATTAAATCGCGGGTCCTTCACCAAAGCGGCCATCAATTGCTTCGTGTCGGGACGTGAGGCCTTTTCCACGCCCCACAAAAAGGCGACCGGCTGATGCATCGGTTCACTGGCGGTGGGCAGCACCGTGTAAAACCAGTTCACGAGAAAATCCAGTTCCGCCGGACCGCGAATGCGCCAAAGCGCGCCCGCCAGTTCGCCAGCCGCCGTTTCATAACTGCGCGTCTCATGCGCCAGGGCGTTGTGCAAAATTTCGCTGGCGCGCGCCGGTTGCACCAAGGCCGCCCCAATGACCCACGCCGGATTCACCCCGCCGGAATTGTGCATGACGTATTGGCAGGCCAGTAACGCATTGCAATCCTCCGGTCGCAGCAGCTTGTCCGCATGATCCAAAATGAAATTGCTGATCCCCACAAAGAGTCCATCGTCCTGGTCCAGCCGCAGGTCTGGATCGGCGCAAACCGGCTGGCGTTGGAGGAACCGCAGCAGGGCGTCCGGCCCCAGTTTTTTGGCCACGGCGATAAGTTCGTCGTCGGGAACCAACTGGGTGGTGAACTGGTTGCCCGGGGCGAGCACGTATAACTGAATCCACAAGCTGTCCGGTGCCGGCAGATCCCGCATGGCTGAAATCACCCGGTCAATGTCCGCCCGGTATTCGGGCTGGATGGGGTCGGTCTCCCGCGTGGCGCGCTTCATCCGCACGGCAAACCAGCTCGCGGAATAATCGCGGCCGGCGTATTTCTGCCAATACCGGGCAAAGTCATTCGTGGTGATGGCCGCCTTGAAACCGTCACCATAACCCATCCGCACCAGCCGGCCGTCATGCGGAACTCCCCAGAATGCGAGCATCGCCTGGGCAACCTGTCCGACCGTTTGCGGGTTTTCAAAGTCCGACAAAGCTTGTCCCGGCATGCTGCCAATGACGTTATGAAGGTTTGGAAATGTGGTGGCTGGATCATTGACAAGGCTCGCAATCAGCGGCAAATCACGACCGTCCTCGCGCTGAAAGATCGCCCCCAGCGCCAACGTGCGCACCTTGGGGTTGGGATGTTTCAGCAGGGTAGCCAGTGCTGGGCGGTCGCCGTCCACACTGCGAAGATCCTGCACCAGCCGGGTTTGTTCCGCCACCAGCGGATTGGGCTTCCAGCCAACCGGCCTGCTGGCGCCCGATTGAGGCTTCTCTATCACGCCCCACAGCCGGAGCGGGCGGTTCCGGATGACCGCCTCCAGGGAAAAATGGCTGTAATTGGTGGCCATCTGTTCCAACCGAATCCGGGGTGCATCTGTCGCGTCAGCAGATTGAGCTTTGGTGGCACAAAACCACCCGCCGCTCAAAACGAGTGCGAGGCAGAGGATGAGTTTGGGGCTCATGGCTTGTTTTCCGGTTGCTGCCAGTTCCGCAACCGGACATTCCTGATGGCCGTCTTGACAACCCCGGCAAATTCATCCTTTTGTGACCGGCCAAGATGATCCAGTTGCGCGTTGGTGAGCGATTCCAAAAATGGCAGCACATCGGGACTGCCGGCAAGTCCCAGGTTTATGATCGCCGGCAATCTGCGGTTCAAATTCTGCTCTTCACCGGCAATTCGTTTCAATTCATCCACCGGCAGATTGTTGATGCGCATCCGTTCAACGAGGGCGGGCAGCACGAGTTTCGGCCTTTTCCGCGTGGCGGCGGCGGCTTTGGCCTCAATCGCCGAAATCAATTTGGCATCTCCCAGTTTTTGCAATGCGTAGAACGCAGGATTATGGCGTGAACTTTCCAACGTATCCTGATCCGGTGCCAGATATTTGTCGAGTCCATCCAGAAGCAAATCGCGGGCGGATTGGTCGTCAAGCCGCACCAACGCGGCGGCAATGGGATAACGCATGGATTCATCAAACCGTTTGTCGTTCATCGCTTCGAGCAGAATATTTTTTGCAACCGGCGAAGGCATTTCAACCAGTGCCAAAATGACGGTTTCCCGCACCTGCCGCGCGGCCATGTCGCCAAGAAACACGACGTCCATCTTCTTTTCAAAAACCCCATCCCGCCAGGCGGTGACGAGCAATGGGACAATACTTGTGTCTTGGAACTGGCCGAGACCCTTGGCCGCTTCCGCTACTTCACCCCAGCGGCATGGTTTGCCCGCTTCCGCCGCCGCCAGTCCCTGTTTGAGCCATTCGCGAAGAATCGAGACCACTGCCGGTGAAGGCATGGCAATCAAAATATCCGCCGCCTTTTCGCGGATCGCGTCTTCGCCGATGATTGAAAAGTCGGGGAGCATCTTGTGGTTTTCCGGCGGCAGCGAGTAATTCATCAGCCGGATTAAGATGGCCTGCGTGTTTTCCGGCGCGGTGCCCAAATAAGAAGTGAATTGGCCTTGGGAAAGCCCCAGATCAAACAGTCTTCCGTCAAACTCGCCCGTTTCCAGCATTTCCACCGTCACTGGCGGCTTGTTGGAATCTATCAATGTTGCCAGACGAAGAATCTCGCGGTTGTTCTCAATCCGTTCGGCTTCGTTATTATTTGGATAACTTTGAGAACATCCAAAAAGTCCGCCGCTCAAAACAAGCGCGAGGCCGAGGAGAAGTTTGGGTTTCATGGGCTATTGCCTGGGGGAATAAATCAAAAGTTGTTCACCAACCGTCGGTTGAAATGCTGGCTGCGAACCGGGCTCGTGTCTGGCCGCCATTTGCTGGTTTATTGCATCCAATTCCTTGACGGTCATTCCCGACAGTTTTGCAATCCTCGCAAGAGTATCGCCTTGCCGGACGGCATAAAGGCTTTCCAGATTTTTCCGTCGCCATGTCAGTTTGCAGTCGAAATTCATCTGCTCAAGCTGGCCGACGTGATGAAAGAACTCACTGTGACAACACTGGTGACGAAATAAAAAGTGCCAGCAGAAGTGCCAGCAAACCTCATCGGTGGGGAGTAAAATGCAGTTAAAAAAAGTCGGCTGGAGTTATCATTGACATAATGCAGGAAAGCCTTTAGTATCAAGGCATCGGTGATGATTTAGACGGTTGATTTCGAGTGGCTTGTGGAAGGCGGGACGCGTTCGATTCCGACCCTCGCCTCCAATCTAGTTCCCCTGAAAATGCAGGGGAAAAGGCGTCTCGGAAGGGCCACTGTCAATGAAACTGTCAATAAAGTGAGGGTTGCTTAAACAACTCGCCACGATTTGCCGGAATTTGTTGAAACTCGCCACTACCAGCGTTCACAAACGCGGCAGCAATCGGACTGGTATCTCGATACGGCAAACCGCCTATGAAATCGAGATTCAACCTGTTTAATCGTAATGGAGTTTTTTACTCCGTTGACACCGAAACCGGGAAGCAGCACAGCCTACGCACCAAGGACGAAGCGGAAGCGTTGACCCTGTTGCATTCCAAAAACGAAGCCCACCGTCAGCCCGTCCTTAACCTCCAAATCGCTCGCACCTACCTTAGCGCGACCGACCCGGAAGCCGCCAAGCGGACATGGCAAGCCCCGATGGATGAAATGGGCAAGACCAAGACTGGCCCGACGCGCATTCGCCACGACCGGGCAATGAAGGACAAAGCCTTTGACCTCATCCGAAACATGGCCATTCTGGAAACGCGCTCCGAACATTTCTTGCGCGTTCTGCAAGCCGGTAAGGTTTCCACGAATGTTTTTTTAAGGCGCATTCACAACTTCGCCTTGGACATGAACTGGCTGCCGTGGGGCATCCTGCCCAAAAAGCAATGGCCCAAGGTGAAATTCAAGGACAAGCGGGCGATCACCTTTGAAGAACATCAAAAAGTGATTGCCGCCGAACCGAACGCCGAACGTAAGTTGCTTTACCAGCTTTGTTGGCAATTAGAGCGTGTTCATAAAACATGTAGCGACTCCGGCGTTTAAAAAGAAACCGTGGCAATCGGCGATGGTGATGGCGGCAAAGGCGGCGCCCGCCGCC
>Ga0302320_10018382_pt1 | contig 14096 bp, 15 predicted proteins | sample Bog_T0_3_FD_202130 | JGI IMG/M metagenome (GOLD analysis project Ga0302320, IMG submission 202130) | Peat permafrost microbial communities from Stordalen Mire near Abisko, Sweden - Bog_T0_3 | ecosystem: Environmental > Terrestrial > Soil > Wetlands > Peat | place: Sweden: Abisko, Stordalen Mire... | reverse complement strand
CCGCCTGGGAGCACGACCGCAATGCCAATAACGCCACCGCCAACTGGCACTTCACAACCCCAAACGCCCGCATCAAACTCAAGCACCTATACCCTGCAATCTGAATGAATCGAGCGACTAGCTTCCAATCACAGACACGCCTATCAGAATTGGGTGCAGAATTATCATCGCGACATAGGCCACAGTTCCCAGGCCAAGCGCCATGGCATCGGCTCTTTTGAAAGATTTCATCCGGGGCGCCCCAAGATCACCGCGTTTCTTCACGGCAATACGATCAACGACTGCCCAAGCGAGAAATGAGCCGAAAAGCAACATTCCGCCAGCATCGCCATTGATGAGCAAATGCGCCAGCGCCCAAATCATTATTGCGACAAGCATGGGGTGACGAAGCCATCCCCGGATCAGGCTGGGCGCGGGGTTCATGCAGGCCAGCGCGACGAAAGCAAACCACATCAGCAATATGGTCACATGGCGCATCCAATCCGGTGGCGTCCATACCGGGATCATTCCCTCCGCGCGATAGAGGTGGAAGCCCCAGACGATGAGTGCGAACCCGATGGCGGCGACCAGCGAATAGATTCCTTTGAATGGTCCTGATCCAAATCGCGCGATCAAACTCCCCCGCGTCTTATAAAAGATTGGCACGCTATGAACGCCGAGAAAGATGATGATACCGAGAATCAGGACGAACACGCCGCCTCCCAACATGGCCTGACAGCCACTATTCCTGCATGATGAAAGACTATAGGTCCGACACAACGTAATCCAGCCCGCAAGCAACCGAATGCTTTTCACGGCCTGGGCTGCAGTGTTCGACCGACAGTCAGCCAACTTGCGTCGGTGATCAGCCTCAAATCGGATGCTGCAATATTACTCGCGCTTATGGTCTCAGTAGCGCATTCCGGACTCAACAGTCCGCCAATAAGAAAGCGCTTTCGGCTTGCGTCTGACCGCGCGGCGGTAAATCTTATCCCATGACCTATTTGTCCGCCTGCGCGACCGGCTTCGCGCTGATGGCCGGCCTGATCGTCGCCATCGGGGCGCAGAACGCCTTTATTCTGCGCCAGGGGCTGCTCAAGGCCAATGTGACGCTGGTGGTCGGGCTGGCGGTGCTGATCGATGTGGTTCTCACCCTTGCCGGGTGCCTGGGGGTTGGCGGCCTAATCCACGCGCATCCGGAGATTTTGAAAATCGTGGCCTGGGCCGGCGCGGCTTTCGTGCTGGTTTATGGAGGACTGGCGTTCCGCCGCGCCTTCGATCCCGCAACCCTTGAGAGCGGCGCGGGCAAGCCGCTGTCACCGGGCGCGGCGGCGAGAACCATCCTGGCGGTCTCGCTGCTCAATCCGCATGTCTATCTCGACACGGTGGGCATCATCGGCAGCGTTGCCGGGCAATATTCCGGCACCGGCCGGCTGTTTTTCGCCGGCGGCGCGTCGGCGGCATCGGCGGCGTGGTTTTCCGGGCTGGGCTTTGGCGCGCGATTTCTCACGCCGCTATTTGCCAGCCGGCGGGCCTGGCGCATTCTCGACAGCATGATCGGCGTGGTGATGGTGCTGATCGCCATCAGCCTGGTGCGGCTGGCGCTGGCCTAGGGCGGCGCGGCTTTAGACCTGCCGCGGCTGCTCGGTGGACGCTTGGCAATTGTCGTCAACCGCGGCCGGCCTCAGTCCGATTCGCGGGGCAGGCGCGCGGCGGAACGAAGCCTGGTCGGCATCGAACGGGCTGGGCAAATTTTCTTCCGGCGAGAAATCCATATTGTCGGAGCAGCCCGGGGCGGCCGGTGCCGTCTGTGACGTCGCGGGCGCAGTGGTATCGTCCTGCGGCGGCGCGATGTCTTCCGCCCGCGCCATGCCGTGCCAGAGCAGGAAGAACGCCAAAGCCAGTACCAGCAGACCGAGCATCCAGGACGAATGGGGGCGCGAATCATGTGACTCGTGCACGGCGGATGGTTTGGAATGTCTGTTCATGGTAGCGCCTTTCTCTGACCCAGCTTCACGTCTAGCCCAGCGTCATTGACGCATAAATTATGCCAGCAGCGGGGGCGCGGAAAATGTGGAACTTGGCGGGTTCCCGCGACATTCGCGCACGCATGAAGGCGCCGAAGACGCTTAACAAACAGCCATTGTGCAACGACATTGCACAGCGATGCCCGCACGTTTATCCAAATCCGGGATGGCACGATCCCATATTCTTCCGGAACATTTGCGGCCCGGCCTCAGGCTGGTGTTTTGCGGAACCGCGGCGAGGCGGCAATCGGCGCTGCAAAAAGCCTATTATGCCCATCCCCAGAACAAATTCTGGTGCACGCTGGAAGCCGTGGGCCTGACGCCGCGCCGCTTCGCACCTGAGGACTATCCGGCGCTATGGGAGCTGGGGATCGGCCTCACCGACATCGCCAAATTCGCCTATGGCATGGACCATCAATTGCCCCGCCACAGCCTGGGCCCCCGGGCGGCGGCTTCTTTGCGGGACCGGATTGCCAAAATCGCGCCGCGCCATCTGGCATTCACCAGCCTCACCGCCGGGCGCGCGGTGATGGGCAAGTCGGCGCTGGCGGGCGAACAGGCCGGCAAAATCGGCGAAACGCGCGTGTGGATTTTGCCGTCGCCATCGCCCCTGGCCGCCAATCACTGGGACATCGCGCCCTGGCGGGCGCTGGCCAAAGCCGTGGAGCAGACTTAACGCGCGGTGGCGGTGCGCTGGCCGGCGGCGTCCCAGGCGGCGCAATCGGCGTTTCGGACGTCGCACCGGGCATGGCGGCGATCGGCGATGCTGACCTGATAGGCGCCGATCTTTTTGTCCGGCAGCAGGAAATCGGTCAGAATGATCTGGGCGCCGGAGTCAAAGGCCTGATCGCGGCGCCTGGTATCGCCGGCGCGGGCCTCGGTGGTCTCCGCGTCGGCGCGGGTGAAGATGATAAAACCGTCTCGGACATCGGCGGCAATCCGCGCCGCATCCCGCACCGGATCGTCAATCGCGATGAAGCCGGCATTGGGCGAGGCCTCATCGCTGGCGGCGAACATGGGGCGGCCGCCAGCGGCGCTGTAAAGCGCGGCCTGGCTTGCGTCATCGTTGAGGACGAAAATCACCTTGCCGCGCGCCGTGCGCAGGGCGGGCCAGGCTCCTGCCTGCACGGCCTCCTTGAGCGAGGCGTGCGTGCCCTTGACCTGATCGGGGGTGATGATCCGGCCGGGGGCAAAGCCGGCGCGGATTTCCGCATCCAGCGCGTCGGCGGCGGCGGCGTCGAACGGCTTCGGCGCGGTTGCACCGGGGATGGGCGTGCGGCTGTCGGTGCAGTGCAGGATAATGACAATCGGGATATGGGCGGGATGGGCGCCGCTCCAGGCGGAGACCTGGCCCAGGCATGCCTGCAGCGTCAGGCAGGTGGATTTGAAATCCACATCCGGGACATGGATCACCTTGAAGCCCGGCTGGGACATGGCAGTGACGTAATCCTTGTCCAGAAGCTCATCGGCCATAGAGGCGCCGGCAGGATTCTTGAACAGCCCCCCTTGTGGATCATAGACAATGTCGAAGGACAGCGCCCGCGCCCCGGCATCGAGCTGGGCGGCAATCGGCGGCTGGCCGAAGTCCAGCGCCTGGGCGTCTTTCTTGCCGCCCATACGGATGAGCGACAGCATCTCGGGGCTGGGTGCCAGCTTGTAGCTCTCCGCCGTGCCGACGATCTGAATCTGGTTGAGCTTCAATCCGGGATCGGCCGGCGCGGCAAGGCCGGATTCAACCATGAGCGAAACCGTCGCGAACAACGCGGCAAGTGCAACCCGGCAGGGGCGAACCAGCATGTTCAGTCTCCGCTGACTTTCCGTGCCACGGTAAGTCCAAGAATCAGGAATACCAGGAATATCACCATGAAGATGAAGAAAAGTGTTTTGGCGATTGCGATCGAGGCGCCCGCCACGCCGGTGAAACCTAGCACACCGGCGATCAGGCCGATCACGAGAAATATCAATGCCCAGCGTAGCATGTCGCCTCCATCATGTTCCAAATCCTAGAGGGAATGCGGGGACTTGACGAAAGTTCCATCGGCTAAGGCGCTGCGGGGTGAGACCGGATCAGCCAAAACTCCCGGGGAGCTTTGGCCCGGTCGAACGCCTGCGCAGCGGGCAGGGGATCAAGGCACCGCAGGCGCCGGAAGACTCACCGCCCAAGCCACGATCTGCTCGACCGCCGCGCCCAAGGCGGTGTTCAAGGCCTGCACCACCGCGGCGGTGCTGTTCTGGCTGGCGGGGGCGCTTTGGCTGGCGGTGAAATTGGCCACAATCAGCCGGCCATGCGCCGTGGACATCTGGGCGATGAGGGTGACTGACACCGCGGGCATCCCGCTGGGTTTGTCCTTGTCGTAGGCGCTGGTGTAATGGGCGGCGCAATCGCGTATTTCAATGCCAAGCTCATAATCGGCATGGAGTGCATCCTGGGTGCGCGACACCGACTGCACCCTGCCGCTGGCCTGAAAACCCGCCACCAGCGCGGTCTGCACCAGCAGCGGGAGGCGGTCGGGCCAAGCGGCATTGGCGTAATAATCAAGCGTGGCGTCGGATTTGACCAGCGCGATGCGCCGCGAGTCGATGCTGTCGGAAGCATCCGGAATATCGATCGCCAACGCCCAGCTTGCGGGCACGCCGCCCGCCGGCGGCGGGGTGAGCGCCGGCTGCAGCATATAGATGGTCTGGTCGGCGTCGGTGGGACCAAGCCCCAACCCGCCACAGCCCGCCAGGGCAAAAGCAGCGCCGGAGAAAAGCAGCACGCGCCTGTCAGTCACGATTTTATTTGCCATTGGGGTCGTATCCCTTGCGCCGGTCGCCGAAAATAAGCGAGGTCGGGCTGCGGTTGAGCTGGTCGGAGAATTGGTTGAGATTGGCAACCAGACGCCTCAGATCGCCGATCAGGCTGGAGAGCTGCGCCAATCCGTCGCCATTGATGAATGCGTCGGCATCGCTGGCGACCTTGCCGAATTTGTCCACCGTCTGGTCGACATGTTCGAGCGTGGGCTGGAAATTCGCCGAGGCCTTGCTCAGATTGGCGGTCGCCTCATTGGTGTTCCGGAGAATGGCGTCAATGTCGCCGGAGCGACGCGCGATCACCTCGGTGGTCTCGTCGAGATTGGCCAGGACATGGGCGATGGCGCGGCGGTTGTCGTCATTGAGCAGATCATTGAGGCGGGTTGCGGCGACATTGAGCTTGGCAACGACCTCGGGCGCCGACTGCTCCAGCTGCAACAGGCCGGACTGCTTGGTGCGGATGATGGGATATTTCTGGCCGGGCTTGGCGGTGAGGGTGGGCGACCTGGCGGTGCCGCCGCTGATCTCGACATAGGTGCCGCCGGTAAGGCCCTGGCTGTCGATGGTGGCGATGCTGTCCTGGCGGATATTGAGGCCAGGCTGGAGTTGCAAGGTGACGATGACGCTTTGCGGATCGTTGGGATCGAAGATCAGATCGGCGATGCGGCCGACATCGATGCCGTTGTAGCGCGTCACCGTGCCCTTGCCGAGACCGGTGACCGAGCCCTTGAAATCGGCCTGATAATAGGAATATTCCTGGGCATATTGCACCCCGGCCAGCCACATGATGGTCACCACCAGGCCGATGACGCAGGCCAGCACAAAGGCCCCCACCGCGACATAATTGGCTTTGGTTTCCATCGCTCTTGCGCCTCCTTAAGACGCTGCCGCGAGCGCGGCACGGCCGCGCACGCCGGAGAAGTAATCGTGAATCCAGGGATCGGGATCCTTGCGCAGCTCCTCGATCGTGCCGGCGGTGATCTTCTTGTTCACCAAGACGGCAATGCGGTCGCAGACGGCGCGCAGGGAATCGAGGTCATGGGTGACCATGAAGACGGTAAGACCAAGGCTTTTCTGAAGCTGCTTGATCAGTTCGTCGAACAGATTGGCCGAAATCGGATCCAGGCCCGAAGTCGGCTCGTCGAGAAACAGAAGTTCGGGGTCCAGCGCCAGGGCGCGGGCCAGCCCGGCGCGCTTTTTCATGCCGCCGGACAATTCGGAGGGATATTTCAGCGCCGTATCGGGGGGCAGGCCCACCATGGTCAGCTTCATGGCGGCGATCTCGTTCATCAGGGGTTCGGACATTTTGGTATATTCGCGCAAGGGGACCTGAATATTTTCCGCCACGGTCTGGGACGAAAACAGCGCACCGTCCTGGAACAGCACGCCCCAGCGCATTTCCAGGGGCCGCATGCGGCTGGATTCGGCAAACGTGGTTTTCTTGCCGAACACCTCGATCTCGCCCTGACGCGGTTTGTTGAGGCCGATGATGGTGCGCAGCAGAACCGATTTGCCGGCGCCCGAGCCGCCCACCACGCCCAGCACTTCGCCGCGATAAACGTCGAGGTCGACATGGTCGTGCACGACCTTGTCGCCAAAACCATTGACCAGGCCGCGGACCTTGATCACCGTCTCTTTCTTGCCGGGCGCCTTCGCGGCGGTCTGGGGCTGGTCTTTCGCCATCAGATCCCCAGCACCGAGAACATGACGGAAAAAGCGGCGTCGAGCACGATCACCAGAAAGACGCCTTCGACCACCGAGCGGGTGGTGAGAAGCCCGACGCTGGCGGCGTTGCGCTCGACCTGGAAGCCCTCGTAACAGCCGACCAGCGAGATCACCAGGGCGAAGACCGGCGCCTTGATCAGCCCCACCATAAAAGTGTTGACGCTGATGGCGTCATTGAGCTGGCGCATGAAAACGGGAATGGTGATGCCGAGCTGAAAATAGCACATCACCGCGCCGCCGATCAGGCCCATAATGTCGGAGTAGAAGGTCAGCAGCGGCAGGGCGATCACCAGCCCGATGATGCGCGGCAGCACCAGCACATCCACAGTGTTGAGGCCGATGGTCTGCATCGCGTCGATTTCCTCATTTACGCGCATGGTGCCGATCTGGGCGGTGAAGGCCGAGCCGGATCGCCCCGCCACGATGATGGCGGTGATCAGGCCGCCGATCTCGCGCAGAATTCCCACGCCCAGAAGATTGATGGTGAAAATCTCGGCGCCGAACCGCTTGAGCTGGTCGGCGCCCTGATAGGCCAGCACCACGCCAATGAGAAAAGCCAGCAGGCCGACGATGGGCAGGGCATTGATGCCGGTTTCCTCGACCTGATGAACCAGGGCGGCGACGCGTAGATTGTTTCGGGGCGAGGCCAGGGCCTCGATGCCTTCGACCGTGACGCGGCCGAGATAGCCCAGCATGCGGTAGCCCTGCTGGCCGGCATGGACGGTGGCGCGGCCGATACGTTCCAGCCGGGAATTGAGCCCGCCTCGCTGCGGCGGCTCTTCCAGCGGGCCCTTGCCCTGCTCGATATTTTCCAACAGGGGTTGATAGAGTTCGGGCAGGGTGAAGCGGCTGACGCTGCGGCCGCCCGCTTCCAGGACGCGCCTGGTGCGCAGCAGCAGCCAGGCCCCGGCGCTGTCCAGCCGCTCGATCTTGCTGGCATCTATTTCGATGGTCCCGCTGCCGCCCTCTGGTATTGGGGGCGGTTGGAAGGCGCGCAATTGATCGTCGAGCCGGGCGCTTTGCTGGATGGTCCAGAGCCCGCCTAGCGTCAGAACCCCCCGGTCCAGCTTGAACCAGGCATTCGGCGTCGCCGAAGCATCATCGAGGCTGGTCATGGTATGGGCGAATATCCCAGGGGGCGACCGTCAAGCCGCCGAACATCAAGCGCTTTAACCCCTGGCTGGCCCAAAAAGTTCCATGTTCGCACTTTGTCCACAGACACTGGCTGTTCCAAATGAAAAAGGCGGCCCACAGGGCCGCCTTTTTGAAGCTCAGAAGAAGTTGGGTGGCCGTGTCGCGCGTTCGAACGCTGTCGCCACGAACGGGCTGCCCGGCCATGACAAGTTCTATAGTGGCCACCAGTCGAGCTGGGGTTGGTAAGCGGTATCCGCCGCGGCCTGCGTCCAGCCGCCGCCCAGCGAGCGATAGACGCTGACATCGGCTTGCAGCCGCGCCAGTTTGGTCTGCACCAGCGTGTCTTCGGCGGTGAACAGGGTCTGCTGGGTGGTGAGCAGCGAGAGAATATCAATCGTGCCTTCGCGATATTGCAGCTCGGCGATGCGGAAGGCTTCGGCGGAAGCGCGCACTTCCTCGGTCAGCGCCACCAACTGGTCGGTGTCGGAGGAGGCCTGGCCCAGCGAGGTTTCGACATCGCTGAAGGCGGTGAAGACGGTCTTGCGATAGGTGGCGATCAACTGCATCTGCTGCGCCAGGGCCAGATCGTCCTGCGCCTTGAGCCTGCCGCCGTCAAAGATGCTCTGCACCATGGAAAGGCCGATGCTCCAGATGAAATTGCCCGGATTGGTCAGCCCGTCGATGGCCGCCGAGGCATAGCCCGCCGAGCCGGTCAGGCCGATCTGGGGGAAGAAGGCGGCACGCGCGGCATCGACATTGGCGTGGGCGGCATAAAGATTGGCTTCGGCCTGGGCAACATCGGGGCGGCGCAGCAGCATTTCGGAGGGCAGGCCCGGTTGGGCGTTGGGCGAAACGATGCCGTCGAGATTCTGGGCCTGGACATCGAAGCCTTCGGGGGCGCGGCCGAGCAGGATGGCCAGGGCATAGCGCGCTTCGCGTTCGGATTCGATCAGGCCGGGCAGGCGGGCCTGTTGCGCCGCAACGGTGGATTGCTGCTGGGCGAGGTCGAGGTTGGAGGATACGCCATTGGTCACCTTGGCCTGGGTGACGGCCAGGATGCGGTTGGCGGCGTCAATATTCTGGCGGGCGATGGTGATGCGCTCGCGGTAGGACAGGACGGTGAAATATTCATTGGCGATGCTGGCGGCGGTGGTCAGGCCGACCGCGGTTTCGGCATAGCGCGCGGCGCGCAGGCTTTCGCGCGCCTGGCGCAGCTTGTCCTGGCTGAGGCCCCAAAGGTCAAAGCCGTAGCTGGCCGAGACGCCGGCGGTGAAGGCGTTGGAATTGGCTTCATTGGTGGTGCCGCCGATCACCGTGTTGGTGGCCTTGCGGGTATCGCCGGCCGAGCCCGAAACGGTTGGCAAAAGGGCGGAAAAGGCCACGCCGTCGGTGGCTTCGGCCTGCAGCACCTGGGCGGCGGCGGCGGCGATATCCAGATTTTCCTTGGCGGCGGTGTCTTCCAGGGCGGGCAGTTCGGGGGCCTTGAAATTGGCCCACCAGCCGGCTTCCGGCCAGATCGGGGATTCCTTGACCACCGGCGCGGTGAAGGCGACGGGAACATCGCCGGGACGTTCCAGGGCGGTGGGATTGGGGGTGGCGCAACCCGCCGCGGTCAGGGCAAGCACACTGACGGACAGATGACGAATAATGGCTTTCATCGAACTCTCATTCAGAAATAGGGACGCGCTCTCGCTGGGTCTGCTCTTATCCTGCCCGAAGGCTTGCAGCAAATAGGGCCAGAAACCCCCGTCAGACAAGGGTGTAAGCCTGTAAACCTTTGTCGCGCGCCACCTGCTTCGGCGACGTTTATAGCCCGAATCCATGAAAAAACGCCTGTAGGTCGAAACACGGTAAATCGGGCGCGGGAGAAGGAAAAAGGGACGGCCGGACGGGTGGCTTTACGTGGGGGGCACCAAAGCCGGTCCGGCCGTCCTGTGGCTGTATCCCTTTGGTGGAGCGCCGCATGGACACAAGGCCGGTCTTCAGATTGATCCCATAGGGTTCCGGCGAAAAGGACCGGAAGGCGTAAAAATTGTAATGGAATGTCGTAAAATCCGCCCCTTGAGTAGCGGTCAGCGAAAGCTGACGAGCAGGTCCGGTGGACCCGCGAGAGCGACGAACGCCCCGAGCTGGGGCGAGGGGCCACGGACCAGGGCGCCAGTGCACGCTATATTGGGCACCACACCAAGCCGAGGACCCGATGACCTGGACCTACATCACGCCAATCCTGCTGCTATGCGTATCCAATGTCTTTATGACGTTCGCCTGGGTGAGGAGCGACCGGCGCAGTCGGGCAAATCGATCCAGTGGATCGATTTGAGCGACGAACGCGCCGAGCTTGGACGAGGCGCCGGAAGGGCAGCGCACGCAATTCTGACTTCTGAACAATGAGGACCCGATGACCTGGACCTACATTACGCCCATTCTGCTGCTGTGCGCTTCCAATGTCTTTATGACGTTTGCGTGGTACGGCCAGCTCAAATTTCCCACCGCGCCCATCGCCTTGCTGATCCCGGTGTGCTGGAGCATCGCGCTGCTGGAATATTGCTTTGCGGTGCCCGCCAATCACCTGGGGGCGCGGGTCTATTCGGCGGCGCAGCTCAAGACCATGCAGGAGATCATCACGCTGCTGGTCTTCGCGCTGTTTTCGGTGACGTACCTGGGTGAAGCGCTGAAATGGAATCACGCCGTTGCGTTCTTGTTTCTCTGCGGCGCGGCGTTCTTTTCATTTCACAAATGGGCTTGAAAGCTCGTTGCCGCGCGCCTCGCCCAAGCTCGGCGCGTTGGCCTAGCTTTTCTTAACGAGCAATAGCGAGTTTAGAAAAGCTGGCCCCTCTCCGAGGCGAAGCCGAGGGAGGCGCCGCGCCAAACGGTCGTCGCACTACGCTGCCGCTAGCGACGGACCGTTTGGTAAAACGCGGCTCTCAGGCTCCGAAAAGCCGCTCATATTCCGCTTCGGGGCCGCCATAGCCGCCATTGGCGGCGTCTTCCAGCCCGGCGCGGTTGAGAACGGTGACAGAGCCGCGCTGGGCGGAGATGAGGCCCAGCCTTTCGAGGTCGCCAAGCGCCGCGGTGACGCCGGGCCGCCGCACCCCCAGCATGACGGAGAGGAATTCATGGGTGAGATAGACCACGGGGCCATCGCTGCGGTCCTGGGCCATCAGCAGCCAGCGCGCCAGGCGTTCGTCGATCTTGTAGCTGCCGTTGGAGAGCGCGGTGAAAGCCATCTGCGTCATCACGGAGTGGCCGTGGCGCAGAAATTCGTTGCGCAGCGAGGGGCTTTTTTCCATCGCCGCCAACAGCTCCTCGGCGCTGATGCGCCAGCCTTCGCCGGCAGACTGCATGAAGGTCTCATTGGGCGAACGCTCCGCCATCAGGATGACGGACAGGCCGGTCATGCCCTCGCGCCCGATCATGCCGACCTCCAGACTGTGATGGCCGGCGCCGGTCACAACCACCGAGGCGAGCCCGCTTTCGGGGAAATAGACATGCTCGATACGGCGGCCGCGCACTTCCAGAAGCTTGCGCAACGGCAGATCGACCAGAGTGAGTCCGGGCTTGAGCAGCGCGAAATCCGCCGGCGGCAGGCGCGCGAGAATCTTGTTGCGAAGTTTTTCGCGGGCACCGTGCACGGAGCGTCTTTCTTTTTTCGACAAGGGCATTTCTCACCGATGCAGACCGGGATTCCGGCGGACTGCGAAAGAGTTAGGCTTCGTGGTGCGGAACACAACGCAAATGTTAGTTCGATTTATAGTGGCGAAATCATACAAAGGCGCGATTGGAAAAATCCGCGCACGCCGGAATTTTGGAAGCCGTTGTTCCGGCTGGGTGAACGCACAAAGGTTCCAAAAACCCAGAAAAATAAGGCTTTTATTGACGCGAAGGTTCCCGTCGCGGCGGCGGACTTTGTTCGTTATCGGACAGAGTTTTCTGCGGCACGCGGAGCATGTGAGCAGGTCCGGTGGGTCCGGAGCATCAGCGTACGGACGCGAAAGCGGCAAACGCCCGGAGCGCCTCCCTCGCTTCGCTCGTGCCGCTACGCTGTCGCTAGGCACTGGGCGAGCTTTTCTAAGCTCGCGTCCGTACGCGTTCCTTGCTGGCGCTCAGAACCTAGGGACCGCCAAGAATAGCAAGGCCCAAGCGGAGGGGTGCGCGGTGGAAAGACTTAATGGTTCGGAACAGGAGCGAGCGACAGCAAAAAAAATCCCGTCCGAGTATTCCCCCGGCGCCTCGCCCAAGCTCGGCGCGTTCGTCGCTCGAAATGGTCCCCCGGACCATTTCGTTGGCCTCCGGCCAACCGCTCCTCACCCACTCGCCCAAGGACTGTCGTGAAACTCCGCCACCGGTCTCAGCGCCACCGGCAGCGCCGGATTGGTTCCGATATAAAGCTCCAGCGTCATCTGGTTCGAGGCTTTGTCCCACACCATCTGGGGGGCGATGCCGCCGGGCTTGCGGAAGGTGGTGCCGTCGAAATCAAACACCCGTGGCGCGACGCCGTCCCAGCCCGAGGCCAGGTCGACGGCCAGCCTGTCGCGCTCCTGCTGCAACTGTTCGGGTTTGGCGCTTTGCAGAGAAGTTATGTCGGGGGCGCTGACCCGCACCTGGCCGTCGGCCCCGACCTCGACCCGCGCCGCCACCAGGGTGCCGCCGCCGGAATAGCCGCCTTCCCAGCGCCCCTGGGGCGGGGCTGGCTTGGAACAGGCCGCCAGGCAAGCGGCCAGCGCCAGAACGGCAGGGGCACGGCGCATCAAATCTCCCGACTCACAAGCGGACTGGCCCGATATTAGGCCAGTGCCAATTGTGGACATACGGGAAATGGGGCCATTGAGGCTTGCCCCGCACCACCCCGGTTGATAGGTGGTGGCGGGCGGCAGCGTCGTGCCGCCGCCGTTTTTCCGGGGTAAGGAGCGGTTGGCTGAAGGCCAACGAAATGATCCGGTGGATCATTTCGAGCGACGAACGCCCCAGCTTCGGCGAGGGGCCGGAAATCTGCCGCTTTCGACTCTCTGGCTTTTTGTACAACACGAGGTACCCAATGCCATTACCCAAGGGTTTTCTTGCCGAGTCGCTCGGCCGCATTCAGCCTTCGCCCACCATCGCGGTGACGACCAAGGCGCGCGAACTCAAGGCGGCCGGGCGGGACGTGATCGGGCTGGGCGCGGGCGAGCCCGATTTCGACACGCCCGACAATATCAAGGAAGCGGCGATCGCCGCCATCCGCCGCGGCGAGACCAAATATACCGCGGTGGAAGGCATTCCCGAACTGCGCGACGCCGTCGCCAAAAAATTCAAGCGCGAAAATGGCCTGGACTACAAACCGTCCCAGACTTTCGTCGCGCCCGGCGGTAAGGCGGTGCTGTTCAACGCCCTGATGGCCACCATCAATCCCGGCGATGAAGTGATCGTGCCGGCGCCTTACTGGGTGTCCTATCCCGATATCGTGCTTCTGTGCGGCGGCACGCCGGTGATCGTGGAATGCGCGCTGGAACAGGGCTTTCGCCTGACGCCCGAAGCGCTGGAAAAGGCCATCACGCCCAGGACCAAATGGCTGATCTTCAACCAGCCCTGCAATCCCACCGGCGCCTGTTACACGGCGGCGCAACTGAAAGCGCTGACCGATGTGCTGATGAAGCATCCCCAGGTCTGGGTGCTGAGCGACGACATGTATGAGCATCTGATCTATGGCGGGTTCAAGTTCCGCACCGTGGCCGAGATCGAACCCGGGCTTTATGAGCGCACCCTGACGATGAACGGCGTCTCCAAGGCCTATGCCATGACCGGCTGGCGCCTGGGCTATTGCGCCGGGCCGGAAGAGCTGATCAAGGCGATGGCGAAACTGCAAAGCCAGTCGTCCACCAATGCCTCGTCCATTTCGCAATGGGCCGCGGTGGAAGCCCTGAACGGGCCGCAGGATTTCATTCCCGGCTTCCAGAAACTGTTCGAGGAACGCCGCGACCTGGTGGTCTCGATGCTCAACCAGGCCAGCTTCATCGAATGCCCCAAGCCGGAAGGGGCCTTCTATGTCTATCCCAGCATCAAAAAGCTGATCGGCAAGAAAACCGGAAATGGCAAAGTGATCGCCAGCGACGGGGATTTCGCCGCCGAGCTGCTTGAGGCCGAAGGCGTGGCGGTGGTGCATGGCGCGGCCTTTGGGATGTCGCCTTTCTTCCGCATCTCCTACGCCACGTCGCTTCAGGCGCTGGAAGAGGCTTGCCGGCGTATCCAGCGCTTCACCGCAAGTCTGACGTAAGCCTTTGTAAACGGCTGGGCCGTTCCCGCCCGCGTCAGCGTAAATGCCCCGTTAGGCATACGCCACTTATATTGGCGATATGTATAGAGTGCGCCCCGGAAGCGTTGCGGCGGTGGCCGCAATCATGATCGCCCTGGCAATGCCGGCGCGGGCGCTGGATTTTGCCTATTCCGGCTTTGGCGATGCCC
>Ga0302320_10018381_pt1 | contig 14097 bp, 12 predicted proteins | sample Bog_T0_3_FD_202130 | JGI IMG/M metagenome (GOLD analysis project Ga0302320, IMG submission 202130) | Peat permafrost microbial communities from Stordalen Mire near Abisko, Sweden - Bog_T0_3 | ecosystem: Environmental > Terrestrial > Soil > Wetlands > Peat | place: Sweden: Abisko, Stordalen Mire... | reverse complement strand
CAGGACGACTCTCATTTGAGATTGACCACCAGAAACCACATGAACTGGGTACCGATAGGTCTTCATTCCCTTAACTTTGACTTCAACAAAATAGTCTCCAAAAGGAATAGAAAAAAATTGATAATCCCCAGTCATCGAAGATTGAGTCTCTGAAATGACTTTCTCGGACGCCCCGCCGAACTCACCAGACTCTGTAGAGTCGCTGGACTGGATCAGCTGTACAGAAGCTCCCCACACAGAAACACCCCCCTCATCCACCACCTGTCCCGTGACTAGCCCTTCAACGCCAGCCCGTGCCGACGAGCACAAGCCCATCTTGACCACAAGAAAAGCAAGAACCAAAAATGAGCTTGATTTCATAGGCCCTTATTGCGAACATTTCGCAATAAGTCAAATAAAAATTTTTCTGGTAAATATCTGATATAAGACCTTCTTATCATCAATAAAAACAGAAACTAGCTAACTCTATGTTGCACATTCAAGGGATCTCAAAACAGTATGGATCCAAAATCTTATTTGAAAACGCAGATGCTCATATTGGGCATCGTTCTCGTATTGCCCTCATTGGCGCTAATGGAGCAGGAAAGAGCACCCTCATTCGGATTCTTCTTGGCCAGGAAATGCCCGACTGCGGGCATGTCTCCAGAGCCCGCCACTTGGCCATTGGAACTCTTGCTCAGGAACTTCCCAAGTTTCACGGAGGTTCCGTCCTATCTGAAGTTCTAAAAATGGATGGGCGCCGAGAAGAACTACTCGAGGCAAAAAAAGAACTTGAAGAACTATTCTCGAAAGAAACTACTCAAGCCATGGGCGATAGCGAGCATCTAGAGGACCTAGAAAGGTATGGTCGTGTTCTCGAAGAGCTGGAATCCATGGACGAGTACCGACTGGAACCCAGGGCAAAAGAAATTTTATTAGGAATGGGATTTAAATCGACGGATTTCGATCGAAACCTCACTGAGTTAAGTGGAGGCTGGCTCATGAGAGTGGCTCTTTCGCGGATCTTGCTGATGGAACCAGATCTTCTATTATTAGATGAGCCGACCAATCATTTGGACTTGGAATCTCTGCTTTGGCTTGAGGATTTTTTAAAGGCATACCGGGGCGCCATGCTTTTAGTCAGTCACGATAGTTTATTTCTGAATCGAATGGTCCATGAGGTTCTTGAAATTGATCAATGCAAACTCTGGATCTACCGGGGCAATTTAGACTCCTATGCTGAGCAAAAGCGACAAAGGATCGAGCTTTTGAGGGCTCAATACGAAGGCCAACAGGCAAAAATTGCAGAAATTGAAAAATTTGTAGAAAGATTTGGAGCAAAAGCCACAAAAGCTAAACAAGCTCAAAGTCGGCTTAAGCAGCTAGAAAAAATGGATCTCATTGAGCTGCCTGAATCCCGATCGACCATTCGATTTCGATTTCCCCCAGCTCCCCATAGCGGAAAAGAAATCATTACAATGAAAAACGCAGGGGTCCGATTTGATCAGAAACTTATTTTCAAGAATCTTAACTGGGTCATCCAAAAAGGATCTCGAATAGCGATCGTTGGAGTGAACGGAGCGGGCAAAACCACTCTCCTGCGACTCCTCAGTGGAAACCTGAGCCCTACCCAGGGCACTGTTAAGTTCGGCCATGAAGTCAAAATGGGTTATTATGCCCAAATTCAAGCTGAAAGTTTGGACTTAAATAAAAGTATTTTACAAGAATTAGAAGCGATTGCTCCAGAGATGCCTATGAGTCAAGTTCGCGCCATAGCAGGAGCTTTTCTTTTTACTGGCGACGCGGTAGAGAAAAAATGCAAAGTCCTCTCAGGCGGAGAAAAAGCAAGAGTTGCATTAGCTAAATTACTTTTATCCCCTTCTAATTTCCTTATTTTAGATGAACCAACCAACCACCTGGACGTTGAATCCCGGGGCGTACTTTTAGAGGCTTTGCAGAATTACACAGGAACCCTTTGTCTTGTCTCTCACGATCGAACCTTTGTTTCCTCTCTCGTCAATTCCGTGCTAGAAATCCTGCCTGCAAAGCAGGAGCAGGAAGGCTCTCAGGCTGTTCAATTTTTGGGAACTTATGAAGATTACCTCGAGCGGAAACTCCAGGAGGTTGCAGAACGAAAGCGAAAATCCTCGACTGACCTTCTTCAAACTCCGGTCAGCACTGAAGGAACCCATGAGACCAAATCATATCCATCGAATAATCAGAAGCGCTCCTGGGAAAGAGAACGGGATCGTCTGGAAAAAGAGATTTCAACGTTAGAAGCAAGGCATTCTGAACTCCTCGCGATTCTTACAGAGTCACAGACTTACCAAGACAAAACAAAGTCCTTAGCACTCCTCGAAGAACAAAGAAACCTTGAAAAGAATTTGAAAAATAAAATGGAACGATGGGAAGAGCTTTGCCACAAGCTTTGATAGTCAACTCCTAGTATACAGCAGCTCTCAAACTACCTCTCACCTCTTTTTCACAAAGTAAAGTTGCAATCCGATCGGTAACCCACTTTGGATTATCCAACTGAGGGCAGTGCCCAACCCCCTCGGGTTCCTCATAGACAACATGAGAGGGAAGGAGTTTTCTAAATTGATCTAAATGTTTTCTCGGAAAAAATTTTTCAGACTTCCCCCAAATAAATAAAGTAGAGGGAAGTTGCTTGAGAACATGAGGAGCAAGGCAAAATGACTGAAACTCAGTACCTTCAATCAGCTCACGTAACCCCTTTCTTTGCATCGACCGCAGAAACGGACGATAAGTAAGCGGAAGATACAATGGGGCACGGTGATAAATCCAAGGAATAAACCTCTTGCTATCTTCAATGGATTGAAATTTCAAAATAGATTTGAATTTGTCCCATTCATCTTGTGACTCAAACCCCCCCGCAGGAGAAATTAAAACCAGGTGTTTCAGACGCTCTGGATTCTCACAAGCATAGCAAAGACTAAGTGCTCCCCCTAAAGAATTTCCGATCAGTACAAATTTTTTTGGGATTACAGCATTGGCCCATTCATAAAATAATTCATAAAAATGATTTGAATCTAAGTATTCTTCTGAATCTGAACTCTGACCATGACTGGGCAGATCCGGTGCCAAAATAGTGTAACCTTTTTTCCAAAGAGGGTTCAACAGCCTAGCAAAGTGTCCTGAACTTGCGCCAACTCCATGAACAAAAACAAGGACTCCTTTTTCTTGAGGATGACGTTTTTCAAAATAGTGCATTTCACAGGACTTCACCCTTAAGCGTCGGCTTCGAAATCCAAACAACCTCAGATAGTAGCCAAGAAGTTGATCATGAGATGGCAGCATACTCATTTTGACTCCACTGTATTTTATAGAATTTTTAGAAAACTAATTATTTTTATAAAGGAAGTTACTTAATGAAAAAAACTCCACTTTTAAAACAGACTATCAATACAAAAAGGTGAATTATTTTTGCACAAATCACTACCCCCCCCAACTATTTTACTGACCTCATCGATTTCGATAGTCAGTAGAGGACGGTATTAACAAAGGTATTGCTTCAATGCAAATATTTCATTAGTCATTCAAATGGGTCTAAGCACCGGAGGTTGAATTTCCAAATTTGCAGATCGACCTGCTGATGTCATAGCAGGGGTAGTGGAATTCATTGCCCGAGAGGCTACCTCTGAGGATCGAATGACACGACTAAATAAGCCTAGATTTGGATCTGAAATAAATCGAATCAAAAGTTTAGTCCAGGACATATGATAATGAAGATTGTTATAAAATTCAGGCGCAATTGCTCGAATTTGAGGAAGTCGTGACCAAGGGACATTCATTAAGTCATGATGCTCATTATGATGACCTACATTAAAAGAAAGAAAATTAAGTGGGCCATAGTAGGAGTAAGTTTCCTGTTTTTCAAAAAGCACATAATGTTCTTGAATCCATCTCGCTCCTACAGGATGCAATCCAATGGAAAAAATACTAGAAAGAGCCAGATAGCCAAAAGCACCCCATCCAGAAAAATAGGTAACTGCTATTAAGAAGCTAAACTCTGAAACCCAATTAAGAAAAACCCAACGATTGAAAAACTCAATTCCTTTGAGATAAGGCACTCTCAGGAGTTGCGGCAGGAAGTAACAAAGGTACCAAAGAGCTTTACGAAAGGATGAATTACCTGCCCATTGAACTTCAAAAGGCCTCGGAAGATCAGCATCGCGATCCAGATCTCCTTGATACAAATGGTGTTTAATATGATAAATACGAAAAGAAATGGAAGACGGAAAAATAATTGGAATATTTGCAAAAATTTGTAGCAAACTATTAGCAGCACTGCCTCTAAAAACTAAGTTATGAGTGCAATCATGAATGAGTGCCCAAAGCGCATGGTTTGCAAAAGCACCCATGCAATAAGCTGCAAGCAAAACGAGCCAAACAGAAGAATGCCCCAGACTGATTGCCATCGCTACCTGAAACAAAACAATTCCAAAAACGTATCCTGCCGTTGAAGGTGTATTTCCAAACAACTTCTTCACTTCCGGATGAGCTTTTAGGAGCTGTTGAGTACGTGCAAAATGAGGTTCTGCGTAATCAACCTGAATCATTTCAAATTTTCTCACAACTTTTCCCTTCTCTAGCTTGAAATGCTTGGGTTTTGCCTGAAAATGACTACTCAGGACAGCAAAAGAATAGTATGTTGCTTTGATTCGAAATTCAATGAGGCATTATGAGTTGGGATTCAATTTTTTTTAAAGGCTGGGCCAAACCGGGCCCCTCCATACCGAGACAAAATGTCTCATCATTAGCTGAAACTTCTGGAGAGATCTCTTCAGAAGTTTCTATCGACGCTCTGTGCGGCCATTTTCGGATTTTCCAACTTAAGAAAGGGCATCGATTTTCTACCGACGACCTGCTCACCGCCTGGTACGGCACCAGCTGGTGCCCCAGTGCCCGAACTGCTCTGGACTTAGGAAGCGGCACCGGATCAGTAGGTATGATTTCAGCGTGGAGACTACAGGGAACTCGCTTTACCACGATTGAAGCGCAGGAAGTGAGTGTCCAATTAGCAAGGAAATCCGCACAAATGAATGGAATTACGGATCGATATGAAATTCGACAGGGTGATTTTCGAGATCCGGCTCACCTTGCACCCAGCGAAAAATTCGACCTCATCCTGGGAAGCCCACCTTACTTTCCCTTGAACTCAGGAATCCTAGGAAATCATCCCCAGAAAGTCGCTTGTCGATTCGAAGTGCGAGGATCCATTTCAGACTATTGCCAGGTGGCTTCTGAACACTTAAGCTGGGGAGGGCTTTTTGCATGCGTTTTTCCAATCCAACCCCAGGATCAAGCACAACGAGTCACGCAAGCTGCCCAAAAAGCTGGCCTGACTTTGCTGCGTCAAAAACCGATTATTTTCAAGGAAGGATCGCCGCCCTTACTATCCCTATTTGCCATGACAAAGATGGAACATCTGCCTGAAACTTTTAGAAATCAGACTTGGGTTGAATCCCCACTCATCATTCGTACAAAATCGGGGTCACCGCATCCAGAATATGCGGCTCTCAAATTATCGGTAGGGCTGCCTCCAACCTAAATCAGTACTACCCCCCTGCGACTCAGAGCCTGTTTTATTTCTTCCCAAATCTCTTATTAAACACTGCATTGAGCTTATCGCCAAATGCAGCTGGAGAAAAAGGTTTTACCACATAATTGTCCACTCCAGCAGAAATCGCTTCGGACACCTGACTCATTTCTGATTCCGCAGTAACCAATAAAAATGCCACCGTGTTATAATGAGGATGCTTTCTGCAAAACGATAGCAGTTCTAAACCTGACATATTAGGCATGTTCCAATCGCTTACGATGAATTGAACAGGTTTTTTTTCAGCTAAAGTCTTTTCAAGGATTTGCATCGCAACATTGCCATCACTGGCCTCAACAATCTGGGTAGCTCCCAAACCTCGAATTTGACCAGCAACTACTTTTCGCATCGTTGCCATGTCATCCACCACCAAGAACCTTAATTCCGCATAAGTAGCCATATTTACTCACTTCTCCCCTAGGATGTGGTTTCTCTTTCGATTTTAATCTAAATTTAAATAAAAACAAATGATAAACCGAATCAAATTTATTTATGCCTTGAGTCATGTTTTTAGTTCGAAACCATTCAGCCTTTAGAAGGCAAAACAACGGGTTTGTTCACATGACCAGCAAAGATAATTGAATTAGATCCTCTGTGACGAATAAAAAACAAAAAAGGATGATCCGCTCGAAAAACACCTACTGAAGAGGAACCTGAGTTACTGATGGAAGCCAAATTTCGTGAAATACTTGCTCCCCCGTGCGAAATAGCTTCTGACCCCTCTTCGTCAGTATTGATAGAGGTTTGATGAATCAATGAGCTAATGAATAAGTTTTTAGTTCCATCCATCCCAGAAAAGTCAGCCGTCTCCAGACTAAATGGATCGGAAATTCCCATTGCTTTCAACTGCTCTTTCAGATCCAAATTAAACTCAAAATCAAATTTCGGGAGTAAAACCTGAACCACTTTAACACTCAATTCTGTAATCCATTGATCCAAGCTTTCCACCTTGAGCGAATTTTCAAATGATCCCAAGTCCTCTTCCGAGTTTGGAAGCAGGATCACCATTGAAATTTCGCCATCAAGATAGGGAATCTCCAAAATCTGCATTTCTGAAGTTTTCAAATAATTAAAAGGTCCTGTTTTTCGCATAAACGGGACTTTTATTTTTCCTGCAGACTGAGTAGCAAACTGGCCTTCATGAGTTTCGGACCTATCAAATGGGGAAACCCAATTTCCTTTAAAGTAGAGTGTACTTGTCAGCATCATCCGAATAAAAGGATCATTAAAGGTCCCCAACGAGCCTAAGGTATCTTCGGTGATCATACTCTTAATTTTGCCTTGAGTTCGCTCAGCAACCCAGCCATTCACCCGGTCTTTAACAAAATCTGGAGATTTGGAAAAGTCCGACATCCAAGGGCGAACCCCGAAAGACTTTTCATGGGCATCCATGTATTCCTCATTTAAAGGAAAACCTAAATGAACCCAGATCCGATTGGCCATAAATAGCTTGTAGAGGGGTTCTTTCTTAGAAATCCAAGGTTCCGGAGCCTTCCCTAACTGTTTTTGCGTTTTACCTTTCGCACCTAGAGCAGCCATCCCCAGTGCAAAGCGGACTGCATAAGGAGAGAATAGAAAATTATCTTCACTCTGAGATTTAGCCAACCCTTTGAATAGTTTTAAAGAAAACTCGGCACCAGGATTCTGGGCAAAAACCATAGGATTAACTAACGACATTACCATCAAAAGACACCAAAAAAACCGATTCAGGCTCATCCTCTGATTTTAAACTGCTTTCTGCCTTTCGTAACTGGGTAAGAATTTCCTAGGAACTCAAACCACCCCTTTCAGGCAAGTTTTCAACCGCTCTCGAGCCACCCGACCATAGAGCCCCTTTCGCCTCCACCAAGCCGACGGATGGGGAATTTTTACTCCAAGACGATCCGTGACTTCTTCTGTACTTAAAGCCTGCAAAACAAACCATTCAGCATCATTACCCAGGCAATGGATCACCGCTTGACCTAAAGAGGGATGGCGTAATCTTGCCCCAAGCGACAAAATAGCGGATTGAACTGCCTTTGATTTCTTTAGTTTCTTATAGGAATGCTCGCCGCTGAGCTTGCAAAAACCTAAATTCTCAATAGGCGCTGCCTCTGGAAAAAGTCTCCCTACTTTAGGATCCAGGGGAAATTGAACCGCATTGACAATCGCTAATGAATACTGCGAGCAAACCCTTAAAAGCTGCTTTAATTCTACGTCAGAATTACGTTGTTCTTCCAAAATTTCAGTCAGAAGGCCCCACCACTGCCTCCCGGCGGCTCCGCACAAAGGACGACGGTGATCCATTGCCTCAGACTCTACCTCGCTCACATGTGGAGACTCCGCAACAAAAACCACCCGAGGCACTTTTTTTCTTAATTCCTTTCGATTTTCCGGACTGAGATCCGGAACCAAGTATCTAGGATTTGGATTTGAGTGCAAATGATGAAAACCTTTGATTTCTGACGCGCCCTGCAGCATAGATCTCCCTTATGAGCAGCATGGATTCCCAAACACCCTCTCAAACCACGCAAAAATCAAATAACACCATTCAAGCACTTCGCCAATCTGAGCATCAAAAAATCAAAATTGCCGTTACCGATATCGATGGAGTTCTTCGTGGAAAGTACCTTGAAAAGGAAAAGTTTCTTTCTTCCACTGAAAATGGATTGGGGTTTTGTAGCGTTATCTTTGGGTGGGATTCTCATGATGTCTGTTACGATAATTCATCCTATACTGGCTGGCACACAGGATATCCTGACGCTCTTGCTCGAATAGACTTGGGAACCTATCGAAAAATCCCTTGGGAAAATCAGCTTCCCTTTTTCTTAGCAGATTTTGAGTCTGAACCAGGCAAACCCCTCCCCATTTGTCCGAGACAGTTGCTAAAAAAAACGATTCACAAAGCAAATCAATCCGGCTACCGCCCCCAGTGCTCACTGGAATTTGAGTGGTTTAATTTTAAAGAAACCCCTCAAACTCTCGCTCAAAAAAATTACCATTCGCCAGAACCCATTACTCCTGGCATGTTTGGCTATTCCATCTTACGCTCCAGCCTGAATCAACCATTCCTATCAGCTCTGATGGACGAACTAAGAGCATTCGGAGTCCCCATTGAGGGACTTCACACTGAAACCGGTCCCGGAGTTCTTGAAGCTGCCATTGTCTACTCAGACGCGCTGGAAGCAGCCGACCGCGGAGTGCTTTTCAAAACAGCATCAAAAGAAATAGCCTATCGGTTTGGAATTATGCCTAGTTTTATGGCAAAGTGGCACTCGCAACTTCCTGGCTGCAGCGGCCACACCCACCAAAGTCTTTGGAATACATCAGGAAACCACAATCTTTTTTATGATGAAAGAGATCCTCTTAAAATGAGTTCCCTTTTTAAGAGCTATTTGGCCGGGCAGCTATTCTGCCTTCCTGAAATTCTTCCCTTTTTTGCACCCAACGTAAATAGTTATAAACGACTAGTCGATGGCTATTGGGCTCCCACTCGCCCCACATGGGGAGTGGACAATCGAACCACCGCCTTCCGAGTGATCCCTGGAAGCTCCAAATCAACCCGTTTGGAAACAAGGGTCCCCGGATCAGACGTGAATGCCTACCTGGGTGTTGCCGCCTGTATTGCAAGCGGAATGTATGGAATTGAGAAGAATCTTGATTTAAAGCAATCCGCTGTTCAGGGAAGCGCATACACCTCGAATACCCCTCGCCTTCCTCGAAATTTGCAAGAGGCCACTCAAAAGTTAGCGGAGTCTCGAATCGCTCGAGAGCTTTTTGGAGAAGAATTTGTAGACCATTTTATCAAAACCCGTGCGTGGGAATGGCGTCAGTTTCAAGACTCAGTCACCCACTGGGAGTTGCAGCGGTATTTTGAGATTATTTAGCAAAATTTATGATCGAAATGACTTTGTAGAAAGCAGGTTTCCTATGAATCCCACTCGTTTCAGTTTTCCCACCTTAATCCATTTTGGAGCAGGCGTTCGATTTGGGGTAAAAGACTATTTAAAATCTCATCATCTGGATCGTCCTCTGATCGTGACAGATCGTGGAATAGTGGGACTCCCTTTTTTTCAGGCATTTTTAAATCCGCTAATGGATGGGAAATTAGAGGTGCAAGTTTTTTCTGAAATTTGGGGTAATCCAACCGAATCTCAAGTCATCCAAGGTGTGCGATCCTTCAAAGACCATCAAGCCGATTGTATCATAGGCCTAGGAGGAGGTGCAGCACTAGACGTGGCAAAAGCCATTGCTTTGATGACCCATCATCCAGGGAACCTTTTTGATTACGAGGACGAAAAGCCTGGAGCGCTTCCAATCAATGGTCCGATTCCGTTCTGGATAGCCATACCCACCACTTCAGGAACAGGAAGTGAAGTGGGTCGGAGTGCTGTCATTTCCGATAACGAGACTCATATTAAGAAAATTATTTTTTCCCCACTACTGCTCGCACGAGCAGTATTTGCCGATCCTGAAACAACGCTAGACCTTCCTCCGAAAGTAACCGCTGCCACAGGAATCGATGCCCTCACCCATTGCATCGAAGCCTATCTTGCAAAGGGGTATCACCCTATTTGTGACGGTATTGCCCTTGAGGGCATTCGCCTTGCCGGAGAAAGTCTTAAAAAAAGTGTTTTAGAACCCCATGATTTGAGTTCACGGAGTTCCATGATGATGGCCTCCATGATGGGAGCTATTGCATTTCAAAAGGGCTTAGGACTTACTCACTCTTGCGCCCATGCCCTCTCCACTGTTTCAGACCTCCACCACGGGCTTGCCAACGGACTTATCATCAATCATGCATTGCCTCATAATATCTCTGCCGCACCTGATCGTTTTAAAAACATGGCCTCTACCCTGGGCTTGCAAGACCAAAGTGGGAAAGGATTCATTCGCTGGTTAGAAAATCTTAAGATGGACATTGGAATTCCTAATCGTCTTTCTGATGCGGGAGTTTCCAAAGATCTGATCGTTCCGCTCTCTGCGCTTGCCTTTCAAGATAGCTGCCATTTGAGTAACCCCCGGGAATGCAAGCAGGAAGACTTTATTCGAATTTTTACGGAAGCTGCCAGTTGAGGTCGCGTGCATGCTCAAAATTGGAATTTCCTGCTGTTTTTTTCATCCAGACCCTCATAGGTCTATTTTTAAAGGAAAAACTCTCTACTACATCGAGCAATCGATGGCCCATTGGGTGAATTCTGGGGGAGCACTTGCATGGATGATCCCCCCGGTAAAACCCCATTCGCCGATCCAGCAACGGGACCTGATCCATGAAATGGACGGACTCATTCTGCATGGGGGCGCAGATGTTTCTCCTAAAAGTTACGGACAAACTCCCCTTCGCCCAGAGTGGGCTGGCGACGAAATTCGAGATCAATTTGAAATTGAACTTTTCAGGGAATTTCTCGCACAACAAAAGCCAGTCCTGGGGATATGCCGAGGAGCTCAACTGATGAACGTTGCCTGTGGAGGCACCCTCTATCAAGACATCCCCACTGAACTTCCGGAAGCACTCACCCATCGAGACGGTGAAAGCTACGACAAAAATTTTCACCCAATAAGACTAGCTCCTCACAGTCGACTCCAGGAACTTTACCCGCAATGTAACTCCCTTCAAATTAATAGTGTCCACCATCAAGCAATCAAGAAACTTGGCAACCATCTCCAGGCAGAGGCTTGGTCCGATCCTGATGGGATCATTGAAGCCATTCGATTAGAATCAAACACCTTTGCCTTCGCTGTTCAGTGGCATCCGGAATTCCAGGATCCCTTAAATACTTCCTTATTGAAAAGTCAGCCCCTTTTGGAAGACTTCTTAGATTTTGCTCGAAAAAGAAAGGAAAACCATGCTCCAAGTCATTAATCCTGCCACAGGTTCATTATTAAAAGAAATTCCAACCGATGACTCTCACTCCATTCAAAAAAAATTTTGTTCTGCTAAAAAAGCTCAGTCTGATTGGAATATTACCCCACTAGAGGAGCGACTCGTTATTCTGCGTCGGTTTCGAGATCTCCTTCAAGCAAAAACCCAGGACCTTGCTACAATATTGAGCAGTGAAGTGGGAAAACCGATCTATCAATCCAGAAATGAGCTCAAGGGAGTCATCCCAAGAATTGATTTTTTTTTAGAACACACTCCGAAGGTAATGAAAAATGAGACTGTCTTTAAAGATCCCGCTCAAAATCTTGAAGAAACAATCAGCTTTGACCCTTTAGGAGTGATTGTTAATATTTCTGCTTGGAACTACCCCTATTTTGTTGGATCCAATGTTTTTGTTCCTGCTTTGCTCACCGGCAATGCGGTTCTGTATAAACCTTCTGAATATGCCCCTAGCACAGGCTTATCGATTGAGGCCTTACTTTCTCAAGCAGGCCTGCCTCCTCATGTTTTTACTACCCTGATAGGAGATGGGCTCATAGGAACGGAGCTGCTCAGCCTTCCTACTCAAGGTGTATTTTTTACGGGTTCTTATGCTACAGGCAAAAGGATTGCTGAACAAGTGGCAGGCCGAATGATTAAAACTCAGTTGGAATTAGGAGGAAAAGATCCCATCTACGTTTGCAATGATGTTGACATTCAGAACGTAGCTGAAGCAGTGGCAGACGGAGCTTTTTACAATACAGGTCAAAGCTGTTGCTCTGTAGAAAGAATTTATGTTCATCAAGCCATTTATGATGGATTTGTAGAATCATTTATGAATACGGTTAGATCCTTTCAAGTGGGTGACCCTTTTGATGAAAACACTTATATCGGACCGCTCACTCGATCCGCCCATCTACGGTACCTGGAGCACCAAGTCTTTGATGCAAAATCCAAAGGCGCAAAGCTTCTATGTGGTGGGAAAAAAATGAATCGACCTGGCTTTTACTTTGAGCCCACCGTTCTCACTCAAGTCAACCACACCATGGAGCTGATGAAGGAGGAAACTTTTGGCCCAGTCATCGGCATTCAAAAAGTTTCTGACGACAAGGAAGCCCTCAGGCTCATGAACGACACCCAATATGGTCTGACTGCAGGAGTCTATACGCGCGACCAGTACCGAGCGCAAAAGATTCTTTCTCAAATCCATTCGGGCACTGTTTATTGGAATTGCTGCGACCGAGTCAGTCCTAGACTTCCTTGGACAGGCCGGGGCTATTCAGGAATGGGCTCAACACTATCGCACTTTGGAATTCAGACCTTCGTTCAACCCAAGGCTTGGCATTTGCGGACAATTTGATCTACAATGCTAGGATCTGCCAAAGTACTCACATCTCCTAGGCTGTCGAATTGCCCAGAAGCAATTTTCTTCAGAATTCGCCTCATAATTTTTCCACTCCGAGTTTTTGGCAATCCTGGAACCCAATAAATTTTTTGAGGTGTAGCTAAATGACCGACTTCCTTGCGAACCACTTCAATCAGCTCTTTCTTGAGGGCCTCCGAGCCTTCTAAGTGTCCTTTGATCACTACAAAAATATGAATCGCCTCCCCCGTGATGGCATCAGCAACTCCCACAGCTCCTGACTCAACCACCGTTGCGTGAGTGATACAAGCCGACTCAATTTCTGCTGTCCCTAACCGGTGACCTGACACTTTGATCACATCATCCATGCGACCAGTCACCCTATAATAGCCATCCTGGCCTCGAGACGCTCCGTCGCCGGTAAAATAATAACCTGGAAATTGGGTAAAGTAAGTTTCGTAAAAACGTTTGGAATTCCCGTAAACACTGTTCATCTGCCCAGGCCAGGATCGGGCAAGCACTAAAGCTCCAGCCCCCTCCCCTTCGATGCGATTGCCCTGTTCATCTAAAATCAAAGGTTCGATCCCTGGAAGCGGAAGGGTGGCACTCCCGGGTTGCGTTGGAGTGATTCCAGCAATGGGAGAAATCAAAACCCCCCCGGTCTCCGTTTGCCACCAGGTATCTACAATGGGACATTTGCTTTTTCCAATCAATTGATCGTACCACCGCCACGCCTCAGGATTCATAGGCTCTCCCACCGTACCTAAAACTCGAAGCGAGCGAAGGGATGAATCCGTAGCGTAGTGATCTCCAGCACTTGCCAAAATCCGTATCGCTGTCGGAGCACTGTAAAAAATATTGACCTGATATTGGTCCACTACTTTCCAAAATCGACTGGGATCAGGATGAGTGGGAGTACCTTCGAACATCAAGGAAGTAACCCCCCAAGAAAGCGGGCCATAAATCAAATAAGAATGCCCTGTAATCCATCCCACATCAGCAGTACACCAATAAACATCCTCCTCCTGAGGCTGAAACACGAGACCAAAGGTATAGGTCACATAAGTCAGGTACCCTCCCATGGTATGAAGTACCCCCTTTGGCTTTCCCGTGCTTCCAGAAGTATAAAGAATAAAAAGTGGATCTTCAGCAAGATGGCTTTTTGCTGGGTAGGACGTATAGACCTATTCAAAAGTATTGCAATATTAATAAATTATGTTAGCTTGGCTTGATGAGCCGAAAGCATAGCAACTTAGATCTTCGAACGCGAGCTATTCAAGCAATTTCTGATGGGCA
>Ga0302320_10018379_pt1 | contig 14098 bp, 12 predicted proteins | sample Bog_T0_3_FD_202130 | JGI IMG/M metagenome (GOLD analysis project Ga0302320, IMG submission 202130) | Peat permafrost microbial communities from Stordalen Mire near Abisko, Sweden - Bog_T0_3 | ecosystem: Environmental > Terrestrial > Soil > Wetlands > Peat | place: Sweden: Abisko, Stordalen Mire... | reverse complement strand
TACCGGCCCCGTCGCGGCGCAGCCCCGCGGAGGCGCTCGGGCCGAAGGCCCGCCGAACCGTGCAGTCGATCCTCGATAATGCTCGCGAACTGTTCCTCGATCGCGGCTACGTCAGCACCTCGGTCGAGGACATCACCTCAGCCGCAGGGGTTTCCCGCGCGACGTTCTGGACGTACTTCGCCACCAAGCAGGACGTCCTTCGTTCGCTGGGTGAGAACGTCGAGGAGGAGGGCCTCGCGATCGCGCGGGAGTTCGCCGAACTGCCGGCCGGAGCCTCACTCGACGAGGTCACCGGTTGGGTTAGAGCCTACCTCCGATTCTTGGATACTTACGGCGCCTTCATCAATGCGAGCTTTCAGGCTGGCTATACCGACCCGGAACTTCGACAATGGCAGCTCGCTACTGAGATGGGAGGCGCAGAGACCTTAGCCAAAGGGCTGCTGCATCTACAGGGCGGGAAGGCAACCCCCGGCGTCGACCCCACCATCCAGGGCCTCAGCATTCTGTCGATGCTCGAACGATTCTGGTATCAGTGGCGCGTCGGCGGCCTGGACCTCGACGAGGACGCTGTCGCCCGCAGTATGGCCCAATTGATCTGGGGCGCAGCACAGAAGCAGCCTGTCGCCAAGCCACGGTCAACGCACACCCAGGAGCGGCGCGCCGGCGCTAAATAGTTCTAGCCTTCGGTCAAACCGGCAGCCATGATGCTCGATACGGCCCACAGCCCCGCCGTCATCGCCCCATCCACCGTCAGCGTCTGACCGTTGACATACTCGGCATCGTCGCTGCACAGGAACGACACCATTCCGGCGATATCACGTTCGTCGCCCAGCCGTTTGGCAGGGATGATCCGACCGAGATCCGCCAACAGCGAAGGTGGCAGCAACTCGTACGTCTTACCCATGTCGGTTATGCCCGATGCGATTCCGTTGACCCGGACACCGCTGCCCGCCAGTTCCATGGCCGCGACCCGAGTGACCATGTCTAGCGCAGCTTTACTTGCCGCGTATGTGCCGAGGAACGGCGCCGGATGTGATCCGCCGATGCTGCTCATGTTGACGATGACACCCCAGCCGCGCGCACTCATACCCGCTCCGAACGCTCCGATCAGCGCGATGGGGGCGAACACGTTGATCTCGAACACACCGCGCCAGTTGGCGAGATCGGCGCCGACGATGCCCGCCCACTGTTCCTCTGCGGCAGCATTGTTGATCAGGATGTCCACTGAGCCGGCCTGCTCGGTCAGTGCCGATAATTCGGCTTGGTGTCCCAGGTCTGCCGCGATGACACGAGCGGTCCCACCCGCTTCTTCAATCTCACGCGCAGTCGAGCGAAGCGGCGCATCCTGGCGTCCGACCAGAACTACCGTTGCGCCGTCGGCTGCCAGCTTGACTGCAGTGGCTCGCCCCAGCCCCCGTCCGGCGCCGGTGATCAGAGCAGTCCGCCCCGTCAAAGGGTGATCCATCTACCAACCTCGTTTTCGCTCGAGCCGGTTTTCGACGTGCTTCGGTGCTCGGCGCGTTATGGCACGACTGCACTCGCCGGACCGGCGATCCAGCGGAGCGCCATCAGGGGCAGGATCGTTTCGGTGAGGAAGAGGGCGTTGACGACAACTATCCAGGAGATCAGGACGGCGATCTGGCCCGGAGCTTTCCTGGTTACCATCCGGGCGAAGACCTCGAAGGCGTCGTCGCCGTTCTTGTTCCTCCAAGTCAGCGCGAAGACCGCCGACACCATGAACGGTACCTGTTCCAGGATCGGCCACAGCAACGGGAAATGGCCATAGCCAACGGCTATCGAAGGGCCAAATGCGTACTGGTACTGCCACCATCCGAATCCGTGCGCAGCGCCCTCCAGCGCCAGATCGAAAATGTAGAAGAGGGAGAATGCCAACGCGGCCGTGGTGAGGTATGGGTTGCGGTGTGGCCATTGCTGCTGCACCCGGGCCGACGCCGCCTGCAAAGCCAGGAAGAAAGTGGTGTAGAAGAAAACATAACCCGGCAGGAACCACCAGCACCGCACGGGTGAGGTCCAGACGGTATCGCCCCACTCGTAGGTTGCAAACCTCGGGCTATAAAGCAGATACGTTCCCCAGTCGCCGTATGTCTCCTGCCAGAAGGCAGAACCGGTCGCGACGACCATGAGGAACAGTTGACTCAACTTGCCTGATTGAACCGATTGCACCACACCGATGATCAGCAGCGTGACCGCGATTACGGCCATCGCCAGCTCCCACGCCTCGCTGCCGGCCGGATTGTCGAGTGTTCCTCCACTGTGCCCGGCGGCGTAGAGAAGAACCGCGGTGCCCAGAATTGCCATGAGGTAGCCGGGGGCGGCCCGACGTAAAGAAAACTCCGACTTGCCCCCTCCGTCTTGGTCTTCGATTGATTCGGTTGTGGGCGAATCTGATTGCGTACTCATCGTGAACCTCGCGGGAGTTGTGGTTGGTTCGTAGATGTGTCTGGGTGACGTTTGCAGGCTTCCTGCGGTGCGGTCACGAGTTGACGACGGTGTTGCCCAGGCCGACGTAGCCGAGCCCGGCGGCCGATGACGTTTCGGTTCCGCGAAGCCGGGCGATCAACCGGCCGAGATTTGTTGCGGAGTCTCCGGCCAGCGATAGATCACCTGCCGCCGCGTGGTCGATGAGGATCAGTTCGTCCAGCCCGGCGTCGATGTACGGTTGGAGCCGGTCGGCAACGTCGTCGGCGGTGCCGCTCAGGTGGCCCACCGCTTTGACGGCTTCCGGGCTGACCTTGCGAGCTTCGGTGAAGAATTCTTCCCTGCTCATCCGCTCTGGCACGAGGTGGCGGGCGTATCCGTAGGTCGGTCCCGCGGGATGGGTGAAGCCGTGCTGATCCCAGTCGCTTCCTTGGGCGCAGCCGTAAATGTAGGTGTTCCAGCGCAGATAGTCGTCATGGGCGAGGCGATCCAAGACATCAGAGTCGTCGTGCATCAGCACCATGCACACGGCAGCAAAGCCCAGCTTGTCGGGGTCGCGACCGTGCTTTTCTGCGGCCGCCCTGACGCGCGCGACGTCTTCGGCGAACTGGTCGACACCACCCTGACAGAAAGCTGGCAATACGGTCATCATGCCGTCGTAGCATTCGCCGATCAGATCGATGTTGTCCGAGGATGATCCGCAGGCCGCGTAGATCCGCGCGGTCTGGTCGCCGTACTGGGTGAGGTCCACGACCCCACCCTTCATCGAATACCTCTCTCCATCGTAATAAATAGGTTTGCCGGGGTTGTCGAGTATCGCCCGGATGATGCGCGAGGCGTCTTTGAACTTCGCCGTTGCGCCAATCCGCGGATGTCCATACTGCAAAAGGTTTTTCGCTTCGGAGACGCCCAAGGCCGTTGTCGTGCGGCCCTTCGATATGTGATCCAGAGTGAGGATCTGCTGAGCGAGGCGGGTCGGAGCATTCCTGACGGTGTCGATCGCGGCGATGGTCAGACCGATTCGCTCGGTTTTCTGCGCGGTCAGCGCGGCCAGCGTCAAAGCGTCGTAGAAACCGTGCTGCTGCTTCCACATCTGCGCGATCCCGAGCTCGTGGAACGCCGAGTTGGGCACGTTGCCAGACATCTGATCGGTGAACGCAACCACGTCCAGGCCGAAAGCCTCACAGAGCACCGCCTGCTCGACGGCCTCCTCAATCGGGGGGAAGAAGCTGCCGTAAACGCCGACCTTCAAATCACGACTCATCTCGATGGCCTTTCTGTTTTGGACGCCACCGGCGGCCCGGCGTCGGGCAGCGTCGCTCCTATGGGTTGCGTGGGTGTAAAGGTTGCGGGCAGCGTCGAGTAACCGTTGACCTGTCCAAGCGACGGGTAACGTTCCGCCCGCGACACGTCGGCGCACAGGTCCGGCAGCCGGCTCAGTGTCGTGACGAGCACTTCCTGGAACTGCACCCGTCCCAGATTGGATCCGAGACACCGGTGCGCACCCAGCCCGAATGCCTGATGCCGGTTGGGTTTCCGGTCAAGCTGGACCTCTTCGGGCGCCTCGAACACACTGTCGTCCTGGTTCGCCGACGCCCACGACAACAGCACCCGGTCGCCGGGGCACAGCGACTGGCCGGCCAACTCCGTTGCGTTTGTGACCGTCCGCGCCAGCGCGGGGGCCGGCGAAACCCAACGGAGGAACTCTTCCGTCGCTGTCTTCAAGTAGGCCGGCTCGTCGACGAGTCGCCGCGCATCGTTGGGATGGTCGGCGAGCCACGCCAGGCTGTGGGACAGCAGGCCGGTGCTGGTGTCCACTCCTCCGATGAGTTGGAGGAAGCAGATCTGAATGCATTCTTCTTCGGTCAGCGGCCGACCCTCGATTTCGGCGTTCGCCAAGAACGTCAGTAAGTCGTCGCGGGGTTCATCCTTGCGGGCCTTAAGTTCGACGGCGATTTCGCCAAGGATGGTGAACAGGCCCTCGATTGCCCGGGTATACATGTCCGATCCTGGTACGGCCCAGGAGATTTCGTGAAACGGGGTGGCGACCCGCTCCCATCCCTCCAAGGGCAGGCCCAGCAGGCTCATCGTCAGCATCGCCGGCACCGGGCTCGCGATGTCGTGGACGATGTCGAGCTCACCTTTTTCACAGACCCGGTCGATCATCACGTTGGTCACCCGCCGCAGGAACGGGCGCCACGGCTCGGCCGCCGTTGGCGAGAACAGGGGGTTGAGCAACTTCCGGTACTCCGTGAACAGCGGCCCGTCCACTTCCAGCGGGATTAGGCGGAGCGGCGCAGACGGGATGGCGGTGCCCTTGCCGCCGTCCCTCTCGCCGGCAATGTCGTTGTCCGAAGAGAACGTGACATCGTCGAGCGCAGCTTCCCGCACGGCGTCGTAGCTACTAGCCACCCAGTACCCCTCATGCGCATCGGTCCATGCGACCGGGCAGCGTTTCCGTAGGTCGGCGGTGACCTCTCGCCACCCATCGGCGTATTCCGCGGAGTGGTGATCGAAATCGACTATGGGCTTTTCGCTGGTCTTGTCGTTGACAGTCATGTCTGAACCTTTGCGACTGGTGGGCCGGCTAGAGGGCGACGTGAATGTTCTTGGGGCGGGTGAACTCTCGAATGCCGTCTCGGCCGCCGAGGCGTCCCCATCCGCTTTGCTTGACGCCGCCGAACGGCGCAGAGGTGGGTATTCCGAGGAATCCGTTGACCCAGATGTTTCCCACGTCCAGCGCCGCGGCGACGCGGTGGGCGCGCTTGAGATCGGCGGTCTGGATGTAGCCGGCCAATCCGAACGGGCTGTCATTGGCGATGCGGACGGCTTCGTCCTCGTCATCGAACGGCAGCACGGCGACGACGGGCCCGAAGATCTCGTCGCGGGCGAGCGTTGTGGAGTTGTCGACGTCGGCGAATACCGTTGGCGCGATGAAGTACCCGTCCGCGAGATCGCCACCGAGACGTTCGCCGCCGCAAACCAACCGGGTGCCACTCTTCTTGGCGGTGTCGATGACCCCCATGATCCTGTCGGCTGCGGGTTCGCTGACCACAGGGCCAAAGAATGTCGACATCACCAACGGATCGCCGACTTCGAGTCCCGAGAGGATTCCGCTGATGAGTTGCAGCACGTCCTCGTAGACGGACCGTTCGACAAGGACCCGGGTGCCATTGATGCAGCCCTGGCCGCTGCCCTGCATGCCGAGAACACCTTGCAGCGCAGCGTTGCTCAGATCGGCGTCGGCGAAGATGATGTTGGCCGACTTGCCGCCGAGTTCCAGCGCCACTGGTTTGAGCGTGCTCTGCGCGGCGGCGAGCACTTTCTGCGCGGTCGCGCCGCTGCCGGTGAAGTGAACCTTGTCGACGCCGGGGTGGCGGACCAATGCATCGCCGCCCGCGGGTCCCGCGGTGACGACGTTGACGACGCCGGGCGGAAATCCGGCTTCCAGGAACAGCTCACCCAGCCGGATCGCGGCGAACGGCGCGAGCTCCGGCGGTTTGAGGATCACGCAGTTACCTGCGGCCAGGGCGGGCGCCAGGGTCATCCCGGCGGCATACACCGGCCCGTTCCACGGGATGATGATCCCGACGACGCCGTAGGGCTCTTCTAGCGTGTAGTCCAGTGCAGGTGCCGGCCATGTCGGGATCACGTCGCCACCGATCTTGTCCGACCAGCCGGCGTTGTAGGAGAACGCGTCCGCCGCCGCGCCGGGCCCGAGTGCGGCCGCGAAGTACGGGAAACCGTTGTCGATCTGCGAGATCGCGATGAGTTCATCGGCGTGCTGCCGCAGTAGTTGTGCGTACCGCAGCAGCGCCTCACGGCGCTGATCCACCGGCGTCGCCCGCCAGTGAGGCAGAGCACGCCGCGCCGCGGTCACGGCGAGGTCGATCTCGTGGGCACCGGCGAGCGCCACTGCGACTGTTGGCTTGCCGGTGGCGGCGTACTTGTGCTGGAACTCGCCGCCGCTGCTGTCGGCGACGTGGTCCTCGCCGATCAGCAGGCCGGACTGAGGCAGGACGGACAGGTCGGGTTCAAGTACAGCCATGTTCGGCCTCCTCAAAGTCTCGCGTTGAAACCGGCATCGACAGGCAGCGTCACGCCGGTCACGTACCTGCCTTCATCGGAGACCAACCAGGCGACCGCGTTGGCGACGTCCACCGGCTCCAACGCAGGCACGGGGAGCAGGTTGCGCATCCGGTCGGCGATTTCGGGGTGGTGCGACACCCACGATCCGAAGGACTCGTTCATGATCATCGGAGTCATGACGCCCGTTGGATGCACGGTGTTGACCCGGATTCCATGTGCACCAAGGATGTTGGCGTATGTGCGCATCAAGCCGACCACACCGTGTTTGGCGGCGATGTAGCCATCCGGACCGCCGTTGCCGTCGGACATTCCCTTGAGTCCCGCCGCCGAGCTGATGATCACGATCGACCCACCACGTCCCCCGTCGACCAGGGCCCTACGGCTGATCTTGATGGTGTTGCGGACGCCATCGAGCATCACCCGGGTGGCGACCTCCCACGCCTGATCGTCGGCGGCGTCGTCGTCCTCGAAATCGACGTCGCCGAAATGCATGACGCCGGCGTTGGCCACCACGATGTCGATGCGGCCGAGTTCGGCGACACCCTCATCGAATGCCGAACGCAGAGAATGGATATCGCGGACGTCGGCGATCTTCGTGACGATTCGCTGACCGGTATCGGCGACGAGTTTGGCTGTCTCCTCGAGATCTTCGGGAGTCGACAGCGAATACGGCAGCGTCGGAATGTCCTGACAGATATCGACGGCGATGATGTCGGCGCCTTCCTCCGCCAGCCGCACCGCGTGCGCGCGGCCCTGGCCGCGTCCGGCGCCGGTGATGAATGCGACTTTGTCGTCCAGTTTTCCCATGTCATTACTCCTGGGTTACGGCCGAGCCGCAGAGCGGTTCAACGGTGGCGGGTGGGGGGTTGCGGCGACCAGTCCCCTAGTGTCGGTCGTCACCGGGTGTGATGTAGGTCCCACTCAGAACCCGATCTTAGGAAAAACTTGACTCACCTGTCAAGTAACTCCGTCAGCGAACCCGTAGTGAGCGGGCATGTTGAGCGCCCCTGAGCTGCACAGAGGGCCCAGCCTTGCGGTGTTGTGGCCCACCGAAAACCGGCGCCATCAAATGGCCGACGGGCGCGTCGACGACACCGGGAATCGCATTCACGAAGGCCGCAAGGGACGTCCAAGACTGGGAGTCCAGCCAATGCTCCCCGTCGGGGTCGGAGCTGGCTCCCCCGTGGCGAATCCCGTCGGCGAACAAGAGGCCACGCGCATAGGTGATTTGCAGCGACGGCGTGCCTTCGACGGTGATCACCCAGTCGTTGCCTGCCTCCCATCCCGGTATTTCGAGATCGCACACCCATCGGCAGGTGATGGTGACGAACGGATCGTCACCGACGAAGCCGGTCCAGGAGAACTCCGTGCCCGCGACGGTGCCCTGTGGCACGGGGGCGGTGGTGTTGTCGAGCACCCGCCGGGTCGTGGCGAGGCGGGCGTCGACCTCGCCCATCCCGAATGACACCGGCTCCGTTCACGTCGCCGTGTGAAGTGCTTCACAATTACATGCTGTACATGTACAGTTCGGCTCAGCCAAATGAAAGCCAGCGGCCTGTAATCAGTCCCCAGATCATCGATCGTGATGGAGCAAATATGACAACCAACGTGGATCTCGAACGTCGACTGTTTATTGACGGCAGGTTCGAGGAGTCCACTTCGGGCCGCCGCGACGGCGTTATCAAAGCAGCCGACGAGTCAGACGGGTTCCGGGAGTATTTGCAGGCCAAGACAATTGCCAGCCCGGCGAAGAACTAGGAAGAGACATCTATGAGACTCCAAGACAAGGTCATCGTCATCACCGGTTCGGGTTCCGGGCTGGGTCGTGAATCAGCGTTGCTGTTCGCGTCGGAGGGCGCAACGATTGTCACCAGCGACGTTGTCGCTGGCCGCGCACAGGCGGTTGCCAAGGAAGTCGAGGCCACCGGCGGCACCGCTCACGGTCTGGACGCGGACGTGCGCGTCGAAGCCGACATGGAACGTCTGGTGAACGAAGCGGTGGATAGGTTTGGCAAAATCGACGTGATGTGGGCCAACGCAGGCATTCCCGAACCGGGCTTCGGGATGTCGGGCCTCGTCGACTCGAAGCTCGACGACTGGAATGACATCTTCGCCGTCAACTCCACCGGGGTTTACCTCGCGTGGCGGATCGCTGCCAAGTGGATGGTCACGAACAACCGACCGGGCAACCTGCTTGCGACGACGTCCGCGGCCTCGTTCACCTCATATCCAGGGTTCCCGATGTACGCCGCCTCCAAGGCGGCGGCTAACGGGCTCGTGCGATCGGCAGCACTCGAACTGGGCAAGTATGGAATTCGAGCAAATGCGCTGTGTCCAACTCACGGCATGTCGGTCAATTTCGCTCTACAGCCCGAAGCAGACGTCCTCGGGAAGTCCTACGAGGAGATGTCGCCGTGGGATCCCGACAGCCGGGCTATGCCGCTGAGGCTCGACCGTCCCCCTGTCATCAAGGACAACGCTTACCTAGCGCTGTTCCTCGCCTCCGACGAGTCCGCGTACATGTCCGGGCAGACGATTCAGTCGACGTGCGGTGGCCAGTTTGCGCGGACGTCGATCATCTTCCCTACCGATCTCGGCCAGACCGACGACATAACCTCAGGGGCCATTCCCGACGAATTGCGAGACCAGCTGAGTCGGTAGGGCCTCGACGGACGTAGCGATAAGCTCAATGCACAAATAGATTTTGGGCAGGAAACACAACATCACGGATGGACGGAGTGCGGATGGCCAAGAGGGTTACGGCTATTCGCGCTCCGCTGGATCGCGCTCGTCTCGCTTTGACAGCATTGGAGATGATCGATGAGGTCGGCGTAGAGGGATTGACCATGCGCTCGGTCGCGGCCCGCGTCGACGTGTCGGTGATGGCGCTCTACTACCACGTCACGGACAAGGACGAACTTCTGCGCCTGGTAGGTGACGTCGTCCTCGGGCGCATTGAACTACCCGATCCAGACTCCGGCGACTGGCGGGAGTTGTTCACGTCGGTAACGATGGCTGTGGTCGATGCGTTGCTGGAGATCCCCGGTCTCAGTCCGGTGCTGCTCTCGTCGAAGATGCTTCCTAATGCCAGGCAGCTGATGAGGTTCGGCATCCATCAGCTCGAACGAGGCGGGTTGAGTAGTGCAGCCGCACAAAAGGTTTATGCAGGAGTGCAGACCTTGGTTCTCGGACGGCTTCTTATCGAGGAGAACGCCAGCTACCGTGTGAGCTCCACACCACATCCGGACAATGAGATCCGCGACTACGTCGCGACGCTGCGGTCGCGGGATAGCTTCTATGAGGCGTTGACCGCGCTGGTGGACCGTAAAGTTCCGTCGTAGGTGCCCTGCTGCGGTCCACGGACGGGTGGTGCGATCAGGTCTCCGCGGGCCGCTGCTAATGTCGTCCGAATGACGATGCCCGTCTCGCGGTCGACGATCGTGATGCAGCCGAAGATTCTTTGGTGTTTCGCTCCAGATACATTGTCGCCAAAGGATTCAGCTCGGCGCGATGATAACGCCGAGCTCCTCGAACTTGGTGATGTCACCCTCGCTGTAGCCCAGTTCAGCGAGGATCGCCCAGTTGTGCTGACCGCGCACGCACGGCGGTGCCACACGACTCGGTGTATCGGAGAACAAGATGGGAGGCGCCGTGCGGACGATCTCGCCATATACCGGATGCTCGATAGCCACCGTCAATCCCGTCTCACGCAACACGGGGTCGAACGAGGTGAAAACCGGTTGGCCCTTCATGTTCACCTCGACGCAGCCGATCCGAGCCGCGCTGAGAGTCGACTCCCATTGTGCCGCCGGCTTCTTCGCGAACACGTCACCTAGCAGCTCCACCAACTCGTCGTCGTGCTCGGCCCTCGCCTCCGCGGAACTGAAGTGCTCATTGACATCGAGACCCATGGCATCTCGCAGCACCTCGAACTCCGCGTCGGACCGGATGGCCAGCGACACCCAGCTGGAGTCCCCGGCTTCGTATACCCGGTCGAGCGCGCTGGTACCGTAATTCTCGCTGTCGCACAACGCAATCGGCGGCTTTCCCTCGTAACTGCAGAAGTCGTCGGAGTACGCCCAGGCGTTCCCGTTGATCATGGACGTGCCGAGAAACTGACCCTCCCCCGTCCGCTGCTGGTGGTAAAGACCCAGCGACACCGCCGCGAGCACGGCGAGGGCCGCGTTACTGTCTCCGTCGACTAGCTGATTGAGGTGCGGCATGACGACCGCCTGCAGCTCTAAGACACTGAAGCCCTCGCTCTGGGCCGGATCAGTCCAGTATCCGACCTGACGACCGAAACTTCCGGCAACCGACTGCGCCGCCTGCGCGTAGAGGGCGCGGCCCGCGTACGGCCCATCGGTGCCGTAGCCCGCGGCGTGAACGTAGAGCAGACGCGGATTGCTGGCCTTCAGTTCTTCGTAGCCCAGGCCCACCTTTTCGGCGACTCCGGAGCGGAAGCTGGTGACGAAGGCATCGGCTGTCGCAATGATCTGCTGCGCGATCGTCCGGCCCTCGGCGGTTCGCAGATCGACTGACACGCTTTCCTTACCCGCAGTCGTCTTGGTGCTGGCGACCTCGGGCCCGAACGCGCTCCGTTGCGGGTCCCCGTTGCGATCTTCGAGCTTGATGACGCGGGCCCCGAGCGAGGCAAGCATCGCCGTGGCATAGGGCATGGCGTAGAAGTAGCCGAATTCGACCACGGTCACTCCAGCGAACGGGTGCGCCGGCGCTTCTTGTCCACCCGTCGGGAACGCATGCTTCTCGAAAGGGCCAGCGGTCGAACCGATTTCAGGAGCTGAGTTCTCGATCACGATGGGGGTTTTTTCGAAGCGACCGATCGGGCCGATCTCGCGGACCTCTCCGAACTTGGGATCGTTTATCACGACCACGTCACCGTTGTGCACGATCTGCGGGTGCTCGAGACCCTTCTCGCTGGTCACGGCAACTTCGTAGGCGACGTCTAGGCTGTCTTTCAGCAAGGGCAGCCAATGGTCGAAATCCTCGGCACGGAACGCCTCCATTAGGAGGTCCTCCCACTCCTGGGCATCGTCGGCATTGGCGAAACTCGGCAAACCGGCGAATCGCGGATCTTTTTCGACGATGTCACCGATGCCCGCGACGGCGCACAATGCCTTGCCCTGATGAGGCAGCATCGTCGAGGTCTGAATAAAGCGTCCGTCACGGGTGGCCAAGAGGACTCCGAATCGGCTTGCCCCGGTTAGGGATCGCGAATCACCGCTCGTCGATTCACCCTTCTTGGCCATCAGCTGGACGATCGTCGACACGAAGTAGTCGATTGGATCGAGCCCGGCGACCAAGGTGGCGTCGAGTGCCTGGCCCCGGCCCGTCTTCTCGCGAACGAGCAGCGCCCCGATGATGCCCGCGACGGACTGCATCGCCGCGCCGTAGCTGGCCCACGCAACCGGGAACATGATGGGTCCGTCGCGGTGACCCCAGCTCCCGCGCGCCCACAGGCCAGCTTTCGCAGCGACCAGCGAGTCGTAGGCTTTGAGGCCTGAGTATGGGCCGGTCTTGCCGAATCCAGTTACGGAGAGGTGAATCAACGCCGGGTTCAGAGCGCGTAAGACGTCAGCACCCACCCCCCAAACATCGGTGGTTCCCGGCGCGAAGCCCTCGATCACGACGTCAGCGGCGCCGACCAGTTCCTTGACACACTCTTGGCCCTCGGTGGTGCGCAGATCGGCGACGAGGCTGTCCTTGCCGCGGTTCCACACCAGGAAGCCGCTCGGATTCACCGTACGCAACCGGTCACCGTCCGGTGGCTCGACCTTGATCACCCGTGCCCCGGCGTCAGCCAGAATCACCCCGGCCATCGAGGCGGCCGCGCTGCCCGAGCCAAGTTCGAGCACGTTCAAGCCTTCGAAGATCCGATTCATCATGTCTCCTAGCGAATTCGGGGCGGCGGGGGCCGTTCAGGCCTCTGCGCCGATGTGCGGCTCGAACACGATCGGCAGATACGTCACATTGCGGACCGCAACGTTGTCGTAGACGAGTTCTTCGCCCGGAGCCAGCTCGTAGTCGGGGATGCGGGCAAGGAATTCCTCCAACGCCAGCCGCATCTCTAGCCGTGCCAGATGCGACCCGAGGCAGCGGTGCACGCCGCTTGCAAACGCGATGTGGTTGTTTCGGCGCCTGAAGTCGACCTTCATCGGGTCCTCGAAGGCATTCGGGTCGAGGTTGGCGGCGGCCCAGATAGCATGGATCGCTTCGCCTTTGCGAATAACCAGACCCTCGCCAAGGTCGATGTCCTCTTGGTCGCAGAACCTCATACCGGAAGGAACGGGTGACTCGAAGCGCAGGATTTCCTCCACCGCAGAGGGAATGCGCGACTTGTCCTGGACCAGTTGCCGCCGTTCCTCCGGGTGTTGGGCCAGCCAGGCGAATGTGCACGACATCGTTGAGGTCACGGTGTCCAAACCGGCGAACATGAACAAGAACAAGATGTTTAGCAGTTCAAGGTCCGTCAAGGGCTCACCCGCGACCTCGGATTGCAGCAGGGTCGCAATGACGTCGTCAGCGGGTTCGGTCTCGGCCCGGCGCTTGGCAAGGAATGTACCGAAGTACTCCAAAAGTTTGAGGCCAGCGGCCTGCATGTTGGCGTCGATCTCTTCCAGCGTATCGCCCTGCGGATGAATCGCAGCGTCCTTGAACTCGATGAAGAAGTCGAAGTCTTCGATTGGCGCACCCATTGCCCGCAAGAAGGTCTGGCAGGGCAGTGGAACACAGAATTCCTTTGCAAGGTCGACTTTTCCGTCCGCGACGAACGTATCGATGAGTTCGGCAGCAAGCGCCCGCACCGAACCCTCCAGACGTGCCACCTGTTTCGGGGCGAAGATCGGGTCGAGCAGCCGTCGCCACTTCTTGTGCTCGCTGCCGTCGATCTCCAGCGGGATCAGAGCGCCGGCGTTGCCGAAACTCCCACCGCGCCCGCCTGTCCCGGTGATGGCCGGATGGCGATTGATCGCAATGATGTCCGCCATGCGGTACAGGTGCACGACTCCCTCGATGCGCTCAGCGCGAACGTTCTTCGCCTTGTCGTAATACACGACCTGAGGGTTGGAACTGGTCTTCACCGCCTGCGTGAACGGCGAAAGTCTCGGGTCGAACCGAGTGGCTTGCTCCATAGTCGGACTCCTCCAGGACGCTGTGACGAACGACACTGTACATGTACAGTCAAAGTATCACATTCGATTGTGCACGGAAGAGGACCAAGCGAGAGGGCCTGTCGGCCAGGTTCCGACGCCAGTGCGCCCCACAGTCGAATGGTCATTGATGGTGGCAAGGGGTCGTGCTTCCGCCATCGCCCCGGCACCGGGACCCTCACCGCCACGCCGATCTAATACGTATAACTATTTATTCATAGACTGGTCACTTCGGGCGACCGGCCGGCTCGATGTATTCGGAGGGGCGGGCATGCATGTAGCGACGCGCCCAGCTGAGAATTCCGGACGAGCGACGGTCGACGTGTGATCGAAGCGCTCCGCGCGATTCTGCGGACGTCCTACCACCGCCTAATCATGAACAGCGTTCATGACGATTGTAAAGA
>Ga0302320_10018378_pt1 | contig 14099 bp, 9 predicted proteins | sample Bog_T0_3_FD_202130 | JGI IMG/M metagenome (GOLD analysis project Ga0302320, IMG submission 202130) | Peat permafrost microbial communities from Stordalen Mire near Abisko, Sweden - Bog_T0_3 | ecosystem: Environmental > Terrestrial > Soil > Wetlands > Peat | place: Sweden: Abisko, Stordalen Mire... | reverse complement strand
AGCCGAACGGTTAGCGGGCTATTGGTGGCCATACCCGGGCCAAGGCCTGCGCCACTTGAGCCCACTCACCGAAGCCAGCCAAAATAATCATGGGGACGAACGCTGGAAAACTAACTAATCGGGGGCAGTGTCAAGATGCGCCCGGCTTATCTGGTTCATCCCGGCAAACCAGGCCAGCACGGGCCTGGTCAGATCATCAAAGTAATAGGTGAGCGCCTCGTGGGTGGCGTGGGGGACGACCATGAACTGGCTGCCCGGGGCCGCCCGCCGTTCCAAGGAGTGCACATCCGCCGCTGGGGCGATGGTGTCCTCACCGCCGGCAATAAACAACGCCGTGACCGGATGTCGCGCCAGCACCGTCGTGGTGTCCAGTTCCGGGGCCGTCACCCCAAGTTCGATGGGCAGCTTTCGCAAGCCCGAGCGAACGATGCCCCGGGGCAGCCAGCCGGCATAGTCGTGGCAGATGTTCAGCACCGAATTGGACAGGCTGGCATAGGGCGCCAGGGCCACCACCGTCTGCACCCGCGGCTCCACGGTCGCCCAGCGCAAGCCCAGTGCTGCGCCGTAGGACTCGCCCAGCACCATTACCGGCTGGGCCGGCGGCGCCTCCGCCGTCAAGTGATCCAACAACCGGCTCAAGTCATTGGTTTCGCGGAGGCCATAATAAATTTGGCTGCCCCCGGACCGCCCATGCCCCCGCAAGTCCACCAGCACACAGCGCCAGCCGGACTGGGCCAGCCGCAACGCCCAGGGCACCAGCGAAAATTGCGCCAGCCCGTAACCGTGCAGCAAAAACACCGTGCCCCGTGGCGCGGCCGTCCATCCATTCGTGGTGGCGGGCACGGTCGCATCAAACGTAAATTGAAACTCCCGCCACCCGTGTGCCAGCCAGTTCGTGCCGGTAAAACGCACCTGATAATTAGCCGGATTGATGATCCGGTAGTATAACCTGGCGGCCGGCGGCCCCACGTCGACATAATGCTTCGGAAAATTGGTCAGAAACTTCGGGTCGTACGCCAGCGTGACCGGCGCGGCCGGCGCGAACCAGGTGGGATATGTATTGGGTGCCTGGAGCATCCGGTGCGCCACAAACGTCCCGCAGCCGGTCGTCTGTCCGGCCAGCACGATCAAAACCAGCCGTTGCCAAAAAGTGCGCCAGTTCATTCGCCAATGATCTTCACCAGTGCGCGCTTGCGGCGGCGGCCGTCAAATTCTCCATAAAATATTTGCTCCCACGGACCGAAATCCAGCCGTCCCTTGGTGATGGCCACCACCACTTCGCGCCCCATGATCTGGCGTTTCAAATGGGCGTCGGCATTGTCCTCGCCGGTCCGGTTGTGCGCATATTGCGTCACCGGCGCGTGCGGGGCCAGCCGCTCCAGCCACGCCTCATAATCGTGCAGCAGCCCGTCCTCCGCATCGTTGATGAACACCGAGGCGCTGATGTGCATCGCATTGACCAGGCACAGGCCTTCGCGCACTCCGCTCCGGGCCACCAACCCGGCCACCGTTTTCGTGATATTGACGAAGCCCCGCCGTTCCGGCACTTCAAACCACAGATATTCCGTCAGGCTTTTCATCCCGCCGGTATGCCCCAGACCGGCTGGTCTGGCAACAAGAAGTTGGCCACCGCCGGTCCTGCGACGTCAAAATCATTCGTTTTCGCCAAATTCCGGCCACTTTTCAGTTGTCAAGCGGGCGTTGACACGTTAGACCATGGGGGACAGCCCATGGAACCCTCCCCGGCAAAATCGGCCCTGAGGTTCAGCCTGACCTATGGTCTGGTTTCGGTCGTCTGCCTTTTGGCCGCGAACCGGCTGGTCGCACTGTCCACCAACGATCCGCAAACGCTCGCTTGGTTGCAGGCCGGCCAGGACGTTGTTTTCATCCTGCTCTCGGCTGGAATATTTTATTGGGCCTTGAAACGGCGGCCGTATTCCCGGCCAATGGGTCAGGCCTCGCCCTTGGAAGCCGCCGCCCCGGACAGCCCGGCCCACCTCGAATACGACATGTTTCAAACCCTGCTGGACAGCTCCTCCGACCATATCTACTTCAAGGATGCCAGGTCCCGCTTCTTGAAAAACAATCTCGCCCATGCGCGAAAATTTAAACTCCGCTCCCCGGAAGAAATGGTGGGGAAGGCCGACTTTGATTTTTTCGCCGAGGCCCATGCCCGGGCGGCATTTGACGACGAGCAGGAAATCATCCGCACCGGCCGGCCCCTGCTCGGCAAGGTTGAAAAAGAAAGTTGGAAGGATGGCCGGGCCGATTCCTGGGCGCTCACGGCCAAGTGGCCCTTCCGCAACCACCGGGGCGACATCATCGGCACCATCGGCATTTCCAAGGATATTACCGACCTCAAGCGGACCGAGGAGGAATTGCTGGAGAAAACCGCCTTTCTCGAAACCCTGATCGACTCCGTCCAGGTCGGTGTGCTGGTGGTGGACCAACAGGGCCGGAAAATCCTCCAGAACCGCCTCATGTGCGAATTGTGGAAAGTGCCCCGGCCCTTGGCCGACAATCCGGACAACCGGGAACAATTGGAGTTCATCGTGAGCCGGGTGAAAAATTCCGAAGCCTTTCTGGCGAAGATCAAACACCTCTACGCGCATCCGGACGAAGTCAGCCGGGACATTCTCGACCTCGTGGACGGCACCGTGCTGGACCGCAACGCCGCGCCCGTGCGCGATAAATCCGGCCGCTACTACGGCCGGATCTGGACCTTTCGCGACATCACCCGGGAACAAAACGCCGAAAACGCCCTCCGCCTCAGTGAAGCCCAGTTGCGCACCACCTTTGAAGGCGCCGCCATCGGCATCGCCTTGCTGGACATGGATGGCCGGCTCATCAAGTGTAATCCCGCCCTCGCCCACCTGCTCGGCCATTCCCAGGCCGAACTGTGCGACCGGACCTTCGCCCAGTTCACCCTGCCCGAAGACCTCGCCGCCGATGCCGAGGCCTTTCGCGCCTTGCTGGCCGGCACCCACGAACATTTCGAATTGGAAAAACGCCTGCTCCATCGCGATGGCCAGGTCAAATGGGTGCGCATGACCATTTCCCTGGTCCGCCAGGCCGACCAGTCCTCCCCCCTGGCCATCGGCATGGTGGAGGACATCACCCAACGCCGCAGCCTCGAGGAACAAGTCCGCCAGTCCCAGAAAATGGAGGCCATCGGCCTGCTCGCCAGTGGCGTCGCCCATGACTTCAACAACGTGCTCGCCATCGTGCAATTGCAGGCCGGCCTCCTCGGCCTTAGTGACGGCCTCACCGCCGAACAGCAGGCCGCCACTCAGGAGATCACCCAGGCCGCCGAACGCGCCGCCAACCTCACCCGGCAGCTCCTCATGTTCAGCCGCAAGCAGAACATGCAGCCCGCCCAGCTCGATCTGAACCAGGTCGTCAGCCACATGACCAAGCTGCTCCAGCGCATCCTCGGCGAGGACATCACCCTGGTTGCCAACTACGCCCCCCAGCTCCCCCTCATCAACGCCGATGCCGGCATGATGGAGCAAATTTTGCTGAACCTCGCCGTCAATTCCCGCGACGCCATGCCCCGCGGCGGCCAGCTCGCCATCACCACCGGCACTGCGCGGCTGAATCCCCTCCACGTCGGGGCCGGCAAAGGCCTCGCGCCCGGCCTGTATGTCCGCCTCACCGTGACCGACACCGGCACCGGCATCGCCCCGGAAAATCTGCCCCATATTTTCGAACTGTTTTTCACCACCAAGGAGGTCGGCAAGGGCACCGGCCTCGGGCTCGCCACCGTATACGGCATCGTCGAGCAGCATCGCGGCTCCGTCAACGTCACCAGCGAAATCAACCAGGGCGCCACCTTCAATATATACCTGCCCGCCGCCGATGGCGAACCAGCCATGGCCGGCGGCAATCCATTGCCTGGTAAAATGCCTGCCGGGACTGAAACCATTCTCGTCGTCGAAGATGCCAGCGCCGTCCGCACCATCGTCTGCCAGACCCTCCGGCGCTGCGGTTACAACATTCTTCAGGCTGAATCCGGTCGCGAGGCCCTCGCCGTCTGGCCCCAATACAAGGACCAGATCGACCTCCTGCTCACCGACATCGTCATGCCCAACGGCCTCACCGGCTTTGAACTCGCCCGCCGCCTGCTGGCCGACAAACCCGACCTCAAGGTCATCTACACCAGCGGATACAGCGGCAATCTGGAAGGCAACCGCAGCACCTTCGTGGAAGGACTCAACTTCCTCCAGAAACCCTATTCACCCCAGACCCTCGCCGCCACCGTCCGTAAAAATTTGGATCAGAAATAGTCCCCGGCCTTTGCACCCTCACTGCGTCCCCACCCGGAAGATGCTCGTCGCCGTCATCTCCCCCAGCCCGCCCGGGTGAAAGCCCGCCCGGTATTCCTCCGTCTCCAGCAAATGCTGGCTTGCCGGCTTCTGGTCCCGCCGCAGCAGATACTTCAGCTCCGCCAGATTGTGCGACCACCGGAACCCGTTGAAAAATTCCGCCCCCGCAAACTGCGTCTTATACAGCGCGTTCTCCGAATAGCACGTCCCCAGGTAAAGCTGTTTGACACCCCGCCCCGCGAACAGCTCCACCGCCGACGTCATCATGTACATCCCCAGATTGCGCGCAAAATAGTTCAGGTCATAGAACGCATAGTAATAATACGCCAGCGTGTCCCCCTTCAGATACAACGTCGCCACCCCTGCCTCCGCCCCCGTCGCCGTGTCCGTGAACACCAGCAGATGCGAGATCACCGGCGCCGCGAACAGCAGGTCCAGCCGCTCATACGACATCACGTCCCGCCCAAATTTCGCGTCCGCATACCGCTTAAAAAACTCCCGCCGCGCCGGCGTGTAATCAAACTTCGCCCGCGGCACCAGCTCCACATTGATCCCCGCGCCCTTCCGCAAAATCCGCCGGTTCTCCGACGACAGCTCAAACTGCGCCAGCGCCACCCGGATCTGCCGGCACAGATAAAACCGGTCCAGATATCGCGATGACGGCAGGAACCCCGCGTTGAACAGGTGCGCCGGCGTTTCGCCCGGCTCCGGCACCGCCCACACCGCGTAGGGGAACTGGTAGTTCGCGTAATCGGAATTTTGTTCAGAAAAAAGTAGTTTCATGCCGTCGTTGTCGCCCGTGAAAGTTCCGCCTTCAGACCCCCGTTCACCGCCTTGCGCCGCAGCCGTAGCCGCCAGTTCGTCAGCACATCATACGTCACCGAGTTCTTCAGCTTCGCGATGTCCCGTACCGTGATCTCATCCTCGCCCTGTCGGCCCATCAGCACCGCCTCGTCCCACATCTGCGCCTGGGGAATATCCGTGATGTCCACCATCAGCGCGTCCATCGCGATGCCCCCCACCAACGGCGCCCGCCGCCCGTGGATCAGCGCGCACCCCTCGTTTCGCACGCGCGGAAAACCATCCCCGTACCCGATCGGCAGGATTGCGATTCGTCGCTGCGTCGCCGCCGTGTAACGCATCCCGTACCCCACCACCTCGCCCGGCTTGACCGTCTGGATCGCCGCGATCCGCGCCTTCACCGACATCACCGGCTCAATCCCCGCGATCGTCCGGCAGCTCTGCGAGGGAAACACCCCGTACAGCAAAATTCCCGGCCGCACCATGTCCAGGTGCGCGTGTGGCAGATCCAGCAGCCCCCCGCTGTTGCACGTGTGCCGCAGTTCGGCCGCGATGTTCTGCGCCGCCATCCCCTCCAACACCCCGTTGAACCGCGCCAGTTGCACGTTCGCAAACGTCTTGTCCACCTCGTCCGACTGTGCGAAATGCGTCATCACCCCTTCCAGCCGCAGCGATTCCGCCACCGCCACCTGCTCGATCAATGGCAGCGCCTCATCCCAGCGCACCCCGTAACGGCTCATCCCTGTGTGCACCTTCACATGCACCGGCGCCCGCCGGCCCCGGTCCGCCGCGATCTTTGCCAGCGCCCGGACCGTATGCGGTTCGTTCACACACACCGTCAGATCATGCGCCACGCACCATTCCAGCTCCGCCTCCCGGCGTTCGCCCAGCAGCAGCAACGGCGCCGTGATCCCGCCGTCGCGCAGATTCATCGCCTCCTCCAGCGTGCTCAGCCCGAAGCCCCACGCGCCCTCCTCCACCGCCACCCGCGCCACTTCCAGCGCGCCGTGGCCGTAGGCCTCGTCCTTTACCACGGCCAGCAGGCGCACGTGCGCCAGCAGGTCCTGGCGGATCAACCGCACGTTGCGCCGCAGCCGGCCGAGATCAATCTCGGTCCATGCCGGCCGCAACGGAAAATTTTCTGTGTTCACACTCATGCTTCGTCCCGACGGTTTAACACGAATTGCCCTTCCGATAAATGGTTAATTGGCCCCTGCTCACACCGTCCCCGGCGGCCATAAACTCTCCCCCACATCCGTCCGATGATAACTCCCCGCCACGCGGATTTTGCGGATGTTCGCGTACGCCCTCGCCCGCGCCTGCGCCAACGTCGGCGCCAGCGCGATCACATCCGCGATCCGCTGGCCCGTCGCCAGCAATCCACCGTCCGGCGCCGCCGCCACCTCGTTCCACCACACATCACTATCAAATTTCCCGGTCACCTCCAGCGGCAATTGCGGCCCCCGCACCTGTGTATACGGATACCCATACCCCGCCAACGTCAGCGAACAACCAAACCGCCGGCCCGGGCGGAACACCGGCCGCAATTTTTCATTCCGCGCCGTTCCCGCCACCGCCCCCACCGGATCCTCCAGCATCCGCAAAATCATCGGCCCGGACGTCACCCCGATTCGGATGTTGTATTCGATCACATACCACCGATCGCCGCGCTTGATCGCCGTCACCTGCAACGGCCCGTTGAAATTCACCGCCCGCAGCCACGGCCGCAGCGGCAGGATCAGCTCCCGCGCCAGCCCGTAACGGTCCCGTTCATCCCGCTCCACCAACCCGCCCAGCGGCGCGCCCGCCACAATCCCCTGGTTCCCGTTGAACGCATACTTGTACTCCTGGTTCGTCACCAGCGAATAAATTTCCCCGCCGCTCACCAGCACGATATGCCCCGCCTCCGCCCGCCCCAAATATTCTTGGAGAAACACCCCCTCCGCATAATTCACCTGCCGCAGCCACGCCCGCGTGTCCGCCACTGTCTCGCACATCACCGTATGCACCGGGCTCGTCGGCGAACACAGCGGATTCTTGATCACAAACGGCATCGGGTTCTCCGCCAAAATCTTTTCCGCCGCCAGCCGGTTCGACGCCACAAACGACCGCGGAAAGGGTATCTTGAACCGCGCGCACAACTCGCGCGCGAAATCCCGCTCCCGCTCGATCCGCATTGCCTCCCCCGTCGGACTGAAAATGCCCACGCCCGACGCCACCAGCTCCGCCGCCCACGGCTGCCGCGCCCAGTCGATCGACTGCGGGATCACCACGCCGACACCTTCCGCCTTCAACAACGGCACCGGGCTCGGATGCGCCCCCGGCAAAAACGTCTTCCCCACCAGCCCCGGCGAATAATGACCATAATTCCGCATGAGATACGTCGACACCACCGCCCCCGCGTCTTTCAACGCCGTGCCCAGGCTGTGCGCGAAGGAACCCACCCCGAGAATCATCACCGCGGTGGACCGTTTTTTGACCTCTGAAGATTTCCGCTGCATAAAATGCTGTTCGCCTTTCAGTGTTTCCGAATCAGCCCCCCCGCGCAACGCTTTGTTGCACCCAGGATTTCTGGCTTCTGTTTTTTCCTTGTCCCCTTTTAGAATTTTGGAATTTTAGCTTTTCAGCATTTTCCCCCGTCTGCTATCCTCACCCCCTTTCAAATGAATAAATCAGCCGCCGCATCATCGTTGTCTGTCCAGGGCCGCCGCACCGCCGCCCCGGCCATCTCCTGGCTCATGGCCACCGCCCTCTCCCGGCCCAAGCTCATCTCCCTGGCCGCCGGCTTCACCGACAACGCCACCCTCCCCGTCGGCCTCGCCCGTCAGCTCATCAACGAAGTCCTGCGCGACCCCCGGGCCGGCCAGCCCGCGCTCCAATACGGCATCACCGCCGGCGAAAACAACCTCCGCCGCCTTACCGCCGGGCACGTCCAAAAACTCGACGGCACCGCCACGCCCGCCTCCGCCCCCGAACGCGTCATCATCTCCGGCGGCTCCCAGCAGCTCCTCTACATGACCTTGGAGGCCCTCTGCGATGAGGACGATATCATCCTCGTCGAAGACCCCACCTATTTCGTCTTTCTCGGCATCCTCCAAAGCCGCGGCATCCGCGCCCGCGGCGTCCGCCTCGACCGCGACGGCCTCGACCTCGCCCATTTGGCGACCGTTCTCGAGCGCCTGGAAAAAACCGGCGAACTCAAACGCGTCAAAGCCCTCTACCTCATCACCTATTTCCAGAACCCCACCGGCACCACCACCAGTCGGGAGAAAAAGCGGAAGGCCCTCGCCCTCATCAAAAAATATGAGGCCGCCGCCGGCCATCCCATTTACCTTCTCGAAGACGCCGCCTACCGCGAACTCCGCTTTGCCGGACCCGACATCCCTTCCGCCCTGACCCTCCCGGGCGCCGCCAGTCGCGTCATCTACACCGGCACCTACAGCAAACCCTTCGCACCCGGCGTCCGCGTCGGCTTCGGCTTCCTGCCCGAACCCCTCCTCACCACTGTTCAGCGCATCAAGGGCAACCACGACTTCGGCACCGCCAACCTCCTCCAACAAATCCTCGCCGGCGCCCTCGCCTCCGGCCGCTACGATAAACACGTCGCCAAGATTGAAAAACGCTACGGCCAGAAAGCCGCCCTCATGAAGGCCGCCCTCGCCGAATACTTCCCGCCTGCCGTGGAGATCTGGGAATCCGGCGGCGGCCTCTACTTCTGGGCCCGCCTCCCCAAGAACATCTCTGCCGGCGTCAAATCCAAGGTCTTCCGCACCGCCCTCAAAAACGACGTCATCTACGTCCCCGGCGAACTCTGCTACGCCCCCGACCCCTCGCGCCGGACCCCGGACAACGAAATGCGCATCAGCTTCGGCACCGCCAGCGAAGCCAACATCCGCGAAGGCATCAAACGCCTCGGCGCCGTGTTGCAGAAGTTCGTCTGAACCCGACCGGACGGTTTCAGGGCCGGCTTAAGGGTAAAAATCAACCAAATTATTTGGCCCCTTTTACCTTTCGAAAACGCATATATATTATAAGCCAGCATATGTTTTTTTTGGAAACCACCCATTTCGTCGGGGGAGAACCGTTCCCATAATCGCCTTAACCCTGCCGCAAGCAACGCTTTAACCGCGCCCTCCAGCCGCCCCACCCCGTGAATACCCACAAAGCCCTCCTCCTCGCCTGCCTTTGGCTCGCGGCCACCTGGCAAGTCCGGGCGGCGCCCATCACCTGGGGTTCGGCCATGAACATCGGCACCGCGGGCTTCCAGGACGTCTCCACCAACGGCTATGCCGTCTTCGCCGAAACCTGGGGCAATTCCGGCACCACCATCAACGGCGTCGCCTTCGCCCAGGACACCAGCCAAACCGGCGATGGCAACGTCACCATCGCCTACACCGGCGGCGGCGTGGACAAACACGGCGAAGGCGTCGGCGGCAGCGGCACTGCTTATTACAACCTCACCACCGCCAACAGTTCCTACACCGCGCTCATCCAGGGCACCGACTGGGGTGCCAACGCCAATCCCGGCGCCATCACCCTCAACAACCTCATTCCCGGCCACACCTACCAGGTGCAAATCTGGGAGAACGACAGCCGCGGCGGCACCTATTCCGGCCGCAACCTCACCCTCACCAGCACCAACGGCAACTCCGTCACCCTCGCCTTCTATACGGGCGGCAACGGCTCCTCCTCCCCTGCCGGCGGCCTCGGTCAATACGCCCTCGGCACCTTCACCGCGGATGCCACCACCCAGGTCATCAGCCTCTCCGGCGGCGGCACCAATCCCGCCGATCAGCTCAACTCCCTCGCCCTCCGCGACGTCACCCCCGACCTGTCCCCGCCCGTCATCTACACCGACAACGGCAACGGCACCGTCACCCTGAACAACGGCATCGTCACCATGACCTGCGGCAAGGGCGGCGATGTCTCCTACTTCGCGCTCAACTCGCTGTCCACCACCAACCTCATTGATGCGAGCAAGGACTACGGCCTCATCCTCACCCACATCGGCGGCCAGGGAAATGATTACTGGGTCTCCGTCGGCAGCGGCGGGTCCGGCTCCACCTTCAGTGTCGTCACCAACACCGGCCAGATGGTCGACGTCATGACCCGCAACCCACGGGCCAGTGGCAATACCACCCTCTATCCCAACGGCGAATGGGACTGGGCGGAGCACCACGTCATGCGCGCCGGCGAGGCCGGCTTCTACACCTATCACGTCTGGCACCACTGGACCAACCAGCCCGCCGCCTACTATTGGGCCGATAGCTGGCAGGGATACTGCGGCTCCATCTTCAACACCACCACCAACGCCGATGGCTCCGTCAATTCCGCCTGGGATTTTTCCGCCTCCGACGTCCCCGTGAATATCCTCATCGACAGCCTCCCGCCCTTGGGTCCCACTCCGCCCAACGACGCCGTTCCCGGCGAAGTCGCCATCCTGCCCAAGGTCAGTTACATCACCCAGCCCTCCGGCAGCAACTACGAGCCCGGCTGGCCGGCCTACACCCAGCCCGTCGGCCTGACCTCCGACCTCTACCCCACCACCACCAAGTACGACCAGTGCAGTTATCTCGGCGCCTCCAACACCTTCCGCCCCGTGTGGGGCATGGCCACCGACCACGAAGGCCTCTTCAGCATCCTTGGCAGCTTTGAATTCATCAACGGCGGCCCCACCAAGCAGAAAGGCTCCGTCTCCGGCAACTACATGTATAATGACGACGCCGAGAGCCACGGCATGGGCAGTGTCAACGACCCCGGCGTTGCCGATGGCGAAGTCTTCACCAAGGTCATCGGCCCCTATTTCATGTATGCCAACACCGGCACCAATCACCTGCAGCTCTGGACCAACGCCCAAAACATGGCCGCCGTCATGGTCTCCAACTGGCCCTACGCCTGGCTCGATGAAAGCGAGCAGGACTACCCCCGACATCGCGGCACCGTCACCGGCACCCTCTCGGCCAAAACCGGCGAATCCACCGCCAACGCCGTCGTCATCCTCGGCGACTACGCCGATGGCGATTGGATGTACCAGGGCATCACCAACTTCCTCTTTTGGACCACCAGCGACACCAATGGCAATTTCACCATCCCCAAAATCCGGCCCGGCAACTACCAGCTCTTCTCCTACGTCCCCGGCATCTGGGGCGAGATGCAGATCTCCAACATCATCGTCCTGCCCGACGCCACCAACAACCTCGGCCAGATCAACTGGAACCCGCCGCACCTCGCCCAGCGCCTCTGGCGCCTCGGCACCCCTGACCACAGCGCCGCCGAATTTCATCTCGGCAACTATCGCAAACAGTTCGGCCTCTGGTGGCGTTACCTCAATGACATGGGCCAAACCAATTTAAACTTCACCATCGGCCAGAGCGTCGAATCCAATGACTGGTATTACGCCCAGTGCAGCGTCGGCATCACCCCCCAGTCTGCGCCCAACCTCATCGACCACACCCAGACCAATGGCATCTACTGGTCGCCCGCCTGGAACGTCCTCTTCAACCTCACCAACCTGCCGCCCACCCCCGTCCTCACCACCATCGCCCTGGCCGGCGGCAACGGCGCTTATTTCTATGTGTATCTCAACGGTGTCAATGTCACCCCCGACACCTACCACGGCCAGGGCACCGCCGATGGCACCGATATTTACCGCGACGTCGTCACCACCGGCCGTTACCAGTACTATCAATTCACCTTCGCCGCCAATCTGTTCAAGGTCGGCACCAACACCTTCACCATCACCATCCGCCAGCCCGGCGCCTCCGGCAGTTGGAGCGGCACCGACTATCCCGAACTGCTCCAGGGCGGCATCATGTATGACTTCCTCCAGATGGAAGCCGGCCCGCAGATCATCCTCGCCAATCCCCCCACCGGGCCCAGCGGCCTCACCGCCACCGTGGCGTCCCGCACCCAGGTCAACCTCGCCTGGACCAATACCGCCACCAACGCCCTCAGCCTCGAGATCGAGCGCTCCACCGACGGCGTCAACTACACCCAGATTGGCGCCGCGCTCCCCGGCGTCACCAACTACTCCGACACCACCCCCGCCACCGGCCTCCTCGTCTACTACAAAGTCGTCGCCAACAACGTGGATGGCAACTCCCCCGCCTCCAACCTCGCCAGCGCCACCACCCCGCCCGCGCCCCCCGCCGGCCTCACCGCCCAGCCCGGCTACGCCCAGATCCTCCTCACCTGGACCCCCTCCGCCGGCGCCACCAACTACACCCTTCTCCGCGGCACCAGCAGCGGCAACGAGACCAATACCCTCTACACCGGCACCCGCACCACCTGGACCGACCCCGGCCTCCTCATCGGCACCAATTACTATTACCTCGTCATCGCCACCGGCCCCTACGGCACCAGCCTCTCCACCGCCGAAGTCACCGCCGCCCCCTTCGGCGCGCGCGCCCTCCTCTGGCGCGGCGACGGCCTCACCAACCTCTGGGACGTCGCCACCACCCTCAACTGGCAATCCGCCAATGCCCCCACCTATTTCGACAACGGCGACACCGTCACCTTTGACAACACCGGCTCCAACAACCTCCCCGTCACCCTCACCGGCCCCCTGCAACCCGGGCTCGTCACCGTCAACGCCGACATCAACTACACCCTCACCGGCGGCGCCCTCACCGGCACCAACGCCCTCGTCAAATCCGGCACCGGCACCCTCACCCTCGCCCTCACCAACGCCTACACCGGCCCCACCACCATCAACGCCGGCACCCTCAACTTCACCCCCGCCGGCAACCTCACCACCGGCCAGTTGCCCGCCGCCAGCCCCGTCATCCTTGCCCCCGCCAGCACCCTCGACCTCACCGGCCTCTCCCAGACCATCGCCTCCCTCGCCTCCCTCACCGGCTCCGGCGGCGGCCTCCTCACCAACAGCGGCACCAATGCCGTCACCCTCATCCTCTCCAACAACACCCCCGCCACCGTCACCTTCAGCGGCACTCTGGCCGATGCCGGTACCAACCCCCTCACCCTCATCAAAGCCGGCACCTACACCCAGATCCTCGCCGGCACCAGCTCCTACACCGGCCCCACCACCGTCACCGCCGGCAGCCTCCTCATCAATGGCCCCCTCGCCGGCACCGGCCCCCTGACCGTCAACGGGCTCTTGGGCGGCACCGGCCGCCTCACCGGCTCCGCCCTCATCGAGAACGGCGCCACCCTCGCCCCCGGCGTCGCCGGCACTGGCACCCTCACCTTCAGCAACAACCTCACCCTCGTCGCCGGCAGCAAAACCATTTTGACCCTCACCCACGGCCAGCCCGTAAACAACACCCTCACCGTCCTCGGCACCGCCAACTGGGGCGGCACCCTCATCCTCACCAACCCTGCCGCCCCCCTGCAGGCCGGCGACACCTTCACCCTCTGGAACGCCCCCGCCGCCTCCGGCGGCTTCGCCGCCCTCAGCCTGCCCCCGCTGACCCCCGGCCTCTATTGGAACACCAACACCCTGAAAACCACCGGCCAGCTCAGCGTCCTCCCGGAAACCCCGCCCACCGTCAGCTGCCTCACCCTGGCCGGCGGCAAACTCGTCCTTGTCGGCAACGGCGGCATCACCAACGGCACCTACTACCTCCTCATGACCACCAACCTCATGCTGCCGCGCACCAACTGGACCCGCCTCCTCACCAACCCCTTCGACGCCGCCGGCAACTTCGACCTCACCAACCCCGCCCCCACCAACACCCCCCGCGTCTTCTACCAGCTCCAACTCCCCTGACCCCGGAATTTCTGCTTTTTGCTTTCCCTCTCAGGGCTGAAGGCCCAGCAGCCCGGGGTTGGCCGTCCAACGGCCTACCCCGGGAACCAGCCCTCAAAACTAACCCCCTCCCCGCCATTTGAATGAACCTAATGTCCGCAATTGGAATAGTGGTCAAAGCGTTTCAGAGCGAGTAAAATTGGGGGTGATGAGCACATTTACGTCGCTGGTTTCGGATCACCTGGCGGGTGAAGGGCGGGACGAAA
>Ga0302320_10018375_pt1 | contig 14100 bp, 13 predicted proteins | sample Bog_T0_3_FD_202130 | JGI IMG/M metagenome (GOLD analysis project Ga0302320, IMG submission 202130) | Peat permafrost microbial communities from Stordalen Mire near Abisko, Sweden - Bog_T0_3 | ecosystem: Environmental > Terrestrial > Soil > Wetlands > Peat | place: Sweden: Abisko, Stordalen Mire... | reverse complement strand
AAAAGAACAACCAGACTCACGAAAGGCAGCAGCTTTTGCATCATGGCGCGGGCTCCCCCTCGAGCGCGGCGAGGCGCATGACTTCCTCCTGCGTGGTTCGTCCCGGCAATTCGCCGGAAATGCGGCCCTGCCGCATCACCAGGATGCGGTCGGCCACCTGCAGCAGCTCTTGCATCTCGGAGCTGACCATCAGCACGGCGGCCCCGGAGCGCGCCAGTTCGTCCATTACTTCGAATACCTCCACCTTCGCGCCTACGTCGATACCGCGCGTCGGTTCATCGAAAAGGAACACCCGCGCGCGGCGGAACAGCCACTTGGCGATCACCACTTTTTGCTGATTGCCTCCGCTCAGGCGGCCCGCAGCCTGCCGTCCCGACGATGCGCGGATGCGCAGGCGCGCGATATAGCCGGCCGTCACGCGGCCTTCTGCACCCCGGTCGATCACACCCAGCCGGCTGATCTCCCGCAGATTCGCCATGGTGATGTTGTACGCGATCGGCAGGCGCAGCGCCAGTCCGGTCTTTTGCCGGTCTTCGGTGACCAGCGCGATGCCCGCCGCCACGGCCTCCCGCGCCGATCTCATGCGTGCCGGACGGCCGTTCACGAAGATCTTGCCCGCGTCGATGGGATCGACTCCGAATATTGCGCGGCAGGTTTCGGTCCGGCCCGCGCCCACGAGACCGGCTAAGCCCACAATTTCGCCCGCGTGCAACGAGAAGGAAACGTCGCGCAGTGCTCCGCGGCGCGTCAGTCCTTCCACGCGCAGCAACTCCGCGCCCGGCGCGACCGGCGGTCGTTGATAAATCGACACCAGTTCGCGGCCCACCATGTGCTGGATGATGCGGCCCGTCGATACCTCCTTCAGCGGACTGGTGTGAACCGTCGCCCCATCGCGCAAGACCGTGACGCGGTCGCCAATGGCCCGCAGCTCTTCCAGGCGGTGCGTGATATAGATGACGCCCATGCCGCGCCCGCGCAGCGTGCGCACGATGCGGAACACCTCCTCGGTCTCGCCGCCCGAAAGCGACGACGTGGGCTCGTCGAAAATCAGCAGACTGGAACCATGTTGAATGGCGCGGCAGATGCCCACAAGTTGTTTGCCGGCGGGGCTGAGGCGCTCCACGCGCCAGTCGGCATGCAGCGGGAAGCCGTGCTCTTCGATAATGCGCGCCGCCTGCTGGTTCATGCGCCCCCGGTTCACCCAGCCGAACCGAAGCCGCTCTTCACGCCCCAGGAAGAGGTTCTCGGCTACCGTCATGTGCGGCGCCAGCAGCGATTCCTGGTGGACCATGGCAATGCCCGCCGCCGCCGCCTCTGCCGGCGTACGGAAAGCTGCATCGCGTCCCTGCCACAGCATGCGCCCCGCGTCGCGGCGCTCCATGCCCGCCACAATCTTCATCAACGTGGATTTCCCCGCGCCGTTCTCTCCCAACAGCAGATGCACTTCGCCGGGCTCCACGACCAGATTGCCGTCGCGCAGCGCCGTCACGCCGCCGAAACGCTTTTGGATGCCGTTCAGATCGAGGAGCACGGGAAGGGACAGTGTAGCTTACAGTGACCCGGCGAAAGCAATGCTCCGGCCGCCGGCGTGACTTTTTGACTTTTCGCCCGTCTGCTCGTATTGTAATTGGTTTAGGTATCAATTGTAGATCGCTTAGGCATCCTATGAGCAAACCCTCCGATCTGATCCAAGGCACCCTGGACCTGCTGATCCTCCGCACCATCGCGCTCCAACCGAAACACGGCTGGGCCATCGCCAAGCGCATCGAACAGGTGAGTGAGGACGTCCTGCAAGTCTCCCAGGGCGCTTTGTATCCCGCGCTGCACCGGCTGGAGCAGCAAGCCTGGATCCGCGCCGCGTGGCGCAAAACCGAAACCGGCCGCGAAGCCAAGTTCTACGAACTGACCACCGCCGGCCGCGCGCAGCTTCAGAAGGAACTGGCTCAATGGGAGCGCTTGTCGCGGGCCGTGGGTCAGGTGATTGCGCAGTGAGGCTCCGCCGCGCATGGGATATCTTGCGTCTGCGGCTGCGCTCGCTCGCCCGCCCGGGCCGCGTCGAACGGGAGCTGGAAAAGGAACTGCGCTTCCATCTCGACCGGCAGGTGGAAGAAAATCTCGGCGTTGGGATGCCGCTCGCCGACGCCCGCCGCGCCGCCCTCCGCAAGCTGGGCGGCGTAACCCAAATTCAGGAGGAATGCCGCGATATGCGGCGCACCGATATGATCGAAAACTTCGCGCGCGACCTGCGCTATGCGATCCGCTCCCTGGGCAAGAACCCCGGCTTTACGGTGGTCATCCTGCTTACGCTGGCTCTCAGTATCGGCGCGAACAGCGCCATCTTCAGCGTCATCGACGGCGTGCTGCTGCGCCCCCTTCCCTATCCCGATGCCAACCGCATCGTGCGCGTCTTCTTCCACAGCGCCAGCTACCCCCATTTCCCGCTGAACCCTTTCGACTTCCGCGACTTCCGCGCGCGCAGCCGCTCTTTCGAATCGATGGCCGGTTTCACGCGCGCCGATCTGCAGCTTTCCGGCGCCGGCCAACCGGAGCACTTCACCGGCTTCGCCGTCACCGCCGGATTCTTCCGCGTGCTGGGTCTGCGCCCCGCCCGAGGGCACGAATTCGGCGCCGGCGAGGAGCTTCCCGGCAACCAACAACAAGTGCTGCTTAGCGACCGGCTGTGGCGCAACCGTTTCGCCGCCGATCCCCATATCGTCGGCCGCAAGATTACGCTCGATGCCCGGCCTTTCACCGTCGCCGGCGTGATGCCTCCCGGCACGGAGCATCCCGGCAACGAATACAACGGTGTGGCTCATGGCGAAACCGTCGATATTTGGTGGCCCTTCGCATTCCGCGGCGATCCCACCCAGCGCGGCTCGCACTTTCTGGAAGTCATTGGCCGTTTGAAGAAGGGCGTCGCCCCCCACGCGGCGCAAGCGGAGATGAATGCGCTCATCGCGCAGCTTGCGCGCGAACATCCCAACTATCTGGAGGGATGGCAGGCGTTGGTGATTCCGCTCTACCAGGAGATCGTAGGCCCCAGCCAGCGCCTGCTCTTAGTATTGCTGGGAGCGGTCGGCCTGGTCCTGCTGATCGCCTGCGCCAACGCCGCCAACCTGTTGCTCGCCCGCGCGTCGGCCCGCCAGCGTGAGATCGCCGTGCGCACAGCCTTGGGCGCTGGCCGGGCGCGCCTGATCCGGCAGATGCTCACCGAGAGCCTGCTGATCGCATTCCTGGGTGGCGGGCTGGGTGTTGTCATTGCCCTGGCTGGCGTGCGCCTGCTGGTGTCGCTGCTGCCCCCGGATTTCCCGCGCGCCAGTGCCATTCATGTCAATGCGGCGGTATTCGGCTTTACGTTTCTGGTCGCCCTCGCGACGGGCATCCTCTTCGGCCTTGCGCCCGCTTTACAGGCCGCCCGCACCGATGTGCAGGATAATTTGCGCGCCGGAGGACGCGGTTCCGGCAGCCACCGCGGGCATCTGCGGTTGCGCAGCGCATTAGTGGTCGGCGAAATCGGTCTCGCCTGCCTGTTGCTGATTGGCGCCGGCCTGATGCTGCGCAGTTTCGTGAACCTGCTGCGCGCCGACCCCGGCTTTCGTCCCGAACACCTTCTCACCGCCCGCGTGTTGCTGCCGGACGCCACCTACAAGGCCGACGAGGCGCCGCGCTTCTGGGGACGGCTGACCGCCCGCCTCGATTCCGTCGCCGGCATTCGCGCCGCGGGCGTGGGCACGGACCTTCCCTGGACCGGTTACGACGACAACGTCAGCGGCTTCACCGTCGAGGGCAAGAAGCCGGCGGCCAACGAAGAATTCCACGCGCGCTACCACGTCGCCAGTCCCGGCTATTTTCGCGCCATGGGCATTCCGCTCGCGCGCGGCCGCTTCTTCACCGCGGGCGATACCACGAAGGCGCCGCTGGCGATCATCGTCAACCGCAGCATGGCGCAGCGTTACTGGCCCAATCAGGATGCCCTCGGCCGGCGCATCACCTTCGACGACCACCCCAAAGAAAAGGATTGGATGACTATCGTGGGCATCGTCGCCGATGTCAAGGACAAACCCGACAGCCCAACCGCGCAAATGGCGTTGTGGTGGCCCGTCGACCAAACGCCGGTTTCGGTCAACGCCATGGCGATCGCGGTGCGCGGCAGTTCCGACCCCGCCCTGCTAGCCAACGATCTCCGGCAAGCCGTGCATCAACTCGATCCCAACTTAGCGGTCGCCGCGATTCGCTCGATGGATGACATCGCGGATGCCAACATCTCCACTCCCCGCTTCGCCCTGTTCCTGGTGGCGCTGTTCGCCGGTCTCGCCCTCACCCTCGCGGCCATCGGTATCTATGGCGTGATCTCGTATGCGGTGAGCCAGCGCCGGCACGAGTTCGGATTGCGCATGGCGCTCGGCGCGCAGCCCGGCGATGTGCGCCGCCTCGTGCTGCGCCAGGGCGTGAAACTCGCGGTCGCGGGCGTGGCCCTCGGTCTGATCGCCGCTCTCGCCCTGGGCCGTGTCTTATGGAGTCTGCTCTATGAAGTGAGGCCCGCCGACCCGGTGACTTTCGTATCGGTATCGGCCGTCGCCATCGCCGTCGCCATTCTCGCTTGTTATATTCCCGCGCGCCGCGCTACCAACGTCGATCCAGCCAACGCCCTCCGCTCCGAATGATGTGGAGCGCAGACACTCTTGCGTGCGCCGCGCCGCCGCTTGCGCCCCTCACGTGGTAACCTTTCCACATGCCGCGACGCAGTATCGCCCGTCTCCTCTGCTTCTTTCTCGCAACCCTCGCCTGGGCCGCCGACTGGCCCCAATGGCGCGGGCCTAACCGCGACGGCATCTCGCTCGAAACCGGACTGCTCGATTCCTGGCCCCAGGGCGGTCCGCCGCTCGTCTGGAAAATTCAGGGCCTGGGCGAAGGTTACTCCTCGCCCGCCGTGGCGGGGGGGCGGCTTTACATCCAAGGCCAACGCGGCGACGAGGAGTACGTTATGGCGTTCGACGTCAACACCGGCAAGCAACTCTGGCGTACCCGCACCGGCATCCCCTTCAACGAATCGCGCGGACACGGACCGCGCAGCACACCCACCGTGGATGGCGACCGCCTGTACGCCCTGGCCGCCGACGGCATGTTGGTGTGCCTGGAGACGGCCACCGGTAAGACCGTCTGGGGCTACAATATCGTGGACCATTTCCACGGACGCGTCCCGCACTGGGGCATCAGCGAATCGCCGCTGGTGGATGGCGACCGCCTCATCGTTACGCCCGGCGGATCCGGCGCCGCGGTCGTGGCCCTCGACAAGACCAGCGGTAAGCTGGTGTGGCAATCGCAAAGCGACTCCGCCGGCTATTCTTCGCCCATGCTGTACGATGCGGGAGGCTCTCGCCGCGTAGTCGTTTTCACGGCGGACGCGGCCATGGGCCTGGACCTGGCCACCGGCAAGCTTCAGTGGCGCTACGAGCGCGTGGCCAATGGGACGGCCAATATCGCCACGCCCATCGTACACGGCGGCGAGATCTTCCTTTCGTCCGACTACGGCACCGGTTGCGTCCTGCTGAAGGCCGGCGCCGGTGGCGATGCCTCGGAAGTGTATTTCAATCGCGACATGAAGAACCACTACAGCACTTCGGTGCTGGTAGGCGATTACTTATATGGATTTTCCAGCAGTATTCTGACGGCTATGAAATTCGAGACAGGCTCGGTGGCCTGGCGCGACCGCAGCGTCGGCAAAGGGTCGCTGGTCTACGCGGACCGGCACCTGTATGCACTCGGGGAAGATGGCGTGGTCGGGCTGGTGGAGGCCAATCCGTCCGGCTACCGCGAGATATCGCGTTTCGAAATTTCCAAGGGAGGCTACCCGACGTGGAGCCAGCCGGTAATTGCCAATGGGAAACTCTATTTGCGCGACCAGGACAATCTGTTTTGCTACAACATAAAGAAATGAAGCACCTGGCGCTGCTGCTGTGCTTATGCATGTCCGCGGCCGCGGCCGACACAGCGTGGCCCCAATTCCGCGGACCCGCAGCGGGCGTAGCCGAAGATACGGCCCTCCCCGACACCTGGAGCGCCACCGCCAACGTCGCCTGGAAACTCGATATTCCGGGCCGCGGCTGGTCCTCGCCCGTCGTCGCGGGAGATCGCATCTACCTGACTTCCGTAATCGCCGCACAGCCGGAAGAAGCCCCCAAAAAGGGCCTGTACTTCGGCGGCAACCGTGAAACGCCGCCGCCCGGCGAGCACCGCTGGGTCGTCTACTGCATCGACTGGAAGACCGGCAAGCTGCTTTGGGAACGAGAAGTGCATCGCGGTAAAGCGCCCGCTCGCCACCTGAAGAACAGCTATGCATCCGAAACGCCCGTCACCGACGGCGATCGCGTCTACGCTTATTTCGGCAGCGTCGGCGTATTCTGCCTCGACCGCGATGGTAAGCCGCTCTGGTCGCAACCGCTGGGGCCGTTCCGCATGCGCTATGGCTGGGGCGCGGCGTCGTCGCCCGTGCTCTACCAAGGCCGGCTCTACATCGTCAACGACAACGAAGAGCAATCCTTCTTGGAAACTCTCGACGCCAAGACCGGCAAACAGATCTGGCGCGTGGCGCGCGACGAGGGCAGCAATTGGGCTACGCCGTTCATCTGGGAGAGCGGCAAACGCACCGAGATCGTGACGGCGGGAACCCGCCGGATCCGCGCTTACGACCTCGATGGCCAACTGCTCTGGGAACTGGGCGGCATGTCGTCAATCGCCATCCCCACGCCATTTGCCAAATTCGGTCTGCTATATGTCACGTCAGGCTACGTGCAGGATCAGGTGCGCCCCATTTACGCCGTCAAGCCCGGCGCCACCGGCGACATCAGCCTGAAAGGCGACGAAACCAGCAACGAATTCGTGGCATGGTATCAGCGCCAGGGCGGCCCCTACAATCCCTCGCCCTTGGTTTACGGCGATTACTATTACACCCTGATGGACTTCGGCTTCCTCACTTGCCGCGATGCGCGCACCGGCAAGGAAATCTACGGCAAGCAGCGCATCAATGCGGCCGGCGCGCCGTTCACCGCCTCCCCCTGGGCTTACAACGGCAAAATCTTCGCGCTCAGTGAAGACGGCGATACCTACGTGATCCAAGCCGGGCCTGAATTCAAGGTGCTCGGCAAAAATTCGCTCGACGAGATGACCTTGGCCACGCCCGCCGTCTACCGCTCTAGCCTGATCGTCCGCACTGCTTCGAAACTGTACCGCATCGAGAAGGCGAAATAGCCGTGCGATTGCTGGCCGCATTTCTCCTGGCTGCATGCCTGCACGCGGCGGACGAGTGGCCGCAATTCCGCGGCAATCCGCAGTTGACCGGAGTGGCCACCGGCGCCGTCCCCGCTACGCTGAAGCTGCTGTGGACCTACGACGCCGGTGAAGGCATTCAATCCTCGGCAGCCATTGCCGACGGCGTCGTTTACGTGGGCGTGGAATCGGCCGATCTGTTGGCCATCGACCTGGCCACCGGCAAGCTGCGCTGGAAATATCGCGCCAAGGACGGCATTGATGAATCCTCGCCTCTGGTGAACGATGGCGTGGTCTATATCGGCGACATCGCCGGTACCCTGCACGCCGTGCGCGCGGCGGATGGCAAGGGCCTGTGGACTTTCAAGACCGATAGCGAGATCCGCTCTTCGCCGGTGATTGCCGGCGACCGCTTATTCATTGGCTCTTACGATGGCAACCTGTACTGCCTTTCGGTGAAGGACGGCAAGGTGCTCTGGAAGTTCACCACCAGCAGCTACGTGCATGCCACGCCGGCTATAGCCAACGGCCTGGTTTACATCGCCGGATGCGACGAGATCTTCCGCGGTCTGCGCATCGCCGACGGCAAGGAGATGTTCCAATTCGATTCCGGCGGCTACACCGGCGCATCGCCCGCCATGCTGGGCCAGTGGGCCTATTTCGGCACGTTCAACAACGACGTGGCTGGCGCGGATCTCACCCGCAAGCGCATCGCCTGGCGCTATGAGAATCCGGCACGGCAATTCCCGTTCTATTCTTCCGCGGCCGTGTCCGGCGATCGCGTGGTGCTGGGAGGGCGCGATAAAGTGGTGCACTGCCTCAATGCCAAAACCGGCAAGGCGATCTGGTCTTTCGCCACCCGCGCGCGCGTGGATTCGTCCCCCGCCATCGCCGGCGGACGGGTTTACATCGGCTCTAATGACGGGCGGTTCTATGTGCTCGACCTTGCGTCCGGAAAAAAGATCTGGGAGTTCGACGCCGGCGCGCCGCTATCCGCCTCCCCCGCCATTGCCGGAGGCCGCATCGTGATCGGCTCGCAGGATGGCAAGTTGTATTGCTTCGGAGCGTGACGCATGGCCCAATCACCCAAAGATGAAAGGCGTCTCGAAAAGCTCACCAAAATCTGTCTCGCGCTGCCGGAAACTGGCGTCTGTTGCCAAACGTCGCATGCGGGCTTTCTGGTGCGCAGGAAAACATTCGCCTATTTTCTCAAGGACCACCATGGCGACGGCATCATGTCCGTCGCGTGCAAGGTGCCGCCCGGCGACAATGCGGCGCTGGCCGCGGCTCAGCCCGATCGGTTCTACCTGCCCGCGTACATTGGGCCTAAAGGCTGGGTTGCTTTGCGCCTGGACGCCGGCGAAGTCGATTGGGAAGAAGTCGCCGAATTGGTCGGGTGCAGTTATCAACTGGTCGCGCCCAAGCGGCTGGCCACGATGGTGAACATCGAACCGTGACGCCCACTCTTGAAACAGACCGCCTGTGGCTGCGCCCCTTGGAACTGGCGGATGCGGCGCGGGCTCAGTCGCTGTTTCCGCAATGGGAAGTGGTGCGCTATCTGGCGAATCAGATCCCGTGGCCCTTTCCGCCCGATGGCGTCTACACTTACTATCGCGACGTGGCTTTACCCGCGGCGGAGCGCGGCGACGCGTGGCATTGGACGCTGCGCCTGAAGAGCGATCCCCATCTGCTTATCGGCTGTATCAGTCTGATGCGGGGACCGGAGATTAACCGCGGATTCTGGCTGGCTGCCCCCTGGCATCGCCAAGGCTTCATGAGCGAGGCGTGCGAAGTGGTGACCGACTACTGGTTTGGGACGCTGGGATTCCCCCTGCTGCGTGTTCCCAAGGCCGCCGCGAACCTGGCATCGCGCCGCATTTCCGAGAAAGAGGGCATGCGTCTGGTCGAAACAAAAGAAAGCGACTATGTTTCAGGCCGCCTGCCGACCGAAGTCTGGGAGATCACCGCGCAGGAATGGCGTGCGCGCCGGGGCAGAACTCCCGTACGAGCGTAGCCGCCGGACTTGCCCTCACTCCGGCAGCTTATCCTGGCGCGGCTCCGGCAGCCAGAAGCTTGAAGTAAATCCCACCGCGTACACCAGCAGCGCGACCGCGCTGGCAGCATAAGCCAGCTTGGTGAAAGGCGTCGCTCCCGGCATCACATTCGCGAGATACGTGGTCAGCAGCGCCGCCGACGTGCCGATCATCCGCCCGCCGATATTGGCCGCGAAACTTTCACCCGTGCCGCGCAAGTGAATGGGATACATCCGAGGCAGATAATTCCCCCAAAAGCTAAACTGCGCCACGGTCAGCATACCGGCCAGAAAAATGCCGGCCTCCGTCATGCCCAGATTGTGCGTGGCCGGATAAAAGAATACGAACGGGACCAGGAACAGCCCGGGAAACTGGAAAATGCGCAGCAACTTCCGGCGGCTGACGATGCGGATCGCCAGGAACGCCAGCAAGACGCGCCCCAGCAGTCCGCCCATCTCCTGCAGGAACTGCACTTTGCTCACGATCTGTTCCTGCGCCGCGCGCGCCAGGTGCATCACCTCCGGCAAACCGGGCACGATACGCGGAATATGCTGAATCGCGCCGAACGCCGCGCCATAGCTGCATGCGAACATCAACGCCGTCAGCAGCGTGATCTTGCGATATTCCGGCCGGAACAACTCCGCGAAACTCGGCCGCTGCAGCGTCCCGGCAAGTTTCTTCTCCTGCCACGCTGGCGACTCCGGCAGGAACGGCCGGATCAGAATCAATGGAATCGCCGGGATCACCCCGGAGATCAGCGTGTAGCGCCATGCCTCATGCCCTCCATGGATGGCCGGCAGCGATTTGGAGTACGTCACCGCCACGTAATAAGCGGCGCTAATCAGCAATCCGCCGATCGACGAGAACGCCTGAGTGTACCCCAACACCGCTTCCCGCTGTTTGGCGTCCGGAAATAACTCCGCCAGCCAGGCGACGGCCGCCACGAACTCCACCGACACGCCGATGAACGTGGTGCAGCGCAGCAACAGCAATGCACCCACCGACGTGACCAGCCCGGACGCCAGCGCCGAGAAGGCATAGAGCAGAATGCTCCACACCAGCACGCGCCTCCGCCCCAGCAGGTCGGTCAGATATCCGCCGAGAAGACCGAAGACGCCGCCCGCCACCGCCGGGATGTAGAAGAGCAGGCCCACCCAATGATTGAACTCCGGCGTGCCCGGTTTCACCTTGGCTATTTCCATCAGCGCTGGCCGCACGATCAGCGGCAGAACCAATAATGCGTAGGTGTCGAATGCGAATCCTAGCGCGGCCATGGCGCAGATCACCCACTGCACGGGGGTCAGTCGGTGAGCGTTTGCGACGGGTTGCGGCTGGGCCATTTTTCGGGTGTCCTCTGACTCTTCCTGATTTTCAGGTAGTATGGCATAGTCGGGCAGAGGATTTCATCGTATGGAACAATCGGCAGTTGTAAATCAAAAAACGGGGGGGAAACGTTCCAAAATGTGGATCGTATTTGTAATTGGCGCGGTGCTGTCGTGGGGTGTGTATGGACCCGCGCTGCACAAAGGGCAGACGCAGCTCGGCAATCCGCTGAAGGCATTGCTATGCGTGGGGTTCGCCTATTTTCTCATCGGCGTGATCGTCCCGGTGGCGGGCCTTTCGACGCAAGGCGGAATGAGCGGCTTTAATTCGGGCGGGACCATCTGGTCCATCGTGGGCGGCGCGCTGGGTGCCTTGGGAGCGGTCTGCATCATCTGGGCCTTTAAGGCGGGAGGTATTCCGAATATCGTGATGCCGCTGGTTTTTGGTGGCGCTCCGCTGGTGAACGTGCTGGTCTCCATGTCCATGCATCCGCCGAAAAATGCGCCCAACCCGCTGCTGTACGTGGGCTTCCTGCTGGCGGCGCTGGGCGGCGGAATCGTGCTGTACTACAAGCCGTCGTAGCGCCCGCGGCTACTTGCCGATAGAGTACAGAAATTTGGCCGTGCGAATCAGGATGTGGCCATCCGAAATTGCCGGCGAGCTGAGCGTGTAATCGTTCAGATCGTTCTCCGCCAGCACCTCGAACTGGCCGCCGGCCTTCACCACCGTAGTCACGCCATCCTCATTGGTGATGTATATCTTGCCGTCCGCCAGCACCGGCGATGCGCTATAGGTGCCGGGCTGGATGCGCTTGCCGCCCCAAATCTCCTGGCCCGTCTTGGCGTTCAGGCACCACGCAATGCCGCGGTCGTTCACCGAATAGAAGTATATTCCATCGGTCACCGGAGTCGGCACATCCGGCCCGTTCATGAACTCCCACAGTTTATGGGAATGCGAAACATCCCCGCGCCCGCCCCCGCGAAACGCGATCAGCGGCTTCACCCGCGTGGGCGCGTACACCACATCGTCAAAAACAACCGGCGACGCGATGATGCGGTAAGCGGGATTCTTGTCCGGATTGAAACCCGTCGCGCGCCACAGCTCGCCTCCCGTGGCTGGGTCGTGACCGGTAATGCAATCGCCGCCGGTTACCACGATCTCCACGCGCCCTCCATAGCGCAGCGGCGCCGGCGTGGTATAGGAATCGGGCGATTCGCGCACGGCGTCCGTCGGCCGGATGGTGCGCCACACGGTCTTGCCGGTCTTCTTGTCGATGCGCAGCAAATACGACGGATCGTGCGTCTTCATCCCCTGCAGCACCTGCACGTAAATTCCGTCCTGGTAAAGCAGCGGCGAAGACGCGTAGCCCCAGTTCAGGCCGAATTTGCCGTAGTCCTTCTGAATGTCGCGCACCCACAGTTCATTGCCCTTGAAGTCGAACGACTTCATCACCCCAATACCCGTCATGGCGAAGACGCTCTGGCCGTCCGTCACCGGCGACGGCGACGACATATTCTGCTTGTTGATCTTGTAATTGCCGGACGCGATGAACTTCTTCCAAATGACGGCGCCCTTGGTTTTGTCCACGCACCAAAGGGAAAGATCGTCGCCCTCCGCCACGTTGAGAAAAACATCCCCCCCCCATACGATCGGCGTTGCGCCCGACCTCCCGGGCATTTCCAGCTTCCACGCAATGTTCTCCGTGGCGCTCCAATGCAGCGGGAGATTTGTTTCGGTGCTGATACCGTTCAACGAAGGGCCGCGCCATTGCGGCCAGTCTTCCGCAAGGCCGGGCGCCGAAACAATGGCCAGGAACAAGCCAAGCGAAGTACGCACGTTTGCCCTCCTATTGAGACACTCTGAAGGATATCATGGCAAGCTTTCACTTATAGAGGCTAAGAGCTGGGATGTCTTGGAAATCGGCGGTGTTGAGGGTCCAAAGAGCCGCTTCGTGCGTGATGGCGGAGGCCGCTATGCCGAGGTCGATTTCGCGGCCGCGCGCTCGGCCCACCGACCGGTACAGCTTCGCGCTCAGTGCCGCCTCCCGCCAGCCAAAAAGCACCGCCGCCTCGCTCGGAAAGAGGGCTTCCTGCGCAGCCAGCTCCTGAGCCAGCCGGGGCCCGCGCAGCCATTCGTAGAGTGCCAGCGATGGAATGAGTATGCGCTCCCCTTCCTCTATCGCGTCTCGCAACGCCGCGGCAGACCGCCGGCGTCCCGTTAGGGCATCCACGAGCACGGAGGTGTCCAGGAAGATCACGAAGCGTGCCGGCGTCCACCCGCCCGGCGGGCCCGGCGAATTGACCGTAGCTCCCCGTCCACCTCGGCATCGCCGCGAGTGGGCTTGTGGGCCGCCAGATCGTCCAGCACGCGCAGCATCCGCACCCTTTCGCTCTCGCTGAGCCGGCCGATCCTGTCGTAATATTCGGCGATGGCGGCGCGTACCACTTCGCTCTTGGGCATCGTCAGACGGACCGCCGCATCTTGCAGCCGGAAGATGGTCGCCTGGTCGAGAGTGAAGGTGACCTTGGTAGTTGCCATACTATGGCCATATTACCATACCAGCCTCGCCGCGCTATCGCGTACTCACCATGTACGGCATAATCCGCAACAACCCGCCCTTCGCCCATACCTCCGGCGGCCAATCTTTCAACAACTTCTGCCAGCGCGACTCCACCATGCTGTCCTGCGCCCGCCCGAACAGCACATCCAAAATGTTGCGCTTCGGCGGATACATCACGATCGTCACATTCTCCGACCCCGGTATCCTGGCCTTCTGCTTCACCAGTTCCAGCGCCCGGTCGATGCCCCCCAATTCATCCACCAATCCGCGCTCTTTGGCCTGGTCGCCCAGCCAGACGCGCCCCTGCGCCAGCGGCTCGATCTGGTCGTACGGCCGCCGCCGCGCCTGCGCTACCTTGGCCACAAAGTCATGATAGTTGGCGTCGATGCCTTCCTTCAACTTGGCCAATTCCGGCGGCGTAAGATCGCGGTATAGCGAGTCGATATCCGCAAAGTGCCCGCGCGCAATCGAATCCTGCGTCACCCCCAACTTATCGTAAAGCCCGTGCAGATTGGGCTTGCCGAACACCACCCCGATCGATCCCGTCAGAGTGCCCGGGTATGCCACGATCGGATCGCCCGTCATCGCCATATAATAGCCGCCCGAAGCCGCCGCGTCCGACATCGAGATCACCACCGGCTTCTTCTTGCTCAACAGATTCATTTCGCGCCAGATCTCATCCGATGCCACCGCGTCGCCGCCCGGAGAATCGATGCGCACCACCACGCCATCCAGTGTCGAATCGCCTCCGATCCGCCGCAGCAGCTTGATGAATCCGGTCGCCCGGATGCCTCCGTCCGAACCGCCGTCGTCGTCGGCCCCGCCGCGCGTGATGTCCCCGTCGCCCACCAGCATGGCGATGCGGTGCCGTCCCTCCAGCCCCAGCGAATCGGCGGGGACCTTCTGATACGCCCCCGT
>Ga0302320_10018374_pt1 | contig 14101 bp, 15 predicted proteins | sample Bog_T0_3_FD_202130 | JGI IMG/M metagenome (GOLD analysis project Ga0302320, IMG submission 202130) | Peat permafrost microbial communities from Stordalen Mire near Abisko, Sweden - Bog_T0_3 | ecosystem: Environmental > Terrestrial > Soil > Wetlands > Peat | place: Sweden: Abisko, Stordalen Mire... | reverse complement strand
GCCGCCACGCGAGTTGGCGTGGCACCGGCCTTCACCGTGATTTCAGGCTATCGGTCCGCGCAAACCAACGAATACCTTCGCGAGGCCGGCCATGGCGTCGCGCAACGCAGCCTGCACATGCTAGGGCGCGCCATCGACGTGCGGGTCGCCGGCGCCGACTGCGCGGATCTTGCGGCCTGCGCGATCGGCATGCGGCGCGGCGGCGTGGGCTACTACCGCAGCTCCGACTTCGTGCATCTGGATACCGGGCCCTTCCGTACCTGGCGCGGCTAACGACAGCGCAGAAAGGCGCGGATGCGCGCGATTTCCTCCTCCAGCCCTGCGCTAAACGCCGGGTCGGCCGGCGCACTGCCGCCGCTATAGCCGAAGGAACATTGCAGAGCTCCCCCGGCCACCGCCAAATTTCCCCAGCCGATCATGCGCTCGCGCCATAGCAGCGGCAGCGCGTAGTAGCCGAGCTTGCGCTTCGCCGCGGGGGTATATGCCTCGAAGCGATAGGCCCAGCCCCAGAGTATTTCGAAGCGGCGGCGGTCCCAGGCCACCGGATCGAAGGGTGTGAGCAGGCGCACGCGGTCCTCGGGACGCCAGCGTGATGAGGCCGGCGCCTCCGACGCGGGCCAGTACCACTCGATGCCGGCGGCGGAGCCGCGCGCCAGCCGCTGCTTGGCGCGCGCCAGCGCCGCGGCGCGCTGCGTTGCCCACTGCGGCACGCCGCTGCGCAGCAGGCTCAACAATTGGCCCAGGCTCGCCGCCGGCAGGGGGGCGTACTTGTGCACCACCAGGTCCACGAGGCGGTCCATGCGTGTGTCGGCCGTGCCGGGCTGCGCGCTGGGCGTGAGGTCCCGAGCCGCATACAGCCGAATGCCCGATTCCCGGCGCACCACGCGCAGCAGGCCGCGATAGCGCATCTGGTCGAGCAATTGCGTGCTGGCGTTCGAGGAACCGCCGAACCAGTTGGTCACCTTGCCATGCGAGAAATGCTCATCCACCTCGCGCGGGTGCGCGGCGCCGCGCTCGCGCACGAATTCCAGCACCGCGGCGGCCTTCGCATGCCGCGCCCTGGTCCAGCGTGCCGCGGGCTCGCGCGGATGCATCAGCTCATGGTGCGCGCGCGGCAGGAATCCGTAGTTGACGAAGTAATCTTCCTCGAGCTGAAGTGTGGGATAGCGCGCTTCAAGATCGCCGGCGCAATAATTCACGACGCGGTGGCGCAGGGTCAGGTCCTGGGCGCGGGCGGGCGCGCGTATCGGATCGGCCTGCACGAATCCCAGCTTGCCGATGGCCTTCTTGAGAGTGGTCGGCTTGAACAGCGAGCGCGCAACCGCGTAGCGGCGCAGGTGGTCGAGGGTCAGCGGCATGTCCCGATGATACCAAGCGGATGCTAGGATCCAGCCTATGTATCGATACCGCCTGATGCACGGGTACCGCACGTTGCTGCTGGCCGCAGTGTCGATGGCCCTCGGCGCCTGCTCGCAGCAGGGGTCGGCCGGCGGCGGCGCGCGGCTTTACAGCGGAAGCTGCGCCGCCTGCCATCAAGCCAACGGCGAGGGGGTAGCCGGCGTCTATCCGAGCCTGAAGGGATCCGGTGTGGTGCTCGGCGATCCGGAGGCGCTGGCGCGCTGGGTGATCAAAGGGGTGAGGCCGGCCGACATGCCGTCCGGCCGCTACTCCGGCAAGATGCTGCAATTCGGCTGGCTGCACGATGAGGATGCGGCCGAGCTGCTTTCCTTCGTCCGATCGAGCTTCGGCAATGCCGCGCCTCCGGTCGATGCAGCCACCATCGCGCGGGCTTTGGCAGATAAGCACCCATGAATACGCCGGCGCCGATCACGGCCATCCACCGCATCGTCGAGCGCTGCCGCGCCGCCGATTATCCGGCGATGATTTCCAGGCTGCCCTCGGGCTGGGCGGTGATGGGCGAGCGCCAGGTATTTCCCGGCTACTGCCTGCTGTTGCCGGACCCGGTGGCGGGGCACCTGAACGAGTTGCCGCCGCCGGCGCGCGCGCAATTCCTAGGCGATATGGCCTTGATGGGCGATGCGCTGCTGGCGTGCACGGGGGCGCTGCGCATCAATTACGCCATGCTCGGCAATGTGGAGCCGGCGCTGCACGCGCACCTGTTTCCGCGCCACGCAGGAGAGCCGGCTGCGACGCGCGGCGCGCACCCGTGGGCCATGGACTGGAATCTCGCGCCTGCTTACGGCGAGGAGTCGTTCGGTGAGCTCAGACGGCGCATTGCGGCGCAGATCGCTTGCAGATCGTAGAGCGGCGCGGAGCAGATCATGCCGTTGCATAGATAGGCCACCGTGGCGTCGGTGGCGCGCTTTTCCGCCAGGGCCGGCGGCAGGTCGGCGGCGTCGCCCGGAATGGCGAATATCATGCGCAGCGGCGCGTACTCAGCGCCGAGCTGCCGGGCCCACGCCGCCGCCTGCGCCGAGGGGCCGCGGATGATCAGGATCTGCAGTTCCGCCAGGTAGTCCTCCAAGGAGTTCACCAGGCTCATGTGCGCCTGCGGATATTGCGAGAGCAGCGGCCATGCGCACTGCAGCGTGCGCTCGGCGGCGTCAAGATACCGGGTCTCGCCGAGCAGATGGCCCAAGCGGCACAGCACCGACACCGCGACGGCGTTGCCGGAGGGTAGAGAATCGTCGCTGAAGGTTTTGCTGCGGTGAATGAGCTGTTCATGATCGGCAGCGGTGAAGAAGAATCCGCCGTGCTGCGCGTCCTCGAATTTGTCCAGCAGCACCTCGACCAGGGATTGGGCGAAGCGCAGATCGCTGCTGCGCCAGCGCGTCTGCAGCAACTCGAGCAGCGCATCCGCGAGGAAGGCGTAGTCATCGAGATACGCGGCCAAATGCGCGCGTCCTTCCTTGTAGGTGGCCAGCAAGCGCCCGTCGCGCCAGAGATTGTCGCGCAGAAAATCCGCGCAACGAAACGCCGCCTCGGCAAGGTCGGTGCGGCCCAGCACCCGCGAGGCGATGGCCAGTCCCTTGATCATCAGCGCATTCCAGGCGGTGAGCACCTTATCATCGCGCCCGGGCCAGATGCGCGCGTTGCGCACGGCGAGCAATTTTCCGCGCGCCGAGTCGAGCAGGTTGTGCGGGTCCGACTGCATCGATTCATAGCAATGCAGATGCCACTCGCCCTCGAAATTGGCATCGCGATCCAGCCCGAAGCGGCGCGCAAACACCGCGTACTCAGGCGCGCTCAGCAACGCCTGCACATCGGCGCGGCTCCAGACATAGAATTTTCCCTCGTGACCCTCCGAATCCGCATCCAGGCTGGAGTAAAAGCCGCCCTCGGGAGAGCGCATGTCGCGCAATACCCAGTCGGCGGTGGCGCCGGCTACGTTGAGAAACAGCGTTTCGCCGGTTGCACTGCCTGCGCGCGCGTACTCGCCGAGCAACAGGGCGTTGTCGTACAGCATTTTCTCGAAATGCGGAATCATCCAGAAGTCATCGACGGAATAGCGACTGAAGCCGCCGCCGAGTTGATCGGCGATGCCGCCTTCGGCCATGCGTGTCAGGGTCAAGGTCGCCATGAACAGCGCCTTCAGGTCCACCTCCTTGGACGCCGAGGTGGCATACCACTGCCGCAAAGATCGCTCGATGCTCGCGGGATGAGGAAACTTGGGCGCCCGGCCGAATCCGCCGTAGCGCTCGTCGAACGACTGCTCCAGCGCCGCCCGCGCAGCCTCGAGCGGCGCCCGGTCGAGCGCCACAGGGCCCGCCGGCGCGGGGGGCGACATGCTTTCGAAGGCGCGCTTGAGCTGCTCGCCCTGCTGCTGAATGTCGGCTGCGTGCTCGCGGTAATACTCGGACACGCGCAACAGGATCTCGGAGAATGCCGGCATTCCGTGGCGCGGGCGGTTGGGAAAGTAGGTGCCGCCGAAAAACGGCTGCCGCTCCTTTGGGGTCAGGAACATGGTCAGCGGCCACCCGCCGGAGCGCTGCGTGATCAGCTGCTGCGCCACCTGGTAGATCTTGTCCAGATCCGGCCGCTCTTCTCGATCGACCTTGATGTTGACGAACTGCTCGTTCATCAGCGCGGCGGTGCGCGCATCCTCGAAGGACTCGTGCGCCATGACATGGCACCAGTGGCAGGCCGAATAGCCGATGGACAGCAGGATGGGCTTGTTCTCCCGGGCCGCCTTGGCAAGCGCCTCCTCGCCCCAGGGGTACCAGTCGACCGGATTCTCGGCATGCTGCTGCAAATACGGGCTCGTCTCATCGGCAAGGCGATTGCGCTGCATGTCACGAGTCCGCGTCGGTTAGAATGCGGACCACTATAGCCGAAGTCCGTTCAATGTCCGATTCCGATACCGTTGCGCAATTGCCCGCACTGCGCTTGAAACGCAATGAAGACCGGCGCCTGCAAGCAGGTCACCTTTGGGTGTTCAGCAATGAGGTCGATACCCAACAAACCCCCTTGACGAAGTTCAAGGCGGGCGAGCTGGTGCGCGTGCTTGCGCACAACGACCATGCTCTCGGTTTGGCGTACGTCAATCCACAATCGCTGATCAGCGCGCGCATGCTGGACACCTGGAAGCTGCCGGATGCCGGCTGGTTCGCCGCGCGCATCCGCGCGGCGCTCAATCTGCGCGAGCGCCTGTATGCCGAGCCGTACTACCGGCTGGTGTATGGAGAATCCGACGGGCTGCCGGGACTGGTGATCGACCGCTATGGCGAGGGCGTAGTGGTGCAGATCGGCACCGCCGGCATGGAGCTGCTCAAGGGGGAGATTCAGGCGGCCCTGCTCAAGCTCCTGCGCTGCGAGATGCTGTTGTTCAAGAATGACGGCGGAATGCGCGAAATGGAGGGCTTGCCCAGCTACGTGGAGGTTGCCGTGGGCAAGCTCGATGGCCCGGTGACGGTCATCGAGGAGGGCTTGAGTTTCTCGGCGCCGCTGGCGGAAGGGCAGAAGACCGGCTGGTTCTTCGATCAATCCGCCAATCGGCGCGCCCTACCTAAGTACGTGCGCAGGGGCGCGCGCATGCTGGATGTGTTCAGTTATGTCGGCGCCTGGGGCGTGCACGCGGCGCGCAGCGGCGCCGCCGAAGTGCTGTGCATCGACAGTTCCGCGGCCGCGCTCGAGCTGGCAGCGAACAACGCCGAGCGCAACGGCTTCACGCTGTCTACGACCAAGGGCGATGCCTTCGATGAGCTGGAGTCCTTGGGGCGCAAGGGCGCCCAATTCGATGTCGTGGTGGTGGATCCGCCGGCATTTGCCAAGCGCAAGAAGGACCTGCCGAAGGCGCTGGCCGCTTACAAGCGCCTGAACCAGCTCGCGATGCGGCTGCTGGCCGGCGAGGGCATTTTGGTGTCCTGTTCATGCTCGCATCACGTCGGCGCGGAAGATTTGCAGGATGCGATCAACAAGGCGGCGCGCAGCGCGCGCAAGCATGTGCAGATTCTGGAGATGGGAGGCCAGGCGCCGGATCACCCGGTGCACCCCGCCATCCCTGAGACTCGCTACCTCAAGGCCTATTTCTGCCGAGTCAACGATCAGCTCAAGTAATGAGAGGCGCTGCCGTCGAGTCGCTGCGGTAAACTTCGAGACATGCTCACCTATCCTCATATAAATCCAGTCGCCATTTCGATCGGACCGGTCGCAGGCATCGGCCCGCTGCGCATCCATTGGTACGGCATCATGTATCTCATCGGATTCGTCGCGGCATGGTGGCTGGCGAGATACCGCGCACGGCGCCCGGGCTCGACCTGGGTCGCGCTGGATATCGACGATCTCATCTTTTACTGCGCCATCGGCGTCATCGCCGGCGGCCGCATCGGCTGGTGCATTTTCTACGGGCATGACGTGATCGCTCAAAGCTGGCTGAATGTCTTTCACATCTGGGACGGCGGCATGTCGTTCCATGGCGGCATGACCGGCGTGCTGGTGGCCGCGCTGGTGTTCGCGCAGGTCAAGCACAAGCACGGCGCCGATGTCCTGGATTTCGTGGCGCCGTTGCCGGGCATCGGATTGCTGGCGGGCCGGTTGGGCAACTTCATCAACGGTGAGTTGTGGGGGAAGCCCACCGATGTGCCCTGGGCCTTCGGCGTGCCGAATGCCGACGGCGCCTTGGTGGCAAGACATCCCTCGCAGCTGTATGAGGCGACTCTGGAGGGCTTGGTGTTGTTCCTGGTGCTGTGGTGGTTCACCAACCGGCCGCGGCCGCGACTCGCGCCCACCGGCCTGTTTCTGATCATCTACGGCTGCGGACGATTCACAGTCGAGTGGGTGCGGCTGCCCGACGCGAACATTGGATACCTGGTCGGCGATTGGCTGACCATGGGCATGCTGCTCACCATTCCGATGATCATCGGCGGTGCGGCGATGATGATTTACGCCTACACGCGCAATCAGCCGAGCGGCAACTTCGGTGCGGCGAAGGCATAACGGTGCGGCAGTATCTGGATTTCTTGCGCCATATTCGCCAAACCGGGGCGCGCAAGCAGGATCGCACGGGAACCGGCACCTTGAGCGTGTTCGGCTATCAGATGCGCTTCGATCTTGCCGCGGGCTTCCCGCTGGTGACGACCAAGAAGCTGCACCTGCGTTCGATCGTCCATGAACTGCTGTGGTTTCTGCGCGGCGACACCAATATTCAATACCTGCGCGACAATGCCGTAACGATCTGGGACGAGTGGGCGGACGATGCGGGCAATTTAGGCCCGGTGTACGGCAAGCAGTGGCGCAGTTGGCCCACCGCCGACGGCCGCACGGTCGATCAACTGGCGGGCGTAATCGGGCAATTGAAGGACGACCCCAACTCGCGGCGGCTGATTGTGAGCGCCTGGAATGTGGGGGAATTGGAACAGATGGCGCTGCTCCCCTGCCACGTGCTGTTCCAGTTCTACGTGGCCGGGAGCAAGCTGTCCTGCCAGATGTATCAGCGCAGCGCCGATGCATTGCTCGGGGTGCCCTTCAATATTGCCTCCTACGCCCTGCTGACGCACATGGTCGCGCAGCAATGCGAGCTGGACGTCGGCGAGTTCATCTGGACCGGCGGCGACTGCCATTTGTACTTGAACCACCTCGAGCAGGCCGATTTGCAGCTGACGCGCGAACCCTATCCATTACCGCGGCTGCGCCTGCGGCGCCGGCCAGCGAGCTTGTTCGAGTATGCGTTCGACGATTTTGAGTTCGAGAACTACCGGCATCACGCCGCCATCACGGCCCCCATCGCCGTATGAAGCAACGCGCGCGGCAATTGCCCATGGTCGAGGTGCGCCACTCGCGCGTTCACGGCCATGGGGTGTTTGCATTACGGCGCATCCGCAAAGGCACCACCGTGCTCGAGTACCTCGGCGAGCGGGTGAGTCACGCGGTGGCGGATGCTCGCTACGAAGACCGCAATTCACGCGACAACCATACCTTCCTGTTCACCATCGATGCAAAGACCGTGATCGATGCCGGCGTCGGCGGCAACGAGGCGCGCTATATCAATCACGGCTGCGAGCCGAACTGCGAGAGCGCCGAGCTCAATAAGCGAATATTCATCGAAGCGATTCGCACCATCCAGCCCGGCGAGGAGCTCACCTACGATTATCGGATCGGGCGCGATGCGGACGATGAGCCCGACGTCGACGAGATCTACGCGTGCCGCTGTGGCGCCGCGCGATGCCGCGGCAGCATGTTGGAGGCGCGCAAGAATTCTTCGAGGACCCGACCGCGCCGCTGAGCGCCGGCTGCGCCAATTTCGTGCGGAACGCCCGCAGCTGCGCTCGCAATTGACCGCGGATCCACCCGGCGGCCGGCTGAAGGCGCCGTTTTTTACCTTATTCCAAGTGATTTCGGGCTATCCGGGCCTGGCACGAAAATTGCTGAGATTTCCTTGTATGATCGATGACTCCGCCGCAAGGAGGCTCCCCGTCACATTCACCCGATATCGTTAGTCTTGGTTCGCCCATGCGTCTACCTTCGCTCAAGTTCTTGAAGACCTTCCAGGTCGCCGCCAGGCTGCAGAGCTTCAAGGGGGCGGCCGAGGAGCTGTTCGTCACCCCGTCCGCCGTCAGCCACCAAATCAAGGCGCTGGAGCGCCAGGTGGGCGTGGCGCTGTTCGAGCGCGGCGTGCGCACGCTGGAATTGACGGATGCCGGCGCCCATTATCTGGAACACATCAATGATATCTTCGCGAAGCTGGAATCGGTCACCGAACAATTGCAGCTGCGCTACGGGCGCACCATCATTCGCTTGAACGTGCCGCCGTTCTTCGCGAACGAAATGCTGCTGCCGCGCCTGGCGTCCTTTTCCCAGGCGCGCGAGGAAACCGATATTCGCATCGAGACCTCGTTCTCGACGCCCAGGACGCACCCGCCGGAAGCCGACCTGTCCATCGTGGTGGGATCCGGTCCGTGGGACGGGCTTACCGTGCATCAATTGTTCGCCCAGACTTTCATCGCGGCCTGCGCGCCGGAGTATCTGCTCGAGAACCGCATCGATTCCTATGCCGATCTGAACGGCAAGTCGCTGCTGGTGCACGAAGAACGCCGCGATGCGTGGGAGCGCTGGGCCGCTGGGTTGGGAATCGAGGCGATCAAGCCGAATCGATTGGTGCGTCTCGATACCATGGCCGCCGTGGTTCTCGCCGCCGAACAGGGCGTCGGCGTCGCGTTGGTGCCTACGCTGCTGAGCGCGGATCGTTTCGTCGCGGGCGGCCTGGTGAAATTATTCGATGCGGAGCTCGCGACCAACGAAAGCTACGTGCTGTTGCACAGGCCGGAAGACCGCGCGCGCGAAGACTTGCAGGAGTTGACGCGCTGGATCTTGAGCAAGTGCCGCGTTGCCTGACAGGTGTTGCCCTACGGGTGTAGGCGCGCCTGCGCGGGCGTTGTGCCTGGCGCATTGAGCTCGAGGCGCGTATAAGGCCGCTTTCGGTGCGGAGAACGGATCGATGGCGGACGCTCGGGCGGCGATGGAGTTGGTGGTGGCGGCGGCGGAGAATGATGTCATCGGCCGCGGCAATGCCCTGCCGTGGCGGCTGCCGGCGGATCTGCGTCATTTCAAGGCGCTCACCATCGGCCGCACCGTGCTCATGGGCCGCAAGACCTATGAGTCGATCGGCAAGGCATTGCCGCAGCGAAAAAACCTCGTGCTCAGCCGTTCCGCGGAGTTTGCGCCCGGCGATTGCACCAAGGTGGCCTCGCTCGACGAGGCCTGCCGAGTGGCGGCACCAGGCGCCGGTTCAGGAATGGCAACCGAGCTGATGGTCATCGGCGGAGCCAAGGTCTTTGATTTATGCCTGCCGCTGGCGAGGCGTATTTATCTTACGCTGGTGCACACGCGCATCGAGGGCGGCGACGCCTTCTTCTCCGGCTGGCGCGGCGCGCAGTGGCGCGAGTCGTCACGCGAATTGCACGCGGCGGATGCCTCGAACTCGCACGACTTCAGTTTCATCACGCTGGAGCGCAGCGGCGGCTAGAGCGGTGCCAGGCCTGCCTTGATTTCACGCTCTGCGCGCTCGAAGTCGACATCGGCCAGAGTGGTGCAGCCTGAGCTCAAGTCGGCCAGCAGCCGGGCCTGGATGGCGCCGCGTTCGAAGGCCACCCGGTAGGGAATCTCGTGATGAAACATGACCATCGAATAGCGGGGAATGAATCGCTGCGGGCAGCGCTTCTCCAGCGCCAGGGCGAGCGCCTGCTGCAGCTGAAAATTCGGATCGGCGACCAGCTCGCGCATTTCCAGGTAATTCTCCTGCGCCATGGTGGCGATGGCATCGGTGTTGGGCTTGCGGGCGGCGCAGAAATCGGCGAATAGCGCTTCCCAGGAGCAATGGCGGCTCAAGGCGGCGGCGAATTCGGCGCAGTCCTCGAAGCAGCAGTTCATCCCCTGGCCGTGGAACGGCACCATGGCGTGGGCCGAGTCGCCCACGAGCAAGGCCATGCCGCGATAGTGCCAGGGCATTGCCTTGACGGTGCCGAGGAAGCCGATCGGGTGCGCGATGAATTCCGGGACGACATCCGGCATCAGCGCGCGCACGTCGGGAAAATTCGCGCGCACGAAGCTCTCGATGTCGGCCGCCCCGCTTAAGCTGTCGAAACTCACCGGGCCGTGTTTCGGCAGGAACAGCGTTGCGGTAAAGCTGCCGTCGGCATTGGGCAGTGCGATCAGCATGTAGTTGCCACGCGGCCAGATGTGCAAGGCGTCGGCGGCGATGCGGTGCTTAAGCGAAGCCCCCGCGGGAATCGATAGTTGTTTGTAGCCGTGCTCGAGATCCGTTTCGCGCGCTTCGATCAACCCAAGCTCGCTCATGCGCCGGCGCATCGCGGACGCCGCCCCGTCACACAGCAGCAGCGGATGCATGGGGAGGTTCAGCACGCGGTCGCGGCGCAGGTCGCGCAGCTGCGCAAGTCCGCCGGCGAAGTCCGCGCCTTCCAACCGATGCTCGAAGTGAACCGTTACGCCATGGCGCTGCACCGCGACGTCCAGCAGCACCTGATTGAGACGATGGCGGGAAATGGCATAAATCACCTCGTTCTCCCGCTGCCCGTAGGGCTGCAGCGCGCTGCTGCGATCCAACGCATGCACGAACCGCCCGCGCATCGGCAGCATGGCGGGACGAATGTCCTCGAAAACCCCGGCCTGGATCAGGGCGTGAATGCCGCGATCGGCCAGCGCCAGATTGATGGAGCGCCCGGACTGAAGGGGCGCCGCGCGCGGATTGGGCCGGGTCTCGTAGAGAACCACCTGCATTCCGGCGAGGCGCAGGAAAATCGCGAGCAGCGTGCCGGTGGGGCCGGCGCCAACGATGCACACCGGATCTCGAGGCAAGCTCACGGGCGCAGCGCTACTCTAAGCGCTTCGACAGCGGTGAAGACGTCGTGGTAGGAGTTATACAGCGGAACCGGCGCGAGGCGCAGAATGTCGGGCTCGCGCCAGTCGCCGATGACGCCGGCCGCAGCCAGCTGCTCATGGCAACGCTTAACGTCGAACGCCGCCGGATCGAGGCGCAGGCTCAACTGGCTGCCGCTCGACTGCGGCGCCTGCGGCGTGATGATCTCGATGCCAGGGGGCAGCACTTCCCGGACCAGACGCCCTAGGTAGGCGCTGAGCGCGACGGATTTCTCGCGCAATCTGCCGAACTGAGCGCGCCCGAAGATCTCGAGGGAGGCCAGCAATGGAGCGAAGGCCAGCACCGGCGGGTTGCTGAGCTGCCAGCCTTCCGCGCCTGCCATGGGTTGGAACTGCGGCTGCATGCGAAAGCGCGTCGATTTATCGTTGCCCCACCAGCCGGCGAAGCGCGGCAGGTCGAATGAAAGCGCGTGGCGCTGGTGCACGAAACATCCGCCGATGGCGCCGGGCCCGGCGTTCAAATACTTGTAACTGCACCAGACCGCGAAGTCGGCATTCCAATCGTGCAACTCGAGCGGCGTATTGCCGATGGCGTGTGCGAGGTCCAGGCCGACGGCCGCGCCTGCGCGCCGCGCGGTGGCGATCAGCGGCGCAAGATCCAAGGATTGCCCGGTCAAATATTGCACCCCGGGCAGCAGCACCAGCGCCAGCCGCGGGCCTTCCCGGCCGATGTGCTCGAGCAGATCCTCGGTACGCAGGCAGCGCTCGCCGGCACGCGGCTCGACCTCGATCAAGTGTTGCGCGGCGTTCAAACCGTGGAAGTTCAGCTGCGAGACCATGGCGTAGCGATCCGAGGGAAACGCCGATTTCTCGATCAAGATGCAATTTCGCGCGCCGCCCGGCCTGAAGAAACTCACCATCATCAGGTGCAGGTTCACGGTCAGCGAGTTCATGGCGACGACCTCGCTTTGGAGCGCGCCGCTCAAGGCCGCAAGCGGCGCGGCGGCGCGCTCGTGATAGGAGATCCACGGGCGCGCCGCGGCGTCGTGTCCCCGCACCGCCATGGTCTGCCAGTCGGCGAGCTCCTGGCGCACATAGTCCGCCGCGGTGCGAGGCTGCAAGCCGAGCGAGTGGCCGCACAGATAGACCAGCTTCCTGCCCACCGCATCGCAGGGATGGTGAAATTCCGCCGCAAAGCCCGCAAGCTGATCCGCCGCATCCCGCTGCAGCGCGTCCGCCGCGCGCGTCGTTCTCACTTGGCCGGCGCCTGCATGACCGTGCCGCAGGAGCCGCAGGTGCGATGTTGAAGGCTCGAATAGAAGCGCGAAAAAATTTCCGGCAGCTGCGTTTCGATGTTGCACACGGCGACTCGCTCCAGATAGAGCTGATGTCCGCAGTTCTCGCAGTACCACGAGAAGCCGTCCAGCTCATGCGGCGCGCGGCGGCGCTCGACCACGATTCCGACGCTGCCCGCGGGCCGCTGCGGCGAGTGCGGCACCTCCGGCGGCAGCAGGAAAACCTCGCCGGCGTGAATCGGCAGGTCCGTCAATTTGCCGTTCTGCACGGTCTTGAGCACGATGTCGCCTTCGAGCTGGTAGAAGAACTCCTCGCTCGGATCGTGGTGAAAGTCCTTGCGCGCGTTCGGGCCGCCGACCGCCATCACGATGAATCCACTGTCCTGGTACAGCAGCTTGTTTCCGACCGGGGGTTTGAGCAAATCCCGATTTTGGTCGATCCATCGACGCAGGTTGAAGGGTGCCGCTAGTTGCATCGCCACATTATAACGGCGCGGCGGCCGTGCAGCCGATCTGCACCGGATCCGCCTGCGGCGCATCCAGACGCAGCGCCGTCAGCTTTCCGCCCCAGACGCAGCCGGTATCCAAGCTGATGACATCGGCGTTGCGGAACAGCCCCAACGTCGACCAATGGCCGAACACGATGCGCGTGCCGCGCCAGCGTGCCTGCGGCGCCTCGAACCAGGGAATCAGTTCCTCGTCCTGATGTTTTTTCGGGGAGCCCTTGGCGCGCAGCATCAGCCGGCCGCCGGCGTCGACATAGCGCAGTCGCGTGAAGCAATTGACGATGAACCGCAGGCGCGCCTCGCCCTTCAATGCCGGGTCCCAGCAGTCCGGTTGATCGCCGTATAGCCGGAAAAACAGCTTCGCCGGATCCTGCCGCAGGGCCAGCTCCAGCTCGCGCGCGCAACCGCGCGCCGTGTCCCTATCCCACTGCGGCGCCAAACCGGCGTGCAGCAGGCTCAAGTTGAGCGCTGTGTCCTCGACCATCAGCGGCCGGCCGATCAGCCATTCGAGCAGGGCGTCCCGATCGGGCGCGGCAAGCAATTCCGTCAATGTGTCGTCGCTGCGCAGGCGCGCGCCGCCGAAGGCAACGGCCAGCAGATGCAGATCGTGGTTTCCGAGCGCGACGGCGGCGGCGTCGCCGAGCGAGCGCACTCTGCGCAATACTTGCAGGGAACTGGGCCCGCGGTTGACCAGATCGCCCACGAACCAGAGCCGATCGCGGTCCGGCGAGAACTTCAGCGCGCCGAGCAGCGCGCCTAACTCGGCATCGCAGCCCTGCACATCACCGATTGCGTAAAGCGCCATCGGGATGCACCGGCCTAATGCAGGACTCCGGGCATGGCCAATCTGAACGGCGCGATCGGCGCATCGAATTGCCGGCCATCGTCGGCCATCATTTGGTAGCTGCCTTGCATGGTGCCGACCGGAGTCTCGATCACCGCGCCGCTCGAGTAGCGAAATCCCTGCCCGGGCTTCAAATAAGGCTGCTCGCCGACCACGCCGTCGCCGCGGGTTTCCTTCACGTTGCCGTTCGCGTCCGTGATGATCCAATGCCGGGTGAGCAGGCGCGCCGGAACCTGTCCTTCGTTGCGAATCGTTATGGTGTACGAGAAAACGAAGCGCTTATCGTGCGGATCGGATTGCTCCTCGATGTAGGAGGTCTCGACCTCGACGCGGATTCTCGGGTCAGTGGGCTCGGATGTGTGCATGGCTCGCTACTTCAAGCGCACCGCCAACACGTCGCAGCGCGCGCCGTGCAGAACGGTGTCTTCGGTAAAATTCACGAGTATCGCCATGCCATGGCGCTCGCGGCTGCCCATGACGATCAGGTCCGCTTTCTCCTCCTCGGCCACACGCAGGATATCCGCCTTGGTGTTGCCGACCTCGACCCTGTAGGTGGAGTGCCCCAGGCTCAGGCGCTCGATGAGCGCGACAAGCTTGCCCTGGGCGACCTTGGCCAATCCGCCCTCGACCTGATCCGACGGCATCAGCGTGTCGCCCATCGGGCC
>Ga0302320_10018373_pt1 | contig 14101 bp, 13 predicted proteins | sample Bog_T0_3_FD_202130 | JGI IMG/M metagenome (GOLD analysis project Ga0302320, IMG submission 202130) | Peat permafrost microbial communities from Stordalen Mire near Abisko, Sweden - Bog_T0_3 | ecosystem: Environmental > Terrestrial > Soil > Wetlands > Peat | place: Sweden: Abisko, Stordalen Mire... | reverse complement strand
CGGCAGTAAAACGCACATGACCATTCGCTATGACTACAACAATGTGCAGAAGCCGGCGATGTGACGGGGAGAAACACCATCGCGCCGGCCTGATTGTGAAGTCCGACGATCCGAATCGGGTGAGGGAACTGCTGGAGGAGCATAGCGGCGAATTTGCAAGGTGCTTCCTGGCCTCGATGCCGCCGCCGGGCGAATGCCGCGGAGGCCCCCGCTGTGCTAACCTCAACCCAATCCTGTGGACATTCCGAAGAACAAGCTCTATTACGGTGACAACTACGACGTCCTGAAGCGTTATGTGAAGGACGAGACGGTCGACCTGGTTTATCTCGATCCGCCGTTCAACTCGCGGCAGGATTACAACGTGCCGTTTGCGGAGAAGGACGGCTCGCAGTCCAGTTCGCAGATTCATGCATTCGAGGACACGTGGGAGTGGAACATCGATGCGCAGCGTTCCTACGAGTTCATCGTGGAGCAGGGCGGTCGTGTGGCCGATGCCCTGATTGCGTTCAAGAAATTCCTGTTCAACTCCGACATGATGGCGTATCTGGCGATGATGGCCCCGCGGCTGATTGAACTGCGGCGGGTGTTGAAGGAAACAGGCTCCATCTATCTGCATTGCGACCCGACCGCGAGCCACTACTTGAAAATCTTGATGGATGCGGTATTCGGACCGCAGTTCTTTCGGAATGAAATCTCTTGGAGGCGATCATCGGCGCACAGCGATGTGAAACAGGGCATGCGGCGCTGCGGTCGGGTGCGCGACGTGCTGCTTTTCTATGGAAAATCGGATGCGAATATCTGGAATGTCCTCTACACGCCCTATGCGGAAGGGTATCTAGCGTCCGAATACAAGCACGTCAGCCCGAAAGGGCGCCAGTACAAAGAGACCGACCTGACCGCCGCCCGCCCTGGCGGTGACACCGAGTTCCATTGGAGGGTTAAAAGGCGCGAGGGTCGGAATGAGCGCTGGGACGCAGATCTCGAGGGTGAGCACCTCAAGCCACAACCGGGATGGGAATACAAAGGAGTTCCACCATACAAAGGTCGTTTCTGGGCCTACTCGCGGGATAACATCGTCGCATTCTATAAGTCAGGCCAAATAATCCACCGTGAAACAGGTATGCCGCGTCTGGTGCAGTTCGCGGACGAAATGCCGGGGGTCGCCCTTCAAGATGACTGGGGCGACATCAATCGCGCCGGAGGCGAGGAAGACCTTGGATACCCGACACAAAAACCTGAGGCGCTGCTGGAAAGGATTATCGGTTCTAGTTCGAGCGAAGGCGACCTCGTGCTCGATCCCTTTTGCGGCTGTGGCACCACTGTCCAGGTAGCGCAACGCCTGAACCGTCGCTGGATCGGCATCGACATTACCCACCTCGCCATCGGCCTGATCAAGAAGCGGCTCTCGGATGCGTTTGGGCCAGAGATCAAATCCACCTACGACGTAATCGGCGAGCCCACCGACTATAACGGAGCCGCCGCACTCGCCGCTGAAGACAAATATCAGTTCCAGTGGTGGGCGCTTGGCCAGGTTGGGGCGCGCCCTGCCGACCAGAAGAAGGGAGCGGACCGCGGCATCGATGGCCGTCTCTACTTCCACGACGACGACACCGGCCAATCGAAACAGATTGTGTTCTCGGTGAAAGCCGGCAACGTCACTGTTCCGCAGGTCCGCGACCTGGTGGGAGTTCTGGGGCGCGAGAAAGCGGAGATGGGTGTGTTTCTGTGTTTCGAGGAGCCGACCAAGCTGATGATCCGCGAAGCCGCCGAGGCCGGGCTGTACAAATCCTCCGACGGGACCACCTACCCCAGGCTGCAGATTCTAACTATTCAGCAGGTGCTTGATGGTAAGCAACCGCAGTACCCGCTTCATCGCCGTGACGCGACCTTCAAGAAGGCTCCACGCAGCCGGCCGGCAGCGGCGGAGAACCTGACGTTGCCGTTGTTGCCGAGTGAGGATTGAGTGAGCGGAGAGCGTCCCTCAGGGGCTGAAGCCCACGCTGATATTGCAGGGGTTACGTACGGGCTGAAGCCCGTACCCTTCAAGTCAGTTGGTCAAAGTCAGGTTGCCGGCGCCGACATGGGCCACGAGCTTGTATCTTCCGTTGCCTGACTTCTCGAAGGACCGGAACAGTCCGCCGCGGGACTCGCCGAAAGGCGCAGCCTCAATGTTGCCGGTCGTCACCGATGCGTCGACATGGAAGTAGTCCGCCGAGTCGCCCACGCCGATGGTCAGATTTCCCGCGCTTAGATCGACGTCCTTATTGCCCTTGATGTCTTTGATCTCGACATCGCCGGCGAAGATGCGGACGGCAAGCTCGGAATGCTTCGGAATCTGGACGGTAATGGTCACGTTGCCGTCCGGGCCGCCATTCACGCGCAGTTTGCCTGAACTGGCAAAGTGTTCAAAGTGAGCCCGAATGTCGGTTGAGTCGCTGCCTTGCCTTCCACCGGCGCTGACTACGATCTTGTCTTCATCGCTGCCCACGATATGAATCTCGGCCGAACGGATATGCAGTTCGAGCTGTCCGCCCGAAGGAAAGTCCGCCTCGATGGGGTGATGCGCAAGATCTTCGACGTCAAGCTTGTTTTGTGCAAAGGCTGGGGCTTGCAGGAGGAAGATCGAAGAGAGAACCGCGATGGCACAGCGCATAGGGACACCTCACGTGTTGCCAAAAATACGCATGGCCGACGGAAGAAGTTCCCGCAGAGATGCGGAATGTCCTGCTCGGGTCTATACTGGCTGCGCAGGGCGAACGATGAGTACGTGTACTCCGCGCGGTTGGAAGAATGCCGAAGCGATTGCGGCTACTCGGGATTTCCTGTCTCAGCCGCTGCCGCGCCGTGCAGCTATCCGCGACCTGGTTCACGAAATTCAATCGCCGGATCTGTTTACCCGCCGTTGCGCCGCGGACCTGGCTCGCCGCGTGAGCGCAAGCGAAGCGGGGATTCTGAAAAAACATGTGGGCCCGCTGATGGATCTCATAGCCCAGCTTTCCGACAGCCACTGGCAGACACGCGGCTACTTGACCCAGGCAGCGGCTCTCAACCTCTCCACACATGCCGAGCGTATGCGGTTGACGCGTATGCTGAGAATCATGGCAAAAGACAAGCGCATCGCCGTGCGGGTTATCGCGCTGGAGGCTCTAGGGACGGTCGCAGTCGCCGAGCCGAAGCTGCGCGAAGAGGTCGTACCTTTGCTTGAACGCGCCAGCCGGGATGGGATATGCGCAGTTCGTCTTCGCGCCCGCCGCGTTTTGCCCGCAGTGCTGGAAGCGGCAGAGAAAGTTCGGCACTGATCGTCGCACGCGTAAACGAATTTAAGAGGGAATTCCGGAGTTTTCCACAGGGATGCGAAGAATGGGCTTGACAGCATACCTACTGCCCGGTATGTTACATACCAGCCAGTGGGTATGCATTGATATCAATCGAATCCAGACACGAATCGAAGACCCGGCTCCTCAACGCGGCGCTGCACGTGATCCGTGCCAAAGGCTACTCGGCCACGCGCATTGAGGATGTCTGCGAGGCAGCCGGCCTGACCAAGGGCAGCTTCTTCCATCATTTCGACAGCAAGGAAGCGCTGGCCCTGGCGGCGGCCGAATACTGGAGCGAAGTCACAGGCGGCCTTTTCGCCACCGCGCCCTATCATGTTCCTGCCGATCCACTGGATCGCCTGCTGGCCTATGTCGATTTTCGCAAGGGGCTCCTGCTGGGCGAACTGCCCGACTTCACCTGCCTGGTGGGAACCATGGTGCAGGAGGTCTACGACACGCATCCCGCGCTGCGCGAGGGCTGCAACAAGAGCATCAGCGAGCACGCGGCAACGCTCATGCCCGATATTGAAGCGGCCATGCGCCAGCGCGGCATTCAGGCGGATTGGACCGCGGAGAGCCTGGCTCTTTACACGCAGGCCACCATCCAGGGAGCGTTCATCCTGGCCAAGGCTCAGCATCGCGTCGACATTGCCGCAGCGTGCATCGATCATCTTCACCGCTACATTGAATTGCTGTTCGTTCAACCGCAAGGGTAAAGTCTTTTGTCGAAGTAGCTCCATACCGGAATCATCGAAGAGATCTGTCCCCAGGAGGCATGTATGAAAAGGAACATCCCCATATCCGCTGCAATCGCCGTCGTGTTTCTAGTGCAGTGCGCTGCGTGCCTTGTTCGGGCTCAGGATGCGGCGCAAACCTATGCGGTAATGGCCCCGATTGACCGATACCTGATGGCCGATCGAGATGCGGAGATCGCCTTGGCGAGAAGCGCGGCTCTGGCGGCAATATCGCGCGATGCGGAGGTGCTGGTTCTGGGAAAGGACGGCTACCAGACAGCAAGCGAAGGGACGAACGGCTTTACATGTCTTGTGGAGCGGTCGTGGATGTCTCCGGTGGACAGCTCGGAGTTTTGGAATCCTAAGGTGCGGGGGCCGGTTTGCTATAACCCGCAGGCCTCGCGATCCATTCTCCCTTACACGATTGAAAGGACGAGACTGGTCTTGAAGGGGCAGACAAAAACGCAGGTGGCGGAAAGCGTGAAGGCCGCGCTCGATAAAAACCAGCTTCCCTTGCCGGAGGCTGGCGCGATGTCGTACATGTTGTCGAAGGGTGGATACCTTGGAGATTCGGTGGGGCACTGGCACCCTCATTTGATGTTTCATATTGCAAATGCGAGTGGAGCGAGCTGGGGTGCGAATCTGCCCGATTCGCCTGTCCTGTTGATTCCCCCAGGCCCGGAGCCGGAATCGATCTTCCTCGTGCCCGTTAGTCATTGGTCAGACGGGACGCCTGTAGCTGCCGACGGGTCGGGCACGCATCAACATTGAGTTCCCTGATTTGTGATGAGAATTTAACCCAACAAGGAGACTGTATGAACCTGACTGAAGAACCCGAGATCGTCAATTGGCCTGAAATTCATTACGTGTTTGTCGAAAAGACCGGCCCCTTCATGAACACCGCGCCGCAAGCGTGGGGAGAGGTCCACCGCAACGTCCCGGCTATTGCGGAGAAGAATCAGATCACCAAATACATGAGCCTTTACAAGACGGGGCCGAACATCTATCGCGCCGGTGTTGCGGTTGCCGCGCCGCCAGTCGAATTGCCCGAGGGACTGCAATACGAAGAATTCTCGGGCGGCAAGTACAGCCGCTTCGTCCTGACCGGCCCTTTTTCGGAGCTTGGGCAGGCGACGTGCCGCGCATGGCAACTCGCCGATGAGAAGAAGATCCCGCTCCGCGACGACTTCGCCATTGAACACTATGTGACCGATCCGAGAGTTACGCCTGAAGCCGAACTGATCACCGAGATCCTGATTGCTACTGCTTAAGTAGCGCTTCAACCAGCAGGAGACTTCATCGTGTCCATCCCGTCACTCGCCGTCAAGCCCTCACTGCTGAAAGTGCCTGGCGCGCAAATCTACTACGAAGTGCAGGGAGCGGGCCCGGTGCTGCTGATGATCTCCGGAGGCCCTACAGACGCGGGAATCTTTGCACCGCTCGCGGCCATCGTTGCCGATCGCTACACCGTCGTGCGGTACGATCCACGTGGCAATTCGCGCAGCGTTCTCGACGGGCCGGCTGAGGACCAGGTTATGGATGTCCATGGCGACGACGCTGCTCAACTGCTTGCGACATTTGGTAGCGAGCCGGCATTCGTTCTTGGCAGCAGCGGCGGCGGGCAGATTGGCCTCAACCTGGCAGCGCGCTATCCACAGTGCGTGAAAACGCTGATAGCGCACGAGCCGCCCTGCATGGGACTGCTTCCCAACGCCGGAGAGCAGCGCGCATTCGGAGAGGATGTCTACAGCGTATACCGCGCCTCTGGCGCTGGCCCGGCCATGCAAAGGTTCATGGCCGCAGCAGGAATTGCCGCTGGCCCGCAGCCGCAGAGAACCGCGCCTTCCACTCCCGAGATGGCTGAGACCTTCAACCGCATCAAGGGAAACGCGGACTTCTTTCTCGCGCATGGCTTGATGCCGATCGGTTCGTACATCCCGGACATCACCACGCTGCGCGAAGGCCCGGTGCGCATCGTGATTGGTGTCGCCGAGGCTTCCGCAGGGTCCATGCCTTATCGCACGGCGGTGGCCCTGGCCGAGCGTCTTGGAATTGCGCCTGCAAGTTTTCCCGGCGGCCATGGCGGCTACAACGACGATCCCGCAAGCTTTGCGGAAAAGCTACACCAGGTGCTCGCGGGTGCCTGAAATTCAAAACTCAAACCCCAAGGAGGTCGCATCATGTCCGCAGCAACATTGCACGCCCCCGTCTCCAACACAACGGATGAGGCGGAGATTCTGGCCGTCGTTCAAAACCTTCGCCAGGCACACCTCGACAAAGACGTCGCCTTGTTCGCGGCGCAGTTTGCTTCTGACGCTGCCGTCTACAACCTGGCGCCACCGCTCGTGCACCACGGAATCGATCTCGAGGAGAAGCAGGCGTGGTTCAATTCATGGGCGACGCCCGTCGAAATTGACTCACGCGATTTCAAGGTCATCGTGAGCGGCGATTTCGCTGTTTGCCACGGTTTCCTGCACATGAGCGGAACGAAGAAAGGCGCCGAGGGGCCCGTCAACTTCTGGATGCGCGAGACGCTGTGCCTTGAGCGGCGGGGAAGCGGCTGGCAGATTGTCCACGAGCACACCTCGGTTCCGTTTTACATGGATGGTACTTTGCGGCCCGCATTCGATCTGCAACCCTGAAGGCGCCATTGCTCCGATCCAGAGACTGCCGCATTAGAATTGATTGCGGGAGCAAGCATGGACAGCAAGAGTCAGTCTCCGCATCGGCGCTGGAATCCGTTGCGGCAATCGTGGGTATTGGTTTCGCCGCATCGTACGCAGCGTCCCTGGCAGGGGGAAGTGGGTCAGAAGGCGGCGCCGTCCGGCGTCTCGTACGACCCGCAGTGTTACCTTTGCCCTGGAAACCAACGGGCGGGTGGCGCGGCCAACCCGGCATATGACGGTATTTTCTCTTTTGTAAACGATTACGCGGCGTTGCTGCCCGATTCTCCCGCGCCGCACGAACTGCAAAACTCACCGCTGTTGAGGGCTGAGCCTGCCCGCGGCCTCTGCAAGGTGCTTTGCTACCATCCCGACCACTCGCTCACTCTAGCCCGCATGACACGCGAGGAAATTCGTCCCGTGGTCGACGGCTGGACGCGCGAGTACGAAGAAACCGGCAGCCTCGATTGGATCAAGTACGTGCAGATCTTCGAGAATCGCGGGGCCATGATGGGCGCCAGCAATCCGCATCCTCACGGCCAGATTTGGTCAACCGGCTTTGTCCCCGACGAGCCGGCCGCCGAGACCAAAGCCCAGCGCGAGCACTTGTCCCTGACCGGCTGCTGCCTGCTGTGCGAGTACCTGGCTGCGGAGCAAGCCGCCGCCGAACGGATTATTTTCGAAAATGAGCATTTCACGGCGCTGGCGCCATTCTGGGCCGTCTGGCCGTTTGAGGTAATGGTGCTGAGCAAACGCCACGCCGGGGCGATGCCGGAGTTCACCAGCGACGAGCGCGACGGGTTGGCCGACGCTCTCCATCGCATAGCCACGCGGTTCGACAACTTGTTTGAGACCAGTTTTCCTTACACCATGGGTTTCCACCAGTCGCCGACCGACAGTCTCGATCATCGTGAATGGCATTTCCACGCGCATTTCTATCCGCCGCTGCTGCGCTCGGCGACGGTGCGAAAATTCATGGTGGGCTTTGAGATGCTGGGCATGCCGCAACGGGATATTACGCCTGAAAGCGCAGCCATGCGGCTACGCGAAGCAAGCGAAGTCCATTTCTGGCCGAGAGGCTAGAAGCGGGCCTCACCAGCGATAGATGGTCAGGTTATCCAGGTACACCGTAGAGCCGCCCTCGGCTCCCAGCCCATCCATCTGAAACTGGGTTTGCACAACTCCCACCTGCCAACCCAACGGGAAAGATGAAGGTACGGTTGCATTGATCGCCTGTTCGGTACCGTCCAGCCAAACGGAGTTATAGGTCACGTTGCCTGCGTCGTCGCGTGCATAGCTGATCTGGACTTGGTGCCAGGTGTCCGTGCTCCAATTGGCCACATCGCAGGGTTGAGTCGACTTGACCCATTCGGCGTTCGCTCCGCTGTATTCCCACACCTGGGAGTACCCGCTGCACTGGAACGCGTAGATCACCGTTTGCCCGTTGGCTGTGACCTGGTTTGAATCCATTTCAAGGTTGGAAATCCCGCTCCCGGCCTCAATCCACACCCAACCGTCATAGACAAAATTCGTCGATGAAGTGTCGTTCGCGTAAGACACGCTGTAGATTTCACCGCCTGCATCTGTGTAGCTGGAAACAAACTGGCGTGCGTTGCCGCTGAGCGATGGCGTGCCAACCAGGGAACTTGCCCCAAGCGCCGTGCCCGGGGTGCCAGTGTCGTGGTTGAAATGCCATCCGTCGAGCGTTTGAATGTCGCTCGAGGCAATAGCGCTTGCGGGAATCGCAGGCCCGGATACTGGAGAAGGTGTAATGACGTAGCCTCCAGTGGTCAGGCTGCTGTCTGTGTAGCCTGACGCGACGGCCATAGCTTCAACCACCACGGATGCACCTACCGGGATTGCCCCGGAATATCGAGCCGAGGAGGCCGTGGGCGCGGTACCGTCGGTGGTGTAGTAGATTGCCGAGCCTGGTGTGGCAGAAGACAAGGTCACCGTCTGGGCAGACGGGTATGTCCCTGGAGCAGGTGAGAATGCAGGCGTCGCAGTTGCGGCAGCAGCGGGCGTGCTAGGGCTGGTTGTTGGCGGGGTAGTCGCGGCAGTGAAATTATTGGCGCCACAGCCTGTGAAAACCAGAGCCAGCAGGAGGCAGGGAACTGCCCAGAAGAGATTTCGAGGGGTCGTGACGATGGAGAGATTCAGGGATGTGGAAGAACGATACTTCATGAATGCGCCTCAGGCAAACCGTCCGAGCGCGCGCGTGCACGTGTGGTATCTCTAAATTGCTGGAGATAAAGGGGGGGCTTTCCAAGCTTCTCCCCTTGCTATCTCGCTTAGGGATCACGATTCGCATTTCCCTGGACTGATGTGAGCAGAATAGCACACATCTTGCGGGCAATTGTGACCGATGACACTCAAGTTGTACGCAGAGGAAAGGTACCTCACGCTTTGGATGGACGAATTTGAGGGCTCAAGCCTCTCGAGGCAGGAACTCAAGGACCATGTTGTTTTTTACTGCCGTATTGGCCAGCCAAATTGCTGATTGAACAGATCATCGTGACACCGCCTTTTTTGTAAATGAAACGACTATTGTTGCGTGCGCACCACGGTTTCGCAGGGGGACTGTCCGTCAATAGGTCGAAGACAATCATATCGTCGCGAACAACTGTGCACTTGGCAGCGATCCGGTTAGCAGACATCCGTTGATTCCGGAATTTGGCGCGCAGGACAACGGGAACGCGTTCAAAACTGAAAAATACCATAACGATTTTAGGGTCCCCTTATGCGCCGTTTACGCTTTTCTTATTAGTCTCAATACAACATGGGTTAAATGAACATATAGGGGCCGTTCTTTCCCTTCGGAGAGACAGCCAGAGGAATAGTGTGCCTCGTAAGTTCTATCGCCTTTGACTTACAACGTTTCTGAATTTTCTTTACGACAATTTTATGTCGACTCGGGTAACAATCTTGGATGAGGGGAGCGGAACTCTGTAGCTATCCCTCAGTGAGAGATAACGTTTCTTAACCCGGCGGCGCTATGCGCCGAGGAGATCAGATAGGTATGAAGAGTAACTTCAGGACGGCCATCATTCTAGCAGCTGCAATATCAGGCTCTGCTGGGCAACTCATCTGTCAGGCTCAAAGCGCGCCTTCCACCCAAGACAAGAATGCAATACCACAGAAGACAATAGGCGCGGGTGCGGTACATCAAGCAATGGTTGAGTATCCTGCAATGGAAGGACCGGAAACCGGTCCCGCGAAATCAGGAAGTGATTCCACTCCATCAGCCTCCGCGCCTGCAAACGCGGCAGCGACTGCAAACGCGGCTACAAATGCAGCCACGCCCGCAGCCAACACGAACTCCGCGACGCCGGCTTCTGTGTCCGTACCTCTCGGCAGCGAGGCCGCGATCAAAGAGCTGAGTGAGGTAAAGAAGCAGTTCGCGCAGATGGAAAGCGAGATGAAGGCGCGGATCGCGAAGCTGGAATCCCAGCTTGGTGAAGCCAGCGACGCAGCCACCGCGGACAAGGACGCCAACGCGTTGCGCTCCGCGGAAACGAGTGACACAACCGGTTCGATGGCTGTTGGTCAAGCGACAGCGCCCGCGCCGGTTGCCGCTCCGACGCCCCCGGAGATCACAGCGGAGACAACCACCAAGGCTGCGCCATTCCCAGGCGACTGGACGTGGTTGAACAGCAACGGGCATGCAGTGGACAGCCCGATGAGCACCAAGTACTTCACTCCGGAGTTCCGAGCCGACGCGAATTTCACCTTGGACTACAACCATCCTGAAGACGACAGTCTGGGTGGATCGACGGAGACGTTTCGCTCCGACGAGTGGCAGTTGGAGCAGATCAGCGCCGGGGGCGACATCCGCATTCAAAACGTGCGCGGGCGCATCCTCACCATGGACGGATTGTTTGCCACGACGACAGTTCGCAACGATGGCAGCCCCAATCGCGGACAATGGGACCTTGCCAACGCGTACAAATATGTCTCTGAAGCATGGGGAGGATATCACTGGGATGTAGCCCACGGTCTCAACGTAGACGCGGGTATCTTTGTTTCTTACATCGGCCTCTTCAGTTATTACAACTTCGACAACTGGACCTATCAGCCATCGTTCGTTTCCTCGAACACCCCTTGGTTCTTTAACGGTCTGCGCATCCAGTACTTCCCCACGGCCAAGTTGAAGATCGAACCGTGGGTCATCAACGGCTGGCAATCCTATGCCCGATACAACGGTCACGGTGGCTTGGGAGGACAGATTCTCTGGCGTCCAAAGCCGTACCTTGACTTCGTGTGGAACAACTATGGGATGGGCGAAGACGATGCCGGCTATCCCGGACGCTCGCGCGTGCACGCCGACTACAGCGCCCAGGTTAAGTATTACGACCAGCCGAAGGCGTTCTTTGACAAGGCGGCGTTCACCATCACGGGTGATGCGGGTTGCGAATATGGTGGTGGCCCTGCCGTGGGCTACTACGATCCGCATGGATTCTCCCCGGAGATGGGTACTGCGGATACTTACACCGGCGGCGTCAACTGCCACAACAGCAAGAATGGCAGACCGAAGCAGATGTTCATCGGCACCATGGCCTATGCCCGCTTCTGGTTCAAGAAGGACATCTATGCTGTTACCCTCGGCGGTGGCTTGATGAACAACCCCGGCCGCTACCTCACCTTGCTGCCGCCCATCAACGGCGCCACGGCCATCACCGGTACACCGTACTATACCGAGAACGCAGGTGATCGCGCTCAGATGCATGACGGCACAATCACCTTCGACTACATGCCGAGCCAGTTCATTACCTTCCGACTGGAGTCTGGCTACCGTTATTCGGATACACCTTACTGGACTGGTCGCGGCGGCATCACACCTCCAGGCGGCAACAACGGAAATCCGGCGCACTATCAGTGCGCAAGTGGTGGTGACTCCGGGTATGGGTATGGCAACACGGTAGCTGCGGCACAGGCCTGCGCCGGAGTTGGCGCCAATCCCGCAACTGCTCTGTGGTGGCCCGATCTGCGGACGAACCAGACCGTCAGCACAATTGCAATCATGGTTCGGTTCTAGATGTCCTGGCCCGCATAGCTGTACCAGTTGAATGCGGCTAGTAACTCTTACTTATCGGCCAGCACTGGAGTTGGTTAACGATTCCGGTGCTGGCTATATGTCTACGGAGCACTCCGCGTAGCGATGATCCTCCGATTCCTCGTCGGAGAGACTAGCTACGTGTGCGCCTGAAGGACCAATAACGCAAAACTATAGCCCATCGCATCAAAACAGCAAGAATATATAAAGCAAGGGCTACAGACCTACCCGTGAGTTTGGGTTGAAAGCTATCTTCCGATGTTACGAAGAATATGCGCGCATAAGACTTGCTCATTAAATGTATAGACCGGCTAAATCACCATACAATTTTTACGAACCCCTTATTCGACCCCTACAGCACCTCCGGTATCAATAGATAAAGCAAAGCCGAAGCCATTTGAGCTCTTTATTGAGAGGCCGGCTCTCAAACCACTCAATGTGCTTGGAAAACTCGAAAGACGGAACAAGAGGCCGCGAGAAGTCTTATGAGAAGCAATATTTTTCGTTTCGGTCAGATGACAATGCTCTTGGGAATAGCCGCATGTCTGAGTCTGAGCGGCTGCAAGAGTGACAAGGTCAATGCGGACGCAGAGGCGCCGCCGCAGGCCAAGGTGATTTCCGGAGTGGATGTCTCCTTTTTCGCGGTCGAGCATCCGGAGCGGTATCCGATCGTAACTTCGACCGAATACCAAGCCCCTTCGCAATTGTTCGTGACCGGCACTGTAATTCCGGACATTGCGCGCACTGTTCCGGTGATTTCGCTTGCCTCCGGCCGGGTTGTGGACATCCGCGCTCGCCTCGGCGACGCAGTAAAGAAGGGCCAGCTCTTGCTGCGCGTTCGCAGCGACGACATTTCGGGAGGCTTCGACGCCTACCGCAAGGCCATCTCCGATGAACTCCTTGCACGCAAGCAATTGGATCGGGCAAAGATACTGTACGAGCACGGGGCCATAGCACTGGGGGACCTGGAGGTCGCGCAAGACACCGAGGACGACGCCAAGACCACCCTCGATACCGCTACAGAGCATCTTCACTTGCTCGGCAGCGATCCGAGTGACCCGAAGGGGATCGTCGATATCTTTGCCCCGGTTTCCGGTGTGATCACCGACCAGCAAGTGACGAATGGGGCGGCGGTGCAGGCCTACTCTACGCCGAATCCATTCACCATTTCGGACCTATCCTCCGTGTGGATCGTCTGTGACGTTTACGAAAGCGACATGGCCAATGTGCGCGTCGGCCAACCCGCCGACATCAAGCTGAACGCCTATCCGGACAAAATCCTCAAGGGCACTATCAGCAACATCGGCTCGATTCTCGATCCGAATATCCGCACAACGAAGGTACGAATTGAATTGGCCAATCCCGGTGAGATGATGCGGCCGGGCATGTACGGCACGGCCACTCTATTCGGCAAGGAGAAGCGGGCCTACACGGCTGTCCCGGCGTCCGCGATTGTGCATCTGCACGACCGCGATTGGGTTTTCGTTCCAGCGCAAGAGAAGTTCAAGCGGATTCAGATCGTCAGCGGCGAACAGTTGCCGAACAATATGCAGGAGATTCTATCCGGGTTGCAGCCTGGCCAGCAGGTCGTGACAAACGCGATCAATCTCCAGAATGTTATCGACAATGAATAGCGCTCAACTTCGAGGCCCGAGGACGAAACCATGATTCGCAATCTTGTAGATTTTTCCCTAAATAACCGGTACGTTGTGCTGGCGATTGGGGTGCTATTGCTCGCCTGGGGGGCGGTGTCGTTTCACAACATGCCCGTCGAGGTCTATCCGGACATCGCCGATAATTACGTGAACATCATCAGCCAGTGGCCCGGGCATTCCGCAGAAGAAATGGAACAGCAAGTCTCGGTTCCTGTCGAAATTCAGGTGTTTGGGATTCCTCATCTCACGACGGTGCGGTCGGAGTCGATTTTCGGTCTTTCCCTGATTACGTTGATCTTCGACGACCAATCGATCGACGATTGGAACCGCGCGAAGGTGCTCGAAAGGCTCACGCAGGTGAGCGTACCGGCGGGCGTGCAACCTCAAATCGGTACGGACTGGAGCATGACCGGACAGATTTATTGGTACACGATCCGGAGCACAAATCCGGCGTATGACCTGATGAATCTGAGGAGCATCGAAGACTGGACGTTGTACAAGGAATTCAGAAAGGTTCCGAACGTCGTGGACGTGAGCGACTTCGGCGGCACTGCGCGCGAATACCAGGTCCGCGTCGACCCCAATAAGCTTATCTCCTACGGCTTGAGCATCAGCCAGGTTGAGAACCAGCTGACCAATAACAACGTGAACGCCGGCGGCAGCTTCGTCGAAGAGGGCT
>Ga0302320_10018370_pt1 | contig 14103 bp, 7 predicted proteins | sample Bog_T0_3_FD_202130 | JGI IMG/M metagenome (GOLD analysis project Ga0302320, IMG submission 202130) | Peat permafrost microbial communities from Stordalen Mire near Abisko, Sweden - Bog_T0_3 | ecosystem: Environmental > Terrestrial > Soil > Wetlands > Peat | place: Sweden: Abisko, Stordalen Mire... | reverse complement strand
CCGGTTTCTCCAGGTTCACACGGGTTCCACGGACGGTCTGTGTTGAAGCTTTGATGATCGTGTTCGCAATGGTGTTCCGAGGTTGCCACCTCATTTGAGCGCCTGGCTCGGAGACCGGGGCCCCAGCCGCCGGCTCACCTTCGTTTGCCCCCTTGCCTGTCTCGAGTGCGAAAATTCCGTGACTGGTGCCGGCCAATATCGTTCCGTCCTCCGCCTGTGCCAGCGCAAAGACATCTCGCCCGTCCAGCCCCTCACCGATATGCGCCCAGCTTTCGCCCGAGTTCGCGGAAACAAACACGCCGCCGTAGTTCTTGTCGTTCACCACTCCCGCATACAGCCGCTCGGCATCGCTGTGGTCCACCAGCAGTGCTTCTACCTTCCGCTCTGAAATTCCCTGGTTCGAGTCGGCAAAGCTGGCCCCCCCGTCTGTACTGGCCAGCACGCCGCTTCGATCCGTTGCCAGCAGCACGTGGTTCGAGTCCTGAGGATCGACGTAGACGTCGTTCACAATCAGGTCTGCCCCTATCATTGCATTGAAAGTCCTGCCGCCGTCGGTCGTTTTGTAAAGTCCCTCGGTTGTTCCGGCAAACACTGTCTCGCGGTCTTCTGGATCCTGCATCAGAACTCGCGTCCGCCGCGCCGTCGATGGGATGCCCTGGATCTTGCGGAAGCGTTCGCCGGCATTCTCGCTCTTGTAAATTCCACTGCAAGCGCTCAGGAAGACTGTTCGCGGCCGCTCAGGGTCGACAACAATTGAAAAGACATCGGAGTCGTCAATCAGTCCCTCCTTGATGTTGTGCCAGCTCTTGCCGCCGTCGTCCGTCTTCCAGGGCAGATGCCATGTTCCCGCATAGACAATATTGGAGTCGGTTGGATCCACCGCCAGCGACTCGATCTCGTGAATCTCCTGGCTGTCTGGCGGGCTGATCTGGGTCCAGGATGCTGCTGCATCCGAGCTCCTGTAGACGCCATTCAAGGTTCCCGCATAAAGCGTCTTCGGATCCGATGGCGCTTGCACAAGAGAGAAGATTTTCTGCCCGTGTAAGTCGGCAACTGCATCCCAGTTCCGGCCGCCGTCGTGGCTCACCCATAAGCCGCCGTCATTGCGGTCGGCTCTCCATCCCGCCACGTACATCGTCCGCGGGTTCGCAGCATCCACCACAATGTGCGCAACGATCAAACCGTCTACCGGGTCGAGCTTGGCCAACCGATGCCAGCTGGTGCCTTCATTTGTTGATTCGTAGATCCAGTTGTTGGTGGTACCCAGAAAGAGATGACTCGGCTGACCCGGAACAGCGGCAAAGGAGCGTGCATCGCCGCCTGTTGGCCCAATGGCCGTCCAGGCAGTCTCAGCTGGCAACAGCCGTCCAGAATAGGAGAAGAGAAGAGCAAGTATGGCCCGTGCCAGCACCTTGCGTCGGCACTGAACACCAGGGACGATCCACAATCGGCTATTCAAACAAGAAGCTCCCAAGGATAAAGAAGATTAAGCAAAAAGGCGTGCAAAACTAAAAAGGCCGACCGGCTTCCCGGTCAGCCTCGAATGATTGCAGGAGGGGGTCTTGATGGGTTGTGCCTGTCAAACCTTCCCGGCATCCGGGAAGGTTTGACAAACCGGTTAATTTCCAATTCGCCCTGCTGGCCCTATTGCGCCGGGGCAGCTGCGGGCTTCTTATGATGCGCGGGCTTGGCGCCAAGGGGCTTGCGCACCTCAGGCTTCACCATGGTCTCGTCCACCGGGGTGGTCCCAGTCACATCCGCTGAGAATGTTGCTCCAGAGGGCACCAGGTAATCTTCCACCGTCTCGCCATCCGTGGAACCGGTCGTGACGCTGACGCGGGAAGCGTCAATGCCCTTTTCCGTCACCAAGTACTCCTTGGTGTTCACGGCGCGCTCTCCAGCAAAGTCAACCTGCTTGGCGTGCTTGCCCTTCTTGGGTTCCTTTTCCGCGCCCGTTGATTCTCCAACCACAACTGCCTTTGCGTCTGCCTGGTTCTGCAGATCGAGGGCAACCTGGTCGAGGCAGGCCTTGGCTTCGTTATCCACGCGCGTCGGACGCTTCTTGTCCTTATCGAACGTGATAGAGCAAAGCGCCTGGGTGTGAGGAATCGGCGCGACATATGGGGCCGTGATGGTCACGCTGGTGTTTGCCGTGGCCGTCTGACTCTTATCGTCGGATACGGTGCAAGTAATTCCAACCACTCCGGTCGGTGCGCCTGCGGAAGAGTAGGCTGCGCTGCTGCCGCTACCGCTGATCGAACCTGCCGATGCCGAATAGCTGTACGTGAGCGGGCGGTTTTGCGGGCTCATGCCGATCGACGTAATGGTGCTGCTCTCGCCCGGCTTGATGGTGCTGGGGCTTGCCGAGCAGCTCACGGTGGGTGGCTCATAGGCCTTCACGGTGAAGCTTGCGGTGCAATCCGCGGTCTGGCCAGGCCTCAGCCCTTCCTTACCAGGCTTGCCTTCCTTCACTTCGCCCTGAACTGTATAGGTTCCCGCCGCCAGCGATCCTGTCGCCACGGTGACGGTCGTCGCCGCTCCCGTTGCGCCCGAACCCGACCATGAATAAATCGCATTCAACTTTGGATCAAGATCTCCAACCGTCGCCGTTACCGTTACAGGATCGCCCGGGAACACCGAAGATGGGTTGACAGAACACGCCAGCGTAACTGGCGGTGGTGGCGCAAACGATCCAGTGCCGAAAACGAGGCCGGCGCTCAGGCGGGCCATATTGACATTGGCGCGGCCGCCGTAGTGCCCGAGTGAATCGCCACTCCCATAATCCTCATGCGTGTATTGGAAATCCGCCTGGAAAAGGCGAATCGACAGAGAATGATGAAAAAGTGGTGTCCGATAATCAAGTCCGCCGCCAACCGTGAGCACTGGGCCCCACTTGTCGGCCTGGAAAACTGGTCCGCCCACGCGTTCCGCGCCGGCCAGAGCGTGCACGAACGGAACGATATGCCCAACAGGGTCCCGGACAATCAAACCAGCGGAACCGCCTGCAAAATCGTCCGCCGGGCCGGGCCAGGTGCCACCTACGCCCGCGCTCTCGTTTTGCACATGAATGTCGCCCTCGATTTGAGCTCCAACATACTCGTTGAAGAAGCGGGCAATACTAATGACTTCTCCGGCATTCACTGCCCTGTACCCGCTTGAAATAGCCACGCCAGGAACACCTGGAGGGATGTAGGTATTAATCGTTCCCTTCGGAGCGATATAGCTGTATCCCATAAACTCATCCCACTTCGATGGCGGATAATCCGTAGCGGTTTTGCCAGTCGAAGTAGCCGTTACCTGGGCTGCCAAGGCAACCGGCATAGATGCCGCAAATACCAAGGCAAGTACCCGGCTTACAGTTTTCATTACACGAGTCTTCATCCGCTTTTCCCTCCACAATTCAGCTGATGTACCAAGTCAAATAAGAAACATCGGGTGACATCTCAGAAACGACATCTGAAACGGATCATAACACTTTTACTATTCTTGCACTCCACAATTGCTGGAGTCGAGTTGTTTTTTTGCCAAAAAATGCAGCAGCGTGAAGGGGATGGGGCGCTTGCCTGCATTAGGCTCGTCTGCTCTGTTGACGAGTTGGGTACCGCGCCGGTCGCCTGGGAGCGACCCCTTCAATCGAACCCGCTTCGGTGCGTGGGATTTGACCAGGTTTGAGTCACGGCCGAATGAGAACTCCGCCGCGGTCAGAGTTCATTGTGATCTCAGTCACGTTGCCGGCACTCTCCGTGCACCGTTTCTTCGGCGCTGGACCGCACGAGTCTTCGGCTCCAGGGTGCCCTATCGCCATTCCGAATGGCGGCGCCGATCCAGCAGCAAAGGCTGTTGGTACTACCATGGCCATTCCGTGGACGGACGCTTTCGGCAGTCAACGCCGATGGAAGGGTCTGAAATCGTACATCGCGCCAATAGTGAAGCCTTGAGGGAGGAGCAGAAAGTTCGGACTTGCACTGGTGGGGAATTTGGCCCAAAGTTGATATTCGTAGTCAGCCCGGACCCAAACGTGCCTGTAGGCCCGATATTCCATCCCGGCCCCTGGGACAATAACGAGCCGTGTGGCATGGGCAGGGACCGTGCCACCATAATTTGCATAGTCGACGCTCCCCAGGCCATATAGGTACTTTCCATAAGGCCGGAAGTTGCGGAAGTGACGCCATGTATAGAAGGCTCCCACTGCCGCGGTATCCTCGCGCAAGTTCTGTGGATTGCTCCCGCGATTGAGGCTGATATCCCGCGCTTCCGCCTCGAGGCCAAGCCCTGGAATCAGAAAATTCGCATTGTAGTCAATCCACAACGTGCCGCCGTCCATGCGGCTCCCGCCCCAATCGACGTTGTAGTTTGAATAACCACCTCCCGCCGAAAACGGCAGGGATCCCTCCTCGGCTGACGGAACCACTTGAGAAAAGACGGGAACGGTAGCTTTGACGAAAAGGACCGAAAACATGAATGCGAGGATCAGCGAAAAACGCATACGATTTGCTCCAAACTGGTTGAGGTGCTGCCTACCCCCGCGATAGTTGCCGTCAAACAGAAAAATCGCCTTCTACAAGCAGAAGAAACACCTTCTCACCGCAATAGTTGCGATGTCATATTTCGGCAAATGGTTGTGAAGCCGTGGTTTTCGGGGCTTTATCGTTGAGGTTCGAAACATATCGAAAATGACTTTCTTGTGCCATTTTCAATTCTACCGTTGTCGTAATCTACAGCGGAAATCCCCATCACCGTTCGTTTCACCTCCGATGCGGCCTAGCCCCGGCAGGATGCTCCGGCAAACCCACGTTGGAAGGGCAGGGAACTAGCATCCAGATGTCGCAAGGCTGAGACGCTCCACGCTGGCCAAAGATCACCCTCCATGTCTTGGATGCAATGACTTCAGTAATTGCGTCATGACCGTATTTCTTCAGGGGTGTCCTCAAACGCCGTGTTATATTTCATAGAGGGGAGCACCTCGGAATCGTCACCTCCCATGCACGGCAAATGCCTTCCATCATTGAGTAAATCACTTACACGGATTCAGGCCCTGACCTTATCCCATGATCGTGCTGTGACAAGAAAATCAATCTCTTCGGCACAGAGGGCTCCAAAGTTGAGCCGAATAGGTCAGAAGTGTCCTGATCGCAGCCGCAACTCCAAGGTCGAAACCGGCATTTCCCGAATCGACAAACCACTGGATGGCCTGATTTTTTCCCAATCATTCAAGCGGAAGCAACCAAAAGGCCACAGATACAATCACAACTTGTAGTCTCCATCTGAATCACTCTTGCTTTGTGGTAAATCACATCTCTCTTTGGGAGCGATCGATGCACAATAGTCCGTGGCATGTTTTACACGTCGTCTCGAATCATGAAAAGCGAGTTGCCCAGCACCTCGTCGTCCGTTCCGTCGAGCACTATCTCCCGCTCTACTCCGAGCGTGTCAAATGGACCGACCGCACCGTAGTCGCCGAGCGCCCGCTCTTTTCTGGATACGCCTTTGCCCGTTTCTCGCCCCAGGACAAGCTCTCCGTCATTTCCATTCCCGGTGTCCTGCGCGTCCTCGGCAATGAAGAGCGCGACATGGTCAGCAGCGAGGAACTCGAAAAAATCCGTGCCGGCCTGGCCGAAGGGCTGCCCCTGCGCCCCCACTCCCACGTCGCCACCGGTACCCGCGTTCGGGTCCGCACAGGCGTCTTCGCCGGAGTCAAAGGCATCGTAACCGAGCTCCGCCATCAATGCAGCGTCGTCATCACCCTTTCCGCAACCTATCAATGTTTCTCCCTCGAAATCGGCCTTGACGATCTTGAAGTTCTCGACAAGCCACATGCCACAAAAACCCTCAGGCCAGTTCTCGCATTCAACTAGAAGGCTCTTTCCGCTCTTCGTGCGCCTGCGCGTCCTACCGTAGTTGCGTCACTGCATCGCGGACACATCTGTCCGCGAACGCGCTGCTCGTCGCCGTGTCGATGAGTTCTTCGCGGCGATTCGACTGAAAAATTCCGATCCTGATTGCCCCCGCAGGCATATAACTCGTCCAGCCAGACGTATTAGCCGGCTTTCGCAAGCCGTTCTCCGCCGCTGCAAGCCAAAACAGAGCAACAATGTGGGGGGGGGGAGTTCTCTTCTCCAGGTGTTCTCATGTCTTGTTTCCCAGCTTCTGCCGCCCTCCTTCGGAAAGTTTCATCGTTCTTTAACCAGCTTGGCGTCAACGGGCGCTTTGCCCTGCCGCTCCTCTGCGCGTGGACGGTTGCCGCAAGCTGTCCCGCGTTTGCCGGCACGGCGACCACAACCACGCTGGCTGTCACCTCCGGCGGCAGCGCGGTAACGTCTGTAAGCTCGGGAACCGTAGTGACGCTGACCGCGACCGTGCTGGCCGGCAGCACGCCGGTAACGCTGGGAACGGTGAATTTCTGCGTTGCGACGGCAACGCACTGCACCGATATTCATATCGTCGGCACAGCGCAGTTGACCAGCGCAGGCACGGCCGTGCTCAAATTCCGGCCGGGCGTAGGGAGCCACAGCTACAACGCGGTCTTTGTCGGAACCACCACCAACACAACCAGCAGCTCCAGCGCATCTTCATTGACGGTGACGCAAACCGGGCTGACTCCGACCATCACCACGATTGCCCAGAGCGGCAGCATTGGCAACTACACGCTGACCGCAACGGTCGGTAGCAGGTTCGGCACGGGACCCACGGGGACGGTATCGTTCCTCGATACAAGCAATGGCAACGCTGTGCTCGGTTCTTCGGGTCTCTCCGCGACCACCGTAGGAGCCAACTTTTTGAACACCGCCACCCCTTTAAAGGTGGAGTTCCCCCAATCCATCGCAGTTGCGGATTTCAATGGCGACGGAATTCCTGACTTTGCCGTGGCTGGCGAAGAGGACATGGTGCAAATATTCCTGGGCAACGGGGACGGGACGTTCACTCAGGCGGCAGGCCTGGTGCCGGCGGACAATGGGGTAAACTCAAGCGAATTCGTCGTGGCCGGGGATTTTAATGGAGACGGCAAGCAAGACCTGGCCGTGTCAGACTGTTACGCGAACACCGTGACAATTTTTCTGGGGAACGGGGACGGGACGTTTACCCTCAACGGAACCCTCCCCATGCCTGCGGGCGTAACGGGCATCCCTGGCGACATCGAAGATCCAGCGTATTTTGATGTGATGGCCGTTGCGGATTTCAATGGCGATGGGAAACTGGACCTGGCTGTATCGAGTCTCTCCACCGGCATATTCACGATCTTTCTGGGCAACGGCGATGGGACCTTCACCCCGGCATCCGCAAGCGTCAATCCTAATGGGACTCCGATTTCCGTTGTGGCAGGGGACTTTAACGGAGATGGCATTCCAGATCTGGCGGTTGAGAATTCCTCCGAGCCGGTCGTGATACTTCTTGGCAACGGCGACGGAACGTTCACCGAAAAATCTGACACTCTCCACCTACCTGCATATCCGCAAACCATGGTGGCGGCCGACTTCAACGGGGATGGCAAGCTGGATCTGGCCGTGTCGTGCGCGTTTGAAGTAGATATTCTCCTTGGCAACGGCGACGGGACCTTTACCGCGAGTCCGGCGCCCAATCCGTTACCCAATAACCCAATCACCGAAGACGGCCTTGCGGTGGGCGATTTCACCGACGACGGCATCGCAGACCTGGCGGGGACGAACACCGAACCCGACAACACCTTGACAATCTTTGTGGGGAGCGGGAACGGGACTTTCACCGTGGCCGACACGCCGCAGACGGACCCAGTGACCGGCTTGGGACCTCTTGCGATAGCTGCGGGCGACTTCAACGGAGATGGGGTTGCGGACCTTGTGGTGGGGAACGCTAGGGCCAACTCGATCAGTATCTTGTTGGCAACAGTTCAAACGGCGAGTACTGATGTACCGGGCAAATCCTCGCCAACGAGCATCTCCCTGCCAGCGGGCACGGGCGTACACCAGGTCGTAGCGAGCTATTCGGGCAACTCCAACTATGCGGCCAGCGTCTCTGCCCCAACCAGTTTAACCGCATCGAAGGCTACGCCGACCGCGACGGCGTCGGCGTCGCCCAATCCGGCCGCCTTTGGTTCGCCATCAACCTTTACCTCCAACGTCACTGGCAGCGCCCTCGCGCCCACCGGCACGGTGGGCTTCTACGACGGCGCGAATCTTCTGTGTACAGGCACCATCAGCACCGGAACGGCCTCCTGCTCGGCGAACCCGTTTGCGTCAGGCAGCCGTTCCATCATTGCCGACTACAGTGGCGACACCAATTACATCGCGGCAAACTCCTCTGCTTACGCGTTGACAGTGAATCCGACAACGAAGGTCACGCCTTCGATTGCGTGGAGCACTCCGGCAGCAATCACCTACGGCACGGCGCTGAGCGCGACGCAACTGGATGCGACCACAACAGTAGCCGGAACCTTCAGCTATTCGCCAGCATCGGGGACCGTGCTAGCGGCCGGAACGCAAACAGGCACCGCGATATTCACGCCAACCGACACCACCGACTACACAACAGCCACCGCGAGCGTGACCGTCACCGTGAACCAGGCGACGCCGGGCATCACCTGGAACGCGCCGGCGGCCATCATCTACGGCACCGTGCTGAGTGGGACCCAACTGAATGCGACCTCGCCGGTAGCCGGGACCTTCACCTACTCGCCAGCATCGGGAACAGTATTGACCGCGGGTGGGCACACAGTGACGGCGACATTCACGCCAACCGACACAACCGACTACACCACAGCAACGGCGAACGTAACAGTTACCGTGAACCAGGCGACGCCCGGCATCACCTGGAGCACGCCCGCAGCCATTACCTATGGCACTGCGCTGAGCGCAACGCAACTAGATGCGACCTCGCCGGTAGCTGGAACCTTCAGCTACTCACCGGCATCGGGCACAGTGTTGACCGCGGGTGGGCATTCGGTAACCGCGACCTTCACGCCAACCGACACCACCGACTACACAACAGCCACCGCGAGCGTGACTGTCACCGTGAACCAGGCGACGCCGGGCATCACGCTCACGACGTCGGCCTCATCGGCCTATGTAACCAACCCGGTGACCTTCACCGCGACCCTGTCGTCCTCGGCGAGCACTCCCACCGGGACGGTCACTTTCTACGACGGCACAACGACGCTGGGCACTGTCACGCTGAGCTCGGGCGTGGCGGCGTATAGCACGTCGTCGCTCGCGGCCGGCTCCCACTCCATTACGGCGGTCTACTCCGGCGACAGCAACTTCGTCACAGTCACCAGCAGCATCACCACCGAGACCATAGAAAACTTCACCATCGGCGTCTCGACCGGCGGCACCACGACCGCCACCGCATCTCCCGGCGGCCAGGCAATGTACAGCTTCGCCGTCAATCCGCCCAGCGGAACGACCTTCGCCGGCCCAATCACCTTCACCGTAACGGGACTTCCAACCGGCGCAACGGCAACATTCTCACCGAACCCTGTGCCGGCAGGCGCTGGCAACACGACAGTGACCATGACAGTGACCGTTCCATCAACGGCCGAAGCCGAGCCACTCAACTCACCGTTTAGCGGAGGCGCGCTGCCCGTAGCGCTAGGCCTGATTCTGCTGCCGTTTGCGGGCAGACTGCGCCGCATGAGCCGCAGGTTGAAAGGCATGGTCTGCCTCATGGTCCTGTCACTGGCGGGTGCAGCCCTGATCTCCGGCTGCGGCGGCAGCAGCGGTTCCAGTACGCCTCCGCCGCAGAACTACACCCTGACCGTCACAGGAACCTCCGGCTCGCTGTCGAACAACTTCACCGTAACGCTGACCGTCGAGTAAGACGCAAGCTCCATCGTTCGAGATAAACCGCTGATTCCAACCCAAGGCAGGCGCGATATCAATCGCGCCTGCCACTCCTCGTTTCCCCTTCAAACGCTCCCGTCGCTCAATTCACAAACTTTTCGTCCTGAGGGGACTGCCCAGTCGTATACCCCCGGGTGTATGATTCATCCGCCGCGGCCCCTTCGCGGGTTTTCCGATCGTCACCGTCCAGATTCCGCTCGCGGATCGCTCGCCTCTCTAAGTGCGCGATCCCGCCATCGTTCAAAAGGACGCAGGATCGAAAGACCACCGGAACCCCGCGTCAGCACGGTATCTCCCCCAGGAGGAATCGAATATGGCGACAGCGACATCCGTTCATCCAGGCAAGCTCAGTGAGACAATGAGCTTTCGCCCGCGTTATGGCAACTACATTGGCGGCAAGTGGGTCGAGCCCGCGTCCGGCCAATACTTCGAGAACATCACCCCCATCACCGGAAAGACCTTCTGCGAGATTCCCCGCTCCAACGCAAAGGACATAGAGCAGGCCCTCGATGCGGCCCACGCGGCGCGCGTCGCATGGGGACACACCAGTCCCACCCATCGCGCCAACCTCATGAACCAGATCGCACAGCGCATGGAAGACAACCTCGACCTGCTGGCTCTGGCTGAGACCTGGGACAACGGCAAGCCCATCCGCGAAACCACCGCGGCCGATCTGCCACTAGCCATCGACCACTGGCGTTATTTCGCCGGCTGCATCCGCGCTCAGGAAGGCACCATCTCCGAGATCGACCACGACACCGTTGCCTACCACTTCCACGAGCCCCTCGGCGTAGTCGGCCAGATCATTCCCTGGAACTTCCCCATCCTGATGGCCACCTGGAAACTTGCGCCGGCCATAGCGGCAGGGAACTGCGTAGTCCTCAAGCCGGCCGAGCAGACCCCCGTCAGCATTCTCGTCTGGGCCGAGCTGGTCGCCGATCTCCTGCCCCCCGGCGTCCTCAACATCGTCAACGGATTCGGTCTCGAAGCCGGCAAGCCCCTGGCCTCAAGCCCTCGCGTGGCCAAGATCGCATTCACAGGCGAAACCACCACCGGCCGCCTGATCATGCAATACGCCAGCCAGAACCTCATTCCCGTCACCCTCGAACTCGGCGGCAAATCCCCCAACATCTTCTTTGCCGACGTGCTCGAAGCAGACGATGATTTCTTCGACAAGGCAATCGAAGGCTTCGTCATGTTCGCACTCAATCAGGGCGAAGTCTGCACCTGTCCCAGCCGCGCGCTCATCCAGGAGAGCATCTACGACCGTTTCATGGAGCGCGCTCTCCAGCGCGTCGCCGCCATCAAGCAGGCCAGTCCTCTCGATAGCTCCACCATGCTCGGCGCGCAAGTCTCCAGCGAGCAGCTCGAGAAAATCCTCAGTTACATCGACATCGGCAAGCAGGAAGGCGCCGAGTTACTCACCGGCGGCGAACGCGCCCATCTCGGCGGCGAACTCGAAGGCGGCTTCTACATCCAGCCCACCGTCTTCCGCGGCAACAACCGCATGAGGATCTTCCAGGAAGAAATCTTCGGCCCGGTCGTTTCCGTCACCACCTTCAAGACCGAAGCCGAAGCTCTCGAAATCGCCAACGACACCCTCTACGGCCTCGGCGCAGGCATGTGGAGCCGCGACGCCAACCGCTGTTATCGCCTCGGCCGCGGCATCCAGGCCGGCCGCGTCTGGATCAACTGCTACCACGCCTATCCCGCCCACGCAGCCTTCGGCGGATACAAGCAGTCAGGCATCGGCCGCGAAACCCACAGCATGATGCTCGACCACTATCAGCAGACCAAGAACATGCTGGTAAGCTACAGCCCCAAAAAGCTCGGCTTCTTCTAAGCTGCTGCAACGGGAACCACGTCGAGGATCTCCCAGGTCTTGTCCGCCGCGCCGGAAGACCTGGGATCTCCCCATCACGGCAAGCCAGCAACCGAGCACTGAGAACTAACCATTAACCACTAACCACTGATCCCCATGCCTGACCTACCCCAACAAGTCCTCGCCACCGACCTCGCCATCCACCTCATACGCGTCCTGCGCGAAAAACACGGCCCCCTCATGTTCCACCAGTCCGGCGGCTGCTGCGACGGCAGCTCCCCCATGTGCTATCCCCGCGGCGAGTTCATCACCGGCGACTCCGACGTCCAGTTAGGCGAGGTCGACGGCGAGCCGTTTTACATGAGCCGCAGCCAGTTCGAATACTGGAAGCATACCCAACTCATTCTCGACGTCGTCCCCGGCCGCGGCGGCATGTTTTCCCTCGACGGCCCTGAAGGCCTGCGCTTCCTCATCCGTTCCCGTGTCTTCGACGACGCCGAAATCCACAACCTCCGCGCCGCCGGCCGCATCTAACCCACGTCACAAAGCTTCGCGCAAGCCCTGCTACTCCGTCACTCCGTTGTTGACTTGCGCGCAATCCATCCGCAGTGTCCCGTTGTCATTGAAGACCAATCCATGGAAGCGCAGCAAACTGCCCACAGCCACCGGCGCAGTGTTGAGCATCTGCGTGTTGCTGTCCGCATAAATCACCACCGTGCGCGGATTCGTCAGCAACGTCGTCTGACCCTTTTGCTCAGCCAGATCCGGAAAAAGGTCGTAGCCGGCAAGCGTAACCGTGTAAGTTGTAAAGTTCCCCTCACTCGAGACCGCGCTGACCGTGCCGTCGATCGTCTGCGGCATCAGCGTGATCGTGGCCACCGGCAGGGGATTGCCCTCCCAGCTCGACACATGGGAAGTGATGGAAACATTCTGTCCGTCCACCATGTTTGCTGCAGTGAAGCTGGGCGCAAAAGGAAGGCTCTGCAGATTGGCCAGCGTACCCGAAGTCTGGAATACAGCGCTGCCGGAATTGACAACGAATCCGCCAATATAATAAGCGGATTGATTCAGATAGCCCTGTTGTTCCTGCCCGACCATGGCGAATTGCGGCAGTGAAGCCTCAATCAAGTCCGCCGGTCCGTTGAAGGTGTTCAGGTAGCTCGTATCCGTGTCATAGACCGCAACCCGTGTGGCCAGCAGCGAGCCGTCTGCTTGAATCGCCAGATCCATATCCGCTGTCATGCCGGCAACTAACTGCGAGGCCGCGCTCACTCCCTGAAACAAGGTGCTCCCGTTAGAACTGACCTGTAACACCGGACTGGCCGTGTCAATCCCATCCGCGCGGGAAACCGTGAAACTCATTCCGCTCCCACTCACGGAGCCGATCATCCCATAGACCCCTGTCTCTTTCCCGTTCGCACTGTTCGTGGGCTGCGCCGCGATGGCGACTGGCGTCACATTGAACGTAGGCGAAATCGAAAACGTGGTGCCCGTTCCGCCCTCGCAGTTTGAGAAAGTTGCCGATTGCGACACCAGCAGATCGAGCGAAAGCCCCATGCTCGTCCCCGTCACCGTAATCGGCGCCGGCAGCGTAACCGTCACCTTCGACGGCGCCACGCCCCCATCGTCGAATGTACTGCTCCAAAGTTCTCCGGTCGAGTCGAGGTTGATGCACTCAAACTCCGCGCTTCCAACGGTAACTGTGGCAGAAGTGTAAACGTCTTGCGGAATGCTCGTTGTGATCAGCGGTTCTGCCGTGCCGTTCAGATGAATGAATTCAGGATAGGTGGATGTGGTTAACAGGTTTGCTGTCGTTCCCGATTTAGTGGTCAATGCAACGCCGGTGAGTTCAACGTTGAACCCCGACAACTGATCGTTCGCCGTACTCGTCGCCAGCACAGTCACCGCTGTATTACCAGTCAGGGTTGAACCAGTTCCACCACCACTTGCGCCGCTCCCGCCACATCCGGAGATGACACCGGCAGCAAGAAAAACGAACGCTAATAGAAGGTAAGAGAGTCTGGAGTATAAGAGACGAGAAGAGTAAGACGATACGGAACTCATGGGTATCCTTTCAGGCATCCAGCCGTTACGGTGTTTCCGCAATTGCTCTACCCAAAAAGCGCCATCGTTCACTGGCAGCGTTCTCAACAAGCACGCTGTTGGAAAGGGCATTCAAATTGCGCAACCGCCCTGGAGTTTCAGAAGTTCTAAACCTTCGGATGCTGAAATCTAGACCCGCGTTGTCAAGAAAAGTTATGAGCCATGAACATAAATATGTATCCGTGTGAGCAGGCTCACACTTCACGGCTGGGACCGTGCAAAAGTTAAATAGAAAGGTGTGCCTACCGCAAGCTGAAGCCCTATTTTCGTGCATATTCAATGAGGCATCTGTAACTGCAAATCTCCGTTTCATTGAGGAAGGGAAAGCCTCACTCTACTGCCCCGGCGCATCCGAAAACGAAGCCG
>Ga0302320_10018369_pt1 | contig 14103 bp, 16 predicted proteins | sample Bog_T0_3_FD_202130 | JGI IMG/M metagenome (GOLD analysis project Ga0302320, IMG submission 202130) | Peat permafrost microbial communities from Stordalen Mire near Abisko, Sweden - Bog_T0_3 | ecosystem: Environmental > Terrestrial > Soil > Wetlands > Peat | place: Sweden: Abisko, Stordalen Mire... | reverse complement strand
TCAGTGTTTTGACCGGCAACCTCCAAACGCCGGGTTGACGATGCGGAAAGGAGAGCCGCAGCTTAGGCAGTAAAATTCCAGGCTGCGAAAAACCATATTGGTGAAATTGGCAGTGTTGGTGTCGCCGCAAGCGGTACAGGTGAAGGCGACCGGACCAATCGACAACCGTCGATTAGGGTCGAGTACTGGATCGGTCGGCAGATTAGTGCTGCCGGGAAAACGAACAATCTTCATAGCCTAACATCAAACCTGGACTCCCTCCGCCGGTATTTAGTGATGGCATCGACGACTTGCGAGGAAACCGATGCGATTCCGGGGCATTTTTTGCCACCCTCGCTACGGCCCTCAGAGGCCCCGCCAGCGGCCTGTCAGCCAGCGGGCGGGAGGACTACGCAATCTGGCTCCGCCCGCCCGTAGCGCCTTCCTAGAGGCTGCTATCAGCCATTAATCATGGCGGTGAACTCCTCCATCATTCGCAACGACCGCTCGATATCATCTTGGCAAATGGTGCGCTTAGCCGCCAGGGCCAAAGTCTGCGCTTGGCGCACAGCCGAGGTGATGTTTCGGCCATTCACTTCGTGACCCGACAACCGCTTGATGTTGAACGCCCGAGGATCGATGCCCGCTCCTAGCAGAACGCTGTGCCAGACCTGGGCGCGCAACGCCTCGGTCATATCGGGATAGCTGATCGGCAGCGAAATCCGCGAGAAGAACGCTGGGTCAAAGCTCTGCACCCGATTGGTGGTGAGAAACATCACCCCGGAAAAATACTCTAACTGACGGAGGAAGATGCTCACCATCGCGTTGCGTTCGATGTTGCTGGTATCGCGCGCTTCCATGAAAATATCGGCTTCGTCCAGCTTCAAGACCGCGTTCCAATGCTGCGCCAGATCGAGGATCGACCGCAGCCGGTCTTCCAGGTCATTGGGATTGGTGCCCAACTCGCCAATACTCACCGAGTAGATCATCCGATGCAGCACCTCCGCGACCGCCTCGACCGTGAGCGTTTTGCCCGTGCCACTTTTCCCATGCAGCAAAAAGATCAGACCGCGCGATTTGTCGTCGATGAAATCCCCCGACGTGGCATCGTAATGGGTGACCAAATCCAACAGCACCTGTTTATGCTCGGGTGCCAGGACCAGATGATCGAAGGCGTCCTCGCGCCAGATGATCGGCGACAACCCGTCTACCGATATCCAGCCCCAGCGTTTCAGGCGCATCGAGAATGCCTGCACCTGCGGATAGCAGCGCCACAGATCGGCATCCAACACCACGCCCGCCAAATCCTCATCCAAGCGAAAGCTGTTCATCATCTCCTGGTACGTGTCGGGATCGATCTGCGCGAAACTGCCGCCATCGATCATCACCCGGCCATCGGCATGCATCTGCCGATCACGCATCCAGTTCGGGATGGTCAATGCCCCGGCGTAATTGGCAGGCGTCGGCCGTTGCGTGAAGTCACGGAACATGCGCCCACGCGCCGTCAGCACCTCACGCGTTTCACGGTCCAGCGGACGAATGCCCAGTTTATCGATCGCGATCCGCCCATCGAACTGCGGCAGCTTGTAGATATACTTGCCGACAGCACTGCCATGCGCGGTCGGCACCACGATCGACAAGGCGATCGCGTAGAGGGACCCGAAAAACGAGGTCTGCTCAGCGCAGCTTTCCACCTGACCCGCCAACAGACCCATGGATATCTCACAGACGACCGGCGCACCGCGCGCCAGCAGCACCGGCAAATCACTATACATGATATAGCCAGCATCGATCCGCGTCTTGATGCTGGGATCACTAAAGGCATTGATCATGGTGATCGCTTCGATCAGATCACAGGCCTCAACCTCGTGTTCCAGGCGCAGGTCGCGCATCGCTTTTTTCAGCACCATGCGCCGATGCAGCAAAAGCTGCACGTCAAGCTTGATGGGTTCTTCGACCTCGATCTCCTTGATGATTTTGGCATTGCTGAGCAGCGACTGCACGGTGGAATCGTCGCTGGTCAATTGCAGATGGGTGTCCGTCGCGATGATTTTAAATCCGCTGAAGTAACGGGATTCGATGTAACCCAAAATCTGCGCATTTGTATGAAGTTCAGTAATAGGAGCGTTCATTTTGATCCGCTTCGGTTGGTGACAACGCAGCTTTAGTTGATCTGGTCGAAACCGCGCAACTAAATAATTGCATGCAAGAACTTACGATTACCGAAACTGCGCGCAATCGATTGATTGATCTACTGAATCGCAATAAAAGCGACAGACTTTTTCTTGGCGTCGCTAACAAAGGCTGCGGCGGTAACAAGTTTTCCTTGAACTTTAGCGGCACCGGCTCAATCGATCATGTGCTGCTCGACAACGGTATCCTGATCATCGAACCCAGCGCCCAGCGCTGGATGAAGGACCTGACCATCGACTACCTGGGCGATGGGCTGACGCCCGGTTTTCAGTTCCAGCATGCCGAACACCGTCTCTGTGGTTGTGGTGAATCGTTTACGATCAAGTCCACACGAGCGGCTCGTGACGCTCGATAGCGATGGGTTGTTGCTGATTGGGCGACGCGTGGCATGGCTGCCGATCAAGCGGCCGAGCGTCAATGATCCAACCAACAGCTTCACCCGTGAAATGCTGCCCTGGTGCCTGATCTCAATCGGTTCCCCGACGCGATGGTATCCGCGCAAATTGATCTGTGAAACGCGGCAAAACGATTTGACCTTGATGCGTCATGACCCCTATGATTGCGAACGATGTCCAGACGGCATCTGGTCATATATTTTGACCGAGACATTCTGGAGCCTGCGCGTGTGGGATATCGCCGCGATCGTGCACTTTAAGCTGGCTTGGGCCGGTTCTGTTTACACAGGTGATGGAAATTAAATATGTTCGCAATACAAAGCGACGACGACTATAAGGTAATCCGCTGCTGTTTCTTGCTCGGTCAAGGATCGTCAGTCATCGAAGTTCGCAATCTGCTGATGCACAAATACCAACTTCCGGCGGATCGGGCCACCGCAGCGATCAATGCTGCGCTTGAGCATGGCAACATTGAACGCTGCGATCGGTATTATGCCTCGGCTGTTTCCTTCTTGAGCGGCCCCGCATCGTGCGGCTTTGATTGAGCGTCGGCCGCCATTTTATACCGGGTATGATTGCGCCGTGGCTTGCCATCGTTGATGATAACGCCTTTGTCGCGGAGAATCCGCACCACTCGCTTTACCCGGTCGCGCGACGGCCTGTTTTGCCGATCAATCCGCAACGCATCGCCCACTTGAAGCGTGGTTGATGGACCATGTTCCTGGAACACGGCACGCACACGATCCAGGGTAATGGTCGTCAGCTTCTGCGAAACGCTGGCGGGCTCGGTCTTAATTGCGTCTGCCGGGGGCATCACGGGGGCTGCGCGCCAAACAGCCTCCGCTGGGTCCCGGCGGGTGTCCACTGCCACCACGCCTCGCCCAGGGATGATTATGAGGTGGTCGCCCTGGTGAACCACACCGAGATCGGCAATTGCTGGAATGCGTATGACCATGATATGATCGGTTGGAAAATCATTTAAATCACTCATCCAGACACCTTTACCCTGGCGTTCGCCTTCGCCGCCGCTTTCATCGTGGGTATTTTCGCCACGTAGGTGTAATCCTCACGCCTTTCCACCTGCTTCTCCTTAATCAGTTGAGCGAGACAACCCCGGATTGCCACACGTTTGCCGTTCCGTGTCAAGAGTTGGTCCGAGGTCCAGGCGTCGATCAGGTCCGTGATAGTAAAGGGCTGCTCGGCAAATCGCTCCCGGATCAAACGAGCAACGGTCGCCAGATAACTGAGACCTTGCTGGCGCACCGCGCGTTGATGATTGGCTTGTAGCGTCAGTTCGGTGCTGCTGATCTCCACCACCTGGGCGGTCTCGTCGATCAGGTAGCGCAAGGTTTCTCGGATGTAGGCATACCGCGTTATCGTTGCCACCTCGGAAAACGCCACGTGCAGGCAATCCTCACGGGTGAAAATCGGTTTATCGGTGAAATTCTCATTCAGACGAGCCAATAAGTAACGCGCATTTCGCTGCAACCGTGGCAAACTACCCGCGATTTCAAACGGCGTGGTCGGGGCAGGATCATGGGCACGTGCGGCAACGCTGCGAGACCGATGAGGGCTGGGGGTCCGTATCATGCTCTTAACTCCGGGGCTGGACGAAGGGCGTAATTCGCCTTGTACTCCGAAATTTGCGCGCGTCAAGCCACGTCATAATCATGAGGACTTGTCAATATCAACGATGGGGCGATGACTTGGTGGAAATGTCTTCGCGACCGCCCATATACCTAGGCGTCTCTAACAAAGGAAATTACCGTGCTTCGATTGTTTCTCATCGGTCTGATCATCATCACCTGCGTGTTCCTCGTGTTTCACGCAATCAAGTCTTTGGTGTTTGTGATTATTTTTGGCATTCTCATCGCGCTGTTGTGGCACATGGTGGCGCCGCGCTCGGGCGTTCGTCGTCTGCGGTTCTAAATCGATTATCGCCTTGGAGAAGGTTGCTTCTCCAAGGCTCGGCGTGGGTTAGTTTGGTTTTTGGTTCGCCTTCTTCGGTGCCTTGAACTGGGCGATGCTGACCACCCGGCCGTCGCGCCGGGCTTCGATGGCAGCGTCGGTGTCACCCTCCGGCTTCATGATATGATCGACGATCCGATGCATATCCTCCTGGGTGAAGCCCTTCTTGGTGCGCACGTGGCGGGTGAGGTCCCACCACAGGCTAAACAAGATATCCTCGCACCACGCCCCTTCCTGATCCTCCGCCTCGAATGCGTGTAACACCGCACTATGGTACAGGATTGATCCCGCACGCATACTGCGGGTTTCAGCCTCTTCCATCATCCGCTCTTGGTCAGTCATATCGTGATTCATTACAAATCCTCCTAAGCTATATTATCAATCGTGAGGGCCAACTATGACCAGACAAAGCGGTATTTGCCGCAGTCCCAGATGCGATCGTAATCAAGAGCGCGCATCACCTCCCATTCGGTATCGTCAAAGTCGCCCAGAACACTTTTCAAGACATCCTTGCGGAAGCCGAAACGGAAATGGCGATATCGATGATTCTCGACATAGCTATAATCTGGCGCTGTGGTGTGCTCCAACGTAAATCCCAGTTTTCGATACAGGCCGCCGTCGCTCCATCGTCGATCTGCATAGCTGATAACCGCGATCGGCGAGTGATCTTTGATGAAATGGGCGAATAACCGTGAGGCGCCGCCAACCACGGTGATAAAAGGCAGGGAAGCATAGCGAACCAATTCAGATGCCCCAGACATCAGACCGCGACTTTCTCTGGCATTGATGAATGACATTGCGCAAACAATCTTGCCACGGTCAGTAAGTGCGAGGTGCTTGGTGGCGTCAACCGGCCCTTGAATGTGGGCGATTGTGTAGAAACACGCAGCTTCCTTATTGTTGATTTCGGCAACCTGAAGGCTGCGGGCAAAGCGACGGTCCGGAGTACAGCCAAACAGATGGCCGATTTTGCTCTTGACGATTTCAGAGTGATCTAACCATTCGTCACTGAACAACGTAAGAAGACGATAGCCCTGTTTTTCCACCGCATTGTGTTTTTTGAGATGATAGTTCCGATTGATTCGTTGACTCTCGCTGTGCCAGTAGAGACCGCAATATTCAATGGCTAATTTGTGTTCCTCGCTGAGAATATCGATCTCGTAGGGGCCGATGAGTCTGCGATCGCCGGAGATGACTCTGGCGATCCCTAAATCGGAACAGATGTAATTATAAACTTCGATTTCCTCTTTGGATTTGTAGTTGATTGGACGAGGATTGCATGCCGCGCAGCGCGGCTGATGACCATAATCGATTCGCCATTCGATGTTTCGTGCGCAGGTCGGGCAACTTAATGACACCAGCGGCGCTCCGGCCACTCCGGTATAATTTTCGAATGATGTGAGCAGGATTAGCTTACAATCCTCCATCAGTCGCGTCTTCATCCGATCGTAGTTTCTCCGATAATAGGACTCGGCGTAGCCGTTTGCCAAGCGGGTCGCAATCGATCGGACGGCGATTGATTTACTTTGCATCGGATTGCTGACGCCATGGCGAACTCGCATGGTCATCTGTTTCTGCTCGCCGACCGCACGCAGATGGGCGGGGTTGGTAACGCCGTATCTCTGTTGCATGGTGGCGACCTGCTTCCGAAGCTGGGCCTTGATGTTGTCTTGGTTCGAGTAGAACGCGGCATGGGCAGTTTTGGCCGTCTCGGTCTGACCAGTATTGACGTGACCATAGCGCCCTAAATTCGTTTGTTCGCGTTTTTGCTGAGTGGCTAATCTTTCTTCTTCGGTGTCCAGCGATTTGGTTTTACTGACATTGGCTGATACCGATTCCCTGGCGCAAGCGCACTGGCCGGTCTTCCCACAGAATCTCCAGCCATCAACAATCGATTTCAAGGTCCGTTGCCGACCTTGCGGACACAGGGGACGTTCATTGTGCACGGCCGAAAACACGCGGATCGGGAATGACGTGTCAGAGGGCATATCCGTAGTTTGAGCATCGATCCAGTCGAGGAACTCATGGTCTCTGCGAAGTGCGAATGACCATTGTTTAAGGCCCGCTTTTGCGATCAGTTGATTTAAACGTTCGAGCATAGGTTCACCAGTCAGATGGTTGATGCGACCAATTATCGCGTGTTCAATGGCATGTCACTAAGCTATTTCACTAATCTTACCCTACGGCGCCTATACTCGGGTTTCCAGTCGGTCTCCCACATGACGATAAGATTATAGCCAAGTTGCCGCACCAGTTCGTCACGAAATCGTCGGGGCGAACTGCGCTGGGTTGCCGTGCCAGAAATCCCCATGGAAGCTGTGAACCGTGTTCGTGGCTGGATCGTAGCCGGGCGAGATGAGGCGAGAATGCCACCGAACATTAAAAAACCGGCCATCGAGGCCGGTTTTTAGAGGCTTTAGTTACGAAAGAAATCAAATAAAGGTCAAGCTCGATGTGTCTATTGCAACGAGTCCAACATAGTCAGCCGCGTTGCCAAGGCTGGAGGCTGTGTTCGTTAAAGCAATGAAACCATAACGTGTCATAAAGCTAACGACTGGTTCGAACGTTTGGGGATCAATCACCACGCCGGAACTCGTCAATGGTACATATGGGCAATAGAACGCTGCCGCATCGATATCGTTGCCTTTGTAACCAATTAGCACCGGGGTATTATCGGCAGCGTATTGATTGACGTAGACCCTCATTGCATTGTTCAAAGTGCCAACGAACTTGGTATTAGTTGGGGCTTCAAATACTCCCTCAGTAGTACGGGCGAAGGCGGAAGTCGTCGCAGACTGCAAGATGGTCAAAGCAGTCGGGGATACTACGCACCAGTTGCCTGCGCCACGACGAGTTCTTGCCGCGATGAGGTTTGCCTGACGGTTTACCAGGATCGCAAGTGCAGCATGCACGTCTCCAACAAAAGTGGGGGTTCCCGTGACATTGGACATAGCAAAGGTGCTAGTAGCAGCGCCGGGTAGAGCAATCAAGAAGTTGATGATTTCTTGATCAATTTCGGCCGTTATTTCCTGCGCTAGTGCCGCCATGATCTCGGCCTCGATGTCAAGCCCTTGCTGTGCTTGCGCATCCTGTGCCGCTTCAAAGGTCCAACGAGCCGCCAGCTTGCGGGTCTTTGCTTCGACGACTTCTTTCAAAATCTGAATGCTCAGACGATTTCCACCAGTGCCTTCAAGATAGGTCGTAGACGCAGCAGCCGGAGTGGCTACAGAACCATTGCCAGAGTAGTAATTGGCGATGTTGAACGGCGACAATGCTTCGGCACCAGCCGAAATTCCGCCGCCCGCTGCCGGAATAGTATCGGCATAACGCACACGCAGCGTATGGATTTGCGCGACTGGTCCTGTCATCGGCTGGACGCCGATAATTTCATTTGCAATTACCGTGGGCATGACACGGCGAATAACGGGAAGAATAACGCGGTTCAGCGTCGCCACGGATGAGGCGTTCGTCGCGCCATTGGTCGCGGCTTCCATCAGCCGTAGTTCACGCCGGGTATTTTCCAGGATGGTGTCCATGGTCTGGCGCTTGTTGGGATTTGCGGTCCCGTCTTGATTGTGGGTGAGATCGCGGCCCTCGCAAAGCGCTGCCTTGGTCTGTTTCCACTGTGTTTCAAACAGCTTGTTCATTAATTGAACTCCTGAAAATTATCTAGTAATACCGGCAAGTCTAATTACCTGCGCGATCTCGGGATCGATGTCATAGGCCTCGGCTTGCACCGCTTCTGCTAGTCGGTTGCCCCGTTGTTCACCGGACACGACGTTGGGCTTATCGATCCGCGTTTCGCTCAGCACGCGCTTTTGGGGCGTCGCTGATTTCACGCGTGTGGTTTCATCGAGAACCACCGGCAAGAGCTTGTTGAATGACTCGCGCAGGGCTTCGGTGCGGACTGTTTCCAGCATGCCCTCCATCACCTGACGCTTGTCGCCACGCAAATTGATCAGTAATTCGCCAAGGGTCTTCGAGCGTACCACCCGATCCTCTGCGATCTTGGCCTTGCGTAACGCGATGTGGCTGTCTTTCACCGCCGCGTCACGAGTGCTCTTGGCTTCTTTAAGCTCAGTGTCGCGCGCTTCGACGGCCAATTGCAGCTTGCGTATCTCGGTGCCTTCTGCCAAATACGAGGTCATGAATTCCGCCGCGACACTTTCAAAAATGCGCCGACCGAACATGTTCTGGCGATTGCGTTCCAGGTCCTCGTGCAGTTGGGTCATTTCGGTCTTCAACGTTTCATTGATGACCCGTTCCACCTTGGAGGCGGCCTGTTTGACGAAACGGCCCTGGGTTTCGTTGAGCTTCTTACGGCCTTCCTTCACCAGCTTGAGCCGGGTGGCCACCAACGCCTTCTGGTCCTGCTGGAACTCAGCAAGCTCCTTGGTCACTTGCCGAACGACGAATTCGTCGATCTTGCGCACGCGCTTGACGTGATCGTTCGTCAGTGATTCTTTGACGGCATTGTACTTGTCGGCAAACCGGAGCCGCTCGCGATTGAGCACCTTCTTCTGCTCGCGCAGTTTCAGAATCTCTTCCTTTAGCTTGGTCGAGACAGCGGTGCGTGCGGCCACCGCATGCTCATTGAGCTTGGCGCGATAGGTGCGTTTGCTTTCCTTGATGCCTCGGCGGAAGGCATTGCGGGCATCGACAAACTTGCCGACTTCGGCAGCCTTCTCATCCGCTTGCTTCTGCACGGCATCGGTCAGCATGCGATCGACCGCCTCGACCAGCACTTCCTTGTCGTGTTCGTAACGTCTAGCGAAATCTTCGCGAATGGTCATTTCTGCCTGTTCGCGGACTTCCTCGACCTTCTTATCGAAGGCTTCTTGCAACGAGCTAACAATCTCCTCGGGGAGGTTGCCGTCGCTCAGAAGCTTTTTGATGTTCTCCATTAGAACATTTCTCCTATGGTCAAATCTTCCATTTTAATTCAGTAATGGCTCGCAGGATTTCCCGTTTGAGAAACCGCATCGCCATCGGGTCGTGCACCGCCGCTTCGGACAAGTCGGAGATAATCCGCCCGCGTTTGCTGTTCAGTGATTCGTAAACTGGCTTGGGATAGGCATCCGGCGCACTGGGTCTAGCTACTATGTCGACCGTAATGATCTCAAATCCCGAAACTTCGCCTCTCTCATCAACATTCCCGACCCCCCGGCTGGAAACGCCTAGCTTGACGCCAGATTCGATCAGCGTTCTGACGATGTTGCCCTTGGGCGTTGATAAAATCTTCAACTTGCCCATGCCGTTGTTGCCATCCATCCAGATTTCCGTGATCGCGTGTGACACGCGATCTAGATTGATCGTTAGTTCTTCAGGATGATCGAGTTCACCAATGACGCTGTAATCATCACGCAGTTGCTTATCGATATTTTCTACGGCATTTTTGATTTCGCGAGCCGGATAAATCCGCTCATTGAAATTGCGGACCCCGCCCTGAATGAAAATGCCTTTCATGTAGAGGTCCTTACCTCCACCCTCCTTGTCGGCGGCTTCGATGACGCACTGCGCTTGTGAAAATGAAAGTTGTTCTCTTAAAAACATGAGCCTGACCGTTGTTTAGTCGATAATGCGTAACTAAGTGATCGACTAAGCAAATCTGGGTTCAATAGGCCGGACGTTATATCGACAACGATATTTAGCGATCGGGCATCATTTTAGTGGACGAAAGCAAAAAAACCTGCTTTCCAGCGATAAATATTGTCGATCTTGTATAATTTGGAAGGTGTGTAATGATGACCCACCCTTTGGCGGAAGTGCTGCGACAACATTTGTTGCGGTGGCGCGGTGGGTGGGTTACAAAGCTGACCCCCGAATTGCAATTGGCGTTGGGTCAGATCGAAGAAACCGATATTCGTCGTGCCGCTGCAACGTTGTTGCATGGTCCGGCCATCTGTGCAGCCGGTCGCGATCGGTCGATCGTGCGGATTGCGGATGGATGGAAGTTTTGCGGCAACGGCCGTGTCTGCCCGTGTTTTATGGAGCATTTCCTAGCCACTTCGGAGGCGACCAACTTTGCCAAACGAGGCGTCGCCAATGCCGCACAGGCAGCGGATGTAAAAGAAAAAATCCGTGATACCTGCCTGGACCGCTACGGGGTGCCTAACACCGGATCACTGGTCAGTCGTCGCGAGACGGCCGAGGCCACCAATCTCGTCAGATATGGCGCCAAAAACGTGTTTGCGTCTGACGAGATCAAAGCGGTTATCCGCGACAAGACGCAACTGAACCACGGTGTGGACCACATCAGTCATTCACCGGAACATCAGGTCCGTATGCGAGCGGGGGTAAGGGCCACGTGGGGGGTATCCAATGTGGCGCGGCATCCGGTCGTGCAAGCCAAAATCCAAGCGACGAACTTGCTTCGCTATGGCGGTGTCGCACCCGCCTGTTCACCTGTAGTGCGGCACAAAATGAAGCAGACTATGGAACAGCGGTTCGGCGGGCATATCGCCCAGCTTCATATCCTGCCGCAACATCGCATCATCGACCAGACCGATTTCGCCCGGCGTTTCACCGGCAGACGCGCTGGTGATATTGCCGCAGAAACCGGATATGATCCGTCTCTGATTCATCGGTATGCCTATCGATGGAACATCGAACTAGATTATACGGGCGGTGATCATCGTGCAGCCGAAAACGCTTTTGCCGACTGTCTAGCACGTGAAATAATGCCACCAGAGCGGAATGTTGACATTCTGATTCCAGAAGGTAAAGACAACGATCGCCGTTGTTGGCAGCAGATTGATAATTACTTTCCGACACATCGACTTGGAGTCGAATTCGGTGGGGCGATCTGGCATAGCGAAGCATTCGGCCGGGATCGCGCCTATCATGCTAAAAAACGATTGATGGCGTTGCGCCAAAATATCACCTTGCTTCAAGTTTTCGAAGATGAATGGATCGACCACCCTGAGGCAGTGATCGCCACCATCAGACACCGGCTTGGTCTGACCACTCACAAGACCTATGCGCGATCGTGCGTTCTCGGACCGATCAGCCATCACGAGGCGGCCGGATTTTACGACATTCACCATGTTTTCGGTCGCGCCTCTGCCACCGTGCATCTCGGGCTGCGGAGCCAGCACGATTTGGTGGCTTGTATGTCGTTTACAGAACGAACATCCGCAGGGTGGGAATTGGTTCGTTATGCCAGCAAAAATTCGGTCGTGGGTGGTGCGAGTCGGTTATTGTGTGCGTTTGAGCGCATGTATAATTGGCAGACCATCAAGTCATTTGTTGATCTGCGATGGAGCATGGGCGCGCTATACACGATCCTTGGCTTTACGGTCGAGAAAGAAATCGCCCCGGATTACATGTACGTAATCGCTAATCGGCGCATTCACAAGTTTAATCTTCGTAAATCAAGCAAGCGATTCGCCAAATATGTTGGCACCGGTATGACAGAGCGACAAATGGCCATTGCCGAACAGATACCGCGCGTGTATGACGCTGGGAAATGGCGTGTCGTAAAGTGCAATCCCGCTTTCCAGGACATGCCACCGGACAAAAAGAAGCCGCGAGGCAGGAAAGCTCCTCGCGGCGTTTAACAATCTCAACCCGTTCCCATTACAGTTTGGAGTTATCCTTCTTGCCTGGGATGATCGAGTCGGCTTTCTTGTGGCCGGACGCGAAGTCGGTATTCAGCAGCGCGCCGGATGGTCCTTCGGCTGGCACTTTTTCCATCGTCTCTTCCCAATGGTCGCGAACATTGCCCTTGCGCACTTTGCTATTGCTGCCAGAGTTGTTCCTGGTCGAGGATGGCGGGGTTTCACGGGCATAACCACGCGCCGGGTTCTTCGCCTTGGTCATCACCGGTTCGCCGCCTTTGCGGTCCATGACGTTGTTGTTGCCACGAATGACCGAACTTTTATTCTGGCTGAATGACTTGCCGTCACTCTGCCGTCCATCGGTGTTGGCTGGTGCGGCCACCTTGTCAAGTTCTGCCAGCACCGATTCGGTGATATCGTCTAGATCGGCGTCATCACTGCCCATCCCCATCTCGGCGTCTTCCGGAATTTCATCCTCGGGATTGTCCTCGTCAGGGTCGGCGACATCGGTCTCCATACGGCCTGCGAGCGCCTTGTTGTCTGTTTGTGCGTCGCCATTGTCGAGGTCTTCATCGCCGCCGAACGCATCATCGCCGCCCGCACCGTCGTCTTCGAGGCCGCCATCATCGGTAACAGGATCGTCGATCCCTTCTTCGTCGGAGAATTCCGCCATGACGCGATCGAACTCGGCCATGAAATCGTCAATCTTACCGCTCAGGGTATCGATCTTGTCTTCCACGGAGCCGTCTTCGCCATCCAGGCCGTCCGCGTCGCCGTCCATGTCATCCAGACCACCGTCATCGACCTGATCGTCCAGGCCGTCGCCGCTATCCACCCCCTCAGCATCCCCCATATCTGGCGCATCGTCGGCCATTTCAGGGGCGCCATCATCGACCGGTTCATCAGTCGGATCGGCGGACGGATCGTCGTTTACGTCAGCATCATCGAAATATTCTTCGAGCCTGATTTCCTGGTCCCAATTCTCGGTGAGATCGACATCGTCGTTCTGCCGCAGGGATTCATGAATCTGACGTGCCCGTTCCACCATAAACTTGTGCAACAGCGCACTCGCCTTACCCTCGTCACCGTTCAATAGATGAACGATCGCCCGTTCCAGTAAACTTCTCAATGTCGTTCTCCCAAAGGTTGCTACCTATGATGCTGTTCACACCACAGATATTTACCTCTGGTCTTATTGCAGGGATTATTAGTGATGCAAAACATTGCTGAAATCTTGAAATAGCTGGTATTTCGACAATCGCACGCCCAAATTGGCTGAATAACCACCAGCAAAGAAAGAATTTGTGAATGTTTCGTATTTGGCTTGTGCCGACAATGCAGAATCTGACCAATGCTCAAATCATCTGCGCATTCTGGCGCCAGTCCGCCGACGCGGCGGGGTCCGCTAATATGCCTTGCTGCGATCGGCTGTCGGTCGCGCTGCGTCAAGCGATTGCGGTTCTTGAACCGGCTATTTACAAGGAGATGTTCCCAATGACGGAAAAGGCTGAGTTCGGCGCGGTCAGTGGCGAGGTCGAAACCCCTAAATAACCGTAAAATCGCATAGAGAATGGTTTTTGGAATGAAAATACTTGAACTTGATCAGAACGATCTAAACGCGGCCTATTATGATCCGGCCGAGGATAAGGTGGGTGTGCGCACCCCTAATCAGACGCGCAAGCCAGTGCTGACCCTCAAACATTTAAATCGGCTGAAAAAGGTGCGGGCGCTGCGCAAACTCGAAAAACTCAAGCGGGAAGACCTGCTGACCATCATGTACGCGCCCGCCGATCCGGCCGCTGGGGGCATGGGTGGCCCGCCCGGTTTCTAAAAATACCGCTTGATTTCCGATCCAAGTCAGTTATTTGTCTGGGACTGTTGACAATCCCTGTTGTTCGTTGCGCCACCATCGGGTAAATATGGCGAGGTCAGGAGTCCATGATGCAGACAATGCGACAGCTTATCAACTACGCGGCTGTCAATGAAGCCATTGTCAACCGGCCGTATCA
>Ga0302320_10018368_pt1 | contig 14103 bp, 9 predicted proteins | sample Bog_T0_3_FD_202130 | JGI IMG/M metagenome (GOLD analysis project Ga0302320, IMG submission 202130) | Peat permafrost microbial communities from Stordalen Mire near Abisko, Sweden - Bog_T0_3 | ecosystem: Environmental > Terrestrial > Soil > Wetlands > Peat | place: Sweden: Abisko, Stordalen Mire... | reverse complement strand
CAGGCAGCCGAAAAAACCGGAAAAGGTTGGATGAAAGCGATATCAAAGGCATCCGAACAGTTGGGTGGCTATATTAGGAAAGGAAAATAGGAGGCCCTACGACAACAACTGTGCATGTTTCGTAACGGCCTCACGGACGCAATCCAGTAGATAGCTTCCCAGCTTCGGTTTTTCCACGACGAAAACCGCAATCGCTGCGGCTTGGTCGCGCACAGATTTTGTTAGATTGCCAGTGATGAGAATAGCCGGGGTCGAAACTCCTCGATCGCGCAGCGCGCTTATCACTTCCAGTCCATTCATTGCGGGCATATTGTAGTCAACGATCATGCATCCAATCGCGGGCAGGCTCGCTTCGTTGAGCAAGTCGCGGCCGTTGGAAAAGGCGCACGCCTCGAAACCCTCACTTTCCAGCATGTTTCTGAGGGAATTCCGCACGGCCTCGTCGTCATCAACGACGAGGATGACGTGCTTGGCAAGGTCCGGCGCAGGCTGAGTTTTCACAAAATTGTCTTCGCTGTTAAGAGAATTTGTGGCTCTCTAAATCACGAAAGTTCGGCAATCGATTTGATCTATGACAAGGCCGGCCTATGCGACTCCGCCAGTGGCGGCGTGTGGCGGTCCGCCGGCACTCTGGACGTCGTCTTGTCGCCTGACCCGACCCGTCGGTTGCCCCGCAACTTGGTGGTCAAGGAGGCTCCGAGCGCGATGATTCTTGGCCGGGAATGCCCGTTCTACAGCCGCTGTCCGATCAGGTTGGATCCCTGCCCCAACGATGTACCGGCAATGGCTGCGGTGGGTTCTGAGCATGGCGCAGCCTGTTTACGCCCGACAGGTCCGAAGTGGTCGCCGCGCGGCTCCGGAATAGTCGTGAGTCGGGTCGTGCCTGTGCAGCAGCTGGATTTTGCGACCCTAACATCATAGATTGTGCCAGCCGAGGGCGGCTACAACTCGGTCGGACTTCGCAAAGTTGGCGATTACGGGCGCTGAAAATCGGGGGCGCCGTTCCGCGTGGAGACGACGTCGATGGCGGAAGCTGATCTGCGAAGCCGGCCAGAAGCGCGAGTTATCCTCGAAGCCCGAGCTTGTGCCGTTGGCGTGAACGCGGAGTCCGCCAAATGAACCTATCCCTGTCACCCGGAGCGAGCGGGGTCAGTCGCCTCACGGTGTTGTTGGAGGATGGCGAGCGCGTCCTGTGCCGGGGATGGCGCGATGACGGTGATAGCGACGGGGCCGCCGTGCTGGCCGTACTCGCCGCCTCGGAACACCCCCCGCCGGCCTTCGTTGTTCAGTTGGCTCATGAATACGAACTGAAGGATCAACTGGAGGCGCGGTCAGCGGCGAGGCCGCTGGCGCTTGTGCGCGAACACGGGCGGACCATGCTGCTCCTTGAGGACCCCGGGGGTGAGCCTCTCGCCCGGCTTCTCGGCCGACCCATGGAGATGGGACAGTTCTTGCGCTTCGCCACAGGTTTATCGGCTGCACTGCGCCACGTTCACGAACGGGGCCTCATTCATAAGGACATCAAGCCAGCCAACGTGCTTGTTGATGTCGCGACCAGCCAAGTTTGGCTGACGGGCTTTGGTATCGCTGCGCGTCTCCCGCGCGAGCGTCAGTCACCTGAATCTCCGGAACTCGTCGCGGGGACGCTCGCCTACATGGCGCCCGAACAAACCGGAAGAATGAACCGTTCGATCGATTCACGGAGCGACCTCTATTCGCTCGGGGTCACCCTGTACGAAATGCTTACTGGCGCTCTGCCCTTTATGGCCTCGGATCCGATGGAATGGGTCCACTGCCATATAGCGAGACAGCCCGTGCCGCCCGTCGAGCGGTTGAAGGACGTGCCGGTATCCGTCTCCTCTATCGTGTCGAAGCTGCTCGCCAAGACGCCCGAAGAGCGCTACCAGACTGCGGCAGGCTTGGAGCACGACCTCCGCCACTGCCTTGCTGCATGGGAAACTCAGCGCCAGCTCGACGACTTCCCGCTGGGCCAGCAGGACACGCCCGACCGGCTTTTGATTCCCGAGAAACTGTACGGGCGCGAGGGCGAGATCGAGACCTTGCTCGCCTCCTTCGACCGCGTCGTCAGCAGCGGGCGACCAGAGCTGGTGCTGGTCTCCGGATATTCCGGTATCGGCAAATCCTCCGTCGTCAATGAGCTGCATAAGGCGCTGGTGCCGTCGCGCGGCCTTTTTGTCTCCGGCAAGTTCGATCAGTACAAGCGCGACATCCCTTATGCCACGCTGGCGCAAGCCTTTCAGAGTTTGATCCGCTCGCTATTGGGCAAGAGCGACGCCGAACTGGCCGGCTGGCGCGATGCGCTGCGGGAGGCCCTGGACCCGAACGGCCAGCTCATGATCGACGTTGTCCCCGAATTGAAACTCCTCATTGGAGAACAGCCGCCTGTCCAGGAGCTTCCGCCGCAGCAGGCACAAGGCCGTCTCCAACGGGTGTTCCGGCGGTTTCTCGGCGTCTTCGCGCGGCCCGAACATCCGCTGGCGCTTTTTCTCGACGATCTGCAATGGCTCGATGCGGCGACGCTCGACATGCTCGCGGACCTGTTGACCCAGGCGGACGCGCAACAGTTGCTGGTGATCGGCGCCTATCGGGACAATGAAGTCGATGCCACCCATCCGTTGATGCGAAGGCTCGATGCCATCCGCAAGGCAGAAGCGAGGGTGCATGAGATCAATCTTGCACCGCTGACACGGGAGAACCTGGGGCGGCTTATTGCCGATGCGCTAAATTGTCCACCAAGCGTTGCCTCTCCACTGGCGGAACTGGTGCACGACAAGACCGGTGGCAATCCATTTTTCGCCATCCAGTTCGTCTCCACGCTCGCGGAAGAGGGACTGCTGCGCTTCGATCATGAAGCCGCGCGCTGGCGCTGGAAACTCAATCTCATTCATGGCAAGGGCTACACCGATAATGTTGTGGACCTCATGGTCGTGAGATTGAGCCGTTTGCCCGTTCCGACCCAGGCGGCGTTGCGGCAGCTCGCTTGCCTAGGCAATGTTGCCGAGATTGCAATGCTTTCGGTCGTTCTCGGGAAATCAAACGAAGAGGTGCGTTCGGATCTCTGGGACGCCGTTCGTCTGGAACTGGTCGAGCATCTGGAGGGGTCGTACAAGTTCATTCACGACCGCGTTCAGGAGGCCGCCTATTCACTCATACCGGAACGGTTGCGCGCCGAGGCGCATCTGCGCATCGGAAGGTTGCTCGCAGCGCACACGCCGGCGGACAAACGCGAAGAGAATATCTTCGAAATCGTCAATCAGCTCAACCGTGGCGCCGCCTTGATCGCGTCAGGCGACGAGCGTGAGCAGCTTGCAGAGTTCAACTTACTCGCGGGCCGGCGCGCCAAAAGCACTACCGCTTACGCCTCGGCGCTCACTTATCTGGCTGCAGGGGAGGCGCTGTTGCCTGAGGATTCGTGGGAGCGCCGGCACGAGCTCACCTTTGCACTGGCACTGCACCGCGGAGAATGCGAGTCCCTCACTGGCGCGCTGGCCGAAGCGGAGCAGCGGCTGGCGGCACTGTCAAGCCGGGCTGCAAATACGGTGGAACGTGCTACGGTCGCGTGCTTGCGCGCGGATCTGTACACGGCTCTGGATCAGAGCCGCCGCGCTATCGCCGTGGGGCTCGACTATCTCCAGCATCTCGGCATTCATTGGTCGCCTCATCCGACAGCAGAGGAAGCGCGGCGCGAATACGAGCGGATCTGGTCGCAGCTCGGAGGTCGCACGATCGATTCTCTGATCGATCTGCCTTTGATGAGTGATCCGGCATCCCTGGCGACGCTGGACGTTCTGGCCAAGATCGTACCCCCTGCATTCTATACGGATGCAAACCTGCTTGCCCTGATTACCTGCCGAGCGGTCAATCTCAGCCTCGAGCGCGGCAATTGCGACGCCTCATGTAGCGCCTTTGAATGGTTGACCATGCTCGCAGGCCCGCACTTCGGCGACTATCGGCCTGTCGTGTATCGCTTTGGTCAGCTCGGCTTTGACCTCGTCGAAGAACGCGGCCTGACGCGTTTCCAGGCCAGGACCTATATGGATTTCGGTGGCAGCGTTTTACCCTGGACCCGGCATGTCCGGGCGGGCCGCGATCTGGTGCGTCGTGCGTTTGAGGCGGCAAACGAGATCGGCGATCTCAATTACGCCGCCTATTGCTGCAACCAGTTGAACACCAACTTGCTCGCCGCTGGCGATCCGCTTGCCGAGGTGGAACGCGAAGCCGAGCATGGCCTCACGTTCGCGCAGAAGATGCGGTTCGGACTTGTCATTGACTTCATCACCACCCAGCGCGGGCTGATCCGGACGCTGCGCGGCCTGACGCCGACATTCGGCTGCTTTGACGATGAGGAGTTCGATGAGGGTCGGATCGAGCGGCGTTTTTCCGAAAATCCAGATTTGGTGTTTGGCGAGTGCTTCTACTGGATTCGCAAGCTGCAGGCGCGCTTTTTTGCCGGTGACTACCCTTCAGCCCTCGATGCGTCCGCCAGGGCCCAACGGTTGTTGTGGAGCTTGGGTTCGCAGTTTGAAACGGCAGAATATCACTTTTACGGCGCACTGTCTCAAGCCGCGTCCTGCGATTCCGGGGCAGGCGGTGAACTGCAGCAGTGCCTCGATGCTGTCGCTGGGCATCACAAGCAACTCCAGCTCTGGGCGACGAATTGCCCGGACAATTTCGAGAATCGTGCCGCGCTGGTTGGCGCCGAGCTTGCCCGCCTCGAAGGGCGAGACGTCGATGCGATGCGACTCTACGAGCAGGCCATCCGCTCGGCCCGCGCCAGCGGCTTTATTCACAACGAGGCGCTCGCCAACGAGATTGCTTCTCGTTTCTATGCGGCGCGCGGCTTCGAGAAGATTGCCCGCGTGTATTTGCAGGATGCCCGCTACGGCTATCTCCGCTGGGGCGCCGACGGCAAGGTGACGCAACTTGATCGGCTTCATCCGAGTTTGGCCGCTCCGGAGACGTTCGGTCCCGCCGCGAGCATTGGCTCCTCGGTCCCGCAGCTCGATGTAGCGACCGTCGTCAAAGCCTCTCAGGCCGTGTCCAGCGAGATCGTCTTATCCAGGCTGATCGAGCGGCTGATGACGATCGCGCTCGAGAATGCAGGCGCGGATCGCGGCCTTCTGATACTGTCGGCAGAGGATGACCATTTGATTCAGGCAGAGGCAAAGGCCGCCGGCGATCAGATTGAAGTCGCGCTGTGCCGAAAGCCAATCACCGGCGTCGCTTGTCCCGAATCTATCGCCCGCTATGTCATCCGCACACGCGAAAGCGTGATTCTCGATGATGCCTCCAAGCCCAATCTCTTCTCCGGGGACAATTATCTGCGCGCCCGACAAACCAAATCGATCCTCTGTCTCCCGCTGATCAAACAAGGACGCTTGACGGGGCTGCTCTACCTCGAAAACTCGCTGAGCTCGTACGCGTTCCCCCCGGATCGAATCGCGATCCTGGAACTGCTGGCCGCGCAAGCGGCGATCTCGCTGGAGAACACCCGTCTCTACAGCGATCTTCAAGAGCGTGAGGCGAAGGTCCGGCGCCTGGTCGAATCCAACATCATCGGGATCTCAATTTTCACTTTGACGGTCGCATTATTGAGGCCAACGAGGCCTTTTTGCAAATAGTGGGATATAGCCGCGACGATATCGTTTCGGGTCGTCTCAGTTGGAGCGAGCTAACGCCGGCCGAATGGCAGGAAGCCGACGACCGGGCCGTGGCAGAGCTCAAGGCGACGGGAAGCTGCAAAGCATACGAGAAGGAGTACTTACGGAACGACGGCAGCCGCGTGCCCGTCCTTGTCGGCCCGGCAGCTTTCGACGGACCCGGCGACCAGGGCGTCGCCTTCGTGCTCGATTTGACCGAGCGCAAAGAGGCCGAGCAGAACCTGCGAGAGAGCGAGCGGCGATACCGCGAAGCGCAAGCGGAGCTTGCTCACGTCACGCGCGTGACGACTCTGGGAGAGCTGACGGCGTCGATCGCCCATGAAGTAAACCAACCGCTTGCCGCTGTCGTCGCCAACGCGGAGGCCTGTCTAAGTTGGCTCGACCGCGCGACCCCTGACCTGGACGCGGCGCGCCGTTCGGCGGAATGGATTATCAATGACGGAAACCGGGCGAGTGAGGTGATCCACCGCGTCCGTTCGCTCGCGAACAAGACTAGCGTTGAGAAAGTGCCACTCAGCGTCAATGACGTCGTCAGGGAGGTTATGGCGCTGGTACAGCGTGAGCTGACCAGTCACCGGGTGTCGTTGCGAACAGAGTTGGCGCTCTCCGTCCCCATGATCCTTGGTGACCGGGTCCAGCTGCAGCAGGTGATTATCAATTTGGCGATGAATGGCATGGAAGCAATGCAATCGGTTACGGATCGGCCGCGCGAACTGGTGATCCGATCCTGTCAGGACGGGGCGGATCAAGTGCTGGTAAGTGTGACGGATTGCGGAGTCGGGATCCCTGCCGAGAATGCGGACCGGCTGTTCAACGCCTTCTTCACCACCAAATCCAGCGGCATGGGTATGGGACTCTCGGTCTGCCGTTCGATCATGGAGGCCCATGGCGGTCGGCTGTGGGCGACCGCGAACGCACCCCATGGTGCCACGTTGCAGTTCACTCTCCCGGTGAACGCAGACACTACGTTACCGACCCAAGCTTGAACTCCATGGTCTTGAACGCAAAGCAGCGAGCATCGTGAAAGAAGTCGGGCTGATGGAATTTCGTGGCCAGCCCAACCCCTTCGAACGCGGTGTCCAGGCGCCATCGTCCGGCGACAACAGGCCGCGTTCTAGAACTCATTATGAAGCTGTGATAGAAAATGAACGACGGATCGATGATTGAGCCTCAGGTCGCGAGCCCGTGGGAAACCCAATGCCTCTGACTGAAGTTGAAGACCATTATGTCGAGCTGTCGCGCGAGATCGACGCGCTCGAGGCCGCGCTCTCGAATTCGCAGGCGCACAGGCAGTTCGCGGATGTCAGGCGGAGGGTCCAAACTCTCTACGAGACTCTGAGAGAGAATCGTCAGCTGTTGGAAACCATCCTGGAAAACAGTGCTGCGAATATCTACGCCAAACGTAAAGACGGTAGGTACATTTACCTCAACCACGAGATGGAGGTCACGCACAACGTGACCCGCGAGCAGGTACTCGGCAGGACGGACCTGGAGCTGTTCCCGAGGGAAATGGCCGAGCAGAACAGGACCAACGACCTCGCCGCGATGATGACAGGCAAGTTGACGGAGGTCGAAGAGCGGTTGATGGGGCCCTCGGGTCAACGGCTCTATCTGGCAAAGAAGGTGCCTCTGATTTCGTCTGATGGGAAGGTCGAAGGGATGTGTGGCATCTCCACCGACATTACCGATCTTCGACGGACCGAATTGGCTCTGCGCGAAGCTGTTGTCACGCTGGAGGGCGAGCGAGATAACAAGCTGATGAACATCGAGGTGGTTACGGCTTCGATTGCTCATGAAGTTCGCCAACCGCTGACGGCGATCGCGGCGAACGGCGGCGCCGCACTGAAATTTCTGCAAAGGGTGCCACTCGACCTTGGAAAGGTGCGGGAAATTCTGAATCAAATGATGGACGACTGCAATCGCGTCAGCGAGGTGTTCGATACCATCCGAACCTTGTTCCGGAGAGTTGATCAGAAGCGAGAACCGACCGTCGTCAACGAGATCGTACTCGACGTCCTGCAGTCGGTGCGCGAAGAGCTGAAGCACCACGGCATTACGGCCGAAACCGAGCTTGCACCCGAACTGCTGCGTGTCGACGGCCATCGAAATCAATTGCGACAGGTCATTTTCAACTTGATCCACAATGCGATCGAATCGATGGATAACACGATCGATCGACGTCGGGTGCTCCGGGTGATAACGAAGAGTGGGAGTCCCGATACCATTATCGTCACAGTGGAGGATTCCGGGCCAGGAATCGCTCTAAGAGAACTGGACAGCATATTCGATCCGTTCATTACGACAAAGACAGATGGAATGGGATTGGGACTGGCCATTTGCCGCATGATTGTCGAGCGTCACGACGGTAAGCTATCTGCATCATCGGACGGCGAGAATGGGGCGCGGTTCCAACTCGTTTTGCCGGTTATCGTGCGGTCAGACGCAAGATGACGCTGCCTATCAGTACAGATGCAGCTCCAGAGGACGATAACAAGCAAGCGCAGAAGCCGACGAGCGGTCGCGCTTGCTCAAGCAGCACCCGACGAGCGATCCGGAAGCATCAACATCCCCGGCAGATCGATCCTATCATCTTGTCGACCTTCGCTTCTTCAGGGTCGATGGCAGGATTGCTGTCAAGCAGTGGTCCTTTCGTGGGACCATTGCCGACGCCGGATGACGAAAGCGCCGTGCCGAGCGAGTTGGTGCCTGGCGCAGCCGCGCTGGTGCCTAGGGCGCCGCCAGTGACGGACGTATGATGCGATCCCATGCCGCCGCCGCGGGCGACCGCCGCGGAGACCGGGAGGCTAACGCAAAGGGCGACGCAAAGAACGGAAAACGTTTTCATGTCGAGACACCATCGTGTCGTAGTTGCAGATAACGCGGCAGGTCTTGTCCTCGCTTGTCCCGACCCATCATGCTTTAGGTTTTTGCGGCGCTTTGGATGCCAACTGGCTGGCGGGCTTCGACGGAATCTGGATTGCGCCGGCCCTGGACACAGTTGCGGCCGTAATCATCCTCGCGTCGGCGTTACCCCGCGAACCATCGCCTGGGCCGAAATCCTCAAACAGAATACCAGCGATACCCAGCACTGCGATAATTATGGCTATTATCACGGGTATCGCGTCGGCGCGCCGGTCGTATGTTCGAGTCTGCATCTGGCCGTTTTCTCGATCTGTTGACTCCAAGCCGCGCAGCCATTCGCTGCGGGTTTGTTTGCGCCCTGCGCACAGGACCGAACGCGGGATGAACGCGACGACCGATCGCCGATGGCGTGAAGTAATGTGGGTTCGTAATCGGAAGGCGCCACTAAATAGAATGTTATTGGGCGCGGCCGCCGCGGCGCGACGCGATCAGCTCGATGGCTGCCGCCGAAATTGCAGTCCGCGTTCCGGTCATACCAGGCCGATGCTTTCCGGCAGCGTTGTGTCCGCTGCCTCGTCAGTTGGAGCGGCTTAAGCGGCGCACGTCACTTCGACGTCTTGGCTTCTTGCTCGACTCTCACATCTCTGTCCATTTCGAGGCACGTCAGGAGTTCGACATAGCTGGGGCTACCATCAATGCTGGCTTCTTCGTTGCACTGAAGTTTGGCGCTGGGGCTAAATTGGATCCATTCCGCCTGAAGCTGGTTGCGGGCTTGTAGTTCGTCGGACGTGCACCTTTGCTCCACTGCTTTCGCGCCGCCTTCGCCCTGGCACTCTCGTGCGATATTGAATTGCGGTACGGCGTCCGCGATGGTGATGGGGTGCAGCGACGTCAGGATAATGATCGGTAGGTGGATCAGCATTGTTGTTCTCCGGGGCTCCGTGATGGCGTGCGATCTACCACGCCAACTGAACGAATATTTGTGATTCAACTTTAGAATCACATTTCGTCAACACCAGTAAATTGCAGTTTAGAAGCGGCCGCATCTGGTTCTGATGGTCGGGACGCCGTTCGTCTGCACCGGTCGCTCTCTCGACGTTCAAAATCCATTCAGAAGCTTAAATCGGTTTTTAATTGTGAACGTCAGGTGTGGTGACCATTGTTGGAGATGCATCCGGTCGTTGCTGTGTAGCCGGAAGTGTCGTCGGGACAACCCTACCAAGAAGATGCCGGGAAAACTCGAAGGGCATGTCGGTGTGAGAGACCGCGCACGCAACAGTTGACGATGTCCGGAGGTAAAGATGGTTTTGTTCTCGCACGTCTTTATCCGCAAGCGCGTGATCTCGCTGGCGACCACGGTCTCGGTCACGGCTACCTCGTTTGCACTGGCGCAGAAACCGCCGAGCACGCATCATGTCCACGGAGGGATGCCGTTCCAGAATGCAGCGGACTGGTCAACCAGTTCGGAGGAGCAGCCCTTCTTGTCAGCGAACGAAGCGGCCATGAACAAGATGATGGCGGACATGACGATCGAGCCGAGTGACGACGTCGATCGCGATTTTGTCGCGATGATGGTGCCGCATCACCAAAGCGCGGTCGACATGGCGAAAGCCGAGCTAAAATACGGTCACAACCAGCAGCTTCGCCGAAGGGCTCGCGAGATTGTAGTCGAACAACAGCAGGAGATCACGGAGCTTCGTGAAGCTATCGGTAACGATGAATGGGCCTCGGCCTCGCCCCAGGGCGCACCGTGATTTGTCTCGACAGCCGATATCTCGCAGGCGCCTCCAATGCGGGTCGCAACAGGGGAATAGATCGTGGGCATCGTTCGATTTGCACTTAGGTTTCCGCACACTTTCTATGTGTTGGCAGCCCTAATCCTGTTTCTTGGCGTCGCCGCCATCAGGTCAATGCCCACGGATATTTTTCCGGAAATTCGCATTCCGGTCGTGACGGTCATATGGCAATACACCGGCCTCACCACGCCGGAAATGGAACAGCGTGTCAGCACCTATAGTCAGTATTCCATCAGCGCGAACGTCAACGGTATCAAGAACATGGAGGTGCAGACCCTCAACGGTTTGTCGATTCAGAAGATCTACTTCCAGCCGGACGTGAATCTGGATCTTGCCATTGCGCAGATCGTCTCCGCCACGAATTCCATTCGCGCCCTGATGCCGCCCGGCATCCAGCCGCCCATCGTCGTGCAATTCAATGCGTCGAGCGTTCCTGTCCTGCAGCTCAGTCTGAATTCAGACAGCCTGAACGAGCAGCAGCTCTACGATTACGGCATTTACCGGGTTCGCCAGCAACTGGCGCCGGTTCCAGGTGTCACGCTGCCGACCCCGGCGGGTGGCAAATATCGTCAGATCATGGTCGATATCGACCCGGACAAGCTGCTGTCCCGAGGGCTGACGCCGCTCGATATCGTGAATGCGGTCAATACGCAGAACCTGACCTTGCCGTCGGGAACGGCGAAGATCGGCGACACCCAGTATACGGTGCGAACCAACGCGACGCCGGCGTCGATCAGTGATCTCAACATGATGCCGGTCAAATTCGCCAATGGTGCCACGATTTTCCTGAAGGACGTGGCGCAGGTGCGCGACGGATCGCTGGTGCAGCAGAACATCGTGCGCGAGGATGGCCACCGCTCGGTCCTGCTCAGCGTCATCAAGAATGGCAATGCCTCGACGCTCGCGGTCGTCAATGGTGTGAAGAGGGCCCTGGAAGCAACCCGCGCCGCCGCGCCGGCTGGACTGCGGATCAACGAGCTGTTCGACCAATCGATATTCGTTACAAATTCGGTTACCGGTGTGCTCCGTGAAGGCGCCATCGCGGCAGGCCTCACCGCGCTGATGATCCTTATCTTCCTGGGTTCCTGGCGATCGACGCTGGTCGTGATGATTTCAATCCCGCTGGCGATCCTGACGTCGCTGGTTGCGCTGTATTTTCTCGGCGAGACGCTGAACACGATGACGCTCGGTGGCCTGGCGCTGGCGGTGGGCATATTGGTTGACGATTCGACCGTAACGATCGAGAACACGCACCGTCTGTGGACCGAGGAGGGAATGCCGCTTTCCGAAGCGACCCTGCACGGCGCCGCTGAAATCGCGGTGCCTACCCTGGTTTCGACGCTCGCTATCAGCTGCGTGTTCACCTCGGTGGTGTTCCTCGACGGACCGGCCAAGTACCTGTTCACGCCGCTTGGACTTGCCGTCGTATTTGCGATGCTGGCTTCCTACGGATTGTCGCGGACCCTGACGCCGATCACGATCGGCTTGCTGCTCAGGAACGAGCGTCATGGCACGGACGACCGGACCCCGGCAGGCTTCTTCGCGCGGCTCTCCGCCGCATTCGACCGTAGCTTCGAGCGCCTGCGTGATGGATATATGAATATCCTCACCCTTTTGCTTAGCCGGCGGGCGATTGTGCCCGTCGTCGCCGTGTTGATACTCGGTCTCGGCGCGGTAATGCTGATGCTCGTTGGCCGAGATTTTTTCCCGCTCATCGACGGCGGCCAGATCCAGCTTCACGTTCGCGCGCCCGCCGGGACCCGCATCGAAAGCACCGAGGCGATATTCCAGGCGGTCGAGGACAAGATCCGCGAAGTTATTCCGGACAAGGACCGCGGGCTTATTATCGACAATATCGGATTGCCCGCGCGAGCCTACAATCTGGCATTCGCGGACGGTTCCACGATCGGAATCAACGATGGCGTCATCCAGGTGCAGCTTAAGGAGGGCCACAGGCCGACCGCCGACTACGTCAAGCGATTGCGTCAGGTCCTCCCCGCGGCGTTCCCGGAGGACCTGTTTTATTTTCAGGCAGCCGATATCGTTACGCAGATATTGAACTTTGGATTACCGGCGCAGATCGACGTCCGGACGGTAGGCTACGGCACAAACAACCTTTCGGTTGCAAGGGAGCTTCGTAAACGCGTCGCCGCGATTCCCGGTATCGTTGACGCGCATCTGCAGCAGGAAGTCGACGGTCCGGCTTTCTACGCCCAGATCGATCGGGCCCGGGCCGCGCAGCTTGGCCTCAATGCAAGCGTGGTGGCCACCAACATCAATGTCAGCCTGAGTTCGTCGGAACAGGTGTCGCCCAACTTCTGGACCGATCCGGCTTCGGGCATTCCATACTATATTGCCGTGCAAACCCCCGAATACAAAATCAACTCGCTGAATGCGCTGGCAAATACGCCGGTTTCAACCTCGCTGGCGCTCAGCGGCCAAACCGTCCCGGGCATGCTCAGCAATGTCGCGACTTTCAAGCGGGACAAGGTCGCCACCAACTCCAACCAGACCAATGTCCAGCCGGTCTTTGACGTCTATGCCAGCGTGCAGGGGCGTGACCTCGGCAGTGTCGCAGCCGACATCGACAAGGTGACGACGCAGCTGCGGAAGGAACTGAAGCCCGGTAATTCGATCCAGGTCGTCGGCCAGATCCAGAGCATGAACGACTCGTTCCGCAATCTCGGCATCGGGCTGCTGTTCGCCGCGGTCTTCGTCTATCTGCTGATGGTTGTGAACTACCAGACCTTTGGCGATCCGTTCGTTGTGATCCTGGCGCTGCCGGCGACGCTGTGCGGCATCGTCACGATGCTGTTTGTCACCGGCACCACGCTGAACGTGCCGTCCCTGATGGGGGCGATCATGGCGGTCGGCGTAGCTTCGGCGAACTCGATTCTGCTCGTGACCTTTGCACGCGAGCAGCAGTTGAAAGGACACTCCGCTTTCGAGGCCGCGCTCAGCGCCGGCCGCACCAGAATCCGTCCCGTGCTGATGACCGCCGCCGCGATGATCGTCGGCATGATCCCAATGGCGATCGGCGGCGCCGGCGAGGAGCAGAACGCCGCGCTGGCGCGCGCCGTCATCGGCGGCCTGCTGTTCGCGACGCCGACAACGTTGCTGATCGTGCCTTACCTGTTCGCCATGCTGCGTAAGGGCAACGACGGGAAACCTCAACATGGCGTATTCGAGGAAGTGCCAGAATGAGCGAGACTCGTGTGCGGCCGAAAAGCGAAACTGTTCAGGACCGGCCTGGTCCCAACACCGATCGCGTTATTGCATTACCGAACGCGACGCCCCCCAAGCGGCGACGTCGTTACGGAGGCGCGCTGTTCGGCGCGACAGCGCTGCTGTTGCTGTTGGGCGGACTCGGAATAGGGGGCTGGCGTCATTACCAGGCCGAACTTGCTGTTGCGGCCACCGCGCAACAGACCCGGACCGCTGTTCCCGAGGTTCGCGTTGCTGCTGTCCGCGCCAGCGACGGTAAGATTACCGTCACGTTGCCGGCGACGACGACGGCATTCGAGGCCGCAAATATCTTTGCGCGCACGAGTGGCTATATCGAAAAGCGCTATGTCGATATCGGCGATCGGGTCAAGGCGGGAACCGTGCTGGCGGACATCACGGCCCCTGAGCTCGACCACCAGATTGCGCAGGCCAATGCAACGCTGGCTCAGAATCAGGCGACATTGCAGCAGACGCAGGCAAGCCATGAACTAGCCCAGGTCACCAACGCGCGAGACAGCAAGCTGGTCACGCAAGGATGG
>Ga0302320_10018367_pt1 | contig 14103 bp, 11 predicted proteins | sample Bog_T0_3_FD_202130 | JGI IMG/M metagenome (GOLD analysis project Ga0302320, IMG submission 202130) | Peat permafrost microbial communities from Stordalen Mire near Abisko, Sweden - Bog_T0_3 | ecosystem: Environmental > Terrestrial > Soil > Wetlands > Peat | place: Sweden: Abisko, Stordalen Mire... | reverse complement strand
GTCCAGCTGAACAGCGAGAGCAGCAGCAGCACGACCACCGTGACCTGGCCTTCAGTGGTCGCGTTCTTAATGGCAAAGACGGCCGCATTGTCGGCCAGCATGGGGTTTATCATTTGGGTCGTCTCAATTTAATATTGTTTATGAATCAAGGTTTTTTGGGAATGGCAAGGATGTCCAGTTAATTTGGCTTTTGCGCTACAGGAGCACCCTCAGCCGGGTAAACTTTTGAGCCAGCGAGAAGGTCGGGTTTGTTCTTCTTTGAACCCCCAGCGCCATGGTTGCCCAAGGGGGTAACAGTGTCGGGGGGTTCGGCAACCTCTTCGGACACCGTATCCGCGTTGGGGCCAATCGCATGGCGGTCCGGCCAACAGTGGGCCCGCGGATTTCCGCCGTGGACGACGGTTGGAGCGGGGAGGTTCTGGCGGCGCCACTCTTTTGGGGTGAGCCCAAAGCGTTTCTTGAACAAGCTGTTAAACAGGCTGATGTGCCGATATCCGATATCGTAGGCGACGCTTCTGATTTTTGCGTTTGGATCCGAGAGCAAATGACAGGCACGCTGCAGGCTCAACTCGGTCTGTTTCTTTTGGAGTGACATGCCAAATTCGAGGCGAAACAACCGGCTGAGATGCCGCTCGCTGCAGTTCAATTGGGCCGCCACGTTCGCCATTGAAAGGGCGGCCAGTTCCTGCTCCGATATTTTGCTGATGAACCGGCGGAACGTTGCTTCGAGGTTTTTCTTCCTTACGACGGAGCCACCTCGCGATGACAGCACTCCCTCGGCGCAGGAAGCCCATAATTGCAGCAACGAGGTGCGAACGACCAGACTTTCACGGTCCGGCAGAGCCGCCAGCCGGGCAAACTTCAGAGCGAGGGCCTCATTGGCGGCATAATGAAAAACGCGCGGCGCAGCTTCGGTGGAAACCCGTTCAAACTGCCGCCATTCCATGACGGTGATGAGGCCGTTCAGACACTGGGGTACGACGCGAAAAAATTCCAAACGCAGTTCGTCAAGCTGGCTTGCCCGCAGAGTCACGTCGGGGTTGGGGCCCGTAATGACGGTATCGCCAGCTTTTAATTCCCGTGCCAAACTGCCATGAAGACAGTAACCCAAGCCATCGGCCACCCTCACGGCCGTCCAGCAGCCGCCATCCGGCATCCATTCACCCGCGGGCGGCAGGATCAGTTCCGTCAAATTCAAATGGGTTTCGGTCGCCATCAATTCGGCGGATTATGTTCTTGGCCTGCGTCTTTCCTGTTTCTAAAACGTTACAATCTGGAAACAACACGACTCATGAAAATCGCTCCGGGCTTGGAATTTCCGGCGCGCCCGCCTGGCAGTTCGCCGGCGGAATTTGAAATGCTCCGGCATGGTTGCGGAGCCGGGCGCAACGAGCACACTAAAGCAAGATGCCCCCGGGATTTCGCGGGAAATCCCACCGGAAGATCTTTTCAAGGGCTTAAATCCTTTCCAAAACTTTTCCCAATCGCCACCCTATTGTAACAAGTTCTGCCTATGGTGTTCTTGCAAGTGCGGGTTCCAACAGGAAGTCGGCCGGTGAAATTGGAGAATATATTCAATAAGAATCATAAATTTGTGAGTTCGGCACTGTCATCTTGAAATTATGAAGAGTTCAGATCGCGCCTATGGAGGCCACTTGACCATCGGAGAAATTTCGGTCCCGGCGGGCGGAGAACGGGCGCTGCCTTTGACGGAGTGGTTCGTCATGAGAGTTGGAAAGGGTTCCGGTTACTACATGCAGCACCAGGTGAACCGGGATCTGGACACCGGGTCGGTAATCTTGATCCCACACGGCGTGAAAGGGAGCATCCGCGCCAGCCAGTTGGGCGAGTTGTCAACCTATGCCTTCAGTGTCACGCCCGCGCGTTTGACCGGATTAATTACGCTGGCTGAACAGCGTCAGCTGGAGATGGTGGCGTCCAGGCAGGAAAATGCGGTCCAAATTTTCCCCCCGGCCAGCGTGGCAGCAAAAAAAATGGAGGAGCTGCATACGGGGAAAAAAGCGGATGGGTTGCTGTTCCGGTTGAAACTGCTTGAATTTTTTGTCGAACTTGTCGAACACGAACTGCAGCAAGTGATGCCTGACGGGGACGCAACCGACGCGAAGAAGCGCCTGCAATTGTTTCTGAAGGAGACGCCGTCATCCGAATTGCTGGAGATGAATTTCAATGAACTGGCGCAGCGAACCCGGTGCACGTCCCGGCATTTGGGCCGGATTTTCCAGGAGTTGGTAGGGATGTCATTTCGGGACAAGCGCGCCGAAATCCGCCTGGAAAGAGCGCGGGAATTGCTTGCCACGAGCGATTGCAAGATAGTGGATGTGGCCATGGAAAGCGGCTTCAAGTCGCTGAGCCTCTTCAACCTGATGTTTGCGCGCCACTTTGGAGTCAGTCCCGGCAGATGGCGCAAAAAACAGGGGGTTCCCGGTGAAATGGAGGCGCCGGAAAAGGCCAAATGTTTTTCATTGGCCAATGGTTTTCTTCTTTCCTCGAAAGTGACCGCGTCCGCGCATCCCTATCTGAATGGCGGGAAACCTGCCGGGAAAAAGGGCCGGCACCAGACAAGCACAACCGTGATGACCAAGGGCAGCAATCGTTTTCTTAGTGCTCCGTAACCGCAGGGCGTATCACCATGGTCAGTCATCGAGCTATCGGAATCCGCACCCTCACATTGTTTTGGCAACTGGTGATTGTTACCCTCAGTTTTTGGGTGTGGCTTTACATCTGGCAGGGTTCCTTCCTTGGCGAGCATTCCTTTTTGCAGCGATACACCCTTTATAATGAATTTCTGCTCATCGGCATATTATTTGGCTCGGGCAACAAACGTGAAACCGGGGGGCCCAAAAAGGAATGGATTATGGCCAATCATAAGAGCATTCGCCAGGCGGTCAGCGGTTTTTTTGGCGTTTTTCTGGTCGCTTTTGCCTTTAAAGACAATTGGATCTCACGCACGTTTTTTTTAAGTTATCTTCCGTGGTTATACTGTAGCCTGCTGTTTACCAATCAATGGCTTCCCAGGGCATTGGGACAGTGGACATCTTCCGCCGGGCGGGAGGAGCGTGTGGCCCTGGTGGGAACCCCGGAGCAGGCAGCGGAATTGAAACCGTGGTTGGACCGAAAAAAGGAATTGGGCGTGAAGATGGTTGGTTTGATTGGGTCTGAACCGTCATGCGATCCATCATCCCCGTTTCCGTTTTTGGGAACCTGGGATCAAATAGCGGACATTTTGCAACGCCAGTCCGTGACGCAGTTGATTGTGTTGAATTTATCGGTGGGAAGTGAACGAATGAGACATTTCACCCGGTTGTGTGAAGATGCGGCCATCCGGATGGCGGTGCTGCAGAATTTGAATTCTTACTTCGACCACAATACCACGCTATTTGACGATGACGGCATCAGGTTCATTGGTTTGCGGGAAGAGCCGTTGGAAAACCCCTTGAACCGTCTCATTAAGAAAGCGCTGGATTTCGTCGTTGCCCTGCCCGTCGTTTTTTTGCTCCTGCCTTTTGCCGGTCTGCTGGTCTGGGTGCTTCACCGGTTTTATTCGCCAGGGCCGTTGCTGTTCGCCCAACAACGCACGGGGATGCTGGGCCGGCCGTTTAGGATCTATAAATTTCGGACCATGCATGTGGGTGATGCCGACCAAAGCAAGCAGGCGACGAAACATGATCCGCGTGTTTTTCCGGCGGGAGCGTGGTTAAGGAAATTGAGCATTGATGAATTGCCTCAATTCATCAACGTGCTGCGGGGCGACATGAGCATTGTGGGTCCGCGCCCGCACATGCCTGAACATGACGCGATGTTCGTCCAAATCACCAGAAATTATTTTATTCGCAGATTTATTCGCCCGGGCATCACCGGCTGGGCACAGATCAATGGATTTCGCGGTGAAATTCATGGCGAAAAGGATGTGCAAAATCGTGTGGCGGCCGATATTTATTACCTCGAAAATTGGTCATTCAGCCTCGATTGCCTGATCATTTTCAAGACGATGGTAGCGTGCATTTACCCCCCCCGCAGCGCTTATTGATGGTGGTACGTGGAATCAGGTTTGCCCGGTTTATTCCATCGGAATCCAAGAGCCGGTTCACAAAGATGGAACACGTTCGACATCTGTTTGCCACACAACACTTCTAATTTACACACTTGGGAATGCAGCGGAACCGGCGGGTGGTGCGAGTGCCATGAACAGGCGGGAAAATTTAAGTGGACGAAATAACCTTTTGCGTTTTTGGCGCAAACGGCCAAGTGCGGCGCCTTGCGAAATGACATTTGCCTTTCGGTCCATGAGTTTAAACTGAATTAGATGTTTGCAGTGTTTTCCGATTGTGACTGAAAAAACGATTATTCTGCCGCCGAGTCCCAATGGCAACGGACATGACGCCAATTATCGTCTAACGATGATGGTGCCCAAACGCCGCTTTCTTTCCTACCTGCGGGAGCGTTGGTGGGTGGTGTTGACTTGCATGGTATTCACGATAAGCAGCCTGCTCGTCTATGAAACCGTCCGCACCGAAAAATACACCTCTTTTGCCCAAATCTATATGAGCGGCAACGTGCAGGTCAATGTGGGCAGTCTTTTCGCTGAAGAATCGGTGACTTATTTCGGCACCCAGATCGAACTGATGAAAAGTACGCGGTTGCAAAGCGCGGCCTTTAAGAAAGCCGGGATCACCCTCCTGCCGGGGGAAAAGAATCCTTATACGATGGAAATCGTTCAGCCTTTGAAAACTTCCATCCTGCAATTGCAAGCCACCGGCCCGGATCCGGGGCTGACCCAACGTTTTCTTCAGATGCTTGTTGCGGAATATCTGGCTTATAAAAAGGAAACCCGCCTTTCCACCTCGCAAGATGTCTTGGACTCGCTCCAGGATGAACTGGCCAAGAAGACCGCCGATTTGCAGGCCGAACAGGACAAATGGGCGGAGTTTCAGAAGAGCAACAATGTGGCCGTGCTGGAGGAGGATGGTAAGAGCGCGGGACTGTATCTGTCGGAACTTAACCTGGAAATGGCTAAGTCCAGGCTGGAATTGAATCTTTTAAGCGAAGGACAAACCAATGCAAATGGCGGACTATTTGCTCTCGAGGCTACCAATCTCATTCCTTCTTTCACGCTTCCGTCTGCAACCAATCTGGTTGCTTCTTCTGATGACGAAGCTTTCAACGCCGTGCGGCTTGACCTCGCCGTGATGCTCGGCAACCGGGAAGACAAGGTCCGGGCCATGGGTGATTACGGTTTTGAGAAGGAGGTGGCGCGGTTGCAAAGGTTGATCGCCATAATGGTGGAGGACAAGCGGACCCGGCTGCAGGAACGCATTGCGGTAATCCAGTCCGCACTCCCCGCATGGGAAACCAAAGTCCTGGACATCAATGACCGACTCTCTCAAGGGCAGCGGCTCAAGGAAAATGTCGCCCGCGAGCAAGGTTATTACGACCACATGCTGGCCCTGCTCCAAAACGTGGATCTGGGCAAGAACGTGCAGCAGGAGCAGCTTTCCGTGCTCCAGCCAGCCACCGCTGCCCGGTCAGAAAACCGCAGCCTGCCATTGCGTTTTGGACTCGCGGGCCTGGGCGGATTGTTTTTAAGCCTGGGCATTGTCTTCATCTGGTATCTGCTGGATGACCGCTTTGTTTCCTTCCGCGACATCAAGGACCAGTTTGGCGAGACTTTTTTGGGGGTGGTGCCACAGATCAAAGTGCCCCGCGCCAAACCAGAATCTGCCTTGCTCGAAATCAGCGATCCCCGACCGGCTTATGTGGAATCATACCGCCATTTGCGGTCGGCACTGCTGCTTTCGGCCCTCGGTGAAAATCGTCCCAAAATACTACTTTTCACCAGCGCCTCTCAAGGCGAAGGAAAGACCACCGTCGCCATCAATCTGGCGCGGCTCCTGGCCCGCAGCGGCCTGCGCGTGGTATTGGTGGACGCCGATGGCCAAGGTGGGGGAATGCGCCGGCTATTGGGAGACAAAGAACAACCGGGCGTGCTGGACTATCTGCGCGGAGAGGCCACGGCTCAAGCCATCGTGCAAGCGACTGAATTTGAGACTTTGTTGCTGGTTCCAGCCGGGACTCACAAGGAACACTCGGAAGGGTTGTTCCTGAGTCCGAGGCTGGCGGAATTAATGCGGGAATTACGCCAGAATTCCGACTTTGTGATTGTGGACGGGGCACCAGTTCTGGCGTCTGATGCGGCGGCGCTGCTGGTGCCTCATACGGACACAGTGGTCTTGGTGACGCGACCTTTCTTCACACGGTCTCGGCTGGTCCGGCAGGTTTTGGACATGCTCTATCAAAGACAGGCCAAGCACGTCAGCATCGTCCTCAATCGCGCCCGGACCGAAGATTTGGCGGGACATTATGCCATGAATGGTCATTCGAAGGGTGTATAGCGGGTGGATCTCAAATTGAACGCGGCGAATCCAGCCAGAGCCCAGTTTTTGAAGCGTCAAGCCATGCAGGTCACTCTTGTCAGCTATCAAAAAGTTGATTTTCCCGAGGTTGCCTGGCTGAAACGGCTGTTGCCTGGTTATTCGGTTGAGCTCATCGAGGACGCGGATCAAAGTCAAGTCATTCCCAATTCGATCGTTGTTTGCAAACGACTTGCCCGGTTGAGCCCGGCCTTATTGCGCTCAATAGCTGCAACCCCAGGCATGATATTATTCCATATAAGCGATGAGTGGTATCTCGACCGGCTGGCGCCTTATCGCTGTTTTGTTCATGTGCTTCGCAATTATCATCACTCCGCTTTGAGACAAAATGGAATCACACAAATCCCTGTGGGTCCAAGCCGCTCCCATAACGGAAAACTTGGGATAAAACCTTCAGGCGAAAGATGTTATCGCTGGTGTTTTGCTGGAAACTTGGCTTCCACCCGCCGCTCAATGGTGCGGCATCTGGAAGTAATAAAACCAAACTTTACACATGTTACCGGTACCCGCAATCAGTCTGCGGCCTGGCTCGGACCAGACGAGTATTTGTCCATCCTCAGCGATTCAATGTTCGTGCCCTGCCCAATGGGAAATGTGAACCTGGAAAGTTTTCGTTTATATGAGGCGCTGGATTGTGGCGCCATTCCCATTGTGGAAAAGCGCCCGTTTCTCGATTATTTTTCGCAGTTATTTGGACCACACCCCCTGCCCTCCGTCCTGAATTGGAAAGAAGCTCCGGCGTTAATTAGATCGCTCTGTGCTGATCCCATGCGGCTTCAAAACAAGCAGACCGAAATTCGAGAATGGTGGCAGCAATTTGAGGCGCGTGTCTCACTCCAAGTCACTTCAGCCGTCAACTCGGCAGTGGGAGGGGAAACGCGACTGGACTTTCCCAGGGGCGTTCCCTCGCGAACACATGGATTCGGCGAACTACTCCGACATCATAATAGCGAGGCGCTTTTGGCACGAAGCAAGCTGACCATCCGACGCTTATACGGATGCTAAAGTTAATGGCGAGCCAAGCAGGCGCGTTGGCGTCAGTTTAACAGCCCTGACTGATGATCAAGGGAAAACCGGCCGCCGGGGATTATGAGATTGGCAGCATGAGAACATTTTACGAACAGAACAAATTGCGCGAAACAATATGGGCGGCTCTCATTTGCCTGAATCTGACCGCCCCAGGTCTGAGGGCCGCCAGCAACACGAATCATTTTGTATTTGCGCATTACATGGTGTGCTTTGCCGACTACGGTGACAGTGTGGCCGGTTTCGAGCACGATATTCAGGACGCACAGGCGGCGGGCCTGGATGGCTTTGCGCTGAATTGCGGGGAGTGGAACAGTGCGGGGGCGGACTGGTATTACACCAACCGCGTGAGCATGCTCTATCAGGCTGCCGCGCAACTGGGAACGGGTTTTAAATTCTTCTTCTCCGTTGATGAAGCCAACACCAACGACATTGCGGCCATGATCAGCGCTTACGCCAACAACCCCAATTCATTTAGGTATCAAGGCCGGCTGGTGGTCTCCACTTCCGGCCAAAACAATGTGGACTGGCAAAACAGTGTTTTCAACCGGTTGACGAACATGGGCGTAAATGTGTTTTTTGTGCCCTATTTTAGCCCCCCGCAATGGAGTTCAAACGGAGTTGCCACACTGATAAACAATTACAGCAATATTTTGGACGGCCTTTTTTATTTTGCGGCGGGAACGGTTTCTACCATCACAAACAACAATCAGGCTTACAGTTTGGCTTGTCAGAGTGCTGGGAAAATGTTTATGGCGGGTTACTCCCCCAGTTACTGGGGCTGCGCGTGGCCATACTACACCGGCCGACCGTACTATGAAACGCAGGGAGGGGAAGGCACCATCGCGCAGTGGCAATGGATCATCCAAAACCAGCCGGACTGGGTTGAAATCACCACTTGGAATGACTTCAACGAGAGCACTTACACTTCGCCCGTGTATGATCCAGAACAATATGAGAACGAACTGGTCACCCCCCACCGGTATTGCCATGGCGGCTATCTGGCGCTCTCTCAATATTACATTGCCTGGTATAAATCGGGCCAGCAGCCGCCGATAGCTCAGGATGCCTTGTTTTATTACTATCGAACCCACTCAACAAATTCCGTCGCCCGTTCCACCAATGACTCACCGATCGTCTTGTTTCCCAACAACGGTCCGGTGCAGGATATGATTTATACCACCACTTTTCTGACTGGTCCGGCGCAACTGATCGTAGCTTCCGGCAACACACTGACCACCAATTTGTTGCCCGCCGGAATCAGCAGCCAGCGGACGCCGTTCAACCCGGGAGCGCAAACGTTCACTCTGCGTGAGGCCGGAAGTCCAAGGCTTTCTACTCCGGGACCCGATGTACTCGCGCAAATCACAAATTACGATTATTTTACCGCCAGCGGTTATATTTATCGCGCCACGAATCCGCTAAACCCGCCTCACAATCTCCAGGCCGATAAGCCTTGAAGGTGGGGCACCATTCCAAAGTTTTCCATTGACCTACAACCATCCCGCGGGATAAGGGAGATTCCCGCCGTGGAACAACCGGTATGTCAATTGGGCGGTATTCAAGGCCAAATGAAAACGCCGTTTTATTTCTGACCATATTCGCAACTGCTTTTAGAACATGAAAATCCATTCGCATGCGCTCATTGATCCGGGCGCCATCGTGGGTGCCCGTACACGAGTTTGGGCATTTGCCCATGTATGTGACGGTGCCGTTATCGGTGACGATTGCAATCTCTGCGATCACACGTTTTTTGAAAAAGGCGTTCAAGTCGGCAACCGCGTGACCATAAAATGTGGCGTTTATTTATGGGACGGGGTCGTGGTGGAAGACGACGTGTTTGTGGGGCCCTGTGTGGCTTTCACCAACGATGTGCGTCCACGAAGCAGAAAATATCCTGTTCATTTTCTGAAAACCCATTTGCAAGAGGGCTGCACTGTGGGAGCCAATGCAACCCTTTTGCCTGTAACCATTGGCCGGTGGGCAATGGTCGCCGCAGGCGCCGTGGTGACGCGGGACGTGCCCGCGCATGCGCTGGTACGGGGAAATCCTGCACGATGGGCCGGATGGGTCTGCCGGTGCGGGGCGAAATTGAATTTTCAGAACCATGCAACGGCCATTTGTGCCTGTGGCCGTAATTTTGAAAAATGTTCGGAGTTCAGTCTTCAGGAAATGAACTTATGAATCCCGAAAGATGCCATCTTTTTGACCTGTCCAAAATTCCCGGTGATAGTTCCGGTTCCGGCTTGAGCTGAGGGAGTTTTGCTTTGCTGGAAATTCGGCGAACCGCCAGGGCTCCCAGGCTCGACCATCCTCTTTGATAAAAACCTATGTCTGATTCCATGTCTGTGGCAAACTGTAGATTAATCAATCTGCCAAAAATTGCAGACCCGCGGGGCAACTTGACCTTTATCGAAGGAGACCGGCATGTGCCCTTCAACATCAAACGGGTTTATTATTTGTATGACGTTCCCGGCGGAGCTGAACGAGGCGGGCACGCACATAAAGAACTGCATCAGCTCATCATTGCCATGTCCGGGAGTTTCGATGTCATTTTGGATGACGGACTCGGAAAACACCGTTTCCATTTGAATCGGTCTTATTATGGGCTTTATGTGTGTCCAATGATCTGGCGCGAGATTGATAACTTTTCTTCCGGGTCAATTTGCATGGTGCTGGCCTCCAATCTTTACGACGAGGCGGATTATTATCGCGACTACCGTGTTTTCCAGAAAGCCTTGGGCAAGGCATAGTCACCTCTTTTGATTTTAAAGCTCAGCGTATTAATTTGTTACGTTATGAAAGTTCCTTTCCTTGAACTCAAACCATCCTACCTTGAACTCAAGGACGAGTTTGACTCGGCCTATCACCGAGTCATGGATTCGGGCTGGTATCTGCTGGGCCGCGAACTGGAGGCGTTTGAAGCCGAGTTTGCCCAATATTGCGAGGTCAAACAATGCCTTGGTGTCGGCAATGGGCTGGATGCCATCCATTTGATTTTGCGTGGCTACGACATTGGGCCAGGCGACGAAGTCATCGTCCCTTCGCATACATTTATAGCCACTTGGTTGGGCGTTACTTTTGCCGGTGCGACACCCGTGCCTGTGGAAGTAGATCCCCAGACTTTCAATCTTGATCCCGACCGCATTGCGGCTGCCATTACGCCCCGCACTAAAGCCATTTTGGTGGTACATCTCTACGGCCAGACGGCCGACATTGACCCTATATTGGAAATCGCCCGATCGCACAAGTTGAAAGTAGTGGAAGATGCCGCGCAAGCACAGGGAGCACGTTACAAAAACCGCCGAGCCGGAAGTCTGGGGGATGCCGCCGCGTTCAGTTTTTATCCAGGGAAAAATCTCGGCGCTTTCAGTGATGCCGGGGCGGTGACCACCAACGACAGTCACCTGGCTATGCGGATGTCACGGCTGCGTAACTACGGTTCCAAGATAAAATACCAGCATGAAGAAGCCGGTTTGAATTCTCGCTTGGACGAACTCCAAGCGGCCTTTCTCCGTATCAAGCTCCGGAGTCTGGACGAATGGAATCACCGCAGGAAAAGTATAGCCAATATTTATGCTGCTGAACTTTCGACCCTAGATGCCCAACTGGGCCTGCCACGGGTTTCAGAATGGGCGGAGCCAGCGTGGCATCTGTTTGTGATCCGACATCCTCAGCGTGATGCGTTGCAACAGAGATTGAGGGAAGCAGGAATTGGCACATTGATTCACTATCCGGTCCCCCCCCACCGCTCCGGCGCCTATAAGGCAATGTACATTGCGCCCAGCGCACTGCCCGTTGCGGAGGAATTGGCCAATACCGTTTTAAGCCTGCCAATAGGCCCGCATTTGACGGATGAGCAAGTCCGTTGCGTCGTCACCGGATTCAAGAGCGCTTTGACTGGTCTTTGACTCAACGAATGTCTTCGCACCGGCAAATTTTTAAAAGCACTGCGCTGATTGGCGGCACACAGATCATCAATCTGGGTATGGCCGTTGTACGCACCAAGGCGCTGGCATTGATGCTTGGCCCAAGCGGCATCGGGCTGGCAGGACTTTACATGGCGGCGACTGGCTTGATCGGTTCGCTGGCCGGATTGGGGCTTAATGCCAGCGGAGTGCGTCAGATTGCCGAGGCTGCGGGGACCAATGATGAAATCCAGATCGCCCGGACCATCGTTACCTTGCGCCGGGTTGCCCTGATATCCGGGTTGCTCGGCACAGTGCTGGTGCTCGTGTTGTCCCAATTGTTGAGCCGCGTCACGTTTGGCGATTACAAGCATGTTTGGGGGGTTGCTCTCATGTCATTGACCCTGCTGTTTGGAGGCATTTCGGCGGGTCAAGGCGCTTTGTTGCAGGGTTTGCGCCGGCTGCGTGACTTGGCGGCATCGCAAATAGTGGGAACCCTCTTCGGGTCGGTGGTCAGCATGGCTCTGGTATGGTGGCTGCGGGAGCAGGGCATTGTACCCTATCTAGTGGCTATTTCTGCCTTCGGCGTTTTGCTCTCATGGTGGTATGCGCGGCGGGTGCCGGTGCAACGCGTCTCGGTGAGCTGGGGGGAAACCCTCAAGGAATCGCGCGGACTGCTGGGCTTGGGGCTGGCGTTTACGCTGTCGGCCTTGATTTCTAGTGGCGGAACCTATCTGACGCGCGTTCTGGTACAACGCCATTTGGGAATTGAGGCGGTAGGCGTCTATACCGCCACGGTGACTCTGTCTTCCTACTATGTCGGGTTTGTTTTGGCCGCAATGGGGGCCGATTTCATGCCGCGCCTGACTGCGGCGGCCCGGGACAACGGCACCTTGAACCGGTTGATCAATGAGCAAACGGAGATGGGAATTTTGATTGCTGTGCCCGGCGTGCTGGCCACCCTGGCCCTGGCACCGTGGGTTATGAAAGTTTTCTATTCAGGCGCATTTGTTCAAGGGGCCGACGTCGTGCGCTGGCAAATTCTGGGCGTCTTCCTGCGGGTGGTAAGCTGGCCGCTTGGATATGCGCTGATTGCCAAGGGAAAGAGCCTGATATATATGCTGACAGAACTGGTGACGGGAATTGTTAATATCGGACTGATTTTGCTGTGCATGAGGTTCTGGAAGCTGGAAGGTGTCGGAATATCTTTTGCCCTGCTCTATTTATTTTATACCCTCATGATGGCGATCGTCATGCGGCGTTTGACAGGCTTCCATTGGTCGGTGACCGCATCGAAGATTCTAGCCCCGGCAGTGTTGTTTTTGGGAGCTATTTTTTGCGGAACCCGATTTTTGTCGGAAGTTTGGGGCACAGGCGTGGGACTGGCCTCCACGATGGCAGCCGGCGTCGTTTCACTGTTGGCCCTGCAACATCTGCTGGGGGTTAACCTATGGCTGGCCGTGCGCCGAAAGTTCCGGCCGGAGCCAATTTAAGGACCGCAATGTCCCGACCACTCCTGACGTTCTTTGTAGTTTCCTACCAGCAGGAACGGTTTATCCGTGAAGCCGTGGCCGGTGCGTTCGCCCAAGTATATTCGCCTTTGGAAATCATCCTCTCCGATGATGCTTCATCCGACCGCACTTTTGAAATCATGCGCGAGATGGCGGGCAGGTATCACGGGCCGCACAAAGTGGTGCTCAATCGGAATCCGAAGAATTTGGGAATCGGGGCGCATGTCAACCGGGTTGTGGAACTTGCCGCCGGCGAATTGCTGGTCGGTTCGGCCGGCGATGACTGTTCGTTGCCGGAGCGGACGGAGAAGACTTACCAGGCTTGGGAGGGCTCCCTGCGCCGTGCGACCTCCATTTTCTGCAACTATACCGAGATGTCCGAGGACGGGAAGCTTTTGGCGGTTCGAGCGGGGAGGCCGCCGGATTTGAGCCGCCTTCAGGATCGGGTCCGGGCGTGGAATGTGGCCAAAGGTTGTGCGCACGCTTTTTCCCGGGCGGTTTTCCGGGAGTTCGGTCCGCTATCCAACGACGTCTGTTTCGAGGACGCGGCGATCAACTTTAGATCATGGGCATTCCATCCCGTTCTGCACGTCCCCGAGTCACTGGTGCATTATCGCGTTCACGGCTCGGCGGTGAGTTCAATCTCCGCCAATAACTTGGACCCGAAAATCATGCTCGCCAAACAACGGTGGTTTCTGGGTGGCCGGGTGGCCACCTTCAAGCAATACTTGAAAGATCTCGATAGTCCTATGCTGGCTGCCACAGATAAACGGACTTTATGCGAAGCGCGCCGGCTACTGATTGAGCAGTTACGTGTGGCCAACTACCAACTGGAATTTGCATCGGCGGACCGTGCGGACCGGTTTCGATTGCTAGCCCACTGGATCGGTTCAGGCATCTCGCCCAAGCGGTCATTAATTTGGTTTTTGCGGGCGGCCATGCCCCGGCTGGATGAGTGGAATCTGAAACGCATGAGAAGAGGCGATTTGCCGCAATCATAAACTCGGCGCTCAATCTATCGGTTGCGTTCATCGCGGGGACGGCTGTTTTAGCCAATCAATTTATTACTACTGAGTTTTGCATAATATAGTGACATTTGGATCAAAACAATTCTGCCTGCTTCCAGAAGGATTCCACCAGCGTTGGCCGGCGACGCATCCGTCCCAGAGCCTTGCGGGCAGCCCGGCCGAGGTGGGCAAAATCCTTGGG
>Ga0302320_10018365_pt1 | contig 14104 bp, 9 predicted proteins | sample Bog_T0_3_FD_202130 | JGI IMG/M metagenome (GOLD analysis project Ga0302320, IMG submission 202130) | Peat permafrost microbial communities from Stordalen Mire near Abisko, Sweden - Bog_T0_3 | ecosystem: Environmental > Terrestrial > Soil > Wetlands > Peat | place: Sweden: Abisko, Stordalen Mire... | reverse complement strand
GAAAGTGTGTTCTGATGACCGATGACACAACATTCCCTCGAAGTTGGCAGACCAGACAAAAACCGGCTCCGGCTGACATCCTGTGGGCGTAACCAGCTTGATACAGCATCCATTTCTAGGTTTACAAGCCGCATAAAATCTTCGCCATTATTTCGCTCAACCTGCTATAGTCTTTCTGATGCTCACGTTTGCCAAATTATCGCCGTCTCTTCACTCGGCCTCCAGGCAGCCGCGATGCAATAGTTTGCAAGTTTCCAGTCTGCCCCCACGCAAAATCCACTCGGCTTTCTTGACAGGCAGCGCTCGTCAAAATGCAGACAATCCTCCTCATGGTAACCAGTTTTGGTATCCAGATGTTGCAGTTCTAGCCGCCTGTGACCGCAACAATTGCGCACGGCTGCATGAAGTTGAGACTCACTCAAATTCATCATATTTAAAGACTTATGAAGGCTTTCCTTCAGAATCAAAATCCTGGAAAGGGGTAGCGGGTAGTATTCGCTAGAATGCGCATGGCTGTCACAAGAAGACAAAAAGAGATTCTTGACTTCCTCGAGACGTTTGTGGCTCGCAACGGATATTCCCCTTCTTTTGAAGAGATTGCGCGGGGCATGGACCTCAAGAGCCTGGCCACGGTCCACAAGCACATCACCAACCTTGAGAAAAAGGGCCTGCTCGACCGCGTCCACAACCGCAGTCGCTCCATCGATGTGCTCCCCCCCGGCACACGCACCCGCACCAGCGACCGCCTGCCCCTAGCCGGCCGCATCGCGGCCGGACGCCCCGTTGAGGCCCTGGAGAATCCTGAGAGCATCTCGCTCCACGATGTGGTCGGCAACCGCGACGTCTTTGCCCTTGAAGTCCGCGGCGACTCCATGCGCGACGAGCACATCATCAACGGCGACTATGTCCTGGTCGAGCGCACCCGCACCGCCCGCCAGGGCGAAATCGTTGTGGCCCTCGTCCACGGCTCTGAAACCACCCTCAAGCGCTTTTACACCGAAGGCAGCGTCGTCCGCCTGCAGCCGGCCAACATTGAAATGGAGCCAATCTACGTCCCCGCCGCCCAGGTCGCCATCCAGGGCCGCGTCCTCGGCGTCCTGCGTAAATACAGGTAAACCTTCACATAATACTCGCCTTAGTTGATCTTCTGGCCGCTGAAACTGCTCTTGGCTCAGGCACTCACTTCCCTGCCCGCGATCAACACCCGCGGCCGCGCCGGCGCGGCAATGAAATAAGCCAGTTCGCGGTAATCGGCAAATTCATGAATCAACAAATCCGCCTGCTTCCCGGCCTCCAGCGACCCAACACGATCGCCCAGTCCCAAGCTCCAGGCAGCATTCACCGTGGCCGCAATCAGCGCCTCAGCCGACAGCAACCGCATCTGCAAACAGGCCAGAGACAACACGAACGCCATCGACGCAATCGGCGACGAGCCGGGATTGAAATCCGTCGCCAGCACAATCGCCAGTCCCAGGTCTACCATCTCCCGCGCCGGCGGATAATTCGTCCGCCCCAACGCAAACACTGACCCCGGCAACAGCACCGGCTGAACGCGCGCATCCCGCAACCGAAGCAGTACCTCGTCGGTCGCCGTCTCCAGATGATCGGCCGTCGCCGCGCCCAGTTCTGCAGCCAGCGCCGCGCCCGTCCCCGGCCGGAACTGCTCCGCATGCACCCGCAACCCCAGTCCATGCCGCCGCGCAGCAGCCAGCACCACCCGCGTCTCTTCTACCGTAAATGCGTGGTCGTCGCAAAACGCATCGCAGAAGCGCGCCAACCCCGCCGCCGCCACTTCCGGAATCAGCTCCTCCGCAATCCAGCGCACATACTCCGCCCGTCCTGCATCCCCATGGACCACGGGCGCGCTAGCGCTATTGGCCGCACCGCAGGTGCCCGGCGGAACGGTATGCGCCGCCAGCAGCGTAGGCACAATCGCCGCTGGCCCCTCCTGATTGAGCCGCGCCAGCACCCGCAACATCTTCAGTTCCGTCGCGTGATCCAGCCCGTACCCGGTCTTCGCCTCAATCGTTGTCGTCCCTCCGCGCAGCATCCAGTCCCGATGCTGCCGCGCAGCCACCATCAACTCATCTTCACTGGCCGCCCGCGTCTGCGCCACCGTCCGAAGAATCCCCCCGCCCGCCGCGGCAATCTCATGGTAGGTCGCCCCGCCAATCCGCTGCTCAAACTCCGCAGCCCGATTCCCGGCAAACACCAGGTGCGTATGCGCATCCACAAACCCCGGTGTCACGCATCGCCCCGCGGCATCCACCAGCACTGCCTGCACCGGAATCCTGCCCTTCAGTTCAGCGTACGAACCAGCCGCAACAATCTGCCCATCTTCTACCTGCAGCGCGGCATCCCGGATCACTCCCAACTCCCGCAACTCCGCGCCCACCCGCGGACGCGCCGGCCCAGCCAGTGTCACAAGCTGGCCAATGTTGACGATGGCTACTGTTCCCGGCACGGTCACTTCCCTACCACCGGAATATGAATCCCGCATTCCCGCGCCGTCTTTGTGGCAAGTTCATATCCCGCATCCGCATGGCGCACCACGCCCAGCCCGGGATCGTTATTCAGCACCCGCGCAATCTTCTTCGCGGCCAACTCCGTCCCGTCCGCCACCGTCACCTGCCCCGCATGCAGGCTGTAGCCCATCCCCACGCCGCCGCCATGATGAAAACTCACCCACGTCGCACCACTCGCCGTATTCAGCAGCGCATTCAAAATCGGCCAATCCGCCACCGCATCCGATCCATCCAGCATCTTCTCCGTCTCGCGATACGGGCTGGCCACCGACCCCGTATCCAAATGATCGCGGCCAATCGCAATCGGCGCAGAGATTTCCCCCTTGCGCACCAGTTCATTGATCGCCAATCCCATCCGCGCCCGCTCGCCATATCCCAGCCAGCAGATCCGCGACGGCAACCCCTGAAACGCAAACCGCCCCCGCGCCAGCTTCAGCCACCGAACCAGAATCTCGTTTTCAGGAAAAAGCTCCAGCGCCAGCTCATCCGTACGGTCAATGTCCCGTGGATCGCCGCTCAGCGCAACCCAACGGAACGGCCCCTGCCCCGTGCAGAACAACGGCCGAATATACTCCGGCACAAACCCCGGAATCAGAAACGCATCCGCGCACCCCGCATCGAACGCAAACCGGCGAATGTTGTTGCCGTAATCGAAGGTCACCGCCCCGGCCCGCTGCAACGCCAGCATCGCGTTCACATGCACCACCATCGTCGCCGTCGACCGCCGCACATACTCCTCGGGATCGCTTTTCCGCAGTTCCGCCGCCTCACTTAAGCTAAGCCCTTGCGGCACATACCCATTCAGCGGATCGTGCGCACTGGTCTGGTCCGTCACCACGTCCACCTGCACGCCCCGCCGCACAATCTCCGGCAGCACGTCCCCGCAATTGCCCACCAGCCCCACGCTCAGCGCCCGGCCTTCGCGCTTCGCCGCCTCACAAAGCCGCAGAGCCTCGTCCAGGTCCTCGGTCACCGTGTCGCAGTAGCGCGTCTCCACGCGGCGCTCGATGCGCGAGCGGTCCACGTCAATCGCCAGCACCACTCCGTCGTTCAGCGTAACGGACAGCGGTTGCGCCCCGCCCATCCCGCCCACGCCACCCGTCACCACCAGCTTGCCCTTCAGTGTCCCGCCAAAGTCCCGCTCCGCGAGTGAGGCAAAAGTCTGGAACGTCCCCTGCAAGATCCCCTGGGTGCCGATATAAATCCAGCTCCCCGCCGTCATCTGCCCATACATCATCAGGCCCTTGCGGTCCAGTTCGTTGAAGTGCTCCCAGTTGGCCCACTTGCCCACCAGGTTGGAGTTGGCAATGATCACCCGCGGCGCCATCTCGTGCGTTGGAAACACCGCCACCGGCTTGCCGCTCTGCACCAGCAGCGTCTCCTCCATCGCCAACTGTTCCAGCCCCCGCACAATCGCGTGGAAGCTCTCCCAGTTCCGCGCCGCCTTGCCGATGCCGCCGTAGACCACCAGGTCCTGCGGACGCTCGGCCACCTCCGGATCGAGATTGTTCATCAGGCAGCGCAGCGCCGCCTCCTGCTGCCAACCCTTGCAGCGCAACTGGTTGCCGCGTGGTGCACGAATTGTCGGAGCCACTGTCGTTGTCATACGCTCTCCTGCTGTCCAAACCGCACTGCAAATTGCCAATGTTTGCTACTCAGGATATTACCCCCGACGCCGCAACAATTTAAGCCGGAATTACCGCCAGCCAAGCCAGCCTGCCTTCGATTCTGCTGCATATTCAGTCCATCAGACCTGATTCCACGCCCGGCGCCCCGCCCCGCCCCCTCAGGTTCTCAGAGTCCCGGGGTCTCAGTTGCGAGATCCGGCCGCACTCTTTATCCTTCCCTCGTGCCCACCACTCTAGTCGAATGTGTTCCCAACTTCTCTGAAGGCCGCGACCCGGCCATCGTCGATGCCATCGCTCAAGCCATGCTCGTCCCCGGCGTCTACCTGCTCGACCGCGAGATGGACTCCGACCACAACCGTTGCGTGATTACCCTCGTCGGCGACCGGGAAGCCATTCAGGAGGCCGCCATCCGTGGTGTGGGCAAGGCCGCCGAGTTGATTGATCTAACCCGCCACCAAGGCGCGCACCCGCGCATGGGCGCAGCCGACGTGGTTCCCTTCATCCCCATCCGCGGCGTCACCCTCCAGGACTGCGTCGACCTCGCCAACCACGTCGGCGCTGAGATTGCCAAACGCCACGGCATCCCCGTCTACCTCTACGAAGCCGCTGCCACTACCCCCGCGCGGCAGAATCTTGAGAACGTTCGCCGCGGCCAGTTCGAAGGCATTCGCGATGAAATCGCCGTCAACCCCGCCCGCAAGCCCGACTTCGGCGACCCGCGCGTCCATCCCACCGCCGGAGCTGTCGCCGTGGGCGCGCGCAAGTTCCTCATCGCCTACAACATCTTCCTCAACACGCCCGACGTCGCCATCGCCAAGGCCATTGCCAAAGCCGTCCGCTTCTCATCCGGCGGCCTGCGCTTTGTCAAGGCCGCGGGCTTTTTGGTGCGCGGCATGGCCCAGGTCTCCATGAACCTGACCGACTTCGAGCAAACCCCCATCCACCGCGTCTTCGAACTCGTGAAGCGTGAGGCTGCGCGTTACGGCGTCGCGCCGGTTTCCAGCGAAATCGTCGGCCTCATCCCCAAGCTCGCCATCGAGCATGCCGCCGAATGGTTCCTGCAAGTGGAGAAATTCGACTCATCTCTCATCCTTGAGAATCGCCTCGCCTCGGTGATGAGCAGCAACAACTCCCAAGCCACCCTGCGCGCGGGCGTCGAGCCGTTCATTGAGGCTTTGGCCGCGCCCACCGCGGCTCCCGGCGGAGGCAGCGCAGCCGCAGCCGCAGCCGCCATGGCCGCCGGACTGGCCGGAATGGTGGCGGGCATCCTGCGCGGGAAAAAAGCCTACGCGCTGCATGAGGCCCTGTATAGCGAGGCCATCGATCGCCTCGCCCAGCTTCGCGAGCAGTTGAAGGCCGCCATCGACGCCGACGCCGACGCCTACAAGGCCGTCACGCAGGCTTACAAGCTGCCGAAGGATTCCCCTAACCGAAGCCGCGCCCTTGCCGCCGCACTTCAGGGGGCCAGCGCCGTCCCGCTGGGCGTGGCAGAAAAGGCCGCCGAGGTCGCGCAGATTGCTGCCCGCCTCAAGCCGGTCACCAATCCTGCCATGTTTTCCGACCTGATCACCGGAATCGCTCTGGCAGACGCCGCTCGCACCAGCGCGCTGGCCAACGTTGAAACCAATCTCGATTCATTCAAGGCCGAGTCGCCTGAGGACGGAGCCTTCGTTCGAGAGACATCCAAGCGGGTGGCAGCGCTCAAAGCGCAAGCGTGAACCAGACCTTTCACTGCCGCCGCGTCTCCAGAACGCGCGACAATACAACAGGATGAGTTTGCAACCGAACAGCCCGCCCCCAGCCTCACATCAGCAAACCAGCCGCCGCAGTTTTATGCGCCGCGCCTCCCTGGCCGCCGCAGGTCTGCTGGCTCCCGCGTCAAGCCTGCTTGCCGCAGGCCCCCTTGCTGCCGCGGACTACCGCATCGAGATTGCAGAGATCGACTGGGAGATCGCTCCCAAAAAGAAGATCCGCACCACCGCCTACGACGGCCAGATTCCCGGCAGATTGCTTCGCCTCGCTGAAGGCAAGCCGGTAACCATTGAGATCGTGAACCGCACAGACCACGCCGAGATCGTCCACTGGCACGGCCAATGGATTCTCGTCGAGGCCGACGGCTCCATGGAAGAAGGCTCGCCCATGATCCCCGCGGGCGCCTCCGCTCAAGTCACGTTCACTCCCCGCCCCTCAGGACTGCACTGGTATCACACCCACGCCATGGGCAGCCGCGGCTTCAAGCATGGCCTCTACACCGGCCAGTTCGGCATGATGCTGGTTGACCCCGCCGCCAACCCAGCCCGCTATGACCAGGAGTACTTTCTTGCCCTGCACGATTGGGAGCCCTATTCCTCCCCCAGCGATGACGGATCCCTGATGGTTCACTACGTCTCCAGCACCATCAATGGCCGTCAACTCGGCCACGACGAGCCCATTCAAGTCCGCGAAGGCCAGCAGGTGCTCTTCCACATCCTCAACGCCAGCGCCACTGAGCCCCACTGGCTCACGCTTCCCGGCCACAAGTTCCAGGTGCTTGCCCTCGACGGCCGCCCGGTCGCCACCCAGGCCAGCGTGGAAACCCTGCGCCTCGGCCCCGCCGAGCGTCTCACCGCCCTGATCGCCATGACCACCCCCGGCGTCTGGATCCTCGGCGAGCCGCGCCCCAGCTTCCGCAACGCCGGCATGGGCATCGTCCTCGAATACGCCGGCCGCGCCACCAAACCCCAGCCCCAGCAGCAAGCCAATCTCGCCTGGGACTATCGCGCATTCGGCGACCCCGTTCCAGCAATCTACAAGCCGGATGTCATCATCCCCCTCGCCTTCACCTCGCGCTTCAAAGGCCACGGCGCTCCCGACCAGTGGATGATCAACGGCATGTCATTCCCTGAGACCGATCCGATCATCTTGCATCAGGGCCTGCGTCACCGGCTCCTCTTCCAGAACCACAGCTCCGATGACCATCCCGTCCATCTTCACCGCCACAGCTTTGAGCTCACTTCCATCTGCGGCTCCCAGCTCAGCGGCGTACACAAAGACGTCGTCGTCGAGGCCAACACCACCGTCGAAGCCGACCTGCTCGCCACCAATCCCGGCAACACGCTCTTCCACTGCCACCAGCAGGACCACATGGACGCCGGCTTTATGGCCCTCTTTCGCTATGCCTAGCTTTTTTATGCCTGGAGGAGTTTCCTTGAGGTCCTTCTTTATCGCCATCTTGATGCTGGGAACGGCCCTGACCGCCGCCCATGCCCAGGGAAACTACGAGATCCAGGTCTACGGAGTCGATACCGTAGCCCCGCGTAACACCATGCTTGAACTCCACTCCAACTTCACCGCCGACGGCCAGCCCCGCACCATCAGCGGCGTCGCCCCCACCAATCATGCCGAGCACGAGACCATCGAAATCACCCAGGGCATCAATAGCTGGTCTGAGGTGGGCTTCTACATCTTCACGCTTGTGCAGGGCGGCCAGGGCGTCCAGTGGGTCGGCGACCACATCCGCCCCCGTGTGCGCGTGCCGGAGAAGTGGCGCTGGCCAGTCGGCGTCAGCCTTTCCACAGAGGTTGGCTATCAGCGCACCATCGCCTCGCCCGACACCTGGACCTGGGAGCTGCGCCCCATCCTCGACAAGCAGACCGGCCGCTGGTACTTCGCCGTCAACCCCGCCCTTGAGCGCACCTGGCACGGCCCCGACGTCAACCAGGGCCTCGGTTTCGCCCCCGCCGCCAAAATCAGCTACGACTTCTCAAAAAAGATCACCGCCGGCCTTGAGTACTACGCCGACTACGGCAGCATCACCAACGTTGCCAGCCTCCACAATCAGCAGCAGCAGCTCTTCCCCGCCATCGACCTCAACGTCTCACCCGACTGGGAGATCAACTTCGGCGTAGGCATCGGCCCCACCGCCGCCACCGACCACTGGCTCGTCAAAGTCATTCTCGGACGCCGCTTCAACTGGAGCAAGAAGCACCAATAACCCCGCGCCCGTAAAGACGATGACGGTTCAATCACCAAGAGCCGTTACCGATCAGTTCTCGATGAGCGAATGCGTAATCACCCATCATGCGGAAAACCCTCTCCGCGAAATGTGTGTTTCCAACATCCATTCCCAACCCTTTGGAGTTTTCAATCGGAAAGAAGGTCGCTCCTAAGAATTGTCCGGGAACTGGCGTCAGGATGCGGTTGCAAGTCGCGCCCAGGTTCTTGCATATACCTCTGGTGCTCTCCTGTCTCATCCAGATTCGCATTGGCTCGGCTTCCGGTATACTCGCGCTGCCGGCTTGCCACTACAGCGCCTTTTGACAACTCGGCCCTGATTCGTCGTAAAGCTCGTCACGGTTCCGTAGGTGGTTCCCACCGCATTCGACGACGCGACTTCAACCTAGCAGGTGGTCTTTGTCTTCAGGCCGAAGATCGCAGCACTCACGGTTGTGACCGTTGTGCCCGTAAGCGCGCCAGTCTTGCTGCTGGCATGGGTCAGCGCGGTCTTGCCGGTTCCGTTCAGAAACCAGTACTGCGTGGTGGCGTTGCCAGCGGTCGCACTACCGTTCAACGTGGCGCCGACGTTATGATCGCCGATTTTTTCCTCTCCCTCCGCTAGAACCAATGAAGAAACTCCCCGAAGCCGAAACACGGTAGAGTGCGGGCTCTCCAGGTAATGAACCCGTTTTCTCAAGTCCACCCGGCAAACCCTCGACTTGGTCCGCAAAAGGCTCCGGCAGGCGGCCATCTTTCGATTTGCTCCCGTCCTCCAGGGCCAGGCGCACAAATATGTTGAGCCGAAACGAGAGGCGGAAACCTGCCGGTCCAGGCTTTTCCGTGGAGTCGCCGTCGCCGCCTGGAGCTTTCGCCCCCCTCAATGAAAAGAAGGGGCGGCAGCGACTCGGCCGCCCCTTCTGGTGCGCTCTGCGCGCGGCTCCTTTCCCTCTATTTACCGGTGCCGGTGAGATTGACCTCCTGCGGCGATCCCGCCGCATTGTCCTTGATGGTCACCGCGGCGGTCAGGTTTCCCTTGGCGGCTGGATTGAAGGTCACCGCGATGGTGCATGAGCCCTCCGCGGCAAGGCTTGCCGGGCAGTTATTGGTTTGAGAGAAGGAGCTGGCATCGGTTCCGGTTACGAAGATGGGCTTCGCGGTCAATGAAATTGGAAAGACCAGCGGCGCCAGGCCGTTGTTGATCAACTTGACATCCTGCACGGCCGCCTTGGTGCCCACCGTGGTGCTCTGGAAGATCAAGCTGCTGGGCGACAGATTGACGACGGGAACCGTTCCCGTGCCGCTCAGCGAGACCGTCTGTTCGCCAGGTATAGCGTTGTCGGTAATCGTCAGCTGCGGCGAACCGGCCACCGGGCCGGCGGCCGTGGGCGCGAAAGTGACGGTGATTTTGCAGCTACTGTTTTTGAGCACCACTGCGGAACACCCGCTGGCGGTGAACTCGGTTGTGTTTGCCGGGAGGAAGCCGAGGGTGGGCGCATTCAGCGCCGCAGTGCCCGTGTTCGTGAGGGTCACGGTTTTCGATGCCTTTGAACCCACCGGCGTATTGCCAAAGGCCAGGCTGGTGGTTGACAGGCTGGCCTCCGGCGCAACGCCCGCGCCGCTCAGCCAGACCGTTTGCATAGCGTTGCTCAAGTAGTTGGCGTTGTCGGTAATCGTCAGCTCCGGCATCCCGGTCACCGGCCCGGTGGCCGTGGGCGTGAAAGTGACGGTGATGGTGCAGGTATTGTCTTTGGGCACCGCTGTGGGACACCCGCTGGCAGTGAACTCGGTTGTGCCTGCCGGGAGGAAGCCGAGGACGGGCGCATTCAGCGTGGCATTGCCCGTGTTCCTGAGTGTCACGGACTTTGAAGCTGACTGGCCTACCGGCACATTGCCGAAGGCGAGTGTGGTGGTGGAGAGGCTGACTTCCGGCGCTATGCCGGTGCCTTTCACGGTAACCGACTGCGTCGCGGGAGTGGCGTTGTCGGTGATTCCAATCGATGCGGTGCGCCTGCCCGCGGTGGCGGGAGTAAAGGTGACCCAGATGGTGCAGGAGTTGCTGCCGGGCGTGTAGGGCAGCGTGGACCCGCAAGTGGTGGCCGGGACAAAGGTGAAGTCCGCATCGCTGCCCGGGGCCCAGCCGATGGTGATTCCGGTCAGCGGCGCATTCCCGGTGTTGGTGAGCGTCACCGAAAGCGGGCTCTCCGCCGCCCCCCCCACATTGCCGGAGGGGAACGAAACCGTGGTGGCTGACAGCGTGGCCACCGGCTCTGCCAGGATGCCCGTGCCGCTGGCGGTGAACTGGGTCTGGAGACTCGGTCCGCCTTCGTTGCTGATATACGGGACGATAAACGTCGCGTTGTAGGGATACGTCGAGGCGGTTTGGGTAGCGGGCGGAGTGAAGGTGACGTATAGCTTGCAGTTGGAGCCCGTGTCGATGCTGCACGAGGTGGGCGTCACGGCGAAGGCCGAGTTGCTGGAGGTGATGGTGCCCGCCAGGGCAATGCCGTTATAGCCGCTATTGAAAAGCTTCACCGGCTGCGAGGCGCTGGTTGTCCCGGTGATCTGCGGAGCAAAGCTCAGCGAAGACGGCGTAGCCGTCAAATAGACACCCTCCACATATCCGGTAAGCGCCACATTGTTGATCGATTCGGGGTTGAACAGGGAGTTGGTGGTGAAGGTGAGCACGCCGTTGAATGTTCCGGCCTGGGGCCCGGTCATTACGACCGCAACCTGGCACATCTCGCCGGGCGACAGTTGCAACCCCTCGGTGCATTCGGTCAAGTCCGCGCCGGGAGACGCCAGCGTAAAGACCGTGTCGCCCGGGTCGAAGGCAATGCCGGAGATGGTGAGCGGGACGGCGCCGTTGCCGCCGTTATAGACGCCTACGTTATACTCCCCCGTCCATTGGGGCTTGCTGGGGACGCCGGCAGACTGCTCGCCGAAGGAGATACTGTACTGGGAGCGATCGACCACGTCCAAGTTGGAGCCATTGCCGACATAGACCTTGCCGTCGTTGCCGACCGAGAGGCCCAGAGACGCAGCCGACGCATCCAACTCGCCGAGTTCCACGTTGTAGTTGGCGGCTGGAAGTTGGGCTACGCCGCCGCCAGCGTAGCGGGTGACGTAGAGCGTGCCGGCCGCATCCACACCGATGCCCTCTTCAGCGCCCTCATCCTGATTATTGACCTGAGTCTGCGCGCCTGCGGCGGTAATCTCGTTGATGTCGGAGCCGCTGATGAAGAGATCTTCCGCGTCGTCGACGGTCATCACGTAGCTTTCTGATCCGGGCATGTTCGTCAGCGCGGTGCCGGTGGGATTGGCCGGCTGGACGGTGTAGACCGAGCTTACGCCCATGTTGTTCATGTTCATGGCGTAGACATTGCCGGTGTTGCCCACGGCCAGGTAATCCCAGTAACCCGCGAAGGGCGGGATAATCGCCCCCGCCGCGCCCTGCACCGTGTCGTAGGTGATGATGGAAGGACCGTGGGCCGCACCGCCGGAGGAGCCGCCGATATACAGAATGCCTGCGCCGTCAATGCCCAGGCTCTCCGGAGTGTCGTTCGCGTTAATGGTGGAGATGGGCAGCACCGTCCCAGCCCCGGCCTTGGTCACGCTCACCACCTGTTGGGCGATGTTCACATAAACCGTGCCGCTGTCGTCCACAACGGACTCATAGATGTAGCCGCCGCCGGACCTCAGAGCCGAACTGGGGGTGGAGCTCACCACGCCCGGCTCGAGCAGCGCCAGTGGGCCCTGGCCCACACCATAGAGCAGCACGGTGGCCAGACGCATGGTGCCGTTCATCAGGAAGAGCGCGTCGCGGTGCCCGCCGGGCAGGTTGGGCAGAAAGCTCACGGGGACCGTACAGGTCTCGCCGCCGGCAGCCGCCTTGCAGGTGACGCTCCCCTTCGTGTAGTCGATGCCGTAGTGCAGGGCTGCCGTCGGCGTAAAGCTGCCGGCATAGCCCGTCACCAGAAAGCTGGCGGTCTTCTGCTGCGCGGAGCCGTGCGAGATGCCCACCGCCGCGGGGTTGAAACTGAGCACCGTGGGCGTTGGCGTCGCCGTCTGCGCGTTCGCCTGGGCGGCGAAAATTACAAAGGCAAGCACCCACACTGCCGGTATCCGGATCTTGCGCTTCATTGCTGAACCCTCTATCTTCTGCAGCCTGTTCTTCATCACTTCACCTCGTCCTTTGAAGTTGCCTTTCCCGTTGTTTCCGGTTTCCCCTGCGGCAAGGCCAATGGAGCGCCGCCAGCCGCGTAATTCCCGCCGGGAAGGGGCTGCGCCGGAATCGGTTGCCCGCATTGAGTGCAGGTTTCCATCTCGCTTCCCGTCCCCCCTGTCGTTCGCGTCACCGAGACGATCTCCCGCTCCACCGTGATCTCGATGCGCCGGACAAACCGCCGATTCCCGGCGATTTCGTTTGCCTTCGCGGCTCCGGAAGGTTCATCATGGTGGGTCAATTCTGTTTGCATAACTCACGGTCCCTTCCGGCTTTCCTGTTGCGGAATCAATGAAACAGAAACGCCGCTTTGAAGTCTTTAGATTTGTTCTGAATTTTTCCCATTTTTTATGAAGGCCATTTATGTCCTTATCTGTGAATGGTTTTTGCCGTTTCGACGAATTCGAGCTGGACCGCGCGCGACGCGTCTTGCTCTGCGCCGGCCAGCCGATAACTCTGGCTCCCAAGACTTATGAAGTATTGAGTTATCTGGCAGCCAACGCAGGGCGCGTAGTTACTAAAGATGAACTGCTACAGGCGGTCTGGCCCGGCTCATTCGTGGAAGAGAACAATCTCGTCCAGCACATCTCCCTGCTGCGCAAGGCGCTGCAAGGCCACGCCGATTACGTCGCCACCATCCCCGGAACCGGCTACCAGTTCACGGCGCCGGTACAGTCAGTTTTGCCGGGGGGCAGGCCGCATGACGGAGATGTGATTGTCCAGACCGTCCGCGAACGCACTCAGGTGGTGGTGGAGGAGTCCTCGACGATCACGGACGAGACCTTAACCCAGGCCAGACCGGGATCGCACTGGGCGAGGAGGATTCAACTCTGGATGGGAGTGGCGGCAGCTCTGGCGCTTGCGGCGGCGGGGACATGGATCTACTTCCGGATACGCCCCTCGCCTCCGCCGCGCTTCTACAAGCTGACCGTTGCCGAGATCACCAACGGCACCGGCGACCCGGATTTCGACCACATTCTGAAGCAGGCACTGGAGATCGATCTCGAACAGTCGCCCTCCGTCGACGTGATGAGCGGGCGTGAGGCAGTGGCCACGCTGAAGCTCATGGGCTTGAAGCCGGACGCCGTTATGACCCCCGAAGTGGGCCGGGAGGTTTGCCAGCGCGCCAATCGCCAGGTGCTGCTGACCGGCAGCATTGTCAACAGCGGCAGCGGATACCTGGTGACGCTGAATGCGAGCGATTGCACATCCGGCAACAAACTGACCTCGGCCAGGTTCGAGGCGCAGAACAAGGCGGGGGTGCTCGCGGCACTGGACCGGGCGGCGGAGCGCATTCGCAAGGGCATGGGCGAATCGGCGGCTTCGCGGGAGAACTTCAATACTCCCCTCATGCAGGCCACCACGGCATCGCTGGAGGCGCTAAGAGCCTATTCGCTGGGGGCGCGAATGGAGGCCCAGAACAAGCCCGTTGCGGATTCTCTGCCCTATTACGAGCGCGCGGTCGATCTGGACCCCCGGCTTCGCCTTGGCCTATGCAGCGGTCGCCACCGATTACTACAACATGCAGGAGTTCAACCTTGCCTCGAAGTTCTATCAGAAGGCCTTCGAGTTGAGCGGCCGGGTCAGCGCCAAGGAAAGACTCATCTTACAGGCGCATTACTATAATGGGCTCTGTTCGAGAATCTGGGAAAGGCCTCGTTTTTGCGGGGATTTTGAGATTCTGTGATTCCGGCTACACTCGTTTCCATGAGGGAGAACGACTGGACAAGGGTATTGGGCTGGCCTGGATATAA